>MTEW01000787.1_pt1 | contig 84377 bp, 74 predicted proteins | sample 1042681 | NCBI WGS metagenome assembly MTEW01 (sample SAMN06185811, study PRJNA358809) | soil metagenome | isolation source: soil biostimulated with citrate as carbon source | place: India | collected 2015-05-23 | reverse complement strand
CCCCCCCCCCCCCGCAAGATCCGTACAGAAAGGCCTACCGCCTGAAGAAGCGATAGAACTCCCGCAGTTCTTTCTGCGCGTCCTCCAGCTTCATGGCAGTGAAGCGCACGATCTGGTTGGCCGGACACTGCGCCAGACGCCCGACATCCAGGGGATGGACCCAGCCGAGTACCGGGTAGCCGCCCATGGTCTGCCGATCAGCCATGAGGATAATCGGCTGGCCATCCGGCGGCACCTGGACAGCGCCCATGACCACACCCTGGGACCACTGCCGCTGCGGCGCGACCAGGGTCTCGCCTAGCAGGCGTGCGCCCATGCGGTCGGATTGTGGGCTGAGCAGCCAGGCGCTTTCGAAGAAGACTCGCATCTGCTGCTCATCGAAGCTGGCGGCATCCCCGCCCACCATCACTCGCAGCAATTGCGCAGATGTGTAATCCGGCTGCCAGGGCCAGGGCACGCTGGCACCTCGGAGAAAGTTGCCGCGGTCGCCGGCTAGCAGGTCACCCTTGGCCAACCGAACACCCTCGCCGTCCAGCCCGCCCAGGCCTTCGCGCATCTGGCAGGCCACGCTACCCAGCACCGGTTCGGCGCGAATGCCACCTGCCAGAGCCAGATAGCTGCGCTGGCCACCGCGGGCATAGCCGATCTGCAGGCGCTGACCCGCCTCGAGGCGAAAGCGCGACCAGTTGAGTCGGGGTTCACCCTCCACGCTGAGCGGCATATCGGCCCCGGTCAGCGCCACCCAGAGCGTCTCCTCAGCCTCCAGCTCCACCCCGCCAAGGGAAATCTCCAGGACCGCGCAACCTCCCCTGTTGCCCACCAAGCGATTGGCCCAGGCCGCCGCCAGCGGGTCCATCGGCCCTGCGGGGGATACCCCCAGATGCTGCCAGCCACGACGGCCGGCGTCCTGCAACAGGCTCAGGGGGCCGGGCCTGATCACCCGCAGGCCACTCATGCCTCGCCTCCGCCTTCCGCGCGGTAGCGGGCTTCGTCGATGGCGAAGAAGCGCACGCGGTCCCCCAGGGCGAGCGGGCTCGGCGGCTCGCGATGCGCATCGAACAGCGTCCAGGGACACAATCCCAACAAATGCCAGCCCCCCGGGGAGGCCTGTGGATAAATCGCCGTCTGCCGCTCGGCGATGGCCAAGCTGCCGGCTGGCACGCGTATGCGCGGGCTGCTGCGACGCGGTAGGGCCAGGCGCGAATCGAGGCCCCCGAGGTAAGCGAAGCCGGGTGAAAAACCGATGGCGCCGACCCGGTATTCGGCGCTGCTGTGAATGCCCACCAGTTCGTCGATCGACAGACCGCAGGACTCGGCCACCCAGGCCAGATCCTCGCCGCAGTACCAGATGGGGATTTCATGCAATTGGCTGGACTCGATCGCCGCCGGCATCGCTAGCCAGGCCTCCAGCAACGGCTCGATGCGTTCGGCCAGGCAGAGATGGTCGGTGCGGGTCAGGTCGTAGTGCAGCAGCAGTGTGGTCCAGCCTGGCACAAGGTCGAGCAGCAGGTGCCCCAGCTCACGCCGCAAGGTTTCGGCCAGCGCCGCGATGCGCTGTGGCAAGCCGGCATCCGGTTCGTCGGCCAGCACCAGCAGCAACGCTTCGGCGCCAGCGGGCTCGAGGCGGATCATAGGGCGTCCAGCTTGCCTCGCAATCGGCGCAATACGGCCAGGGATTCAGGGTTGTCGCCGTGCACGCAGAGGCTGTCCGCGACCAGTCGCAGGGGCTTGCCATCGATATCCGGGAATGGCTCGCCGACGGCGATGGCCAAGGCCTGGTCGAGGATGCGTTCGGCATCGTGATGCACGGCCTCGGCCATGCGCCGGGGCGCCAGTTGGCCGTCAGAGAGGTAGGCGCGATCCGCGAAGGCTTCGAACATCAGCGGCACATCGGCGGCGTCGGCCAGTTGCAGCTCGCGGCTGTTGTCGGCCAGCGCCAGCACCATCAGCGGCAGGCCCTTGCGATAGCTGGCACAGGCGTCGAGGACCGCTTCGAACAGTGCGTCGTCACGCACCAGGTCGTTGTACAGCGCGCCGTGAGGCTTCACATAGGCGACCTGGGTGCCGACCGTGCGGCAGAAGGCTTCCAGTGCTCCGATCTGATAGAGCACCAGGGCACGCACTTCTTCCGGCGAACAGGCCATGTGGCGCCGTCCGAACCCGGCGAGGTCCGGATATGCCGGATGGGCACCGATGCGCACGTTGTGCCGCAGCGCCAGCTCGACGGTGCGTTGCATGGTCAAAGGATCGGCAGCATGGAAGCCGCAGGCGAGGTTTGCCTGGTCCACCAGCGGCATGGCGTGCTCGTCGTCGCCCATGCGCCAGGCGCCGAAGCTTTCGCCCATGTCGCAGTTCAGCAGGATTTGTCTGTTCATGAAGCGGATTATGGCTAAAAGCCGGCGCTGTTGTAGGAGCGAATTCATTCGCGAAATGGATAGACACCGAGATGACCTGACGCTGCCCTAAACTCCCGCCCTCTCCCGCACGCGGGAGAGGGGGCTGCACGTGCCATCCGGGCTGCCCCGCATTTTTTCTGTGGGGGCGAATTCATTCGCCAAGCAGGCCGAAGGTCTGCCCACGCAATGCAAAAAAAACGCCCCGCACTTGGCGGGGCGAACGTTCCCAAGGAGCTGGGATCACTCGTTTCGGCGCATGCCGCCGTCAATACACGTCGCGGCGGTAACGGCCTTCGTCATTCAACTGCTGCAGCGCCTCGTCGCCAAGGATGTCGCGCAAGGCGCAGTCAACGCCCTCGGCCATGCCCTGCAGGCTGCCGCAGATGTAGATCACCGCGCCGTCGGCGACCCAGGCGCGCAGGTCGTCGGCGGCTTCGCGAAGGCGGTCCTGCACATAGACCTTTTCGGCGTGGTCACGGGAGAAGGCCAGGTCCAGGCGTTGCAGCTCACCCTTGTCCAGCCAGCCCTGCAGTTCCTCGCGACAGTAGAAGTCATGGGCCTGGTTGCGCTCGCCGAAGAGCAGCCAGTTGCGATTGCGTCCGGCAGCGATGGCCGCCTTGAGCAGGCTGCGCAGGCCGGCGAGGCCCGTACCGTTGCCAATGAAGATCAGCGGATGATCTTCGTCTACCAGGTGGAAGCGGCTATTGCGACGCAGGCGCAATGGCATCACGGCACCTTGCGGCAGGTAATGGGTCAGCCAGCCGGAAGCGATGCCGAGGCTGCCATCGGCATGCTGCTCCTGGCGCACGATCAGCTCCAGCGCGCCGTCGCTGGCCAACGAGGCAATGGAGTACTGGCGAACGGACAGGCCGATCAGCGCCTGCACCAGGGCTTGTGGCTGCAGGCCCACCAGATGCTCGAACGAACTCGGCAGCAGACGTCCGGCCAGTGCCTGGCGCAGCGACTGACGCAGACCGTCCAGTTCCACGGGAGCGTCACCGTCGAGGTGATGCCTTGCCAGCCAGGCCGCAATGACCGGCTCGGCCTGGCTCGGGAGAATTTCCACCAGGTCGCCGGCCTGCCAGTCCAGCTGGCTGCCCGCGGGAGCACGCAGGCGCAACAGCCAGGTGGATTCACCCTGACTGCCCGGATTCAGGTGCTCACGGCTTTCCAGAATCCAACTTTCGAAATTCGGACCACTCCAGGGCGTCAGCACGGCGCCGCCGGAAACCTGGGCCAATTGCTGTTGCCACTGTTGCAGTGCGCCGCGGTCACCGTTGTCCACTTCCACCGGCTCGAACAACTGGCTGGCGCCCTGCCCTTTCAGCCACGCCTGCAGGCGACGGCCAAAGCCGCAGAATTGCTCGTACTGGCGATCCCCAAGGGCCAGCACGGCAAAACGCAGGCCGGCGAGTTGGGAAGCCTGGCCAAGCACCTTGCGTTCGAAACCGCGAGCGTTGTCCGGCGCTTCGCCGTCACCGAAGGTGCTGACCACGAAGAGGGCATTGCTGGCCTGCGCCAGGGTCGCACCATCAAGGGTCGCAAGCGGCTCGACGCGAACCGGCAGCCCCGCTGCCTGGAGCTGGCCAGCGCTCTGCCAGGCCAGTTGCTCGGCGAAGCCGCTCTGGCTAGCAAAGCCGATCAGCCAGGAATCCGTGCCACCGCTCTCGGCCAGGCCACCACGGGCCGCCTTGACCGCGCGCTTCTTGCGTCGGCGATCGAGATACAGCAGCCAGCCGGTGATGAAGAACAGCGGCATGGTCAGGCTCGCCAGCATCACCGGGATGCGACCCGGCAGGCCGAAATACTCGCCCACGTGCAGCGCATAGATGCTGGTCAGCAACTGCGCCTTGAAGCTCTTGTCGGTGTAGCGATCGCTGCGGGTGACCTTGCCGCTGGCGGGATCGAGGATGATCTGGTTCAGCGCACGTGGGTGCGCGGCGTCCTTCAGCAGGTAGTACACCTCCGCCGGCTGTCCGCCCACCGGAGGCAAGCGCAGGTTGTAGGCACTCATGTTGGGGCCGGCGATTTCGCGGATGCTCTTCCATACGGCGTGATAGTCCACCACCAGGGGCGGACCAGACGGCGCCTGCATACCGGGACGGCCACGACCCTCGCCACGGCGCTCACCTTGCTTGCCCTGCTGCCCGACGGGGGCATCGGCGAGCAGGCGATTGAGGCCTTCGCGGTACCACTCATAGGACCAGAACAGCCCCGTCAGCGCCGCCAGGAGATAGAACACCAGGCACCAGGTACCTGCCACGGCATGCAGGTCCCAGTTGAAGCTACGACCCTTGCGCGACCAATCGAGGGTCAGCCAGGCGCGCCAATTGCCAGCCTTGCGCGGCCAGCGCAGGTACAAGCCGGACAAGCAAAAGAAGATCAGGATCAGGGTGCAGGCGGCAGTGATCTGCTTGCCGAATTCGCCCATGGCGAGGAAGCGGTGCAGCTCCAGCATGAGGCCGAAGAACTGCTGGCCGGTGGGCTCACCCAGCAGTTCGCCCGTGTAGGGGTCGAAGTAACGCATGGGGCCACGGCGTTCGCCGGGCGGCGGCATGAAGAAGACGCGCGCGGCATTCCCGCTGTCGGATTCGACCCAGAGGCGGGCCACCTTCTTGCCTTCGGCACCCTCGATCTTGCTCACCAGCTCGGCAGGCGGCAGCACGCCGCTGTCACGCACTTCGACCGCCAGGGTCTCGGGGTTGAGCAAACGCAGGATTTCTTCCTGGAAGCTGTAGGCAGCCCCGGTGATGCCCATCAAGGCCAGTACCAGACCTGCACTGATACCGAACAGCCAGTGCAACTGGAACAGGGTCTTCTTCAACACGTGATGTCCCTCGGATACGCGTCTGGTGACGCGTCGAATCGCTCGTTCGTGGCAGGCCCCATGCCTGTCCGGAGGGCGATTCTATTTGAGAAGGGGGTGCATAAAATCAGGAATCAGATCTTTTACCTTTTATTTACAGCCATGTCCGAGGACCCTTGTGCAGGGCCCTCGGCTCGTCCATCAGAACGAGTAGGTAGCGCTGAGAATCGCCGAACGGGCATCGCCATATTCGATGGCCGAGGAGCGTGCGTTGGTGCCGTTGACCTGGCGCACACGCTCCACGTAGTCCTTGTCGAACAGGTTGTTGACGTTCAGCTGCAGATCCAGGTTCTTACTGACCTTGTAGCCGACCATAGCGTTGTGCAGCCAGTACGCGTCCAGTTTGGCGGTGGTGCTGGAGCTCACGTTGCGCTCGCTGATGTAACGCGCGCCGTAGCCCAGGGTCCAGCCTTCCGGCAGCTCGTAGGTGGTCCACAGGTTGAACGAGCGCGGCGGCGTATTGCCCAGCGCCTGTCCTTCCCGGGCGATGCCGGCAGCGGTATCCGCAGCCTTGATGGTCTCGCTGGACTGGAAGGTGTAGTTGGCGAACACATCCCATTGGTCGGTGATGTGGCCGGTCAGCCCCAGTTCCACGCCCTCGACGCGCTGCTTGCCCGCCAGTTGGGTGGAGCCATCGAGCATGGTTTCCCGTGCGTTGGTTTTCTCCACCCGGAACAGGGCGCCGTCCACCTCAAGGTTGCCGCCGAGCAGTTCCCACTTGGTGCCCAGTTCCCAGGTTTCGTTCTTCTCGGGATCGAGGTTCTCGGTCGCGGCGGTCAAGCCACCACCGTTGGAGGCGATGCCTTCGGCGGTGGGGTTGAAGGAGTTGCCCCAGGCCACGTAGAAGCGACCGTTCTCCACCGGTTTGTAGACCAGGCCGGCGCGGCTGCTGAGCTTCTCGTCCTTGGAGGTGAAGCTGCCGCTCTGCACTTTGGCCGCGGTGAAGGTATCGCTGTGCCCCTTGAACCAGTCGTAGCGCAGACCGACGTTGAAGTCCCATTGCTCGTTCAGGGCGATGGTGTCGAAGACATACAGCGCCTTGTCGTCCAGCTGGTTCTCGGTGTAGCTGCTGGTGGTCTTGTTGACCGGGCCTACCCAGTGGCCCGGAGGGTTGGCCAGGTCATAGCCGTTGGACGGGTAGAGCGCGTTACCGAGGCCATGGTTGTAACTCTTGAGGTCGAAGTCCTCGCGGGAGATTTCCGCGCCGGTCACCAGTTCGTGGCCGAGGCCGAAGGTGTCGAAGCTCGCGCGCAGGTTGGTCTGGTTGATCCACATTTCGGTGGTGGTGTCACGACCGGAAGCCTGCGGCCCCGTCGGACGATAACGGCCGGGGGGTACGCCATCGAGGTTCGCATGGGATGCGGAGACGATGGTGTTGCGATCGACGCGGCTGTATCGAGTCAGGTTCTGCAGGCGCAGGTTTTCGTTGAAATCGTGTTCGAGGTTCGCGGTGAAAGCGTTCTGCTCGATCTCATCCTTGTCCAGGTTGTCCCAGCCGAAGTAGTCCTCGCGACTGACACCAGCGAGCTTCTTGCCGTTCAGGGCCGGCACACCATAGTCAGGCAGGCTGTCGTCGGTCTGATGGAACGCGCTCAGGGTCAGGCGGGTGGCATCGTTGAAGCCCAGGCGCAGGGAGGGCGCAACGCCCCAGCGCTCGCGATCGATTTCGTCGCGACCCGGCACGTCGTTCTCATGGGCCATCAGATTCACGCGGAAGGCGCTGTTGCTGCCCACGCCTTCCAGCGGCTGGTTGGCGTCCAGGGTGAGGCGGTGGTAGTTGTCCGTACCGAGACCGCCACCGAGGGTGGTGAAGGCGCGGTCCATGGGCTGCTTGCTGATGATGTTGATGCTGCCGCCGGTGGTGCCGGCGCCGCCGAACACCGAGTTCGGGCCCTTGATGACCTCGACCTGTTCGATGTTGAAGGTGTCGGTGCGGCTGGTCTGGGCGCTGTCGCGCAGGCCGTCGATCTGGATGTTGTTGTTCGCGGAGAAGCCGCGAATGTTGATGCTGTCGCCCGAACCACCGCCGCCTTCACCGGCGTTGAAGGTGATACCGGAGACGTTGGACAGCACCTGGCGCAGGCTCAGGGCCTGCTGCTCCTGAATGACTTCCTTGGGCACCACGGTAATGGTTTGCGGAGTATCCAGCAGCGGGGCGGTGTACTTCGCCGAGGAGGATTGCTCGACCTTGTAGGTTTTCTTGGCCGCCTTGCCATCGACCTTGACGGTGCCGAGCTCGAGCGCCTGGCTCGGTTCCGCGGCAATGGTCAGGCCAGCGGTGGAAGCAGTGGCGATACCGATGGCAGATGCGAGAAGAGCACGCTGCGACAAATAATTCTTTTTGCTCATAAGAATCACTCCCCAGTGAAATTGAGGCGCGATTCTATTTGCGAATGTTTATCAGTAAATATTTTTATACGAAATTTACATAACCTTTACATTTCTCGCGCTTTTGACGGTATCGAAACGTCGGCGCGCTGCAGGAAGGGTCGCCAGTTCAGCGCCAGATCAGCGAAGCATCGATATCGGTCAGCCTGGCGCAGCCGGTAAGCGCCATGGCGACCTCCAGCTCAGTGCGAAGCAGATGCAGCACATGGGCCACGCCGGAGGCCCCCGCTACAGCCAGGCCATGCACGTAAGGCCGGCCGATCATCACGGCGCTGGCGCCCAGGGCAAGCGCCTTGAATACGTCGGTACCGCGACGCACACCACCATCCAGCAGCAACGGCACCTTGCCCTGCACCGCCTCAGCGATGGCGGGGAGCACATCCAGGGTCGCCGGCAGGCTATCCAGCGTCCGACCTCCATGGTTCGACACGACGATGCCGGCCACGCCCTGCTCCACCGCCCGAACCGCATCGCGCGGGTTCATCACGCCCTTGACCAGCACCGGCAGGCTGGTGAGCGATTGCAGCCACTCGAGGTCCTTCCAGGTTGGCGCGCTGGCCAGTAACGGGCTGCCGAAGAGCGGGCTGGCGCCCGGCTGGGCGACGCTGGGCGGCAGGCTGCGCATGCCCTTCAGGTTGACGGCTTCGACATTGGCCGGAAGCGCGAACGCGGCCCGCTGCTCGCGGTTGCGCAGGCCGTTCACCGGTGCGTCGACCGTCACCACCAGTGCGCGATAACCCGCTCCTTCGGCGCGCCGCACCAGTTCGCGGGTGAATTCGCGATCCGGTTGGATGTAGAGCTGAAACCAGAGCGGCGTTTGCGCCGCCTGGGCGATGTCTTCCAGGCTGACACTGGCCTGGGTACTGACCACCATCGCCGCGCCCATGGCCGAGGCGCCGAGCACGCTGGCCAGTTCGCCGTCCGGGTGGGCCAGCTTCTGGTAGGCCACCGGGGCGAGGAGGATCGGGTAGTCGAGATCGAGCCCGCAGAGTTCGAGTCGCGTATGTCCGCCGCCTAGGTCTTCCAGCACCCGGTTCAGCAGGCGCACGCGCTGGAACGCGGCCAGGTTGTCCGCCAGGGTCAGCTCATCGGCGGCGCCACCGTTGAGGTAGGCCCAGGCCGAGGGCGTCATGCGCTCGCGGGCGAAGGCTTCGTAGTCGGCGACAGCGGCGATTTCGGCAGGGATCAGGACAGTCACGGCGGCAGGCACTCCTGGCCCGCAGGGAGCCGGCTGACAAGCGATTGCAAATGGAAACGGCGCTCATCTTACTGCCGCTGCGGAGCCCGCGATATGACAGGCGCTGCGACACGGAATCGCCCCCACAAACGATAAGGCCCGCCATGAAGGCGGGCCTTGTCGGTAACGCTTGGCGGCTTACAGGTAGAAGGCCTTCAGCGGTGGGAAGCCGTTGAATTCCACCGCACTGTAACTGGTGGTATAGGCGCCGGTGGACAGCCAGTAGAGGCGGTCTTCAGCGGCCAGGTTCAGCGGCAGGCCGTACTTGTAGTTCTCGTACATGATGTCGGCGCTGTCGCAGGTCGGGCCAGCGATTACCACTTCTTCCATCTCGCCCTTCTTCTCGACCCAGATCGGGAACTTGATGGCTTCGTCCATGGTTTCGATCAGGCCGGAGAACTTGCCCACGTCGGTGTAGATCCAGCGCTCGACGGCGGTGCGCGACTTGCGCGCCACCAGCACGACTTCGCTGACCAGGATGCCGGCGTTGGCGATCAGGGAACGGCCCGGCTCGAGGATGATTTCCGGCAGTTCGTCGCCGAAGTCTTCCTTGAGGAAGCGGATGATTTCCTCGGCGTAGGTTTCCAGGCTGTTGGTGCGCTGGATGTAGTTGGCCGGGAAGCCACCGCCCATGTTGATCATCTGCAGGGTGATGCCGTCTTCTTCCTTCAGGCGCTCGAAGATCACCTTCACTTTGGCGATGGCGGCGTCCCAGACGTCGATGTCGCGCTGTTGCGAACCCACGTGGAAGGACACGCCATACGGCACCAGACCGAGTTGCTTGGCGAGGATCAGCAGGTCCAGCGCCATGTCCGGGTTGCAACCGAACTTGCGCGACAGCGGCCAGTCGGCCGAGGTGGAGCCTTCGGTGAGGATGCGCACATAGACCTTGGCGCCCGGAGCGGCCTTGGCGATGTTGCGCAGGTCGGCTTCGGAGTCGGTGGCGAACAGGCGTACGCCCTTCTCGAAGAAGTAGCGGATGTCGCGGGCTTTCTTGATGGTGTTGCCGTAGCTGATGCGCTCCGGGCCAACGCCGGTCTTCATCACCTTATCCAGCTCGTAGATGGAGGCGATGTCGAAGTTGGAACCCTTGTCGCGCAGCAGTTCGGTGATTTCGGTGGCCGGGTTGGCCTTCACCGCGTAGTAGACCTTGGCGAAGGGGAAGCAGCTGACCAACTGATCGTAGGAATCAGAAATGGTCTGCTTGTCGATCACCACGAACGGGGTTTCTTGCTTGTCGGCGAACGCCTTCATGCGCTGGAAAGTTTCGGGCGAGAAATAGTCTTCGACCTTGATCGACATGCGAGGGACTCCATATGGCAAAACAAACGAAAGTTGTTAGGGGTGGCCAGTGCTGCGTTGGACAACAGGCCTGAACGTCTGATCAGTTTCCCCACTTTGGTTCGCCTACTTCCCAAGGCATGTCGCCGAGGATCTTCAGTCGTTTCCGACATCAAACCTCTCGTCGTCAGTACTTGAGCCGGATGGATCGTTGCCAGCATGGACGTTCGGGCGCGAACTTTAGGACCACAAGAAGCGCAGATCAATCAAAAATTGCCGCTTTCTCGCATCCCTTTGTCGCTTGCCCTGTTGACTGTTTCGAATCCTCAACAAAACGTCATGGAATGCTGCACACATGCGGGTTTCAGGGTGATGACAGGAAGTCTCTGGAAGGGGTGCGCAAGACCTGTAGGAGCGAGCTTGCTCGCGAACATTCCGAGCACGATCTTTCGCGAGCGAGCTCGCTCCTACATAAAAGCTCAGGCGATGATCCGGGCGTAGGCTGCCCCCGAATGCCCGGCGGCGCTGATCGACCGTCCATTTCCCGCTATAATCCCGCGCTTTTCCGGGCCGTCCCCTGCCCGTCACATTTCCAGCCAGGCACGCACCCATGACCATCCAGGCCGCCGAAGTCGCGAAACGCCGCACTTTCGCCATCATTTCCCACCCCGACGCCGGTAAGACCACCATCACCGAAAAGCTGCTGCTGATGGGTAAGGCCATCGCCGTGGCCGGTACCGTGAAGTCGCGTAAGTCCGACCGTCACGCCACCTCCGACTGGATGGAGATGGAAAAGCAGCGAGGCATCTCCATCACCACCTCGGTGATGCAGTTCCCCTACCGCGAGCACATGATCAACCTGCTCGACACCCCCGGCCACGAAGACTTCTCCGAAGACACCTACCGCACCCTGACCGCGGTGGACTCGGCGCTGATGGTCCTTGACGGCGGTAAGGGTGTAGAGCCACGCACCATCGCCCTGATGGAAGTCTGCCGCCTGCGCGACACGCCCATCGTCAGCTTCATCAACAAGCTGGACCGTGACATCCGCGACCCCATCGAACTGCTCGACGAAATCGAAGCGGTACTGAAGATCAAGGCCGCCCCCATCACCTGGCCGATCGGTTGCTACAAGGACTTCAAGGGCGTGTATCACCTGGCCCAGGACAAGGTCATCGTCTACACCCCCGGCCACGGCCACGAGCGCACCGAGATCAAGGTGATCGAAAAGCTCGACTCGGATGAAGCCCGCGCCCACCTGGGCGACCTCTACGACAATTTCGTCGAAGAGCTGGAGCTGGTGCAGGGCGCCTGCCACGAGTTCGACAAGGAAGCCTTCCTCAAGGGCGAGATGACCCCGGTGTTCTTCGGTACCGCACTGGGCAATTTCGGCGTCGACCAGGTGCTCGACTGCATCGTCGACTGGGCGCCAAAGCCGCTGTCGCGTGCCACCCACGAACGCAGCGTCGAGCCGATCGAAGAGAAGTTCTCCGGCTTCGTGTTCAAGATCCAGGCGAACATGGACCCGAAACACCGCGACCGCATCGCCTTCATGCGCATCTGCTCGGGCAAGTACGAGAAAGGCATGAAGATGCGCCACGTGCGCCTCGGCAAGGACGTGAAGATCGCCGACGCGCTGACCTTCTTCTCCTCCGAGCGTGAGCAGCTGGAAGAAGCATTCGCCGGCGACATCATCGGCTTGCACAACCACGGCACCATCCAGATCGGCGACACCTTCACCGAAGGTGAAGCTTTGGGCTTCACCGGTATCCCGCACTTCGCCCCGGAACTCTTCCGCCGCGTACGCCTGAAGGACCCGCTGAAGTCCAAGCAACTGCGCCAGGGCCTGCAGGAACTGGCCGAGGAAGGCGCCACCCAGGTGTTCTTCCCCGAGCGCAACAACGACATCATCCTCGGCGCCGTGGGCGTGCTGCAGTTCGACGTCGTTGCCAGCCGCCTGAAGGAGGAATACAAGGTCGAGTGCGCCTACGAGGCGATCAACGTCTGGTCCGCGCGCTGGATCGAGTGCAAGGACGAGAAGAAGCTCAAGGAGTTCAAGGACAAGGCCTTCGAAAACCTTGCCGTGGACGGCGGCGGCCACCTGACCTACCTGGCCCCGACCCGCGTGAACCTCAACCTGATGGAAGAGCGCTGGCCGGACGTGAAATTCCGCGCTACCCGCGAGCACCACTGAAGACGTAAAACCTGTAGGAGCCAGCTTGCTGGCGAATCGGACCATCCCTTTCGCCAGCAAGCTGGCTCCTACATTCTCTCCCTTGCCCCTCTTGAAGCGCTGAGCAAGCCTCCCTGTTTTCGCCATAGGGAGCGCAACGGATGCGCTATCAAGGAAGGAACCTGCGTAAAGGCCGCTTCTCCGAGCCCGGCCGAATCTACCTGCTGACCACTGTCACCCATGAGCGGACGCCTGTGTTCGCCACGTGGAATGCTGGCTGCCTGGTCGCCCGGGAGATTTACGCGATGCGGGAGGGTCGTTCGTTGGAAACCTTCGCGTGGGTGTTAATGCCGGATCATCTGCATTGGCTCGTCCAGCAAAATACGGGAACGCTTGAAGCGCATGTCCAGCGACTGAAGTCCCGCTCAGCAATCGTCCTGAACTCAATGAAGAGCAGTAGTGGACGCGTGTGGCAGAAGGGTTTTCATGACCATGCCCTCCGCAAAGCGGAAGACGTGCGAGCCGTGGCCCGCTATGTCGTCGCCAATCCCTTGCGAGCCGGGCTGGTTGAAAAGTTGGGGGATTACCCATTCTGGGACGCGATCTGGTTGTAGGAGCGAGCTTGCTCGCGAACCCCGCCCACGCCATTCGCCAGCAAGCTGGCTCCTACAAAAGAGTCGCGCATACCTCTGTAGGAGCGAGCTTGCTCGCGAAGCCCGGCCGCTTCATTCGCCAGCAAGCTGGCTCCTACATAAGAGCCACGCATATCCCTGTAGGAGCGAGCTTGCTCGCGAACCCCAGCCGCGCCATTCGCCAGCAAGCTGGCTCCTACATAAGAGCCACGCATATCCCTGTAGGAGCGAGTTGCTCGCGAAGGAGCTACGGATCGAGCGCGCCGGAGGTCCAGGTGCTTGAGGGTGCCGAGCCGGTGAACTTGGCAGCTATCGCGCCTTCCGGGATCAGCCGGTCGCGATAGCGGGTGACCATTACCCCCGCTTGGGGCGCCAGCAGCCGGTGTTCGCTGGACGGATCGCCGGGGATGGCGATGACGCGGGCGAAGCATTCACCGGCCTGAACGGCGTCGCCAAGCTCCCGCTCGAAGACCAGTACCCCAGCAGTGGGCGCGAACACGGTTTCCATATGCCCGATAGGCACCGCCCTGCCCTGCCACGCCGGTAGCTGCGCCGGCTCGGCGACAAGGCCACGGGCGCAAAGAAACGCGTAAAGCCCATCGGCATCCTGCTGTGCCAGGGCGTCACTCACATCCCCTTGCCCACGCAATTCGACGGTGGACACCAGACGACCTTCCACACGCCCCTCCGCCAGCCAGGGCGCAATCACCACTTCCTCGAAGGCGCCATCGCCGTCTCCCTCCCAGATGATCGCGACTTCGGCCCCCAGGGCTGCCGCGAGGTCCTGCCCAGCGGGCCAGAAGCACTGGTGCAGATAGACGTATTGCAGCGCTTCGTCGTCCGTGTGCAGGTCAAGGACGATGTCAGCATCTGCCGCGAGTCCGGCCAAGGCTTTCTGCCAGACCGCCAGGTTGCCCACCGGTTTGGCCTGCGCCACTGACCCCGGGAACCCGCGATTGAAATTGCGGCTGCTGGAGTCGTGCACGCGCCCCAGGATGCGCCCATGACGGAACTGGCCGATGCCCAACGGGTTGGCCTGGGGCACCACCGTAACGCAGCCGCGCAACAGACCGCTCTCAGCGGCCTGGACCAGGCGCGGCAACAGTTTGTGCAGCACCAGCATGCCGGCGATCTCGTCCGCATGGACCCCGGCCTGCAGGTGAACCCTCGGCCCTGGTGTGCCACTGTTTAGGCGCCAGGCCGGCACCCGCAGTTGGGCACCGGAATCACTCGGCACATACAGGGAGACGTCTTCGATCATGTCCTACCTCCTCTTGGCCACCGGACGAGTCCGGACGGTTGGTTTGTCGTAGGGCCAGGCGGTACTATCCCGGCCCATCGAGCGAAGGAAATCGCCCCTTGGATACGCCCCGCGAACGCCAGCCCCGCACCAACCCCGACGAACGCCGCGAACATCTGGTGCGCGCGGCGCTGCGCTGTCTGGTCGCCGAGGGTCACGCAGGCATTTCGGTGCGTCGCATCGCCAAGGAGGCCAACGTCGCCGTCGGCCTGATCAATCATTACTTCGGCAGCATCGACGCCCTGGTCGCACAGGCCTACGAGACCCTCGCCAGTGAGGTGGCCCAGGCCCTGGTTGCGCGCATTGACGCCGCCGGCCCGGCACCTGCCGCGCGCCTCGAAGCCTTCCTGACCGGCTACTTCTCGCCGGTCACCCTGGACCCCGACCTGCTCAGCCCCTGGGTGGTGTTCTGGAGCCTGATCCGCCATTCCCCGCAAGTGAACGAAGCCCACGAGCGCACCTACGGCGGATCCCTGGTGCTGCTGGAAAAGTTGCTCTCGGAGCTGGCTCGCGAAGAAGGCTTCTCCATCGCCAAACCGCGTCTGGCGGCCATCGGCCTGTCAGCCATGCTCGACGGACTGTGGCTGGAGTGGTGCCTCAATCCCGCCAACTTCAGTGCCGAGGAAGGGTTGGAGATCAGCCGCCGCTGGGTCGATAGCCTGCGTCGCGGGGCTTATGCCTGAACCCTGTAGGGGCGAATTCATTCGCCAAGGGGAACGCAGTTGCCCTGATTATCATTCAGGGCAGCCCTTCGGCCTGCTTGGCGAACGAATTCGCCCCCACAAAAAGCCCCCTTCGCCCCTCATCACCACGCGTCCTAATTCGCGCGGCGAAACATGCTTCGTCGCTCCGCAAGACCAAAGCCCGTCTCGATCATGAAGGTCAGGCAGATGTAGATGCCCGCCACAAGCAGCAACGGCTGGTAGATCTGGAAGGTCTGGGCGCGAACCACGTTGGCGGCGCCCAGCAGGTCGACCACGGCAACGGTTGAAGCCAACGCCGTGGACTTGAGCAGCATCACCGTTTCGCCGGCCAGGGTCGGTAACAACAGACGGATCGCCCTGGGCAGCCAGACGCGGTACAGCACCAGGCGCTGACGCATGCCGAAAGCCGCCGCAGCCTCCAGCTCGCCCCTGGGGACGGATTTCATGCCGCCACGGATGACTTCGCCGACATAGGCACCCACCGAGAGCACCAGGGCGAAGACGATGTACCAGAAGCCATCGCGCAGATAGGGCCAGAGGAAGCTGCCGCGAATCAACGGGAACTGGGCAAACAGGCTGCCCAGGCCGTAGTAGAAGATGTAGATCTGCACCAGCAGCGGCGTGCCGCGAATCACGCTGGTGTAGGCAAGACTCGTCCCTGCCAGCAACGGATTGCGCGACATCCGCGCCAACGCCACCAACAGGGCGAGGACGAAGCCCAGGCCGGCGGAAATGACGAGGATGAGCAAGGTGGTGCCCAGGCCATTGAGCAACAATTTGCCGTAGTCGAAGATCCAGGTAACGGTCATCACAGGCCCTCACTCACACCGATGGGGTCCAGCGGCGGAAGCGCCGCTCGAGCCAGCCGGAAAACAGGTTGGAGAGCACCGTCAGCAGGTAATAGAAGACTGCGGCGGTGAGGTAGAAGGTCAGGTATTGGCGGGTCGAGCCGGCCGCCTGCTTGGCGGTGAAGAGCAACTCGTTGGTGCCGACCACGCTGATCAGGGCGCTGTCCTTGATCAGGTTGACCCAGAGGTTGGCCATGCCGGCCAGGGCGTTCGGCGCCATGATCGGCAGGGTCACCCGGCGGAACAGGCTGAACCCACTCAGGCCGAACGCGCGTGCCGCCTCGATCTGCCCATGGGGAATGGCCTGGATGGCACCTCGGAATATCTCCGAGGCATAGGCGCCCTGTACCAGGCCGAGGACGGCGATGGCCACGACCGTGCCGTTGAGTTTGAGATCGCCGTAGCCGAGCCAGGCGAACAGCTTGTTGAGCCCCATCGAACCCACGTAGTAGAGCAACAGGATCAACAGCAGTTCGGGCACCGCGCGACACAGGGTCGTGTAGCCACGCATGAGCTGCGCAACCGGGCGCGGACCGTTGAGCTTGCCCATGGCGACGGCAAGACCGATCAGCATGCCGACCAGGAAGGCACCGACGGAAATCTGCAGGGTTACCCACAACCCCTTGAGCAGCGCCGGGCCCCAGCCCTGGGCGCCAAAGCCGACCAGTTCAAAGTAAGACTGCATTGCAGGCCCTCATCGAGGCGGAAATGCACCATCCCGGTCGCGCCGGGATGGCTCCGGAGGTCACTGCTTCGGCGCGACGCTGACGTCGAAGTACTTGGCGGAGATGGTCTTGTAGTCCTCGCTGGCCAGCAGCTTGCCGATGGCGTCGTCGAGACGCGCCTTGAGGGCGGTGTCTTCCTTGCGCAGACCCGCGCCCACGCCACGGCCGAACAGCGGATCGTAGGGCACCTCGCCCTTGTTCTCGATGCCGGCGGCCTGGGCATCAGGGGATTTGACGAAGGCGCTGACGGCAATGCCGTCGGCCATCATCAGGTCGATGCGCCCCGCCACCAGATCGGCGTTCACCGAGTCCTGGGTGTCGTAGTAGCGCACGTCGGCGATGCCTTCGTAGTGCTGCTTCAGGTAGTTGGAGCTGACGGTGGAAAGCTGCACGCCAACCACCTTCCCTTTCAGTCCTTCGGGGCTCACGGTGACATCCAGCGCCTTGGGCGCCGCCACGGCGACGGGGGTGTCGTAATAGGCGCGGCTGAAGGCGATCTGTTTCTCGCGCTCCTCGGTAACGGACATGGAGTTGAAGATGACATCCACCTTCTTCGCCATCAGGGCCGGAATCAAACCATCCCAAGCCACTTCGTCGATCTCGCACTGGGTCTGCATTTGCGCACAGAGCGCACGGATCAGGTCCGGCTCGAAGCCTGCCCACTGACCGTCCGGCTGCTTGCTGGAGAACGGCGGATAGGGTTCCGCCGCCATCGCGAACTTAAGGGTTTCGGCCTGCGCGCCCACTGCGCCGGCCATGAGCATTACCGCACCCGCCATCCAACGTGCCAGTTGAGACTTCTTCATGGTTTCTGCCCTGCTTGATGTTGTTGTGGTTAGAGCTTGTCGAACGGGCCGCGCCTGGCGGCCGGAATCAGCGATTCTGGTGGGCGGTGACGAACTGCCGGCAGCGCTCGCTGCGCGGTCTCAGGAAGACATCCTGAGGCGGCCCTTCCTCTTCGATGCGCCCCTGATGAAGGAAGGCGACATGGCTGGAAACGTCGCGAGCGAAGGCCATTTCGTGGGTGACCAGGATCATCGTGCGGCCCTCTTCGGCCAGGGAACGGATCACCCGCAGCACTTCGCCCACCAGTTCCGGGTCCAGCGCCGACGTCGGCTCGTCGAACAGCATGACCTTGGGTTCGACCGCCAATGCACGAGCGATCGCCACGCGCTGCTGCTGGCCGCCGGAGAGGAATGACGGGTATTCATGGCGCTTGGCGGCGAGACCCACCCGCTCCAGCAATGCCTCGGCCCGCTCGGTGGCTTCGGCGCGGCTTTCGCGCAGGACCTGGATGGGCGCTTCGATGAGGTTTTCCAGCACGGTGCGGTGGGGCCAGAGATTGAAGCTCTGGAACACCATGCCGAGACGCGAGCGAATGCGGGTCAGTTGCTTCTGGTCCGCCACCATCGGTTCGCCGATTCGGCTGGTGGTGAGACGAATGCTTTCGCCATCGACGGTGACGGTGCCCTGGTTGGGGATTTCCAGCATGTTGATGCAGCGCAGCAATGTACTTTTGCCGGAGCCGCTGGCGCCGATCAGCGACACCACTCCGCCCTCCCGGGCGGTCAGCGAAACGCCCTTGAGCACCTCGAACTGGCCAAAGCGCTTGTGGATCGAATCCACCTCCACCATTTTTGGCCGCTCGATTTTCTCGGCCTGAACAGCGGCGGGAACGGTCGAGCGCACTTCGATGAACGAGCCTGATCCCAGGGTGCTGGCAAAGCGGCGAATGCGCGCGCAGGCGTCGGCCAATTGCGCTTCGCCCAAGCTGTAGGACAGGCGCACGAAGCCATCTGCGGAAGGGCCAAAAGCCGCGGCATCCAGTACCGAGACGCCGGTCTCGCGGAACAGTTTCCAGGCGAAGTCGAGGGAACTGAGGCCACTGCCGCGTACATCCAGCAGGACGAACATTCCTGCCTCGGGCTTCAGCACCTTGAGTGGTGCGCAATTCAGTAGCGCATCGACGACCAGATCGCGGCGACGGCGGTAGAGTTCACGCATTTCCCCGGTCACCTGGTCGTAGGTGCGCACGGCGGTCAACGCCGCTTCCTGGACGAAACCAGGAAGCCCATACAGCACGTTCAACGCCAGGTTTTCGATGTGGGCGACCAGTTCAGGGCCAGCCACTACCCAGCCGGTGCGCCAGCCGGTCATGGCGTGGGACTTGGACAGGCTGCCGATACTGACGGTGCGCTCGTGCATGCCCGGCAAGGTGGCGAAGTAGCGGTGAGACTGTTCGAAGGTGAGGCTCTCGTAGACCTCGTCCACGACGACCCACAGGTCATGCTGCTGCGCCAGCCCGGCGATGACCTGCAGTTCCTCGGTGTTGAGTACTACGCCGGTCGGGTTGTTGGGGTTGGCGAAGAAGATGGCGCGAGTCCGTTCGCTGATGGCCGAGCGCAAGGCGTCGAGGTCAGGGCGGAAGCCTCGCTCCGCCGGACAGGGCACGCGCACCAGCGTGGCACCAGTGGCCTTCAGGGTGGCTTCGTAGGTGACGTAGACCGGGTCGAAGACGATGACTTCGTCACCGGCTTCCAGCAGGCACATGGCCGCCGCGTAGAGTCCGTTCTGGGCACCCGCGACGAGGATCGCGCTGTCCGCCGTCACCGGCTGGCCGGTCAGGCGGCCGTGCAGATCGGCGATGGCCTGGCGCAGCTCGGGGCGGCCGGCGACGTCGCAGTAGTGGGTATCTCCCGCTTGCAAGGCCTGGATGGCGGCAGCGGTGATGGGTTCGGGGGTGGCGAAATCCGGGTCGCCGATGCTGAGGACGATCACATCCTCGCCCGCACGTTGGGCGGCAATGGCCGCGTAGTGAATATCCCAGGCGGCTGTGCCTGGCCCTGCCATTCTCTCCACAAGCGAAGCGAAACGCATATTCGGGCCCCATTGCTAAGGGTGGAATCCGGTCACGTGGCTGCATCGGCGAACCGGCGAGTGGGGCCAACCATAGCCCAGCATGAACGAGTGTTCAATAGCGATTTCAGCCTTGTTTTACCGGCGCTACGCGATGCCCCGAGGCAGAGCGGATGCACCGGAAAAATCCGCCGGAACGCCCTGGGAATGGGCATGTCGAACCGGGAAAAGGCGGTATATGCTGGCGCCATGCTGATCGATACCCATAACCACCTGGACTTCCCCGACTTCGACGCCGACCGCGACGAGGTCCTGGCACGCTGCCGCGCACGGGGCGTTCGCCGGCAAGTACTGCTCGGCGTCTTCCGTGAGAACTGGGAGCGGGTCTGGGACATGGCCAACGCCGGGGATGACTTCTTCACCGCACTCGGCCTGCATCCGATCTACCTGGCGCAGCACCGGGATGAGCACGTGCGGGAACTAGGCCAGTGGCTGGAGCGCCATGCGGGCAATCCCAAGCTCTGCGCGGTGGGGGAAATCGGCCTGGACTATTTCGTCGCCGAACTGGACCGCGACGCCCAGCAGCGTCTGTTCGAAGCCCAGCTGGCGCTGGCGGCGGAGTTCGAACTACCGCCGCTGCTGCATGTACGACGCAGTCACGCAGCGGTAATCGCCACCCTGAAACGCTTCCGTCTCAAGCGTCCCGGCATCATCCACGCCTTTGCCGGCAGCCTCGAGGAGGCGAAGGAGTACCGCAAGCTGGGCTTCCGCCTGGGCCTGGGCGGTGCGCCCACCTGGCATCAGGCCAATCGCCTGCGCAAGGTGGTGGCGCAGTTGCCGCTGGAGGACATCGTCCTGGAAACCGACTCGCCGGACATGGCGCCCGCCATGCACCCTTACGGCCGCAATAGTCCGGAATTCCTGCCGGACATCTGCGCAGCACTGGCGGAGATTCGTGGCGTCACGCCCGAGGAACTGGCCGAGGCCAGCACGCGCAATGCCTGTGAGGTGTTCGGCTGGCGCGACCTGGCGGGGTAAACCTTCCGTTGTAGGGGCGAATTCATTCGCCAAGGGCAACGCAGTTGCCCCTTCGGGCGGGCAAACCTGCGGCTTGCTTGGCAAATGAATTCGCCCCTACAGGAAGAACGCAAAAAAAACGCGCACAAAAAGGCCCGCCAAGCGGTGGGCCTCTTCATTTCGGATGCCTCAAACGCGGAACGCACCAATCAACTGCTTGAGCTGCGCGACCTGGCCGGACAGCTCGCGACTGGCCTTCTCGGTCTGGTTCGCTCCTTCGGCGGTGCGCTCACCCGCGTGGTTGATCTCCACAATGTTCTGGTCGATATCGTGGGCCACTGCAGTCTGCTGTTCTGCGGCGGCGGCGATCTGCTGGTTCTGATCGACGATCATGCCCACCGCACCGAGGATGTTTTCCAGCGCCGCCTGGACCTTGCCGGACTGGTTGACGGTGCCGTCGGCCATCTGATGGCTGATGTTCATCGCCTTGACCGCAGCGCCGACGCCGCCCTGCAGCTTGACGATCATCTGCTCGATTTCCTCGGTGGACTGCTGGGTACGCTTGGCCAGCGTACGCACCTCGTCTGCCACCACGGCGAAACCACGCCCCTGCTCGCCCGCACGCGCCGCTTCGATGGCGGCGTTCAGGGCCAACAGGTTGGTCTGCTCGGCGATGCCCTTGATCACTTCCAGTACGCGGCTGATGGAGGCGCTGTCGGCAGCCAGTTGGTTGATCACGCTCACCGACTGGTCGATCTCGCTGGCCAGTTTCTCGATGCTGCCCAACTGGGATTCCACCAGCGCGCGGCCGCTGACGGTTTCCTGGTTCACGCTCTGGGCGCTGTCCACGGCCGCAGCGGCACTGCGCGCCACTTCCTGCGCGGTGGCCGACATCTGGTTCATCGCCGTAGCCACCTGCTCGATCTGGCTGCGTTGCCCGGCGACGGCGATGTTGCTTTCACCCGAAACCTGCTCGACACGGCCGGCCTGGCGTTCGACTTCGGAGACGGTGTGGCCAACCAGTTCGATCAGGTCGTGGATCTTCGCCACGGTGCCATTGAACACCTGGCCCAACTCACCCAGCTCATCACGACTCTCGGCCCGGAAGCTTACGGTCATGTCGCCACCGGCAACCTGATCCATCACCTTGCCCAGGCTCTTCAGTGTGGCGCGGGTGGATACGTAGAAACCGCTGTAGAGGTAGACGATGGCGAGGAACACCACCACCAGCGCCACCACCAGCAATACGGTCTGTACGCGCTTGCCAGCGAGGCGGCTTTCCAGCTCGGCCTTGAGGAACGCCAGGGCGCCGTCGTTGAGCTGGTAGGTCTTTTCCAGAGAGACGCTGACCTGGTCGTAGAACTGCTGCCAGGGCGTGTCGAGGGTGTCGGCCATGATGACCTTGTCCTCGAACAGCGTCGCGTTCTGCTTGATGGTGTCGCGGCTGGCGGCGGTCAGCGCGTCCAGCGCCTGATGGCCGCGCGGGCTGCCGTCGAGGGCATCGGCGATCTTCAGGCCGTATTCGGCGTTGAGCTTGTCCAGGTCCAGCAGCAGGTCGTCGAGCTTGGTGCTGGCGGCCGAGTTGAGGAAGCCCTGGCCAAGGGAATAGGCGCCAATGGCGCGGCCCTTGCCGAGTGCCATGGTGACCTGCGGCGTGGTAGTGGTGACCAGCTCGGTGATCTGGCGCACGTCAGCCTGGTCGTCCTGGCTGAGCCCGGCCTGTCCGGAAACGAACTTCATGAAGACCTGGGAGTTGCCAAGCAGCTTCTCGATCATCGCGCTCTTGCTCTGCAGGGACGTCTCGACCTTGGCGGCCTGCAGGGCAGCAACCAGCTCGTCGCGCTTGGTATTGAAGGCTTCGACCTGCTCCGGCTCGGAGGCGACCGGCGCCAGCCCCTGGAGGGTCTTGAGCAGATCCTGCTCGAGCGTGGTGATGCGCTTCTCCAGGTCCCCGGCCTGCCCCGACTGGCCGATCATCGAGTTGATCAGGACCAGGTCGTTGAGGCTTTCCAGATTGCGCCGCACATTCAGGCTGGCACCCAGCAGGTCCAGGCTCTGCAGCTCGGAACGGGTGTTGACGAATTGACGGTAGGAGTCGCGCACCAGGTAGAAATTGGTGATCAACATCGGCAGGAAGAACAGAACACTGATCAGACTGAACTTCATGCCGAAGCTGAGTCGGTTCATCAGGGCGATGGCAGGATACAACAGGGTCTTCACGAGACGTCTCCTGTTCTCATTTATTGTTATGGGCGCGCTCCAAGTGACCAACAGTGCTCCGCCAAGGCCGGCAGCTTCTCCCCACTGCAGGCGGCGGCCGGACTTCAATCAGATGCTTCTGTGAGCCATGTCAGAAAATTCGGGCGCGCTCATCTGTGTACCCGATATCGGCAGGAGTTTCTGTAACTAAAGGTTAATCAGAGAGGGGCCGCCCGACGGTAGCGCCGGGCGGACGGAGCGGTTGTCAGAACAGCAGCGCCCAGACGGCGAAGCCGGCGTACCAGACCACTGCGGCGCGCACCAGCAGTTGCCAAAGCGCGTCCAGGGTCGCCACACCAGCGTCGCCGCTGACGGGCTCCGGCAATTCGGCGGCGGCACGACCGGCCAGTTCGATGTACTGCCGGGCCGAAATGTCCCAGTTCAACAATTCATGCAGCAGCACCCGGCTGACGCCGACGAAATTACCCACCAGCGAGAAACTCGCTGCCAGCACCCGGACAGGCAGCCAGTCGAAGGCATGGCGAATCGACTCCGCACGCTCTTGCAGGGCGGGCGTCGCGGCATGCTCGGCCGCCAACGCGAACAGCCGGTAGGCCAGGGCCGCCACGGGCCCGAGCAGCGCATACCAGAAGATCACCGCAAAGAAGCCCTGATACGCCTGCCAGAGTTGATAGCCCTGAACCTGTTGCAACAGGTCGCCGCCTTCGTCCGCCTCCAGGCCGAGGTCGCGTTCGGCGACGTGGTAGGCGGCTTGAGTATCACCACGACGCCAGGCATCGCGGAAGGGACCGAGATCGGCCAGTACGTCTCCACGCCCCAGGCTGTAGATGATCACCAGCAGGTGCACCGGCAGCGCCAGCCAGCCATAGGCCACCGGCTCCAGGAGCAGCAGGAGCAGCGCCAGCAACACCAGGGGCGGTAATACCAGCAGCGCCAGGATCGCCCAGGGACGCTCGCTCAGGCGTGGGTTGGCCTCGGCCTTGGCCAGTTCGCGCAGCCAGAAGCCGTCTTGCTGGATATGTCGACGCCAGGCGGAGAACTTCTCGATCCAGAGCACCAGCAACAACACCAGAAAATACATGGGTCCCTCCTCTTCCTAAGGTTTGAGTGCAGCGCGCAGCCGCGCCCAATCAAATGCTGGCCCCGGATCGGTCTTGCGCCCCGGGGCAATATCGCTGTGCCCGCATATCCGCTCCGGCGTGATGGCCGGAAACGCGAGGCGCAACTGCTCCACCAATGCGATCAGCGCAGCGTACTGAGGTTCCGTGAACGGCAGATCATCGGTGCCTTCCAGCTCTATTCCCAGGGAGAAATCGTTGCAGTTGTCCCGCCCATCGAACAGGGAAACGCCGGCGTGCCACGCGCGCTCGTTGCAGGACACGAACTGGGTGATGGCGCCATCCCGCTCGATCAGAAAATGCGCGGACACCCTGAGATCGCGAATGCCCTCGAAGTAGGGATGCTCGGCGGGATCGAGACAGTTCTGAAAGAACTCCTGCACCTTTCCCGTGCCGAACTGCGCGGGCGGCAGGCTGATGTTGTGAATCACCAGCAGTGAGACTTCCCCCTGCGGGCGACAGTTGAAGTTGGGCGATGGGCAGTGGCTGATGCCCTGGCACCAACCGGAAGCGGGGTCCAGCTGCATGTCGGCTCCTTGGTCTGCCGCCCACTTTAGGCGCAGTGGAGCCATTTTAGCGAGAGGCGAGCGGTAGCTGACATCCGTAGGTTGAGGCTGAGCTCTGCGAAGCCCAACGTGCCGGGTGGACGCATGATCGTGTTGGGTTTCGCTTCGCTCTACCGCAACCTACAAGAGCGGTGTGCAGAAGTCCCGCCCCTTGGTCCGGCTCAAGCCCCCTTGAGCCGACGCAGGTTGCCGATCACCGATTCCAGAGCGCGGTCGAACAGGAGCGCGTCGTCCAGCAGGCGAATCGACTGCCGGCGGAACTCGACCGCGAGGCCCATGCGGGTCTTCTCCAGCACCTTCATGCCGGTACGGTTGACGAAGATGTACTTGCCGGTGGGCTTGATCAGCGCCGCCAGCTTGCAACGCAGCCTGTGCTCCTCGTCTTCCTGGAACTCGACCCAGCTGCCGACGCGCAGGTTGTCGACAAAGCCAAGGGCCTCATCGTCATCCGCCAAGCCGGCCTCCGGCTCCTGCACCTGGGATTCACCGGGTGCGGCCAGAACAATTTCCTCGACCACGGCAACCATGGCGGGTGCGTCCTCTTCCGGCTCATCGTCATCCGGCAGATCGAGCAGTAGAGGCGGTGACTCGAGGCCATCGTCGGCAGCTTCCACCGGCTCGGGCTTGCGGAAACGCTGGAAAGCCTGGACGTGCAAGGCCTCCAGCTGGCTGAAGAATTCACTGGTGGAGAAGGGATCGAACGCGGCGCTGGCCAGCCCTTCGCGCAGGGACTTGAGCAGGCCCGGCACCAATTCCAGCAGGCGGGCGCGTGCCTCAGGAGCTTCGTGGGGTTCCACGCTCCAGATCAGGTCGTCCATGGTCTGCTGGCTGGCTTGCCATTCGGGCGACTCCGCGCCGTGCTTGAGGCAGCTCAGCAGCATGACCTTGCTCCAGGCTTCCTGCAGCAGGCGCACCACCACTTCCGGCAGGGTGCGGCCGAGCAGGCGCTGGTTGAGCGCTTCCTCTACCTGCCGGCGAGCCAGTTCTGCCTTCGCGCGGCCTTCTTCAGCATCGCGGGTGCGCTGCTCCAGCAGTTCGCTGCGACGGCGCTCGTCACCGGTGTAGGAAAGGAACTCGGCGAGCAGCTCGGAGAAGATCGCCGGGTCGTCGACGAAGTCGTTCAGCAGGCGCTGCACCACTTGTTCGATGCGCTGGTAGAGGTTGTCGCGCTGGGCATCGTCCTGCTCCACCCAACCCAGGGCGGCAGAGGCGATTTCGTTGAGCAGGCGACGCGCCGGATGACTGCCGCGGCTAAAGAAGGTCTTGTCCAGCAGGGCGACCTTGAGCATGGGGATCTGCATCCGACCGATGAGGGCCTTGAGCGAATCCGGCAGGGTGCGGTCGTCGAGGATGAACTCGAAGAGCATGGACACCAGGTTGATGACATCTTCGTCCACCTGCCCCACCACCCGTGCACGGCCGCTGCGGGCACTGGCGCGGGTCAGCAACTGGTCGAGGCTGACGCGCAGGTCATAGTCATCGCTGTGCTGCTGTGGGAAGTGCTGCTGCAGGTGCGAGAGCAGGCGCATCAGATCGATGCTGCTCACCGGCACCGCGTCGGCGGGATGCTGGCGTGCCGGAAAGGCGGTGCCGCGAACCTGGGACAGCAGGTCCTGAAGTACACCGAAGACTTCCTGCACGCTCTCGTCGTGGGCCTGGCCTGCGTTCAGGGTCGCAGCACTGGGCTGAGTCGAAGGAGCGCTGCTGGCGGACGGATGCGACTGACGCCGAGCCGGTGCCGAGCGCAAATCAGGCAGCACACCGACATTCACCAGATGTTGGTTGGCTTCAGCGTAGATCTGGTCCAGCTCGGTGAGTACGTACTTCTCGAACAACTTGAGGATGATCAGCTTGACCTTGATCTCGACGCCAAGGCTGCGGCATGCATCGAGGAACACTTCGCACAGCAGGCGCGGGCCCACCGGGTTCGACTTGTCCTCGACCTTTTTGCTGACCAGGGTATTGAAGCGGGTCGTGAGATGCCCGAGGGCGATGCCATCGCGAGTCATCACCTTGGCGACCATGGCGTCCAAGGCCACGGCTTCTTCGAGTTCGTCGTTCTGCACCAGGGACAGGCTGTCGAAGGACACCGCGTCCAGTTGCGGCGCCTTGCCTATCTCGTACTGATTGAGGGAAGAGAATGACTCGAAGACCTTCTGCAGGAAGGTGCGCTCGATGCTCTTGCGTTTCAGCCGCAGGTCGCGCATCGCCTCGAAGAAGGCATTCTGTTCGGCATTGCTGGTGGCACGGTCCGCCATCTCGAAGAGGGTGTCGTCCGCATTGTCGAACAGCACCTGAAGCGCCTGCTTCAGCTGCAATGCCACTTTGTCACGCACCTGCATCAAGGCCACGGGCAGCCTTCCTACAGTCGAAGTTGGCGATTGCTGGGCGGCCCCCTTGTTCAGCGGCACCACCTTAGCGTCGGTCTGCATCACGAGCCTCCCGCAGGCCGAGCCCTTCCAAAGGACCTCTCGGACCACGATTCGAACTTGGGGAGTCATCCATAACGTCAAGCGTCTGGCGTCAAAAAAAGAAAATTCCGACGTCATTATAGGGATGCTGCCGTGACAACCAAGCGGCGTTTTCCTACAGACATGAAATAAGTCACAGATGCAGGGCTTACCACCGACAAATGCACGGCACGCCCTCTGACTTCTAGCAGAAAGCGCGGACCGGTTGTTCATCGGCACTGCACCGGTCGTCGGCAGCCTTTATAATCGCCGCCATCCTGCTTGCGGAGCCCACCATGCCCAACCTTCTTCTCGCTGACCTCGCTGCTGAAATCGAGGCCAACGTACGCACCGCCCTCAAGGAAGACATCGGCAGCGGCGACATCACCGCCCAGCTCATCCCGGAAGATCGCCAAGCCCGCGCCACCGTGATCACCCGCGAAGCGGCCATCATCAGCGGCACCGCCTGGGTAAACGAGGTGTTCCGCCAGCTCGATCCGCGCGTGAAAGTGGAATGGCAGGTCCAGGACGGCCAGCGCGCCAAAGCCAACCAGGCCCTGTTCCACCTCGAAGGCCCGGCCCGCGCCCTGCTCAGCGGCGAGCGCAGCGCCCTCAACTTCCTCCAGTGCCTGTCGGCCGTTGCCACCCACGTTGGCCACTATGTGGAACTGGTGAAAGACACCCGGGTGAAGCTCCTCGACACCCGCAAGACCCTGCCCGGCCTGCGCCTCGCGCAGAAATACGCCGTGACCTGCGGCGGCGGCCACAACCACCGCATCGGCCTGTACGACGCCTTCCTCATCAAGGAAAACCACATCGCGGCCTCCGGCGGCATCGCCAAGGCCATCGACGCCGCCCACCGCATCGCCCCCGGCAAGCCCGTGGAAGTTGAAGTGGAAAGCCTGGACGAACTCCGGCAGGCCCTCGACGCCGGCGCCGATATCATCATGCTCGACGAACTCAGCCTCGACGACATGCGCACCGCCGTCACCCTCACCGCCGGCCGCGCCAAACTCGAAGCCTCCGGCGGCGTCAACGAAACCACCCTGCGCACCATCGCCGAAACCGGCGTCGACTACATCTCCATCGGCACCCTGACCAAAGACGTCAAGGCCATCGACCTGTCGATGCGGTTGAGCCTCTAAAACCCGCCTCGCTTGCCCCGGGCGTTGCCATGCGCCCCGGGCAAGGCTATGGTGCGGCCGTCCTGGCAAGTTCCAGGACCGGGTTTGGCGACCCGAATTCCAAGTTGGCGCTCAGGCGCCCCAGACTATTGCAGGCGCTTTTCTGTGCCCGCAATGCTGTGTGTCATGGCGGCTGTGCGCGGGAGACCGAAAGGTCTGCCGGGAGCCAACTTGCCCGGTTCGCCAACCCGCGTACAGCTGTCACCTCTAATCGTTTGGCGACGATTGGTGACAGCTCCACTTCTCAAGTTGGAGCCACACTCATGAACATTGGAAGTCCATATTCGCGAGAGACCTTGAGCACTCTGAACGCCATCGCACGCATTGCCGACCTCCAGGGCGACCGCCTTCTAACCGCCAGCTACGCCCTAGGCACCATCGCCGACCTACTCGGCTGCGACGGCCTTGAGCATCACCTGAGCGACCGAGATCTGAAAGGTCTGCACCATGCCATCAAGGCCATCTCAGCACTGATGCAATGCTCAGCCATGGAGCTGTATGGGCACCGCTGAGAAAATTGACAGCAAGGCCAAGTAGCAAACACCGCGGAGGCCCTGCGCTTTCACAACACAAAACAAAAAGCCCCGCAGAACCTGCGGGGCTTATTGTTTGGAGCGTGGTGCCGGTGAAAGGAATCGAACCCTCGACCTTCTCATTACGAATGAGCTGCTCTACCGACTGAGCTACACCGGCGGCGGAGGCAAAACTAACACCTCAACTGAACAAAGACAATCAAGCTGGAATTTAACCCTATTCGGCATAGCAAAAACAAGCACCTTGTTTTACTCGCATACACTTTTCTCGCCAAGCAAGCAAGCAACTCGTAGGCTATTAGATGCCTCGACTGAATGCCCCTGCGCCTTCAATGCCTCGGCTAAACCTATATACGAACTAATGTAGCTAGGCTTCTGAGCGATGACTGACTGAAAATCAGCTTGTGCACTCCCCCAATCCTTTAACTGCAAACTTATCAAACCCCGCTGATGAACCGCCTGATAGAAATCAGGATTCAGCACTAAAGCGCGATTATAACTATTCATTGCTTCAGTCAGCATCCCCTCGCGCAACAAAGAGTTTCCGCGATTAAAATATATTCTATACCCTCCAAAAACCCCCTCCCCGCCTGCAGTTTTCTCGAATAGTGCAGCTGCCTCATCCCAGATAAAGAAGGAGTGTGAAAATGTGGTAAGACGATCAAAGGACATTGCCATGAAGAAAAGCAAAAATCCTATGACCACAGATACGCCTACAAAACTGCTAATTCGTCGCAACAAAAAGGCCAGCGCAACAAACCCTCCCACCGCCCACAGATAGCTCCGATACAGCACAAAAGGCTCTTGGAATCGCACAACTGAAAGTTCAGTAAGGAATAACACCAAGGGTACGAGCATCGAGAAGCCCAAGACTCCTAGTGCTCGCCCGCGCCATAACAGAACGCCCCCCAACGCCGCGTATCCCATAAAACATACGAACCCCACCCACAATCCCCATGAGTTGTAAGTCAATGGGAATGGCTCACGAATATCCACCGACAACCACGAGGGAACAGGCAGCACCCAAAGAAATATATACTTAAAGAATAGATAGCACTGATTCAAAAAACTAAACGGAAAAAGATCAATGGCGTGAATATACGCGCCCCCATCCATGAGCTCCTCTGTCATTGGCTCATATGGAGAGCCCACTAACCACCTCATTTGAAGCACAACAAAAACTGCCACCACAGCCTGGCATAACAACCCCATTACTACCCACTTAAACTGAGCCCCTAGCCTGAAGCCGCTCCTCCAGTGAAGAACCCATAAAAGACAAGCACAAGCCGGCGTTAGTATCGAGTGTTCCTTGGCGAACACTGACAAAAAATACGACAAGCAAGATAACAGGATCCCCCACCGCTCACCTTTCAACCCGAGCCAGAATGTATACAGACTCAACATGGAGAAAAGCGTGGAAAGGAGTATTGTTCGCTGAACTAAGTAACCATGCGTCAAGGTTGCCAATGGGTGGAATGCAAAAAGAACTGCGACAAACATCGCCGCAATATCCGGATTGAGGCCGGGCCTCAATCGCAGATCAAGATCACTCAACAGCCTCTTCACAAAGAAAAACAAAACAATACTGACACCAACATGTGCCACTAGATTTCCCAGCCGAAGCCAACGCACATCACCGTCAAAAACAGCCAAATCTATTGCAAAATACCTATAAACCCAGGATCGCGGATACAGCACGAACTCAGCATCCAGAAGCTGACTCGGGGGATCCCTCAAAAAAAAATACTGATCATCAAAGAAAAGCGGATTATCCAAGAATGGAATATTCAGAACCAATAAAGGAAAAGAAAAAAAAAGGAAAATTAAATACCTTGACCCACCTACAAGCATACAAACTTTCCTATCTAAAGAAAAAATACACCCTGCGAAGCAGGGTGTAATTTTAATGGACAGCTCTGAAAATCTGCCCCATCAAGTTATGCATTCGCATACCTAGCAAGACATTTTACTTACATACGTTAGCAGCAACGCAAGTGCTCGCACCGGTATGACTCCACTTCAGCACTCCGTTATCAACAGTCGGCTGAACTGCATAGACATAGCCACCAGCGCTAGCATTTGCCGTCACAGTCACTACACCATCAACCACAGTAATGCCCTGCACGTTCGCAGGCATAGTTGCTGGCGCCGCAGGAATTCCAGAAGAACCAAGATCGCAGGAGGTCAACACGCCCGCATTCTCCTGGGAGCAGAGCGCAACTGCAGACTTGTAGGACTCCGCAGTACTCACCACCTCAGCAAATTTGGCTTTAGTGGTGTATTGCTGGTACTGAGGAATAGCGATTGCCGCCAGAATGCCAATAATCGCTACAACAATCATCAACTCAATCAGGGTGAAGCCTTTTTGTGCGTTCATTTATTCATCCTCAATTGTACTAGGCAAACTGCCTAACATCCCAAAAAGCACAGATCATGCCAACCGAGACACACTGCAACAGACATTCTTCCAAGGGCTTACGGTGCGGCATCGGCCCATGGATCTATGACCACGTTGACAGCACCCAAACTAGAAAAACTTCCCATCTCAGCCAATTACTGCCATTTTTTGTCACTCCTCATAGCCAGATTTGGCGCAGAGGATCAACTACGTTATAAACAGAGCCACAATTGACAGACCGATACTCCTCCATGACAGAGACTGTCCCTACGCTATCCGGCCTGGCCAAACAATTGGTGCTGACCAACCTGCTCGATGAGCGGAGCGCGTTGCAAGCCCATACCCAAGCCCAGCGCAACAAGATCCCACTGATCACTTACTTGGTGCAGAACAAGCTGCTGAAAAGCCGTGACCTGGCAGAGATGGCGGCGGAGCAGTTCGGGGTAGCCTTTCTCGACCTGGGCTGCATAGACAAGGATGCCCAACCCAAGGAATTGGTCAGCGAAAAACTGATCCGCCAACACCGAGCGCTGCCTCTCTGGCGTCGTGGCAACAAGCTGTTTGTCGGCATTTCCGATCCGACAAATCACCAAGCTGTCACCGATATCCAGTTCAGTACTGGCTTGAATACCGAGGCCATCTTGGTCGAGGACGACAAACTCGGCGATGCCATCGAGAAATTCTTCGACAGCGCCAGCAGCGGCATGGAAGATCTGGGCGATGTTGACCTGGATGGCGTGGATGTAGAGGCCGTTGATGATGACAAGAACGACAGCTCCGGCGGTGTAGATGCAGACGACGCCCCAGTCGTACGCTTCGTCAATAAAATGCTGCTGGATGCCATTCGCGGCGGCTCTTCCGACCTGCACTTCGAGCCCTACGAGCGCTCTTACCGGGTCCGCTTCCGTACCGATGGCATGCTGCATGAAGTGGCCAAGCCCCCTATCCAACTGGCCAGTCGGATTGCCGCGCGCCTGAAGGTAATGGCCGCACTGGATATCTCCGAGCGGCGCAAACCCCAGGACGGCCGGATCAAGATGAAGATTTCCAAGGCGAAATCCATCGACTTCCGCGTCAACACCCTACCCACCCTTTGGGGGGAGAAGATCGTGATGCGTATTCTCGACCCCACCAGCGCCCAGATGGGTATCGATGCACTGGGTTATGAGGAGGAGCAGAAAGAACTGTACCTGACGGCCTTGAAGCAGCCTCAGGGCATGATCCTGGTCACCGGCCCCACTGGTTCGGGCAAGACAGTCTCCCTCTATACCGGCATCAATATCCTCAATACGGTGGACATCAACATCTCTACTGCCGAGGACCCGGTGGAAATCAACCTGGAAGGTATCAACCAGGTCAACGTCAATCCCAAGCAAGGCATGGACTTCGCCCAGGCCTTGCGCGCATTCCTCCGCCAGGACCCGGACGTGATCATGGTGGGGGAGATTCGCGACCTGGAAACTGCCGAGATTGCCATCAAGGCAGCCCAGACGGGCCATATGGTGCTATCGACCCTGCACACCAACAGCGCCGCAGAGACGCTGACCCGCTTGCGCAACATGGGTGTACCTGCCTTCAACATTGCCACTTCGGTGAACCTGATCATCGCGCAGCGGCTGGCACGCAAATTGTGTAGCCACTGCAAGAAGGAAGTGGATGTCCCTCGGGAGACGCTCATCAAGGAAGGTTTCCCGGAAAACCGCATTGGCAGCTTCAAACTTTACGCTCCAGTCGGCTGCGACAACTGCAACCAAGGTTACAAGGGCCGAGTAGGTATTTATGAAGTGGTTAAAATCACGCCCCCCCTGCAGCAGCTTATTATGGAGGAAGGCAACTCCATCCAGATCGCCCAGCAGGCGCGCCGCGATGGCTTCAATGACCTGCGAACCTCGGGCCTGGTAAAAGCCATGAATGGAATAACCAGCCTCGAGGAAGTCAACCGCGTGACCAAGGATTAAGCATGGCGGAAAAAGCGCTTAAAACCAGTACCTTCGCCTGGGAAGGCACCGATAAGAAGGGCTCCAAGGTCAAGGGAGAATTGACCGGACAGAATCCGGCATTGGTCAAGGCCCAGCTGCGCAAGCAGGGCATCAATCCAACCAAGGTGCGCAAAAAGTCCACCTCGATCCTGAGTGCCGGCAAAAAGATCAAGCCGCTGGATATCGCCCTCTTCACTCGGCAGATGGCTACCATGATGAAGGCGGGCGTGCCGCTGATGCAGTCGTTCGACATCATTGGCGAGGGCTTCGAGAAACCCGCCATGCGAGAACTGGTGAATGAGGTTAAACAAGAGGTAGCCGCGGGGAACAGCCTGGCCAACTCCCTTCGAAAGAAGCCTGAATACTTCGACGAACTGTACTGCAACCTGGTGGACTCCGGCGAACAGGCCGGCGCCTTGGAAACACTGTTGGACCGTATCGCCACCTACAAGGAAAAGACTGAGGCGCTGAAGGCTAAGATCAAGAAAGCAATGAACTATCCCATTGCGGTGATATTAGTGGCTATCATTGTTTCCGCCATCCTCCTAATCAAAGTGGTTCCCCAGTTTCAATCAGTGTTCGCCAATTTTGGTGCCGAACTCCCCGCATTCACCTTGATGGTCATTGGCATCTCCGAAATCCTCCAGGAATGGTGGTTTATTGCCCTGCTCGGGCTCTTCGTTGTTGCTTTCGCGATCCAGCAAGCCCATAAGAAATCGGCTAAGTTCCGTGATTGGGTCGACCATACGGTGCTCAAGCTTCCCATTGTCGGTGACATTCTCTACAAGTCCGCTGTAGCCCGTTTTGCCCGCACCCTGGCCACGACTTTCGCTGCCGGCGTTCCCCTTGTAGATGCGTTGGACTCCGTAGCCGGCGCCAGTGGCAACGTGGTGTTCAAGAACGCGGTGAACAAGGTCAAATCTGACGTCTCCACCGGCATGCAGCTGAACTTCTCGATGCGGACCACCGGTGTCTTCCCCGCCATGGCCGTACAGATGACCGCCATTGGTGAAGAGTCCGGCGCATTGGATGAAATGCTCGACAAAGTAGCCAGCTTCTACGAAGCCGAAGTGGATAACGCTGTTGACGGCCTTACCGCACTCATGGAACCCATGATCATGGCCGTCCTCGGCGTATTGGTCGGCGGTCTGATCATCGCCATGTACCTCCCCATCTTCCAGCTCGGCAACGTCGTCTAAACCATGTACTTGATCGACTTTCTGGCCAGCCACGCGCTGGCCTTTGTTTTCTGCGCCCTGCTGCTTGGCCTGCTGGTGGGCAGTTTTCTGAATGTGGTGATCCACCGCCTGCCTGCGATGATGATGCGCGATTGGCAGGAGCAGGCTCGCGAAGCGCTGAGTCTGCCGGCCGAGCCGAAAGGCCCGGTATTCAACCTAATCCTGCCGAACTCTCGCTGCCCCCATTGCAGCCATGAGATTCGCGCCTGGGAGAATATCCCCGTCGTGAGCTACCTGGCGCTGGGTGGCAAGTGCTCCTCCTGCAAGGCCCCCATCAGCAAACGCTATCCCTTGGTCGAGCTGCTGTGCGGCGTACTGTCCGCCTATGTCGCCTGGCATTTCGGCTTCGGCTGGCAGGCCGGGACTTTCCTGGTCCTGACCTGGGGCCTGCTGGCCATGAGCATGATCGACGTCGACCATCAGTTGCTGCCGGATGTGCTGGTCCTGCCCCTGCTCTGGCTTGGTCTCATCCTCAACAGCCAGGGTCTGTTCGCCAGCCTGGAAGACGCGCTCTGGGGTGCGGTTGCCGGTTACCTGAGCCTGTGGTCGGTTTACTGGCTGTTCAAGCTGGTGACGGGCAAGGAAGGCATGGGCCACGGTGACTTCAAGCTGCTGGCAATGCTCGGCGCCTGGGGTGGCTGGCAGGTGCTTCCGCTGACCATCCTGCTGTCTTCCCTGGTGGGCGCGGTATTGGGCGTGATCATGCTGCGCCTGCGCAACCAGGACACCGCCACGCCCATCCCCTTCGGTCCTTACCTGGCGATTGCCGGCTGGATTGCGCTGCTCTGGGGTGATCAAATAACGGCGACCTATTTGCAATTCGCCGGTTTCAAATGAACAAACCCTGGATTCTTGGCCTTACGGGCGGTATCGGCAGCGGCAAGAGCGCCGTCGCCGCCCACTTCAGCGAGCTTGGCGTGCATCTGGTGGATGCCGATCATGCCGCGCGCTGGGTGGTCGAACCCGGTCGCCCCGCACTGGCGAAGATCGCCGAGCATTTCGGTAATGACGTACTGCAAGCGGATGGTCAGCTTGACCGCGCCGCACTGCGTCAACGGATCTTCGACAATGCGGACGAACGTCGCTGGCTAGAGGCTCTGCTGCATCCGCTGATCGGCCAGGAAATCAGCCAGTACCTGGCTCGCGCCGAATCCCCTTACGCCATCCTGGTCTCGCCGCTGCTGATCGAGTCCGGCCAGCATCGCCTGACCCAACGCGTGCTGCTGGTGGACGCGCCGGAAGCCCTGCAAGTTCAGCGCACAGTGCAGCGGGACAAAGTGCCCGAAGAGCAGGTCCAAGCCATATTGAAAGTGCAGGCCAGCCGCGAGCAACGCCTAAAGCATGCCGACGATGTGCTGCTCAACGACCGCGGCCTGGATTGGCTGCGTGCCGAGGTGGAGCGCCTGCATAACTTCTACCTGACCCTGCGAGGAGGCCAGCCATGAGTCAACCCGTCACTGTGGAGTGCCCGACTTGCGGCGCGCCGGTGGAATGGGGCCCGCAAAGCCCTTCCCGCCCCTTCTGCTCCGAACGCTGCAAGCTCATCGATCTGGGTGCCTGGGCCGCCGAGGAACATGCGATTCCCGGCGACAACCTGGAAGACGAGCTTTTCTCCGGCGACCTGCCGCCGCGCGAACACTGATTTTCAGGGGCGCATGAAACCGTAGTCCCGTTCCGAGTCTAGGTTTTCCGCCAGGAAGGTCAGTTCTTGAGCCAGATCGTCTGTCGAGCGCAGTTGCGCGCTGCGCTCGACGACCGCGCTCAGCAAGGCGCGTAGAGCCAGCTCTTCACTGATACCGTCCCGTTTTGCCGTGTCGAGGCTTTGTCCCAATGCGGCTCTCGCCCAATCGTGAATCCCCATGCTGTCTGCCCCTTGTTGGTGAATGGTCCGCATGAAGTGTTGCAAGTGGCTGCATTGCCAGCGAATGGCCCCGTTTCGCTAGCAAGCCAGCTTGTATGGCGTAGGGTAGGACCCTGTCGGGGGTGGAGGGACCAAGCCAGCTTCTGCAAGTCAGACGGTAGGAGACTTCTCCCACCCACGCGCTCACGACAAGCGCCGATAAGGAATCCCTCGGAAATTGAGTGACCGCTCAAACCGACAATACCGGCAAGCCTGCGCCAATGTGAGCCCCGACAGGTTGTTCCATCTTCATCGTCGGAGCGTGTCATGACAAGCCAAGCCTTAGTTATCGGGATCGATGTCGCCAAAGAGTCGTTGAGCCTGTGCCATGCGCAGTCTGGCGAGGTGTTCGAACTACCCAATGACGCCCGCTCGCTCAAGGCCTGGCTCAAGACCCTGCCGCCCTGTTGCGCCATCGCCATCGAAGCCACCGGCATCTACCACGTGGAGGTGGCAACCTTGGCGCATGCGCGAGGGCATCGGATCTACGTCATCAATGGCTATCGCCTGAGCAACTATCGCAAGGGCATCGGTGGGCGGAACAAGGATGATCGCAGCGACGCCCAGTTGCTGGCCCGCTATCTGGCCCACGAGCAGGCTCAGCTGGAGCCCTGGCAGCCCCCCTGCAAGACTTACAGTCGTCTGCAGTCGCTACTGCACCGCCGGGCGTCCGTGGTGAAAAGCCGCACGGCCTTGCGCCAGAGTTTTTCCCAGGATCGCCTGCTGAAGAAAGAGCTGGATCCCATTCTCCGGCGCATGGCCAAACTTGAGCAGAAGTTGGAAGAGAACATCCAGCAGATGCTGCTGGATGCCGGGCTGGGCGAGCAAAGTAAACGTTGCCAGAAAGTCGAAGGCATCGGCCCGCTGACGGCTGCCGCTTTGAACCTGGCCTTCCTGCGAGGCTGTTTCCGCAACAGCGACGCCTTCATCGCCTTCCTGGGACTGGATGTACGGCTCAAGGAGTCCGGGCGCTACTGCGGACGGCGCAAGCTGAGCAAGCAAGGTGATCCGGAAATCCGCCGGTTGCTGCACAACGCGGCAATGGCGGCGAGTCGCACTTCACGCTGGCAGAAGCTCTATCAAGGTTACTTGGCTCGCGGCCTGAAACGCACCGAAGCGCTGACCATCCTGGCACGTAAACTCGCCCGCATCGCCTTCGCTCTGATGACAACCCAACAGCCGTATTGGCCGGCCACCAATACGGAGGGGTAGACATAGAATCTCCTACAAGGCCCCTGATCTCTGGCAACAGCTAACGCCGACATAGCCAACGGAAAAGCGCCATCCACCCTACGAACCCATCCCTGCGAAATACTTGATACAGATCAGCCGTCAGCACGGCATCGAACAGGCGAATCCCGGGCAATCAGCGAGGCGTGTCGTCGTCCTTCCAGGGCGCCTGGAGGTATCGGGTGCGATTGAAGGTCTCCAGCCAATCCGGGCAGAACACCACGAAGGCGGTCACTGCCGTGCCGTTGATGAAGGCCTCGGGGAACATCACCAGCCAGAGATAGCCGATGAAGTCTTCCAGCCAGGGCGGCATGGGGAAGACGCCATCCATCCACAGCAGCCCAAGCCCGATCAGCACACAAAGCAGTGCTGCCAGGGCCGCTGGAAAGAATCCACAGCAGAAGATGTACACGAAGAGATTACGCGGTTGGTAATGCTCGACCCACTTGGCGCATAGCTCGGTGACCAGGACCGGCAGGAGCACCAATAAAGCGCCATTGATACCCAGGGCTGCCAGATCCTGCTTGCCCAATACCAACAGGGCGAGTTGCGCTGCCAAGCCGCCGAGCACCGCCAAAGGCCAATCCAGCAACAGAGTAACCGCGGTCATGCCGATGAAGTGGTAGGACACACCTGATTCGAAATCCCGGCGCATCAACCAGAGCAGGAAGAGCACCAGCACGGTGCCGAAAAGCAGGTGCTGGCGGCGGGAATCGCTGAACAGTTCGACCCAGGGAGTACGCCAGATCGCCCACGCGATGACGGGGAGGTAGATCGCCCAGCCCAGCGTCAGGGTTTCGGTGGACAGGAGCTCTGCAGCAATCACGGCACCAGCGACTCCAGTGCCGCGCGCAAAGCCGCTGCGTCACGGAATTCCTTGCGCTCTGCCAGCCTTCCGTGATCCAGCTGCAGCCAAAGCACGCTGGACTGCTCGCCCGGATAACGGCTGGCAACGCGGGACTCGCGATCCAGCAGGACGCGATAGTTGTAGTCCTGCATGGCCGGCACCGCAAAGAGCGAGGAAACAAGCGAGGGCATCCGACTGATATCGGCCACGAACACCGCATTGCGTGCTTCCAGGTACCCCTTGGGCTGACTTTCCAGCGCTGTTTTCACCAGCTTGCCGCCATCCATGCCGCGGGCCACAAGCAGCACTTTCAACTCTTCGTCAAGGCTGTAGGGCTGATCGAACTGGTCCAGAAGAGTCCAGGGAGCGAGGCGTTCGCCTACTTCGAGCGCCTGACTGAATGAAGTGAGCAGGCAAAGCAACAGGCCGACACAGATCCGCATCGATTCAATCTCCAGTGGTCGAGTAGACCCGAATGTCCTCGCGCTCCGACCAGCCCCGCTGCATCTGCCAGAAGGCAAGCGCCTCCGGGGCGTCTTCCAGTACGAACACATGGGACTTGCGGATACCCAATGCGGTGAGCCGTCGCAGCGCTTCCTGCAATAAGGTACGTGCCCAGCCCTTGCCTCGGAAGGGCTGGTCCACCACCAGGTGCTGCAAATAACCGCGACGCCCGTCATGACCGACCAGCAAGCTTCCGGCGATGCGCCCATGATCATCCTCGAGCAACAGGGAGAGATCCGGGTTGCGCTGCAGATAGGCACAGAAGGGTTCAAGCTCGTCCTCTGCGCGTACACGAACTCCGGGCGTGCGGCGCCAGAGCTCAATCAGGGCGGCGTGGTCAGCGGATGCAATAGGACGAATGCGCATGGTCAGCTCCAGGCAACTGCTGGAAGTTTACACCGCCCAGGCGCCCGTCAAGCTGTGCGCATTTGTCGCGAGAGCGTCTCCGCCCGCACTTCAGGGGTACCCAGGGGCCCAGCGGGAAGGCTAAGCTGCGGAGCATGAACGAGTCCGACTACCTGCGCCTGCTGACGCGGCAGGCCGAGCAAGCCAACGACTTTCTGTCGAATGCGCGCAAGTGGGAACGCGAACGCTGGGTCTGCCAGCGGCTCCTGCAGGCGCTCAACCTGCCCTATCGACTCGAGGACTTCAGTACCGGACAGGAACCCCCGGACGTGCAGTTCCGTGACGCTAATTTCGAAGTGTTCTTCGTGCTGGATGAAGGTCGGCGTCTGAACGAGGAATGGCGAGCTGAACTGGAGCGACGGCGCAGCGCGTTTTCCCTCGCACAACTGGTGCGCCGGGAAAGTCGCCCAAAGCGCATCGCCGCCGCCGAACTCCAGGCGCGCCTGGCACCCACGCTGCGCAAGAAGGCACGCAACTACGGAGAGCGCGGCCTCGATCTCGGCGACCTGGACTTGCTGGCCTTCGTCAATCTCAAGCGCGCCACCCCGGACTTCAACAGCCCGTTTCCACCCCCCACCGAATATTTGCGGCAGGGCTGGCGATCGCTGTCGCTCATCGGACCGAACTTCGCCCGAGTGCTCTTCGCCCATGGAGACGCTCCGGACTTCCTCCGCAGCAACCTCGGCCGGACCATTCTCTTCGATGTGGGCATCGGCCTTTGACTAGCACCCCGCAAATTTCCCCCGCCGCGCGTTGAGCCCCTGTGAATTCGCCGGCTAGAATGCCAACCACTCCAGAGTCGAGGCCCCCATGCCCAGCCGCCTGACGCCCGAAGACCAGCAAAAGGTCGACCAGTACCTGAACCTTCCCCAGCACCAGGTGGAACGCCAACCGTTCCGCCCATGGCGCCTGCTGTGGATCGTACTGGCCATCGTCATCGTCCTGGGCATCCTCAGCCGCCTCCTGAGCCGACTGGTGCTATGAGCTGCCTCCTGCGCTCGCCCTCGGCAAAAAAGAATTCCTATAGCCTTGCGAGACTTTCCTATGTCCCATCGTATCGTGATCGTCGGCGGCGGCGCCGGCGGCTTGGAGCTCGCTACCCGTCTGGGTAGAACCCTCGGCAAGAAAGGCCTGGCCAAGGTCGTCCTGGCCGACGCCAACCTCACCCATATCTGGAAACCCCTGCTGCATGAAGTGGCCGCCGGCTCGCTGAACTCCACCGAGAACGAGCTGAATTACGTGGCCCAAGCCAAGTGGAACCACTTTGAGTTCCAGCTCGGCCGCATGAGCGGGCTCGACCGCAAGCGCAAGGTCATCCAGCTGGCCGCCACCCATGACGAGGACGGACGCGAGCTGGTGCCTGCCCGTGAGCTGGCCTATGACAGCCTGGTCCTCGCCGTCGGCAGCACTACTAACGACTTCGGTACGGAAGGCGCGGCCCAGCACTGCATTTTCCTCGACACCCGCGAGCAAGCCGAGCGCTTCCACCGCAAGCTGCTCAGCCACTATTTGCGCGCCCATGCCCAGCAGGACGCGAACGACCAGATCAGCGTCGCCATCGTCGGCGCCGGCGCTACTGGCGTCGAACTGGCCGCCGAGCTGCATCACGCCGCCCACGAGCTGGCGGCCTACGGTCTGGACCGCATTCAGCCGGAAAACATGCGCATCACCCTGATTGAAGCCGGCCCGCGCGTTCTTCCAGCACTGCCGGAACGCATCAGTGCGCCGGTGCACCGTACCCTGGAGAAGCTTGGCGTCACCGTGTTGACCGGCGCGGCAGTGAAGGAAGTGACCGCTGAGGGCCTGCTTACCGCTCAAGGCGAGAAAATCCCCGCCAGCCTCAAGGTCTGGGCCGCCGGCATTCGCGCCCCGGGATTCCTCAAGGATCTGGATGGGCTGGAGAGCAACCGCATCAATCAACTGGTGGTGCGCCCGACTCTGCAAACCACTCGCGACGACGACATCTTCGCCTTTGGCGATTGCGCCGCCTGCCCCATGGGCGACGGCAGCGAACGCAATGTGCCGCCCCGCGCCCAGGCCGCTCACCAGCAAGCCTCGCTGCTGGTGAAGTCGTTCAAATTGCGACTGCAGGGCCAGCCATTGCCGGACTATCAGTACAAGGACTACGGCTCGCTGATTTCGCTGTCGAGCTTCAGCGCCGTCGGTAACCTGATGGGCAATCTCATGGGTAGCGTGAAACTCGAAGGCTGGCTGGCGCGGATGTTCTACATCTCGCTCTACCGGATGCACCAGATGGCGCTTTACGGTGCCTTCCGTACGGGCCTGCTGATGCTGAGCGATCGCATCGGCCGCAGCACCGATCCCCGCCTGAAGCTTCACTGAGGCCCGCCCGAACCGCCATTCACACCAGTAGGAGCGAGCTTGCTCGCGAACTCCATCGCCGCCAGCAAGCTCCTACAAGGCGCCTCGCCCGATCCAATCTGCGAATGACAAGGCTACATTGCCCGTAGGGGCTGGCTTGCCAGGGAATCCCGGCTTCGCCAGCAAGCTGGCTCCTACAGACCCAGCCCGCCCTCCCCACGCATGTTTTTTCCGGGAAAACAAAAAAGCGGTAAGGCATTCGCCTTACCGCTTCTTCGGACCTCTCGAGAGGTCTTGTATGGTGGGTCGTGTAGGATTCGAACCTACGACCAATTGGTTAAAAGCCAACTGCTCTACCGACTGAGCTAACGACCCAAAATGAGGTGGTCGGGGTAGAGAGATTCGAACTCCCGACATCCTGCTCCCAAAGCAGGCGCGCTACCGGACTGCGCTATACCCCGTCTGGAAGTTGGCTCCGCGACCTGGACTCGAACCAGGGACCCAATGATTAACAGTCATTTGCTCTACCGACTGAGCTATCGCGGAACTTCGATCTTCCAACTCTTATTCGCTTCACCGATTTGGTTTAGCGCTTCAGAGGCGCGCCATTTTACGGATAGCGAACGCCCTGTCAACCCCTAAAAAAACGAATTCCTACAATGATTTGCAGATGGCCGTCCGAGTGCTATACCTGAGCCGTGGTGAGATCGTTACAGGTCGTGGTCGCGGCCTGTCTCCCGACAGGACAGCTATGAGCAATCAGGATCGCCCTCCACCCCCTTCCGGCCCCGTGACGACCCTGGCCAGCCGCGGCATACAACCGCGCTTCGGTGAATTGGTACAAAGCTGCCGCAAGCTGGTCATGAACCGGCTGGCGGAACATCTGACCGGCGTATTCGGTCAGGTGGACGACACGCTCTTCGAATGCGCCGAGAAGGCTGAGAACAACCAGGTCCAGACCCTCTTCTTCGACAGCATGCGGGATATCCGCAAGCAGCGTCCCCAGATAGAGCGCGCCTACCACCAGCGCATCGCCAAGACCTTCGAAGACTTCCTCAGTGGAAAGCTGAAACCCGAGCTGAAGGCCAGCGAGCTGGATGCGGACCACCTTCAGCTGATGGAAAACGACGAATACGAGGAAAGCCTGCTGGTCACCAATATGGTCAGCCGGGTCAAGGCACGCTGCTCGCAATCCCTGTTCGCCCTCGACCAGCGCCTGGCGGTGCTCAATGGCGGGCGCAAGCTGGGTGATGATGAAAATCCCTTCGGTCCGCAAGCCGTAGCGTTGGCCTTCCGCGAAGCGCTGGAGCCCTTCCCTTTGCCGCTGCGGATCAAGACCATCCTCTATATGCTCTTCGACCAGCATGTGATGCACGGCCTGGACAGCGTCTATGAGGCGCTCAACCAGCGGCTGATCCAGGCTGGCGTGTTGCCCAACCTCAAATACGGCGTGCAGCGCTCCACCAGCGCGGCCCAGCCTAAATCCCCTCCCGCGAAGCAACCTTCCGCCCCCGAGCAAGCACCGCACACGCCACAGGGCACTCAGCCCAGCGGCCCACTGGATCTGACGGGTGCGCCTCCCAGCGATCCCGGCCAGCTGTTCAGCGGCCTGGCTGCCTTGCTGGGTGAGCGCCGTCAGCACCACAGCGATGCGCCGCTGCCCGGCGGCACACCCAGTATTGCCAGCTTCGCCCCGCGAGGTGCGACCCGGACCTACAGCGCGGCCGAATTGCTGGAAGCCCTGAACCGGCTGCAGCAGCAATCGGCCCAGGACCTCGCCAGCAAGCTGCGCCAACCACAGCGGGTCGAAGGCCTGAAAGCCGACCTGCAACAACAGCTGGAAAGCCACAGCAGCGTGCCCGGCCAGCAGAAGCTGTCCGACTACGAAGCCGACGTGATCGACCTCGTGGGCATGCTCTTCGATTTCATCCTCGACGACGACAACCTGGCCGACGTCTACAAGACTGCCCTCTCCCACCTGCACACGCCCTATCTCAAGGTCGCCCTGCAGGACAAGGCGCTGTTCACCCAGCACCATCATCCGGCCCGCCGGCTGCTCAACTGCATGGCCCAGGCTGGTGTGCTCTACGCCGGCGAGGGTGAGGAGCGTGGACTGCTGGCGAAAATGCACTGGGTCGTCGAACGTGTCGTCCATGGATTCAGTGGCGATCTCCTGCTCTTCGACAGCCTGCTGGATGAGTTCAACGAATACGTCGGCACGTTGAGGCACAAGGCGGAGCTGCGCGAACAGCGCGCCGTGGAAGCCGCCAAAGGTCGCGACAAGCTGCTCGGTGCCCGTCAGCAGGCTGTCGATACAGTCGGCCGATTCCTCGCGGGTCGCGAACTGCCGGGCATCATCCAGCACTTCCTCGAACTCACCTGGACCGACGTACTGGTCTTCGTCCTGCTCCGCCACGGCGAGCGCAGCAACGAATGGCAGCGCTCGGTGGAAGTCGCCGAACAGCTCGCCTGGAGCGGCACCCCGCTGGACGCCGACGGACGTGCCCGCCTGCAACAGCTGCGCATCCCGATGCTGGAAGACCTGCGCAAAGGCCTGGAACTGCTGGGTGGCTACCACGAAGACGGCATCCGTCGCCTGCTTCAAGACCTCGTTGCCTGCCAGCACGCCGTCCAGTCGCAGCAACCTCAGGTGGCCGCGCGCATCGACAGCCCGCTGCCGGAAAGCAAGCTGGGCGAGATGCTCGGTGATGACGCGGATCTGGCCAACACACCGCGCCCGGTCACCCTTTCCAACCGTGCCCAAGCGCTGATCCGGGAACTCTCTCGCCTGGAGTTCGGCACCTGGTTCGAATTCATCGATGGCCCCGACAGCCGAGTCCTCAAGCTGTCCTGGTACAGCCCGACCACACGCAACTATATGTTCGTCGACCACAGTGGCCAGCGGGTGGCGATCATCCCGATTACCCAGCTGGCCCTGGACATGGAGCAAGGACTGGCCCGCCTGGTCCCGCCGGAACGCAGCGCCCCGCTGGTGGATCGCGCCCTGGGCGCCATCTACCGGGTGCTGCAGCGCTTTACCGGCCGCACCGCCTGAGCCCGCCGTAGGAGTTCGCCATGGAAGAACGTCGCCTGCACAGCCGCCATGCCACGGAGTTACAGCTGGAAGTATTCGACCTGCACTCGGGCCAGCGCCTGGGTCGCATCGTTGATTTGTCGATGGATGGCTTCATGCTGCTGAGCGAACTGCCACTGGTCGCCGACTCGGTATGGGAGTGCCGGCTCGTCCCCCTGACCTGGGTGGAAGGTCTGGAGGAAATCCGGTTGGGCGCCGATTGCCTGTGGACGCGCATGGGTGAAGACCAGCACAACTGCTGGGCGGGCTTCCATATCATCGATCTGGCCGAAGATCAGGCCATCGTCCTGGAAGACCTGTTGCAATCCATTCGTACGCCCTGAGCCTTGTAGGAGCCAGCTTGCTAGCGAAAAAGCCCCGCATAGCGGTAGTGCTGTTCACATAAGAACGCCGCTAATCCCTCACCGGGTGAGCGGCGTTCTTGGTTTCTGCAGCGAGGAAACGCTGTAGGAGCCAGCTTGCTGGCGAATGGGCAATATCCCGGAAAGCTTCGCGAGCAAGCTCGCTCCTACAACAACAGCGACACCTCGTGGGCGGGGCTAACTGAACAGCATTACCGCATCGCGGGGTTTTTTCGTCAGCGGAGATCAGTTGAAGACGATCTCTTCGCCTTCCACCTTGGCCTTGATAGTGGCACCCGGGGCGAACTGGCCAGCAAGAATCTGCTGGGCCAGCGGGTTCTCGATCCAGCGCTGGATTGCCCGCTTCAGCGGACGCGCGCCGTAGACCGGGTCGTAACCCACGGCAATCAGCTTGTCCAGGGACTCCGGACTCAGTTCCAGGCTCAGCTCGCGCTCGGCCAGACGCTTGCGCAGGCGTTGCAGCTGGATCTCGGCGATGCCGCCGATCTGATCACGGCCGAGGGGTTCGAACACCACCACTTCATCGATCCGGTTGATGAACTCGGGACGGAAGTGAACGCTTACCGCATCCATCACCGCAGCGCGCTGCGCTTCCCGATCACCCACCAGTTCCTGAATCTGCGAGGAACCCAGGTTGGAGGTCATGACGATTACCGTGTTGCGGAAGTCCACGGTGCGGCCGTGGCTGTCCGTCAGACGGCCGTCCTCCAGCACCTGAAGCAGCACATTGAATACGTCCGGGTGAGCCTTTTCCACCTCGTCCATCAGCACGACCGAGTAGGGTTTGCGGCGAACGGCCTCGGTCAGGTAGCCACCTTCCTCGTAGCCGACATAGCCCGGCGGTGCCCCGATCAGGCGAGCCACGGAGTGCTTCTCCATGAATTCGGACATGTCGATACGCACCAGCGCCTCCTCGGTATCGAAGAGGAACTCGGCCAGGGCCTTGCATAGCTCGGTCTTGCCCACCCCGGTCGGACCAAGGAACAGGAAGGAACCGCTGGGGCGATTCGGGTCGGCCAGGCCGGCGCGGGAGCGGCGCACGGCATTGGCCACGGCGACCACCGCCTCGTGCTGGCCGATGACCCGCTTGTGCAGCCCCTCTTCCATGTGCAGCAGCTTTTCACGCTCGCCTTCCATCATCTTGGCGACCGGAATGCCGGTCCACTTGGAGACCACCTCGGCGATCTCTTCATCGGTGACCTTGTTGCGCAGTAGCTGGTTTTCGGTCTTGCCGTGCTGGTCGACCATCTGCAGGCTGCGTTCCAGGTCCGGAATCACGCCGTACTGCAGCTCGGCCATGCGCTGCAGGTCGCCCTTGCGCCGTGCCGCTTCCATATCCTGACGAGCCTGTTCGATCTTCTGCTGGATCTGCGCCGAACCTTGTACCTCGGCCTTCTCGGACTTCCAGATATCCTCCAGATCGGCGTATTCGCGCTCCAGTTTCTGGATATCCTCTTCCAGCTTGGCCAGGCGTTTGCGGGTGGCTTCGTCCTCTTCTTTCTTCAGGGCCTCGCGCTCGATCTTCAACTGGATCAGGCGACGGTCGAGTCGGTCCAGCGCTTCCGGCTTGGAGTCGATCTCCATGCGGATGCGGCTGGCGGCTTCGTCGATCAGGTCGATGGCCTTATCCGGTAACTGGCGGTCGGTGATGTAGCGGTGCGACAGCTTGGCGGCCGCGATGATGGCGCCATCAGTGATGGTCACACCGTGGTGCACCTCATAGCGCTCCTTCAGGCCGCGCAGGATGGCGATGGTGTCTTCCTCGCTCGGCTCATCCACCAGTACCTTCTGGAAGCGGCGCTCCAGCGCAGCATCTTTCTCGATGTACTGGCGGTACTCGTCCAGGGTGGTCGCGCCAACACAATGCAGCTCGCCACGGGCCAAGGCCGGCTTGAGCATGTTGCCCGCATCCATGGCGCCTTCGGCCTTGCCAGCACCGACCATGGTGTGCAGCTCATCGATGAAGAGAATGACCCGGCCTTCCTGCTTGGAAAGCTCATTGAGCACACCCTTCAGGCGCTCTTCGAACTCGCCGCGGAACTTGGCACCGGCGATCAGGGCCCCCATGTCGAGGGCCAGCAGGCGCTTGTCCTTCAGGCCATCCGGCACTTCGCCATTGACGATGCGCTGGGCCAGGCCTTCGGCGATGGCGGTCTTGCCGACGCCGGGCTCGCCGATCAGCACGGGGTTGTTCTTGGTGCGGCGCTGGAGGACCTGGATGGTCCGGCGGATTTCGTCGTCACGACCGATCACCGGGTCCAGCTTGCCTTCTTCGGCACGCTTGGTCAGGTCGACGGTGAACTTGTCCAGCGCCTGACGGGATTCCTCGACATTGGGGTCATTCACGGCCTGGCCACCGCGCAGGTTGGCGATGGCATTCTCCAGCGCCTTGCGCGTCACGCCCTGGCCAAGCAGGAGCTTGCCCAGGCGGGTGTTCTCGTCCATGGAGGCGAGCAGCACCAGTTCGCTGGAGATGAACTGGTCACCCTTCTGCTGGGACAGGCGATCGGCCTGGTTGAGCAGCCGCGCCAGGTCCTGGGACAGGTTCACGTCGCCCGTGGGACTCTGGATCTTCGGCAGATGATCGAGCTCGCGGGTCAGGCCCTGGCGCAGGGCCGCGATGTCGAAGCCCACCTGCATCAGTAGCGGCCGGATGGAGCCGCCCTGCTGGTCGAGCAGCGCCAGCACCAGGTGTACAGGTTCTATAGCGGGGTGGTCATGGCCAACTGCCAGGGACTGCGCATCGGAAAGTGCCAGTTGCAGCTTGCTGGTCAAACGGTCAATTCGCATGGATTCGTCCTTCCTTCAGATAGCGGGCGGCACGATGAAGGCGCCGAATACAAAAACCCGCCGGGATGAAGCTTAGATAGGGACGATTCTGGGCGATTCAACCTTTCTGAAATTGACCGGCATCAACGGCCGACGGTGAGAGCGATTTCAGTCGACCTCTTTCGCTTGCCTGGGCCGCAGGTGAGTTACAGGTGCCGCCGCTTGTTTTCTGTGGGGGCGAATTCATTCGCGAAGGGCCAGGTGCGCACGGCGCACCCTACCGGGTCGACTTCATCCTCGTCAAAGACAGTCAGTCGGCCAACCAGACCAGGCTGGCGAAACGGCCAGTGCGCGAAGCACGGCGGTAGGAATAGAAGCGCGGATCGCTCACGGTGCAGAAGCCACCGCCAGAAACGGCGTGCACGCCTCGGGCGGCCAGGCGAATACGTGCCAGCTGGTAGATGTCGGCCATGAACTTCCCGGCATTGCGACTCGACCGGAATGCCTGCTCCGCCTGCGGATGAAGGGTGACGAAGGCCTCGCGCACTTCGGGGCCGACTTCGAATGCCGCGGGGCCAATGGCCGGTCCCAACCAGACCAACAGCTCTTCGGGCGGCAAGGCCAGCGCGTCCAGCGTGGCCTCCAGCACGCCGTTGGCCAGTCCACGCCAGCCGGCATGGGCGGCGGCGACCTTGGTGCCGGCGCGGTCGCAGAATAGCGCGGGCAAGCAATCGGCGGTCAGAATGGCGCTGGCAATACCCGGTTCGTCGGTCCAACTGGCATCTGCTTCGTCCACTCGCGACGGATCGGCCCTGGAAACCCGCACACCGTGTACCTGGCTCAGCCATGCGGGCCGGCAACCCAGGCTGGACGTCAGCAGAAGACGGTTCTGTTCCACGGCCTGCAGCTCATCGCCGACATGGCTGCCGAGGTTCAGGCCTTCATAAGGCGACTGGCTGAATCCACCCTCGCGCGTAGTGACGCACGCCTTCACTCGCGCCGGAGCGGGCCAGTCGGGCGTCAGCCAGTTAGTCATTGCTCGAAGGACTCGCGGTCCTGGCGCAGCAGGCTCAGCAGCCAGACGAAATCATCAGGCAGCGGAGACTCCCACTTCATGCGCTCACCGCTCACGGGGTGATCGAGTTCGAGAAAGCGCGCATGCAGGGCCTGGCGCGGAAACTCCTTGAGCGTCTGGACCAGGGTCGGGCTCGCCGCAGGCGGAATGCGGAAACGGCCGCCGTAGACCGGATCACCCACCAGCGGGAAGTTTACATAGGCCATGTGCACGCGAATCTGGTGGGTACGGCCGGTTTCCAGCTTGACGCGGGTATGCGTGTGCGAACGGAAGCGCTCCAGCACCCGGTAATGGCTGACTGCGGGTTTGCCACCGGCAACCACAGCCATGCGCTGGCGCTGCTGGCCATGACGACCGATAGGCGCATCCACCTTGCCACCAGAGGTGATCACACCGACCACCACGGCCTCGTAAATACGGCTCACGCTGCGCGCCTGCAACTGCGCGACCAGGCTGGTATGGGCCTCGAGGGACTTGGCGACCACCATCAAGCCGGTGGTGTCCTTGTCCAGGCGGTGGACGATACCGGCGCGCGGCACGTTCTCCAGCCCCGGCACGTGGTGCAGCAGTGCGTTCAGCAGGGTGCCATCGGCATGGCCGGCGGCCGGATGCACGACCAGTCCGGCGGGCTTGTCCAGCACCAGCAGGTGCTCGTCTTCGAAGACGATATCCAGCTCGATGTCCTGGGCTATCCACTCGCCCTGGGACTCCTGCTCGGCATTCAGCTCCAGCAGAGCGCCCCCGTGCACGATGTCGCGCGGGCGCAGGACGCTGCCGTCAACGGTAAGGAGCCCGTCCTTGATCCAGCCGGAAAGGCGGGAGCGGGAGTGCTCGGAAAAAAGTTGCGCTGCGATCTGGTCGAGACGTTGCCCGCCCAGTTCGGAAGGCACTTCGGCGCTGAGTTGAATGACCTGCTTGGTATTGGAAGACATGCTCGGGAACGGAGGGGGCGCAGCCTTTGGTTTCGGTTGCGCGCTTGTGGTTAAATACTGCGTCTTTGTCCCGGGGGTTCCGGGGCGCCCATCATAACAGGACGGCTCCAGCCAAGACAGCCAGCCGTCACAGGGACGCAAGCCGCCATGCAAGTGAAACACCTGCTGCTGATCGCCATTCTCGCCCTCACCGCTGCCTGTTCCTCCAACAAAGAAGTAGTGGACGAGAACCTGAGCGAAGCCGAGCTGTATCAGCAGGCCCAGGCCGATCTGGACAACAGCAGCTACACCCCCGCCATCGCCAAGCTCAAGGCCCTGGAATCCCGCTATCCGTTCGGCCGCTATGCCGAACAGGCCCAGCTCGAGCTGATCTACGCCTATTACAAGAACGTCGAGCCGGAGGCAGCCAAGTCCGCCGCGGAGCGTTTCATTCGCCTGCACCCGCAGCACCCGAACGTCGACTACGCCTATTACCTGAAGGGCCTGGCCTCCTTCGAACAGGATCGCGGCCTGCTGGCGCGCTTCCTGCCGCTGGACATGACCAAGCGTGACCCGGGCGCCGCCCGCGACTCCTACAACGAGTTCGCCCAGCTCACCAGCCGCTACCCGAACAGCCGTTATGCCCCGGACGCCAAGCAGCGCATGATCTACCTGCGCAACCTGCTGGCCGCCTATGAAATCCACGTTGCCGACTACTACCTGACCCGTCAGGCCTATGTCGCCGCTGCCAACCGCGGCCGCTACGTGGTGGAAAACTTCCAGGAAACCCCCGCTGTCGGCGACGGCCTGGCCGTGATGGTCGAGGCTTACCAACGCCTGGGCCTGAACGACCTCTCCGCTTCCAGCCTGGAAACCCTGAAGCTGAACTACCCGGACCACCCGCAACTGGTTGACGGGCAGTTCGTGGCTCGTGAAGAAGAAGCCGACAACCGCTCCTGGCTGGCCAAGGCCACCCTGGGCCTGATCGAAAGCGACGCGCCGCTGCCCCCGGGCGAAACCCGCGCCGCACAGGACGTCATCAAGCAGTACGAAAACGCCAAGGAAGAAATTCCTGCAGAACTGCTGCCGGAGAATCAGGACGAAGTGCAAGAAGAAGAGCACGAGTCCGAAGCCAACCAGAGCGACCGTTCCTGGTTCAGCTACATGACCTTCGGCCTGTTCGACTGAACAATCCGCAAGCGATAGAGAAGGGAGGCCACTGGCCTCCCTTCTTCGTTTCAGCCACCTGCATCAGTCGCCCAACCGCCACCCGGAGGTAACCGGATAACGCCGGTCCCTGCCGAATCCCCGCTGGGTCACCCGGATTCCGATCGCCGCCTGGCGCCGCTTGTGTTCGTTGCGATCGACCATGGCCAGCACCCGATTCACCATGTCCGCATCGAATCCCTCGGCGATGATGGCGTTGGCCGACAGGTCGTGCTCGATGTAGAGCTTGAGAAGCTCATCCAGCACCGGATAAGGCGGGAGCGAATCCTCATCCCGCTGTCCGGGCGCCAGCTCCGCAGAGGGCGGCCTTTCGATCACCCGCGGCGGAATCACCGGCCCAAGGCTGTTGCGGTACTCAGCAAGACGGAACACCAGGGTCTTGGGCACATCCTTGAGCACATCGAAGCCGCCAGCCATATCGCCATACAAGGTCGCGTAGCCCACGGCCAGTTCGCTTTTGTTGCCGGTGGTCAGCACCAGACTGCCCTTCTTGTTGGAAATCGCCATCAGGATCGCCCCCCGGCAGCGCGCCTGCAGGTTCTCTTCACTGGCATCGCGCGAATGGCCGTCGAATACCGGAGCGAGTACCTGCTGGAATCCCTCCAGGGCAGGCGCGATGGGAAGTACGCGATAGGTCACACCGAGCAGACGCGCCTCGGTCTCGGCATCCTCCAGACTGATCTGCGACGTGTAGTGGTAGGGCATCATCACCGCCTCTACACGCTCGGCGCCCAGGGCATCGACAGCCACCGCCAGGGTCAGCGCCGAGTCGATACCCCCGGACAACCCGAGGACCACACCCTTGAAACCATTCTTCTGCACATAGTCGCGGACACCCACCACCAGCGCCTGGTAAACGCTGGCTTCCACCTCCGGCAGCTCGGCGCAGTGGGTCCGGCGAGGCAGCCAACGCCCTTCCAGCAATTGCAGGTCCACCGGATACAAGCCTTCGACGAAGGCGGGCGCGCGCTGGCAGATCATCCCGCTGGCGTCCATGGCGCAACTTCCGCCATCGAACACCAGTTCATCCTGGCCGCCGACCTGGTTCACGTAGATGATCGGCATCCCGCCCTCGGCGCCCCGCTCGGCCAGCACTTCCTCACGCTCCAGTTGCTTGTCCAGATGGAAGGGCGAAGCGTTGAGGCTGAGCATCAGCTTCGCTCCGGCAGCGCGGGCCTGGGCCATGGGCTCGGGAAACCAGATGTCTTCGCAGATCGACAGCGCCACCGGCACGCCCTTGATATCCACGACGCAAGGTTGGTGCCCCGGCTCGAAATAGCGCTTTTCGTCGAACACCCGGTAGTTGGGCAAGCATTGCTTGTAGTAACTGGCCAGCAACTGGCCATCGGCGATTACCGCGCAGGCGTTGTAGCGCAGCTCATCTTCGAGCCACGGATACCCCACCACCAGGTAGATGCCACGGACTTCGTCGCGCAGTTGCCGCAGCCCCTGCTCGATGCGCCGCTGCATGCTGGAACGCAGGAGCAGGTCCTCCGGCGGATATCCGCACAGGGACAGCTCGGGAAAGACAATGACATCCGCTTCCCAGGCTTCACGGGCGGCGTTCGCTTCCTCGATCATCCGCTCGACATTGCCCTGGACATCACCGACTCGGAGATTGAGCTGGGCCATCACGATTCGCAGGCTCTGGCGCATGACCGCCTCCCGGGTGTTGAACAAGGCATCGAATACGTCTCAACGCCAACATACTCCGCAGCGCTCGCAGCGGAAACCATGCAAGTCGCGACAGCGTGCGACGGGTCTCTGTGCGCGGAGAACCGGCTTGGCTAAACTGCCAGCTTTCCATCAAGAAGAGAGCACCTTCGGCATGTTTCGCCTGCTGTTCTGGATTGTCGTGACCTTCGCCGCCATCTGGCTGTGGCGCCGCTTCAAGGCCCCGTCCAAGCCCCGCCCCCAGCCGCGCCAGAAGGACGACAACCAGCCGATGGTGCGCTGCGCACAATGCGGCGTGCACGTCCCCCGTAGCCACGCCCTGTCCCAGGACGATCGCTGGTATTGCAGCCGGGCCCACCTGGAACAGGACCAGAGCACTGGTGAGCGCTGATACCCTACCCGCCCCCGCTGCACTCAGCGCCCAGGGACGGCGCATATTCCGCCTGTACAGCCTGTACCGACTGCTGATCGGCCTGGCACTGGTACTCCTGATCTCCAGCGAACTGGACGACAGCCTCCTGGACCTGGCGCGACCGGAGCTTTTCCGCAATGCCAGCTGGTTCTACCTGATCCTCAACACGCTGATCGCCGCACTGGTACCTCGTCCGCGGAGCATGGTGCAGGTCTTCAGCCTCGCCGTGGTAGACGTGCTGCTGTTGTGCGCCTTGTTCTTCGCGGCGGGCGGCACCCCCAGCGGTATCGCCAACCTCATCGTGGTTTCGGTGGCGATCTCCAACATCCTGCTGCGCGGACGCATCGGCCTGCTGGTGGCCGCGGTCGCTGCGATAGGTCTGATCTACCTGACCTTCTACCTGAGCATCAGCCACCCCCAGGCTGCCAGCCAGTTCGTCCAGGCCGGCGGCTTCGGCGCCTTGTGCTTCGCCGCAGCGCTGCTGCTTCAGGGACTGAGTCGACGCCTGCAACTCAGCGAAACCCTCGCTGAGCAACGCGCAGCGGATGTGGCCAACCTGGAAGCACTGAACGCGCAGATTCTTGAACGCATGCGCACCGGCATCCTGGTGCTCAATCCGCAGAACCTGGTCCTCCTCGCCAACAATGGCGCGCAGTCACTATTGGGAAAGGAATCGCTGGCCGGGCGCCCCCTGGTCGGGCAGTGCCCCGAACTGCTGGAGAGCCTGCAGCAGTGGCTGGCCAATCCGACTTTGCGCCCGCAGAGCCTCCAGGCGTTCGCCAATGGCCCAACGCTGCAGCCCAGCTTCGTTAACTTGCAGAGTGGCAATCAGCAGAACATCCTGGTTTTCCTCGAAGATATCTCGCAGATCACCCAACAAGCCCAGCAGCTGAAACTCGCCTCCCTCGGTCGCCTGACCGCAGGCATCGCCCATGAGATCCGCAATCCCCTGGGCGCCATCAGCCATGCGGCGCAACTGCTGCAGGAGTCGGAAGAGCTCCAGGGACCAGATCGGCGGCTGGCGCACATCATCCAGGACCATTCGCGGCGCATGAACCTGGTGATCGAAAACGTGCTGCAGCTGTCCCGTCGGCGGCAGTCCGAGCCTCAGTTGCTGGACCTCAAGTACTGGCTGACCCGTTTCGCCAGCGAGTTCCGCACATCCTCCAGCCCCGACCAGAGCTTGCACCTGTCCACGCTCGGCAGCACCTTGCAGACGCGCATGGACCCGCACCAGCTCACCCAGGTGCTGACCAATCTGGTGCAGAACGGACTGCGCTATAGCGAAAAGAAAAACACCCGGGGACAGGTCTGGCTCAAACTCTTCCGCGACCCGGAAAGCGACCTGCCTGTGCTGGAAGTGGAAGACGACGGCGACGGCGTCCCACCCGAGCAGGTGCACAATATCTTCGAGCCCTTCTTCACCACCGAAAGCAAGGGCACCGGACTCGGCCTGTACATCTCCCGCGAACTCTGCGAGAGCAACCAGGCCCGCCTCGACTACAAACCGCGCGAACAAGGAGGCAGTTGCTTCCGCATCACCTTCGCCCATCCGCGCAAACTGAGCTGACCATGACCCGACAACGAGCCCTGATCGTCGACGACGAACCCGATATCCGCGAGCTGCTGGAGATCACCCTCGGGCGGATGAAGCTCGATACGCGCAGCGCCCGCAATCTCAAGGAAGCCCGCGAGTGGCTGGCGCGCGAACCCTTCGACCTGTGCCTGACCGACATGCGCCTGCCCGACGGCACCGGCCTGGAACTGGTGCAGTACATCCAGCAGCGCCACCCGATGGTCCCGGTGGCGATGATCACGGCTTACGGCAGCCTCGATACTGCGGTGAACGCACTGAAGGCCGGCGCCTTCGACTTCGTGACCAAGCCGGTGGACCTCGGCCGCCTGCGTGAACTGGTCAATACCGCACTGCGCCTGAGTTCCCCTGACGAAGGCGAAGCCCCCGTGGATGGCCGCCTGCTGGGCACCTCGCCGCCCATGAGCGCCCTGCGCAAGCAGATCCAGAAACTCGCTCGCAGCCAGGCGCCCGTGTACATCAGCGGCGAATCGGGTAGCGGCAAGGAACTGGTCGCTCGACTGATCCACGAACAGGGTCCACGCACCGAGCGCCCCTTCGTACCGGTCAACTGCGGCGCCATTCCATCCGAGCTGATGGAAAGCGAATTTTTCGGCCACAAGAAAGGCAGCTTCACCGGCGCGGTCGAGGACAAGCAGGGCCTGTTCCAGGCGGCCAACGGCGGCACCCTGTTCCTCGACGAAGTGGCCGACCTTCCGCTCGCCATGCAGGTCAAGCTGCTGCGCGCCATCCAGGAAAAGGCCGTTCGCGCCGTGGGCGGCCAGCAGGAAGTCGTCGTGGACGTGCGCATCCTCAGCGCCACCCACAAGGACCTCGCTGCCGAAGTCGCGGCCGGCCGCTTCCGCCAGGACCTCTACTACCGGCTCAATGTGATCGAACTCAGCGTGCCGCCGCTGCGCGAACGTCGGGAAGACATCCCCCTGCTGGCCGAAACCATGCTCAAACGCCTGGCCCAGCAGAGCGGACTCCCCGCCGCCAGCCTCGCCCCCGAGGCCCTGGACAAGCTCAAGTGCTATCGCTTCCCCGGCAACGTGCGGGAGCTGGAGAACATGCTCGAGCGTGCCTACACGCTCTGCGAGGATGACCAGATCCAGGCCCGCGATCTGCGCCTTGCCGAAGCCAGCGGCGCCGCCGACACCGGAGAGGCCAGCCTGGCGCAGATCGACAATCTGGAAGACTACCTGGAAGACATCGAACGCAAGCTGATCATGCAAGCGCTCGAGGAAACCCGCTGGAACCGCACGGCCGCAGCCCAGCGCCTGGGCCTGACCTTCCGCTCGATGCGTTATCGCTTGAAGAAGCTGGGCATAGACTGACACCGGCCCTCAAAAGCCAGCTCACCAACGAGCTGGCTCCTACAAATGCCTGCGGAATACAGCAGGATCTGGATGGCGGATCCGCCACGAACTTACCCGCTAATACCTACCAGCACTCAGCCACGGTGCGCGTCGCATTGGCCAGCGTGCGCGCACCGGTGTGGCTGATCTGGAAGTCGCCGCAAGGGTCACCTGCCATGCTGCCGGTTCGGGTGGCCCGCAGCAGGAAGGTGGTCGCCGTCGGCGCCCCTTGGGCGGCAAGGGTGAAGTTGGCCGCCCCGGAAGTTGGCGTCTGCGCAGCGAAAACAGCAGCGAAGTTCCCGTTGGCATCCAGATAGGAGCTATGAGTGGAGTAATAACGCTCCAATGCCTGTGCTCCCTCCATCAAGGCAGCCTTGGCTTCGGCCCGTTTCCCACGTCGCACGTGCTCTGTGTAGTTGGGATAGGCAATTGCGGCGAGTATGCCGATCACGGCCACCACGATCATCAGTTCAATCAGCGTGAATGCCTTGCTGTTCTTCATCGAATCTGGTTCCAGGACTGGCGGCCTTCCAGCACATTCAGGGTATTGGCTGCAGGAATGCAATCGTCCACCCCGGTACCGCGGCAGAGCCAGTACTTCTGTGGGTCGATCAAGTCAAACGAGCCGGTGGGTATGCTGCCCGACGAGCCGATACCGGACGGCGGGAGCTTCTGACCATCGACGTCGACCATATCTGCCTCAGTGAACTTGCCGTCCTTGTTCAGGTCCAGCAAGACGTAGTTGAGCCGCCCTCCGGTGGCCATGTCGAGCACCATGGTCCAGCCGGAGCCGCCGGCCTGGCAGGGATCGGAGGACGGGATGGCAGTCTCGACGACCAGGCGATTGAGCAGAATGCGCGGGGAGAAGATCATCCGCTCGCCCTGAGCCCCGAGAGACGGTGAGGTCAGGTCGAGGTACCAGCCTCGCTTGGTGGTCCAGTCCAGGCCATTGGTGGGAGCATCCACGACCCTCACATCACGTGAGAACGCTTTACCCTCAAGAAGGATCGATCGCGATTCGAGCGCCGAGCGACCCGAAAAGGCAATGGAGGAACCATTGGTGGCCTTCTTGTCCCAGATGCCATAAATGGTCTGCGTGCCCAGATCCACGACATCCCCCGAGCTATATAGGCGCCCGGTGCCGAAGTAAACCACCGCACCATTGGCCTCGCCGTCCGGATGGTAGGCAATCTCCGGCTTGACGGTGATGGGTTGGCGCGTGCCTTGGGCATTGGCCGCCACATAGAGCGGCTGCGGCTTGTTGCCTGACTTCAGGCTGACCTCGAAATCGCCAACACCGGAACCATTGCTCTTCAGGTTGAATTTCCAAAGGTTGCCGTTGAGGTCACCGGCATAAACGTCCTGCACATAGATATTGCCGGAGTCGTCTGTGGCGTACACGAAAGACGGGCTGGAAAGACCACCGGTGGCGGCTCCTGCCCGGACCTTGTTCACCGCGCCAGTAGCAAGATCGACGATGAACAGTACGGAATCATCATTGGTGCTGCCGTAGCCATTGCCGAAGATGGCCGCCCAGCTGCCATCCTTCATGCGCCCCACCAGCGGTTCGCCGAAGTTATAGCCCAGGTCAGCGTCGTCCTTGATCTCCCAGAGCACCTTGCTGGCACCGAAACCACTGGTGGAGACATCGGTAACGTCGAGGGCGAAGACAGTCTTCCCACCTGCTCCCAGGCTGCCAAGCAGCACGGTCCGCCACTGGTCGTTCAGACGGGCATCACGGATATGCAGCTTGCCATCTACAAAGTAGCGATGCTTGTAATCGCTGTTAGCCAGGAGCTTGACGTTATCCAGCACGCCACTGGGCATATAGGCGAAGAGCTCGTTGCCGTTGTTGGCGTTGAAAGCATGCAGGAATCCGTCGTTGGCGCCGACGAATAGCACCGGCGCCTTGCTTGCCTTGGCAGCAACGAACTGCGCATAACTCTGACCATCGCTCGGCACTGGCACGCGGCCTTGGAAGCCCCAGTCCTGCTTGTTGGCGAGCACCAGGGTGGAATTGACGATATCGCCGAGCAAGGTCGAGCGCTTGCGGTACTTCAACCCGGCCGGCGCCTCATTGGCGCGGCTGCCCATCAGGTAGTTGAACAGCGCCTCGTTGTTGTCGAAGCGAGCCTTGAGGTCAGTCGACAGGTCACCCCAGCGCAGGGCCAGACCATGGTTCCTGCCTGCCGCGCCGTCATGGGTGAACAGGCTGCGTGTACCTGTGCCCAAATTCCGACCCGCCTCCCAAATCTCCTCGAATACCACCCCGGCACTGGTCTGCGTCGGGCGTTTGGCCAGCAATTTGCCGGACCAGTCTGCACTGCTATAGAACGCCTCGTAGACCAAGGTATTGCTGTCCAGGCGACGGGCGTTGGGGACCGCCGAGGTATTCGACCCGGTGCGGTCGGCAATCGACGCCAGGGTATCGCCCAGCGCTGTCGCAAATTCCTGCGGGTCCTGCGCACTGAAAAAACCGCCCCTGCTGTTCACCGCCGCGTGCAACAGATCATCCAGCTTGGCGGGCTCGCTACTGGCCGGGTCAGGCCAGGTCACGGAAGCACCGGTGCCAATTGCAGCGAAAGCAGTTTTCGGGTCGATGGTTCCACTCATCCCCAGGCCCACGCCAAAGGTCACCATGTGCTGCCAGAACGCGGGATCGGACGGATCGGTCGGCACCCGGTTGGCCAGGTCGGAATGCAGATCGCGGCTCCAGTAATACATGGCCACGTCAGCCAAGGTGTCTTTCTGACTGTCGCTGAATGGGGACTTGGGTACGTAACGGTAGGACTCGCCATCCGGCCCACTGATCACCGGGCCGTTGCTGTTGTCCACATTGGCACGCGCGGCTTTTTTGGAAGCGGCATCGTTGTTCCAGTAGCCGTCGGTGGTCAGGATGGTGTAGCTCTGCCGGCAGGAATACTCCTTACCTCCCGACTGGCCGGGAGTCGAACTCCACGGTCCGGGGGCGTCAGTGCGGGAGAAGTACTCACCGGCATCCCCCAGTGCCCGGCGCAATGGCGTGCCCCCAGAAGCCGAGGCGGCGAACAGCCAATTGTAGAACTCGGAGCGACCGTTACCCTCAAAACGCCTTACGCCTCGCACCAGGGTGTCGGTGGAACCCCCGTCGACGCGCTGCCCCGTCACGTTGATCGCGCCGTAACCTACCCGGACGTCGCCGGACAACCCCGAAAACGCCTGGCTCACACCGGCCTTGGCCGACATCATGCGGCTGCGGTAATAGGAGAACCAGTTGGCAAAGTTCTGCTGCTCGGCCGTCCCCACACTGCGCTCGGTATAGCAGGCGTCCTGACGCGGATTACTGGAGCAGGAGCCCCCACCAACGTAGTCGTAATAAAACGCAGCTATACCGCCAGTTGTCGCCCCTACGGCGAAACCGTTGTAGTACTCCACATTGCTGCAGTTTCTATTGAGGCATTCATAGCTGCTGGGCGAAAAATAGTCGTCCATGATCGCCATGTAGTTGCTGCCGAGGTTGACCGTCTGCCCCCCCGCATAACCATCCACGTATGCGGCCGAGAAGCTCGCATTGGCATAGCGCTGCCCGTCGCTCTTGATTGGCGGCAGGTACTGCACGGACGGGTTGTAGTAGGACTTGTTCAGGTAACTGGAGGCCAGGTAACGATGACCGCTCTTGGGGCAGAAATGCAGATTGTTACCGGCGTACGCACCCCGCCCCGTGCATTCCTTGCGCTCGTACCAATCGCCTGTGCGCTCGAGGTAGGAAGGCTTCAGATCGTCCGGCAGAAAGCCCCAGCGCATCGACCCGGAATCGTCCAGGATGAACATGAGGTTCGGCTCGACCTGCCCGCCCAGGTTCAGCGGAACCTGCGACGGCACGAAGGCCGCCAGGGCGCTTTGGCTTATGCCAGCGGTCAGCAGACCGGCGACCATTACCCGTACCGCAAATAGGATTCTCGACCTGATCATTTGTGTCTCCCTTCGATCAGTTCTGACTGCGAATGGCAATGGCCACGGTGGAGCGCAGGTGTACTTCGGCATCCCCGCTGCCGTATCCGGTGGCTTCAACGTTGAACAGGTAGGTCCGGCTCAGGCAGTCGAAAGCGCGGTTCTCGGCGATGGAACCATCGGTTTCGCAAATGAAGGAGTTCGCCCCACCCGAGGCACCGTAGAAACTGCGCACCAGGCAGGCCGGTTGCCGAGGTTTGGCATTGAGTTCGGCGGGAGGCGACCATTGTGCCTCTGTAACGGCCGGACAATCAGTGATTGCCAGGAACAACTGGGCCGGGTCGGCGCTTGCTTCCACCTGCTGGCGCACATGGGCCTCACCCACTCGCAATGCGCTTTCCGCCGCCTGGAAGGCCACGTTGTAATCTCGAGCACCGCCGGCCATGCGTTCTTGCAGAGTGCTACCGGACATCGCAGTCACCCCGAGCACGGTCAAGGCCAGGATTGCAATCAGGCAGACCAGCAGCACCGCCCCTTTTTGCTTTTGCATATTCATCCTTGTCTTGTCAGTCAATCCGATTGCGCAGGGCGACCACCGTGCTGAATACCTGGCGCAGGCGCCCATCTGCCGCCACTGTGGCGCCACCGAATTGAATGGCCTGGCCCTGCGCTCCCGTGACCCGTTCCTCGCTGACAAGCAACAGATCGATCTTTACCGTACGAACGTCCCGCCAGCGGTTGGCCGCCTCCACCTCGGCCGGACTCAGGTAAGTCTGGACACCGACGTTATTGCCCGCCGCGACACCGAAGCTGGTGCGCAGGGACTCCACGCCCTCGATGATCTCATTGGTCTGCACTGGAACCTGCGCCGTGTCGCGAACGAACAGGGCACGGACCGGCTGCCCAGCCACGGAGGTACGACCGGTATCCGCGATGTAGAAGGTTTTATGGGCGAATCCCACTACCCGCGCCGGACTGGTGAACTGGATATCGGAAAACTTGAAGCCACCGCACTTGGCGTTCTTGTCATTGTTGCCAGCGGCGTGGGTGAGGGTCACTTGACCGGAACCGGATGAGTTCGGCTTGTTGGTTATGCGGACGACCACCGCCTTTTCCATGTCCAACACCATCACCGCATGATCTTTCTGCATGCTCGGGCAATAGGCCGTGACCTTGAGATTTGCATTCTGCGCTGGCTTGAGAAGCTCGCCGGCAGTGAGGAAGGACTCGCAACCGTCGTTGGCGAAGATGGACAACTCATCGGTGCCCACCGCGCCCAATCCGCCAGCTGCGGCGTTGCGCTTGCCCCAGATAGGGCGATTCATCGCATTCCATTCCGCTGCGGTGCCATTACTGGCCACCACGCAGATATCCTCTTCATCGAGCCGAGTTCCCACCCCAACGCCTGCAGGACGTAACTCGGCCGCCAGGTACTGAAGGGCGAAGCGACCATTCTCCTGCAAGTGGCCGGCCGCCCCCTGAAGTAGAAAGGTATTCTTGTTGCTGATGAATACCTGGAGCACTGCCAGACTGATAACCAGGCCAAGTGCCATGGCTACCATCAGTTCCACAAGGCTCAAACCGTGCTGCTTGCGCATGCGCACCCCGTCAAATCTGCGTGACGAAGGAGAATTGCTGGGCGTTGTTTCCACCTACACGCTCCTCGTTCCATTGCACGACGACCGTAAAACGGTCACCGTTCTGCACGACTCCGCCATTCCCGTCGGGCAGTTGCTGCGCCAGGTTGGCCCGCCACTCCGCCAAGTCACGCTGGAACGGCAGGCAAGTCTCATTCGCCGGGTCGCAAGGCAACGCGGCACCGATTGCCAGGTTGTAAAACCCTGCCTGCGCATCCCCCCGCGCTGCGCGCATCCGATCCGCCATCTCATAGGCGAGGAAGGTCGCGTGGGTGCGTACGGATGCCGTCTGATTGGCCTTCAGCGCGGTGAGTTGCATGGCAGCGAGCCCCAGAACCCCTATCGAGAAAAGCACCAGCGCCACCAGGACTTCTATCAGGGAGGCTCCGCGCTGAAATTCGAACTTCATTGGCACTCCCCCTTCTGCTGGGAGATCGACCCGGACAGTTCGATGGAAATCGTGCGATTAAAGGCGGCGCAATCGAGGCTGGAATCTGTCACCGAAAGATCGAGATTCACCCTGGCCACACTCAACAGGCGCCCCTGAGCATCGAAGAGGATGCTTTGCTGACCTGCCGGCTCGAGCGCGAACAAAGACAGCGGCGAGAACCGGCGCAACTCCTGACTATCCCGCTCACGCACCACCTGCCACGCGCCATCGGCGGCCAACGGCCCACGCACCCTTATTGTCTGCGCGCCTTGCACAGCTTCGCGCCGTGCATAGTTGAGCATGTCGGAAAAAGCGCTCAATTCCGCTGACGCGCGACTTCTGAGAAGCAATTGGGAAAGATTCGGTGCTGCCAGGCCGATCAGAACCGCGAGCACAACTAGTGCGACCAGCAGTTCGATCAACGTAAAACCTCGCTGCGACATTCCCTGCCCCTCCCAAACTGAACGGTGCGAACTCGAGCGGGCAGGTGCCCGCGCAACGAAGCTCCCTGCTCCGGATTTGCCAGACATCCATGACAAACGGTCGAATTTAACGACTAGTGGCAAATTGCAGGCGAATAGTAGCTGAGTGGGACGTTCGTTTTAAATTGGCTTTTGCGAACTGCGAGCTTGCCCACAAGAATGGGCAAGCTCAAAGGGGCTCAAAGAAGCGCGAATCTCACGCGAGCATCAGAGTGAGGTCAGCGCAAGCGGCCCGCGGGGGCATAAGGCTGGGGGTCGATGACGGGTTCCCGGCCAAGGATAAGGTCCGCCAGCAACTGGCAAGACGCAGGCGCCAATACAAGCCCATTGCGGTAGTGGCCACAATTGAGCCAAAGACCATCCACTCCGGGTACCGGGCCGATGAAGGGAATTCCTTCCGGGGACCCGGGACGCAGCCCCGCCCAGTGTCCTACCAATTCGGCATCGACCAATTGCGGCAGCAACTCGAAGGCAGAGGCCTTCAGGCTTTCCAGGGCTTCGCTGGTGGGGGTCTTGTCGAAACCCGCATGCTCCAAAGTACTGCCCACGAGGATATGCCCATCCCGGCGGGGGATCGCATAGCGCCCTTTCGCCAGCACCATGGCCGGCAGGAAGTCCTCCGCATACTTGAAGAGAATCATCTGCCCCTTCACCGGCTCCACCGGCAAGGAAAAGCCCAGGCTGGCCAGCAGCTCACCGCTCCAGGCGCCCGCACAGAGCACCACGCGCTCGGCGAGGAGTTCTCCGTCGGCGGTGTTCACCCCGGTGACCCGTTGGCCATCGCGGACGAAGCGACGCACCTCGCAGTCCTCCCGCACCGACACGTTCGGCATGTGCAGCAGGGCCTCGCGCAGCGCCCGCGTCAGCCGTGGATTGCGCACATTGGCCACCCCGGCCATATGGATGGCGTGCCGGAAACCCGGACCGAGCGGCGGCACGGCGGCATGTACCCGATCGATCGCCACGGGCGCCAGCGGCCGCCCCTCGCGCGCTGCCCAGGCCAGGGCCTCGGCTTCATCGTCCAGATCCAGCCAATAGAGGCCGGTCACGAACACCTCCGGATCGACGCCGGTTTCCGCCAGCAATTGCTGGCCAAGCTGTGGATAGAAGTCCTGCGACCAATGCGCCAGCGCGGTCACCGCCGGGCTGTAGCGCCATGGGTAAAGCGGCGAAACAATGCCACCGCCGGCCCAGGAGGATTCGCGTCCTGCGCTCGATCGATCGATCAGTTCTATCCGCACTCCGGCAGTTGCGAGGTGAAAGGCTGTCAGCAAGCCGATCACTCCCGCCCCGACCACAATTACCTTTTCTTGACTGGAATTTGGCATTGCACTTATCCGACCTGGCAGGGATTACGCCGAACCAGCCAGGGGCACGCGACTACGGTGGGCTGCTATAAAAGACGCGCAGGGTGATTACCGGCAGGCTGGCGACGGCGCTTGGCATTATGCCTGCTGAGTGATCTGGATGGGACGTAAGTTGAGGGGTAGTCCATACGGACACGAACAGGCCAAATTCATCGATGGTGTAGCTTGAAATTGAGGCAACACGGCGGAACGTGTAACTAGCCAGAGCAACACACGTCAGCTCAAACGAGGCCGATGACCGTTCAGACAGCCCTCCGGAGCTTTTTATTGCTCCAGAGGGCGAACGACTCAATCGATTTCCTTGTACCAGTACTCTCTGCGTCGAGCGTCCAAATCGACTTCAGGCGGCTGTTTGCAGAACGGACCGAAACACACTGTCTCTCCGATATCGGTGACCACCGAGGTTGGGGGGGGCGGGAATCCTCCGCCGACGGCGACGGAGGAGCGGTCATCGCCAGTGGTGCCATCGAGGTCTGTCACAGGCGTACCGTCCTCGTAACCGACAACGTAGATACGTGCAACCCCCAAGTTGCTTGTACAACTGTTCCGGTCGACAGGTTCGGGCTGGTTGGTTGCAAAGAATACACTTCCCCCTGCCGTCACTGCGTTGCCGACCAATTTCTCGCCATCTGCCAAGTTGAAATACCAGCCGCGCGCGGCGAGCATCTGCTCTTTCGCCGCGGCTTTAAGCGTAGCGTTGGACGACTGAACCAGGTTGTCGGTGGCGTTGTACAAGTCGGTAATCGTGATGGTGGATTGCCCAGCCCCATTGTTGCCGACACTACGATCCTTGAGCATGAAGAAGTGGTTGTCCACCGACGTATCGAATGGATGTTCCCGATCACCGGAGCCCAGCAGAACTGCATCGTAGGGTCCTCTGTCGTCTTCGCCATACACCACATCAGGCACATAAAGGAACTTGCGGGCATCCGCTCCGGTACCACCCAGCGAAGCGAAATGGTGGACTTCCCACTCATCCGTGTCTTGATCGGCGATATCGACGCGCCAGATGTTGGCCCCGGCATCCACGGCATACAGACGGTCTGCGTAGCCGTCGCGGTTACGGTCAATCACCGCGATGTCAGAGGGAATGGCGTGAGTCATACCGGATACTGTCACATCGCTGTCTGTGTCCCTGGGATCCGGACCGGCCTGCCAGATAACGTTTCCCGTCCGAGCATTGATCACCAGGATGCCGCGCCCCATGCTGGCTGTGGTGGCGGGCTGGGCGTCGTCGGCGACGGCATCATAACCAGCCCCCATGATCAGCACCGGGGTTGCGACCCCTTCGATGTTCAGCTTGGCGACCTTTGCCTCCGACCAGGTCTGCCCAAGCTCGTCATAACCGTCACTGCAGCTCGCCGCAGCGCTGAAGCACCCCCGCTTCCAAAGCAACTTCGGAGTCTCAGGCACCGATACGTCGAATGCATAGAAGAATCTTCCACCGCGACGCATCGTGACGTACAGGTAGGCTTTCTCACCACTATCGCCCTCGATTCGTCCATCTCCGTCGGTATCTTCGGTGTAGATACTGATGTTGCCGTCCACTGAATAAGGTTTGTTTGCGGAATCAGGGACCGGGTCCGACGGCACGTTGATAGCAGGTGAGTTGTCGCGCAATCTCTTGAATTGATCGAAAAATTCAGGGGCGGCGAATGCCCAAAGCTCGGTGCCACCGTCAGTGGCCGTCTTTCCGCCTTTGACCGCGCGCAAGAGCCCGTCATTTGCGCCGTAGAACACCACGATGTCGGTATCCGTCCCCGTGCGGTTGAAGTTGATGACCGCCGGGCGTGAATGCACCACGTCACCGTGCAGGGATGGCCGGACTTGTGCGCTGTTTCGCTCGGCAGGGGTCGTATTGTCAGCCCCGCGAACCCAATTGATGAGTGCATCACGCTCTGCAGCATCAGCTGCCCCTAGTGCCGTTGCGGTGACATGGTCGTTAGTCGTGACGAAAGGCGTCAAGCTCAGCGCCCTGCCGCTTACGCAACCGTCCGTGCAGGTGTACAGATTACGGGTTGGATAACTCGCGCGCTGCTTCTGAGCAGCCCCACCCTTCTCAACCACGTCACCATCAGGACTGTCCGAAGCAGAGGCAGGGGTTCCGCGCGGCTCGAAGCTCCAGTAGGTCGATGCACTTGTCCAGAAGCTCTTGACGTCGCTGCGAATGAACCCGGAGGTAGAACTCTGCGCAGCCTGCGGCGTTGTACTCGCGTCGGCCAGGAAAAGCGCACCGGTCGTCGAGTCCTTGGCGAACTGGTACAGCTTCAGATTGCCAAACCAACGCGGCTTGGCAAGAGCATCGGGCCTGAACATGCCCATGTACACTTCGTTCAAGTAGGTTCCGCGAACGTTCACGCTCACCGGCAGAGCAGTCGAAGCAAACACACTGTTTACATCCTGAATCTGCTTGAAGGTGTCGTTCAGAACTGTAATCAACTCCTCTGAGTTATAGACCGCCTTGTAAGCACCACCACCGCTCTGAGCCATGCTCTTCAGCAATGCGGTGTTGGAAGGTCCCTGCCCATTCGTTTCAGGTGACATCTCAATGGTGAAGGTCTTGATCAACTTGCCACTCATGAAGCGGGCGTATTCATCAGACCAGTTATCCTGGCGTCCGCTGGGGTTCAGCCTGATTGGGGTAATATTACCGCCCCGACTGGCGAGCAACTCCTTGGCCCCATTGTTTTCACCGTTGTCTGGTGCGCCGTTGCTAATGAAGATGACATAGTTCGCCGCGCAACCGTCAGTCACGGGCTTGGCATAGCGGGGTTTGGTGGAAAAGGCTTGCTCGTCGGTTTTTATCTTGTCGCCCGAGCGCGCAACAAGACCCTCGAAGTAAAGATAGGCCTCGTCCATAGCCTTGGCGTATTCAGCGCCACTGCCCTTATCACCATTGATATTCAGGCCCAGGACCAACTCCTGGAGCGTACTCTTGTTTGTTGCGGTCATCTGACGGATAGCCGAACGCACATATCCACCGCTAACTTGAGCATTTCCATCACCGCTTTCGGAGAAGAGCATCAACCCCACATTGAATGCACCTTCGCTGAATCCATTGACGACTGCGGCGAGTGCCTGTCGTTCCAATGCGAATTTGGTTGTCGCCCCTAATGACTGGCTCCAGTTCGCCGTGTTATCCAGAACTATCAGCACGTTCGGTCGAACATTGCTATTCGGGTTGTTGGTCATGAAGAGGTCGGTGTCCTGCGCCTGAGCCCCTCCTGCTAGAACGAGTAGCCCCCACAGGAGCAACCGCGCGCCGATACCTGGACCTGTCATTTTTCCTTCTCCTGAAGCTACAGGGGGCATGAACCGTTAGGCATGACGATCGAAACGCCCTGCCGTATGACTACCTTGCTGCCGGTAGTCGCATCATCAACCGTTGCCGAAAGTTCCCACTGCGTATCCTCCGGCGGGAACAACATTTGAGCGGAGTAGCCCGATTTCACCTGAGATCCCGTGCACACCGGCGCACTGACCTGCACACTCAGGCCGCCTACAACCACATTGCGTGATGCCGGCACCTTGAATGCACTGATCGAACTGATTGTCTGCTCTATCGCATCCTGGGCTGCGGCCTCAGCCTCTTGCTGGGTCTGAACGTTGAAAATGATGCTCTGGTTGACCGTACTCGAACTGATGGCCGAAACACCCAACAAGGCCATCACAACCAGCATCAACAACGCTACGACTAACGCGGCCCCGGTCTGCCTGTTCGCCTTGATCATCACGATTCCTTCCGGCTGCTGAGATTCATCGCGCGAACGACGGCGTTGAACGCATGGCGCTTGTAGCTACCTCCTGGAGAGACAGTGACGTCGCCCAATACATAGCTTTTGGTATCCGTGAATCCTGCTGAGGTTTCGGTTGAGCGCACTAACAAATTGACCTCCACGGCCACGACGCTCTTCCACTGCGCCGTCGAGTTCGGCAAGGCGACATACCGGTCCGGCGTGCCGTCGGTGTCATCGTCAAGGCCATAGCGCAACTGCAGATTCTCAATTCCCTCGGCAACCGGCGTCGAGGTAAAAGCGCCATCCTTCAGTTCCCGACGCCACAACGACGGCACGCCATCCCCGGTCCCCGAGCAATCACTGCAGCCGCGCAGGTAATAGATATGGACGACGTATTGGCGAATATCCGCCTTGGTCAAGCCATCCTTCTTCAGCAGCGTGAAATTTTCGGCTAGCCCCGTCTGCACCTGTACCGAGCCTGAACGCGACTGGATGTAGTAATCCTCATCGTTCAAGCTTGCAGCGGCGGTGACCTGGGTAGAGGACCGGCGTATGACCAGCACGTCTCCTCCTGCATACCCCGGCAGGCAGCCGATTGGAGCCGATGCGGCGGCGGCGTAGCCTTGCACAGGGGCGTCGATGGCATCCTTGAGTGCTGTTACCGACAAAGTGCAGCTATTCGGCATTACGGCGGGTATTTTCAGGCCGGAGAACTCACCATAGAAGCCTGCATGGCGGATATCGTCGCGCATGACCTGCAAAGCGAAGCGACCATTCTCGAGTTGCTGGCTACTGCGCGTCAGCTCGCTGAAGCTCTGGTTCGAGCTGATGATGACGTTGGACACGCCCAACAGCAGCACCAGGCTGACAGTCAGGGCGACCATCATCTCGACCAGGGAAAAGCCGATCTGTTTTCTTCGCACCCTGCGTAACTCCTGTCGTCTCTTACCAGTCATCGGAGCAACCCAATCAGTTCAAGTTGGCAAAGCGAACCGTTCGAGAAACCACTCGCCGTTGTGCATCGTTGCCATAAAGGTTTTGCCCGCAGGTGTTGGTGGGGGCCGCAGTTTGGGACAGGCCTTGCCATGCCACGCTGACCACATAGTTCTCGTTCGAACCGGTGATACAGCCACGGGCACCAACCATGGCCCCTACCGACGCGCCATCCTTGGTTTCCGAGGCGCCCTTCAGGAGAGCATCCCAGGCGACCAGATCGTCGTCTGCAATGCTGTTGCATCCCGCGCCGGTGAAGCTGCTACCGGTTCCAAGGGGATTGGCCTGGGCATAGCAGTTTCGTGCTGGACGGTTGGCGGTCATTCGGGCGGCTATATCCTCCAGCAAAATCAGCGCTTGGGCTCGCTGATATGACTCCATTTCAGCCTGATGCGCGCGCACCATCATGGCCGCCATTCCAAGCAGTCCAACCGAAAGGACCAGGAGTGCGATCAACACTTCCAGCAGGCCCACGCCGGCTTGGTTCCTGAATCCGATTCGCTTACTCACTGCATGCCCCCGAGCGCGAAAGCCGGGCATGCCCGGTCATATCAACATTCACGATACGCTGTGTCGCTTCTGCCTTGCAGACGGACACGGCAGCACTGAGTCCACCACTGACGCGGCCATTGGGCAGGTAGGTGAAACTGGTCGAAGAATCGCCGAAATCGAGATCGCCCGGTGCGTCCCAAGCTTTCAGCACTTCGTCGTCGCTTGTGACTTCCCAGCCAGCTGACCAATCGTCATCGACTGCAGCCACCGTCACATCCTTATTTCGCTTGATCGCCTCGCTACGGGCGTAGTTCAGCGCCGCAAGCAAATCATAGGACGCGGTCTTGACCTGCTGGTTGGCCGTGAAACTTCTATAGCTCGGCACCGCCATGACCGCGAGAATCATGATAAGCGCCAATGTCACCATCAGTTCAACCAAGGTGAATCCGCGGCTTGGAACTTCCCTCATCGCCAGCTCCCCGTCTTGGAGCCGGTGCTGGAAAGGGTCTGGATACCATCACCTGCCTGAGCTGAGCCTGACTTGGGCGTGGCGGTAATCAAGTAGGAACGGGGAGTTGCAGTGTTGTTGACGCCAGGATCGATGGTGTAGTTCTTATCGACACTTACCGGTACCGTCATCCCCAGTTGAGTCAACGTCCCGTAGCTCCGAACGTCCATGAAATATTGTTGTTGGCGACTGGCGATTTCCAGCATGAATTGCTGGACCTCCGAGCGATTCGCCCGAACCACGTACTGTGTATAAGAGGGATAGGCAATTGCGGCCACGATGGAGATGACCACCACCGCAATCATGAGTTCTATGAGGGTGAAACCACCCTGCTTCGTTCTGCCCACGGGGTCACCTTATTGGTTGTACGACCAGAGGAATGCCGGCTTCCACTTCACAGCCCTCGACATCAGTTGAGATCCTTTCAACTCGCTCATTGTCCACCCTCCTACTGCTGCCGCAACTCCCAGACCAACGATAGCCTCGGTCAGGGCCGCCTGGCCTCCGATACTCGAAAGCTCAACAAGCCCGGCAATACAGCCGTCCCGCAATAAGCCTTAGCACAATCGTGCATATAGGATGCGCCTTTCCTACAGCCTGCAAAGTGATCTGCTGCCAAGTTTCGGAGATTTCTTCGTTGCCTCATGGATCGAGCAGCATTGAGAAAATCCTTCAATTCCAGAAGCTTATAGGTCGATTCCGGCTGACGTCCTTTCATCGGCGACGGGCGGACCAAGACCATGGACGACAGGTCGTCCACCCATTCACGCCAGAAGAGCACGGATGCCATGGCTGGAATTCCTCGCGGCTTCACACTTATCGAGGCGCTAGTTGCGCTGACTCTCATAACCTTACTCATCAGCCTCGGTTTACCCGCGATGACGGAGCTCGTGCGCTCCTACCAACTCAGAGCGGCGAGCCACGCGCTTCACATCAGCTTCAACCAGGCACGACAGGCTTCGGTCACCAGGAGAGTACCCGTCCTGGCGGATAACCAGCATGGGGATTGGTCTGCAGGGTGGCGCGTCTACGCAGATCAGAACGACAATGCCAGATGGGACGAGGGCGAGCCGGTATTGGCGGAGTTCGGCCCGCAGCCGGAGGGGCTAATCATAAGAGGTAATGCGCCGGTGCGGCGCTATGTACGTTACATACCAACAGGGCGGACATCGATGGCCAGCGGAGCTTTCCAGGCGGGAACCTTGGTGCTCTGTCACACCGACGGCAAGTCTCCCATTGGCAAGTTGGTAATCAATGCTACAGGCCGAGTGCGCCGCACTCAGGAACCACCCGGCTCCTGTTGAAGCTCCAAGAAACCGAGTCAGCCGACGTTGACCACCCTCAATTCCTTCGGCATCGAGAAGGTCACATTCTCCTGCCGGCCATCCAGTTCGACGGCTACCTCAGCGCCCCATTCCCGGAGTTGGTCGATCACGCCTTGCACCAGGACTTCAGGCGCGGATGCGCCGGCTGTGATGCCCACTCGCTGCGCCTTGTCGAACCACTCGCGCTTGAGGTCTTCGGCACCGTCGATCAGGTAGGCCGGGGTATTCAGGCGCTCGGCGAGCTCGCGCAGGCGGTTGGAGTTGGAGCTGTTGGGGCTGCCGACTACGAGGACAATATCGCTCTCGTGCGCCAGTTGCTTCACCGCATCCTGGCGGTTCTGGGTCGCGTAGCAGATGTCGTCCTTGCGCGGGCCGCCGATGCTCGGGAACTTGGCGCGAAGCGCGTCGATGACGCGGCTGGTGTCGTCCATGGACAGGGTGGTCTGGGTCACGAAGGACAACGCCTCCGGATTGCGGACCTGCAGGCGCTCTACGTCCGTTTCGTCCTCCACCAGGTAGATCGCGCCGCCATTGCTGGCGTCGTACTGCCCCATGGTGCCTTCCACTTCGGGGTGACCGGCGTGGCCAATCAGGATGCACTCACGGCCGTCACGGCTGTAGCGCGCGACTTCCATGTGCACCTTGGTCACCAGCGGGCACGTGGCATCGAATACCTTCAAGCCGCGGCGGTCGGCTTCCTGGCGTACGGCCTGGGAAACGCCGTGGGCACTGAAGATGACGATGACGTTATCCGGCACCTGGTCCAGCTCTTCGACGAAGACCGCGCCACGGGCGCGCAGGTCCTCGACCACGAACTTGTTGTGCACCACTTCATGGCGCACGTAGATCGGCGGACCGAAAACTTCCAGCGCGCGGTTGACGATCTCGATGGCGCGATCAACGCCGGCGCAGAAGCCGCGGGGATTGGCGAGTTTGATTTGCATGCTGTTTACCTCGTGCAGCCGTCGCGGCCGGGAATCGCCCATTCGCGAGCAAGAACTCGGCGTCCCCCTCGCTCCAACAGGTGTTTCACCCCATCAGACAGGGCGAACCGACAGGATCTCCACCTCGAAAGCGAGCGGCTTGCCGGCCAATGGGTGATTGAAGTCGATGGTCACATGCGTGTCGTCGACCAGCTTGACCACCCCGGGCAGTTCGGCGTTGGCCGCGTCATTGAAGATGATCAGCAAGCCTTCGGAAAGCTCCATGTCCTGGAAGTTGCCACGGGGCATCACCTGCACGTTCTGCGGATTGTGCTGGCCGAATCCCTGCTCCGGCTCGACCGCGAGGACTCGCTTGTCCCCGCTCTTGAGTCCGAACAACAGGCTCTCGAAGCCCGGCAACAGGTTGCCGTCGCCTACTTTGAAGGTGGCCGGCTTCTTCTCGAAGGTGCTGTCCACCACGTCGCCGTTATCCAGCTTGATGGCGAAATGCAGGGTGACCTCCATGTCCGGCCCTATGCGATGTTCAGTCATGGGCAGGTTCTCCGGACTTCTTCGCTTTGAACATATCCAGCGCCAGCATCACGGCGCCGACGGTGATGGCGCTATCGGCCAGGTTGAACGCCGGGAAGTACCAGCGGTTCTGCCAATGCACCAGGATGAAATCGACCACGTGGCCAAGTACCACGCGGTCATACAGGTTGCCAAGGGCGCCGCCCAGAACCAGGGCCAGCGCGACGGCCAGCCAGGTTTCTTCGGGCTTCAGACGCTTCAGCCAGACTACCAGCACGCCGCTCACAACCAGGGCGATCAGGGCGAACAGCCAGCGCTGCCAGCCGGAGCTATCGGCGAGGAAGCTGAAGGCCGCGCCGGTGTTGTAGGCCAGGGTCCAGCTGAAGTAGTCGGGAATGACCACGATCTGCTGGTAGAGGTTGAGCTCGGTTTCGAAGAACCATTTGCTCAACTGATCCAGTATGAACACCAGGGCGGTCAGCCACAGCCAGCCGAGACGGCCGAATGCCTTAGGCATAGTGACGAACCTCGCCGGCGCCATCGATGTTTTCGACGCAACGGCCGCACAGCTCCGGGTGCTTCACGAACTGACCGACATCGGCGCGGTGGTGCCAGCAACGGCCGCACTTGGTGTGGGCGGATTTGTGGATTTTCAGCTTGAGGCCGGCGACTTCGGTATCCACGGCATCGGCCGGGGCACTGGCCAGGGGCTGGACGTCGGCCGCCGAGGTGATCAGCACGAAACGCAGTTCGTCGCCCAGCTTGGCCAGGCTCGCCACCAGGGCGTCTTCAGCGAACAGGGTGACTTCGGCCTGCAGGTTGCCGCCAATCGCCTTGTTGCTGCGCAGGTTTTCCAGTTCCTTGTTGACCGAGGCCTTGACGGCCATGACCTGCTCCCAGAATTCGCGGTCCAGTTCGGTGCCTTCCGGCAGTTCGGACAGGCCCTGGTACCAGGTGTTGAGCATGACGGACTCGTTCCGCTCACCCGGCAGGAACTGCCAGATTTCCTCGGCGGTGAAGGCCAGGATCGGCGCAATCCAGCGCACGAGGGCTTCGGCGATGTGGAACAGTGCGGTCTGGCAGGAGCGGCGCGGCACGCTGTCAGCGGCGGTGGTGTACTGGCGGTCCTTGATGATGTCGAGGTAGAAGCCGCCCAGCTCCTGCACGCAGAAGTTGTGAACTTTCGAGTAGACGTTCCAGAAACGGTACTCGTCGTAGGCTTCTTCCAGTTCGCGCTGCAGCAGCAGGGCGCGATCCACGGCCCAGCGGTCGAGGGCCAGCATGTCTTCGGCGGGCAGCAGGTCCTTGACCGGGTCGAAGCCGTTGAGGTTGGCCAGCAGGAAGCGCGCGGTGTTACGGATGCGGCGGTAGGCATCGGCGCTGCGCTGGAGGATCTGCTGGGACACCGCCATCTCACCGGAGTAGTCGGTGGCCGATACCCAGAGGCGCAGGATGTCGGCGCCCAGGCTGTCGGTCACTTGCTGCGGGGCGATGACGTTGCCCAGGGATTTGGACATCTTGCGGCCGCTTTCGTCCACGGTGAAGCCGTGGGTCAGCAACTGGCGGTAAGGTGCGTGGCCGTCGATGGCGCAACCGGTCAGCAAGGAAGAATGGAACCAGCCACGGTGCTGGTCGGAGCCTTCCAGGTAGAGGTCCGCGGCCGGACCGCTGGCGTGCCCCAGCTCGGCATGGGAGCCGCGCAGCACGTGCCAGTGGGTGGTACCGGAGTCGAACCAGACGTCCAGGGTGTCGCTGATCTTGTCGTACTGGCCGGCCTCGTCGCCGAGCAGTTCGGCGGCATCCAGCTTGAACCAGGCTTCGATGCCTTCCTGCTCGACACGCTGGGCAACCTGCTCCATCAGTTCGACGGTGCGCGGGTGCAAGTCGCCGGTGGCCTTGTGCAGGAAGAACGGGATCGGCACGCCCCAGTTGCGCTGGCGGGAGATGCACCAGTCAGGACGGCCGGCGATCATGCCGTGCAGGCGCGCCTGGCCCCAGCCCGGAACGAATTCGGTATGTTCGATGGCGGTCAGCGCGCGCTCGCGCAGGGTGGCGCCCTGCTCCGGCTGCTTGTCCATGCCGACGAACCACTGCGCGGTGGCGCGGTAGATCAGCGGGGTCTTGTGGCGCCAGCAGTGCATGTAGCTGTGGCTGATGGATTCGTGCTTGAGCAACGCACCCACTTCTTCCAGTTTGGCGACGATGGCCGGGTTGGCTTTCCAGATGAACTGGCCGCCAAAGAACGGAAGGTCCTGAACATAGACACCGTTGCTCTGCACCGGGCTGAGGATGTCGTCGTTGCTCATGCCGTACTGCTTGCAGGTACGGAAGTCGTCCTCGCCGTAGGCCGGCGCGGAGTGGACGATACCAGTACCGGCGCCCAGCTCGACGTACTCGGCCAGGTAGACGGGCGACAAACGCTCGTAGAAGGGGTGGCGGAAGCGGATCTGATCGAGCGACTCGCCCTTGGCGGTAGCGATGACCTGACCTTCCAGCCCGTAGCGCTGCAGGCAGGATTCCACCAGCTCTTCGGCCAGAACCAGCAGGCGCGCGCCGGTATCCACCAGTGCATAGTTGAATTCAGGGTGGACGTTCAGCGCCTGGTTGGCCGGGATGGTCCAGGGGGTGGTGGTCCAGATGACCATGGCGGCGGGCTTGGCCAGGCTCGGCAGGCTGAAGGCAGCAGCCAGGTTGTCGGCATCTTCAATGGCGAAGGCGACGTCGATGGCGTCGGACTTCTTGTCGGCATATTCGACTTCCGCCTCGGCCAGGGCCGAAGCGCAATCGAAGCACCAGTTCACCGGCTTCAGGCCCTTGAATACGAAACCCTGCTTGACCATTTCGGCCAGTGCACGGATTTCGCCAGCCTCGTTGCTGAAGGCCATGGTCTTGTAGGGATTGCCCCAGTCACCCAGCACACCGAGACGGATGAAGTCGGCTTTCTGGCCTTCGATCTGCTCGGCGGCGTAGGCACGGCACAGCTCACGCGTCTTGTCCGCGGGCAGGTTCTTGCCGTGCGTGGTCTCGACCTTGTGCTCGATGGGCAGGCCGTGGCAATCCCAGCCCGGAACATAGGGCGCGTCATAGCCCGCCAGGGTCTTGGAGCGAACGATGATGTCCTTGAGGATCTTGTTGACCGCGTGACCGATGTGAATGCTGCCGTTGGCGTAGGGCGGGCCATCGTGCAGGACGAACCTCGGGCGACCTTCGCCGATCTGCCGCAGCTTTCCGTACAGGTCGATGCTGTTCCAGCGCTGCAGCAGTTCCGGTTCGCGCTGGGGCAGACCGGCCTTCATCGGGAATGCCGTCTCGGGCAGGTTCAGGGTCGCTTTGTAATCGGTCATCTCAAGTCCAGGCTCTTCAATTTGATTGAGTACCCTGCCAATAGGCACGGGCGGCAGCGACATCCGCATCGATCGCCGACTTCAACGCCTCCAGGGAGGCAAAACGCTGCTCATCACGCAGCTTGTGGTGGAAGGTCACGCTGATCCGCCGGTCGTAAAGGTCGGCGGAATAGTCCAGCAGATGGACCTCCAGATGGGCGCGTCCATCGCCCTTCACGCTGGGGCGCACGCCGATGTTCGCAACGCCGGGCAGTGGCCGGCCTTCCAGCTCCACACTGACCAGATACACCCCGTTGAGCGGGACGCGGCGGCGCTTGAGTTGCACGTTGGCGGTTGGCGTACCCAGCTGGCGACCGAGTTTCTGCCCGTGCAGCACTCGGCCGGTAATGGTGAACGGACGCCCCAGCAGCCGCTCCGCAAGCGCGAAGTCACCTTCGGCCAGGGCCTGGCGCACGCGGGTGCTGCTGATCCGCAAGCCATCGAGCTCGACGGTTGCCGCAGCTTCGACACTGAAACCTTCCGCTTCGCCGGCCTGCTGCAGGAAATCGAAATCTCCCGCGCGGTCGCAGCCAAAGCGGAAATCGTCGCCGATCTCCAGGTGCTTGGCGCCCAGTCCTTCCACCAGCACGGCATGCACGAACTCGGCGGCGCTGAGTTCACGCAGGCGGTGGTTGAACGCCAGGCAGAGCACCCGGTCCACACCTTCGCGGGCCAGCAGTTCGAGCTTGTCGCGCAGCCGTGTCAGACGCACGGGAGCGGTGTCAGGACCGAAGTATTCGCGCGGCTGTGGCTCGAAAATCACCACGCAAGTAGGCAAACCCAGCTCAGCCGCACGCTCGCGCAACCGCTTGAGAATGGCCTGGTGGCCGCGGTGCACGCCGTCGAAATTGCCGATGGTGGCGACGCAACCCCGATGTTGGGGCTGCAGGTTGTGTAAACCTCGAACCAGCTGCATAGCACAAGTCTTGTTCACAAAGTGGCCGATTATACGCACAGCCGAGGCCAGACAACAGGCGCTGCTGGCCTGTCACCGCGACAAGCGGCGACGAGTCGCAGATCGGCGAATTACACTGCCCGCCGGGCGAAGTCCCGAAGGCGGAAACCCAGCAGCGCCAGCATGCCGAAATAGGTGATGACACCGGCGCCCACCAGCGCGGCCAGGCGCAACAGACGCTCAGGCATCCCCCCCTGCTCCCACGCGGGCAACAGGTACATCACGCCGAGCAGGACAGCGCACATCGCCAGCACCGCCAGCACCAGCTTTGCCAGGAATTTCCCCCAGCCCGGCTGCGGCTGGAACAGCTGCTGTTTGCGCAGCTGCCAGTAAAGCAGCCCGGCGTTCATGCAGGCTGCCAGGCTGATCGCCAGGGCTAACCCTGCATGTTGCAGCGGGAAGACAAAGGCGAGGTTCATCAACTGGGTGGCAATGAGCGTGAACAGGGCGATCCGCACCGGCGTGCGAATGTTCTGCCGCGCATAGAACCCAGGAGCCAGTACCTTGACCAGGATTATCCCGAGAAGCCCCACGGCGTAAGCGATCAAGGCGCGCTGGGTCATCAACGCGTCGGTCGCGGTGAACTTCCCGTACTGGAACAGCGCCACGGTCAGCGGCTCGGCGAGCAGCGCCAGGGCCAGGGTACAAGGCAGTACCAGCAAGAAGCACAGACGCAGGCCCCAATCCAGCAGATGCGAGTATGCATGGCGGTCATCACTGGCGTATGTCTTGGCCAGGGACGGCAGCAGGATGGTGCCCAAGGCGACGCCGAGCACACCGGACGGCAACTCCATCAGGCGGTCGGCGTAGTACATCCAGGACACCGACCCCGCCGCCAAAAACGAGGCGAAGATGGTGTTGATGATCAGCGAGATCTGCCCCACGGAAACGCCGAAAATCGCCGGCCCCATCTGTTTGAGCACGCGCCAGACTCCGGTATCGCGCAGGTTCAGGCGTGGCAACACGAGCATGCCGATGCGCTTGAGCGACGGCAGTTGATAGAGCAACTGCGCCAGACCGCCAACAAGCGTCGCCCAGCCGAGCGCCATGATCGGCGGGTCGAAATAGGGGATCAGGAACAGCGAGAAGACAATCATGCTGACGTTCAGCAGGGTCGGCACGAAGGCCGGCACCGCGTAGCGATTCCAGGTATTGAGGATTGCGCCCGCCAGCGATGACAACGAAATCAGGAAAATGTACGGAAAGGTCACCCGCAGCAGGTCGGTGGTCAGGGCGAACTTCTCAGGGGTATCGACAAATCCGGGGGCGGTCACCCAGATCACCCACGGAGCCGCTAGCACACCGAGCAGGGTCACCAATGCCAGTACCAGGGTCAGGAGGCCGGAGATGTAGGCGATGAACGTACGGGTCGCCTCCTCGCCCTGCTGGGTCTTGTATTCCGCCAGGATCGGGACGAACGCCTGGGAGAACGCCCCCTCGGCGAAGATCCGGCGCAGCAGGTTGGGCAATTTGAACGCGACGAAGAAGGCGTCGGTGGCCATGCCGGCGCCGAAATAGCGCGCGACGATGGTATCGCGCACGAAACCCAATACGCGGGAAAGCATGGTGATGGAGCTGACGGCCGCCAGCGACTTGAGCAGGTTCATTCAGGGGTCCGGACAGATGTTGCGCGGTCCTTCGGCAGTGCTGCCAGGGGACAATCAAGGCTGCCGAGTGTAGAGTCCGTGCCGGATAAAAGCATCCAGCAAGAAAAGCTCACGCTCGTCGCCCGACCTGCCTGATCGCCCTTGACAAGCCCACATCACGTCGGCATGATTCGCGGCCTTAATTTGATTCAATTCCCCAGTTTCGAGGAGCTTGACGGTGGCCAACACACCTTCTGCCAAAAAACGCGCCAAACAGGCTGAGAAGCGTCGTAGCCATAACGCCAGCCTGCGCTCCATGGTTCGTACCTACATCAAGAACGTGGTCAAGGCTATCGACGCCAAAGACCTGCCGAAGGCACAAGCCGCTTTCACCGCCGCTGTACCGGTGATCGATCGCATGGCCGACAAAGGCATCATCCACAAGAACAAAGCTGCTCGTCACAAGAGCCGCCTGAACGCCCACATCAAGGCGCTCGGTCAAGCTGCTGCCTAAGCTTGAGTTCTTGCGAAAAACCGGCCTTATGGCCGGTTTTTTATTGCCTGCATTTCCTGAAGCGGGATCTGCAGCCATGAAAAAGCCCGGAAATTCCGTAATGCTGCTCACATAAGAACGCCGCCAACTCACTGGGTAAGCGGCGTTCTTGGTTTCTGCAGCAGGAAAACGCTGTAGGAGCCAGCTTGCTGGCGAATGGGCGATATCCCGGAAAGCTTCGCGAGCAAGCTCGCTCCTACAACAACGGCGACACCCCGTTGGCGGGGTCTATCTGACCAGCATTACGGTGATTCCGGGAGCTTTCTGCTTTCTGGCATCAACTCAAGGCCGGTGCGGCCATGGAATGATCGGGATCGCGGTAACGGCATTCTGCGGACTGCCCTCGATCACGCGGTCGCTGTAGACCAGATAGATCAGGGTATTGCGCTTGCGATCAAAGAAGCGCACGACCTGCATGGTCTTGAACACCAGCGACGTGCGCTCCTTGAATACCTCTTCGCCATCCTTGAGCTCACCATTGAAGCGGATAGGCCCGACCTGGCGACAAGCAATGGACGCCTCGGCACGATCCTCGGCCAATCCCAGGCCACCCTTCACTCCGCCGGTCTTGGCTCGCGACAGGTAGCAGGTCACGCCCTCGACCCTCGGATCATCGAAGGCCTCGACCGTGATCTTGTCGTTCGGCCCCACCCACTTGAACACGGTGGAGACCGAGCCGATTTCCTCTGCAGCGGCCACCAGCGGCATTGCCAGAAGCGCCGCCACCATTCCCTTGATCAGTCGCATCTGCCCCTCCAACTCAAACCAGGACCAGGTTGTCCCGGTGCACCAGCTCCGGCTCGTCAACGTAGCCCAGCAGCTTCTCGATGAGATCGGACGATTGGCCGATGATCTTCTGCGCCTCGAGCGCGCTGTAGTTGGCCAGGCCACGGGCGATTTCCGCACCATCCAGCCCGACACAAACCACCATCTCACCGCGACGGAAACTGCCCTGCACAGCCTTGACACCAACCGGCAGCAGGCTCTTGCGATCCTCACGGAGCGCCTTGACCGCACCCGCATCGAGAACCAGGGTTCCGCGAGTCTGCAGATGGCCAGCCAGCCACTGCTTGCGCGCCGCCAGCATGCCGCGCTCAGGCGCAAGCAGCGTACCCAGGCGCTCGCCAGACTTGAGGCGATCCAGAACCCGCTCAATCCGCCCACCGACGATCACGGTGTGCGCGCCGGAGCGTGCCGCCAACCGCGCCGCACGCAGCTTGGTCTGCATACCGCCCCGCCCCAAAGCACCGCCGGTACCGCCCGCAACGGCGTCCAGCGCAGGATCATCGGCACGCGCCTCGAAGATCAGCTGGGCATCGGGATTGTGACGAGGGTCGGCGTCGAACATGCCGTCGCGATCCGTAAGGATCACCAGCAGGTCCGCCTCCACGAGGTTGGCCACCAGGGCAGCCAGGGTGTCGTTGTCACCGAAACGAATTTCGTCGGTAACCACGGTGTCGTTCTCGTTGATCACCGGAATCGCACCCAGCTCAACCAAGGTGCGCAGGGTGCTGCGAGCGTTCAGATAGCGCTTGCGATCGGACAGATCATCGTGGGTCAGCAGGATCTGCGCAGTGTGGCGACCATGCTCGGCGAAACTGGATTCCCAGGCCTGGACCAGCCCCATCTGCCCTACGGCAGCGGCAGCCTGCAGCTCATGAACGGCGCTCGGGCGACTCTGCCACCCAAGGCGACTCATGCCCGCCGCCACAGCACCGGAGGACACCAGCACCAGTTCCACACCTGCATCACGCAAGGCCACCATCTGCTCGACCCAGACAGCCATCGCCGAGCGATCCAGCCCGCGACCGTCAGCCGTGAGCAAAGCACTACCGATCTTCACCACCCAGCGCTGCGCGCCAGTCACCTTGTCCCGCATATCGTCCAACCTTAGCTAGAAGGCCGCGCGGCAAGGCGCGCGGCCATGCGAACATCCCACAGCGCCGGGTGGCGCCCAGGATCAGGGTACGTAGAAGATTTCCGGCCCGTCGCCGTCATCCTCGTCGTCATCGAAATCGTCGTCATCGTCGACACCAGCGCTCTTCATGCCGGCACGGCGCAGCGCACGCTGGTCATCCATGGCCTGCAGACGGGCACGCGCCTCGTCTTCGATGCGCTGATCCAGCTCAGCGAGCTGCTCGGCATACTCCGGCTCCTCTTCCATGCGCAGGGTGCGCTCGTCGAGGTAGCGCATGATCTCCTGGGAGAGCGCCTCGGTACCTTCGCGCTCCAGGGCGGAAATCACGAACACCGGACCTTCCCAGCCCAGACGCTCGAGCACCGCCTTCAGGCGCGCATCGCGATCCTCATCGAGCAGTTGGTCAGCCTTGTTCAGCACCAGCCAGCGATCGCGCTCGGTCAGGGCCGGACTGAAGCGTGCCAGCTCTTCGATAATGGTCGCAGCAGCTTCGGCCGGATCACTTTCATCCAGCGGCGCCATGTCGACGATGTGCAGCAACAGGCGAGTACGCGCCAGGTGCTTGAGGAAGCGAATGCCCAGGCCGGCGCCTTCCGCCGCGCCCTCGATCAGGCCCGGGATATCGGCCACTACGAAGGATTTGAATCGACCCACACTGACCACGCCAAGGTTCGGCACCAGCGTAGTGAAGGGGTAATCAGCCACTTTCGGCTTGGCCGCGGAAACGGCACGAATGAATGTGCTCTTGCCCGCGTTCGGCAGGCCGAGCAGCCCCACATCAGCCAGCACCTTCAGCTCCAGCTTGAGGTCGCGGGACTCGCCCGGCTTGCCCTTGGTGGTCTGGCGCGGTGCGCGGTTGGTACTGGACTTGAATCGGGTGTTGCCCAGGCCATGCCAGCCGCCCTGGGCGACCATCAGGCGCTGCCCCGGCTTGGTCAGGTCGCCGATGATTTCCTGGGTGGCCGCATCAATGATCGTGGTGCCTACCGGCACCGGCAGGATCAGGTCATCACCCTTGCGGCCAGTGCAGTCCTTGCTGCCGCCGTTTTCACCGCGCTGGGCGTCGAAACGACGGGTATAGCGGTAATCGACCAGGGTATTGAGGTTCGGATCGGCCTCCATGAATACGGAGCCGCCATCGCCCCCGTCACCACCGTTGGGGCCGCCCTTTTCAATGAATTTTTCGCGACGGAAACTCATCAGGCCATTGCCGCCGTCGCCCGCTTTTACAAAGATCGATACTTCATCGACGAATTTCATCAGGACGCCTCCCGCCACGGGGACGGGTTGAGTGAAACAAAGCACATAGGATACAGGGAACCCCGCTCAATGCAGAGTTTCCATGAAGCAGAAACGAAAAAGCCCCGTCGCAAGACGGGGCTTTTCCAGCGAAGTCGCAATCAGGCTGCGACGATGCTTACGTACTTGCGGCCGAAAGCACCTTTGACCTCGAACTTGATCACGCCGTCCACTTTCGCGAACAGGGTGTGATCCTTGCCCAGGCCAACGCCGACGCCGGCGTGGAACTTGGTGCCGCGCTGACGCACGATGATGTTGCCAGCCTTGACAACCTGGCCACCGAACAGCTTCACGCCAAGGCGTTTACTTTCTGAGTCGCGGCCGTTGCGGGTAGAACCGCCAGCTTTTTTGTGTGCCATGAGTCAAATCCTCCAAAAAGGAAATTAGGCCTGGATGCCGGTGATTTTGATTTCAGTGAACCACTGGCGGTGGCCCTGGCGCTTCATGTGGTGCTTACGACGGCGGAACTTGATGATGCGCACTTTGTCGTGACGGCCTTGAGAGACCACTTCAGCGACTACTTTGGCACCGTCAACAACCGGAGCACCGATTTTCACGTCTTCGCCATTGCCGATCAGCAGGACGCGGTCGAAAGTCACGGATTCGCCGGTGGCGACTTCGAGCTTCTCGACTTTCAGGAATTCACCTTCAGCGACTTTGTATTGCTTGCCGCCGGTAACGATAACTGCGTACATGGATTTTCTCCGTTAAACCTGCTCACCCGACGCTTTATAAAAAGAGGTATCGGTCGGCATGGCTGCATGGGGCCGGAACTGACGCCCGTGCAATTGCGTAAGGCAGGAAAATGCCCAAGGAAGTTCAGGGGCCGCGATTGTACGCAAGGCGCGATTGCCGCGCAAGCACCGCCAGGGCTCGCCTTGACAGTCCCCGGCCCGGTCCCTAGCATGCCGCGCATCCCAACAGGAGCACTTCTGGCCGATGCAACCCCAGGCTTTCTACCGCGTGGTGGCGGACGATTTTACCGCAGTCGACGACATCATTCGCCGGCAGTTGACCTCCCGCGTCCCCCTGGTGGAAAAGATCGGTGACTACATCGTTTCCGCCGGTGGCAAGCGCCTGCGTCCGCTGCTCGTCCTGCTGAGCGGCAACGCCCTTGGCTTCGGCGGCGACCAACTGCGCCTGCTGGCCGCCACCATCGAGTTCCTGCACACGTCCACCCTGCTCCACGATGATGTGGTGGATGCCTCCGGCCTGCGCCGCGGCCGCTCCACCGCCAACGCCCTGTGGGGCAACGCGCCGAGCGTGCTGGTGGGCGACTTCCTCTATGCCCGCTCCTTCGAAATGATGGTGGAACTCGGCTCCATGCCGGTAATGCGCATCATCTCCCAGGCCACTCGGGTCATTGCCGAAGGCGAAGTGCTGCAGCTGTCGAAAATCCGTGACGCCAGCACCACCGAAGAGACCTATATGGAAGTCATTCGCGGCAAGACCGCGATGCTCTTCGAGGCCTCGACCCACAGCGCCGCGGTGCTGGCCGGCGCAAGCGCCGAGCAGGCAGAGACCCTGCGCCAGTTCGGCGACGCGCTGGGCATTGCCTTCCAACTGGTGGACGACTTGCTCGACTACCGTGGCGATGCTGCCACCCTCGGCAAGAACGTCGGCGACGACCTGGCCGAAGGCAAGCCCACCCTTCCGCTGATCGCCACCATGCGCGATGGCACCCCGGAGCAGGCCAGCCTGGTGCGCAAGGCCATCCAGCAAGGCGGCAGCCAGGACCTGGAAGGTATCCGCGCAGCCGTGGAGGCCGCAGGCGCCCTGGATTACACCGCCCAGCTGGCCCGCGACTACGCCGCCCGTGCCATCGCTTGCCTGAACACGCTGCCGGACAATGCTTATCGTGATGCGCTGGTCGAGCTCACCGAGTTCGCTGTCGCGCGAACCCACTGAGATCCTGATCAGTCGAAAAAGCCCGTCCTGGCGACGGGCTTTTTTCTGCCTCGACGAAAGGTATCGATTAGCGCTTGCTATTTTGATAATAGGAATTATTCTCATCTCAACGGTTTTCAAGGAGATGAGCCATGACCTACCTGATCGATGCCTGGCTGGATCGCCCCCACCCTTACCTGCGGATACTCCATAGGGAAACCGGTGAGGTCTGCGCCGTGCTGGAAGAAGAAGCCCTCGACGAACTGCGTGACCAGGGCGACCTCGACCTGGCCTGCCTCAATTCCAGCGAGCCGCTGGTACTCAAGGAATTGGTGCGAAACCTCTTCCTGTTCTGCTACGCCAGGGCGCTGCGCCCCCACGGCGAGGTGCAGTAAACATCCACGTCCGTAGAACCTTGTCGTAGCCCCCTGGAAGGGGGCGAATCCATCCATTGCAGAAGGTCGATCCCTTCAGCTCGGTCTGGATTGTAGGGTGCGCTGTGCGCACCGATTTCAGGCCCCACCTCGGCACCAGACCATACCGCCGGTGCGCACGGCGCACCCTACCCTGCCAGTCCGAGCACTTGATTCGCCACAGGTACGGCCGATGACTCATGACCGTCCGCAGGACGTGGTTTCCCACGATCAAATGAAAGGGATTGGGCAATTC
>MTEW01000561.1_pt1 | contig 86670 bp, 86 predicted proteins | sample 1042681 | NCBI WGS metagenome assembly MTEW01 (sample SAMN06185811, study PRJNA358809) | soil metagenome | isolation source: soil biostimulated with citrate as carbon source | place: India | collected 2015-05-23 | reverse complement strand
TCCCTCTCCCCAACCCTCTCCCTGAAGGGAGAGGGGGCTGTTCGGTGTGAGTGATGGGTCACTGCGCCCAAATGGGCTTGCGCTTCTGTACGAACGCCATCGTGCCCTCGGTACCTTCCGCGCCGGTGACGGCGGCGGCGAACTGTTCAGCGGCGCTGTCCAGCAAAGCGGCAAGGGGTTCGTTTTCCGTGGCCAGCAGAAGGGCCTTGGTGCGGGCGTTGGCGCCCGGCGCGCAGCGGCGGATTTGCTCCAGACTCTCGCCCAGGCGCTGCTCCAGGGCGGCAGTGGTGGTTTCGGCGAAATGCACCAGTCCCAGGCGCAGGGCGTCGCTACCGTCGAAACGCGCGGCGGTCAGGGCCAGGCGGCGTGCCTGGGTAAGGCCGATGCGCTTGACCACGAAGGGTGCGATCTGCGCCGGCAGGATGCCGAGGCTCGTTTCCGGCAGGCCGAACTGGGCGCCCGCGTGGGCGATGGCGATGTCCGAGACGCAGGCCAGGCCGAAGCCGCCGCCCAGCACCGCGCCTTCCAGCACCACGACCAGGGCCTGCGGCTGCGCCTGGGCTTCTTCCAGCAGGCTGCCGAAGGCGCGATTCAAGTTGCGGTACGCATCGCTGCCGGTGGCACGGGCGCTGGCCATGTCCTTGATATCGCCGCCGGCGCAGAAGTGCCCGCCGGCACCGCGCAGCACCAGGGCGCGCACATCGGAATCGGTGCGCACGGCGGCCAGGACCGCACGCAGTTCCTCGACCATGGCCAGGCTCATCGCGTTGCGGCTTTCCGGCCGGTTCAGGGTGACGTTCAGCACGCCTCCGGCCTGTTCCAGTAGCAGGGTTTCGCAGTTCGGCAATTCAGTCATGCCGGCATCCTCGTCAGGGGCGTACGGATTGGGATCAACCTTTCTTTTTTCCAGGCAGGATGCCCATCAGCTTGCAGATGATGCCCAGCATGATTTCGTCCGCGCCGCCGCCGATGGAGACCAGGCGGGTGTCGCGGTAGGCGCGGGAAACGTGGTTGTCCCACATGAAGCCCATGCCACCCCAGTACTGCAGACAGGCATCGGTGACTTCGCGGCCGAGGCGGCCGGCCTTGAGTTTGGCCATGGAGGCGAGACGGGTGACGTCCTTGCCGGTGACGTACAGTTCGACCGCCTGGTAGACCAGTGCGCGCAGGGCTTCGATCTCGGTCATCAACTCGGCCAGGCGGAAGTGGATCACCTGGTTGTCGATCAGCGGGTTGCCGAAGGTCTTGCGTTCCTTGCAGTAGTCGATGGTGACGTCCACGCAGTGCTCCAGGCCCTTGATCATGTTGGCGGCGCCGAACATGCGTTCTTCCTGGAACTGCAGCATCTGCATCATGAAGCCGGCGCCTTCGTGGCCGATGCGGTTACGCTGCGGCACGCGAACGTTGTCGAAGAACACCTGGGCGGTTTCCGAACTGCGCATGCCGAGCTTGTCGAGATGCGCGCTGAGGGTGATCCCGGGGGTGTTCATCGGCACCATGATCAGCGACTTGTTGACGTGCGGCTTGTCGTCCGAGGTGTTGGCCAGCAGGCAGATGAAGTCGGCGCTGGGGGAGTTGGTGATCCACATCTTGCTGCCGTTGATCACGTAGTCGCTGCCGTCCTTGCGGGCTGTGGTCTTCATCCCGGCGACATCGGAGCCGGCGCCCACTTCCGAGACGCCGATGCAGCCGACCATCTCGCCGGCGATGGCCGGGCGGAGGAACTCCTCACGCAGTTCATCGGAGCCGAAGCGGGCCAAGGCCGGGGTGCACATGTCGGTCTGCACGCCGATCGACATGGGAATGCCGCCACAGTGGATGGTGCCGAACTCTTCAGCGGCGACGATGGAATAGCTGTAGTCCAGGCCCATGCCGCCGAATTTCTCCGGCTTGGAAATACCCAGGAGGCCCAACTCGCCCGCCTTCTTGAAGATGTCGTGGATCGGGAAGCGGCCTTCCTTTTCCCACTGGTCGACATGGGGGTTGATCTCCCTGTCGACGAAATTGCGCACCGTGCGGCGAAGTTCTTCGTGTTCCTGAGTGAAGATCATCTTTGTTGTTCTCCTTGTAGGGTGCGCCGTGCGCACCAAGATCTTGGGTGGTGCGCGAGGCGCACCCTACCGTCAAAACCGGGCAACGCCGAAGCTGTTGGCCTTGAGTGGACGCACTTCCGCCTCCGCACAGATATCCAGCAGATAGCCGAGCAAGCGGCGGCTGTCACGGGGGTCGATCAGGCCGTCATCCCAGAGGTTGGCGGTGCCGTAGAGGGCGGTGGACTGGCTGTCGAGCTTCTGCGCGGTCACCTGCTCCAGCATGTCGAGCATCTTCGGGTCGGGCTCCTTGCCCTCCTTGGCGTGCTTTTCCTCGGTGACGATGCGCAGCACCTTGCCGGCCTGGGCGCCGCCCATCACTGCCGTGCGGCTGTTGGGCCAGGCGAAGATGAAGCGCGGGTCGAGGCCACGGCCGCACATGGCGTAGTTGCCGGCGCCGTAGGAACCGCCCACCACCAGGGTGAGTTTTGGCACACGGGCGTTGGCCACGGCCTGGATCATCTTCGAGCCGTGCTTGATCACGCCCAGTTGCTCGGACTCGGTGCCGACCATGAAACCGGTGGTGTTGTGCAGGAACAGCAGCGGCACATTGGCCTGCTCGCAGAGCTGGATGAACTGCGCCGCCTTGGCCGCGCCCCGAGGCGTGATGGGGCCGTTGTTGCCGATCAGTCCGCAAGGACGGCCTTCGATACGCAGGTGGCCGCAGACGGTCTGGCTGTCGAATTCGTTCTTGAAGGCGAGGAACTCCGAACCATCGGCGATGCGGGCGATGATCTCGCGCACGTCGTAGGGCTTCTTCGGATCGGCCGGGACCACGCCCAGCAGCTCTTCGGCGCTGTACAGCGGCTCACGCCATTCGGCGTGGGCTCGGACCGGTAATTGGGCATTCCAGGGCAGCATCGCGAGGATGTCGCGGGCCAGGCGCAGGGCGTCGGCGTCGTTCTCAGCCAGGTATTCGGCTGTGCCGGCCACCTGGGCGTGCATTTCGGCGCCCCCCAGTTCTTCGTCGCTCGCCACTTCACCGGTGGCGGCCTTCAGCAGGGGCGGGCCGGCGAGGAACATCTTGGCCTTGCCGCGAACCACGATCACGTAGTCCGACAGGCCCGGCTGATAAGCGCCGCCGGCGGTGCTCGAACCATGCACTACGGTGAGCTGGGGGATGCCCATCGCGGAAATCCGTGCCTGGTTGGCAAAGCCGCGTGCCCCTTCGACGAAGATTTCCGCCGCGTAATTGAGGTTGGCACCACCGCTTTCGGTAAGGGCCACCAGCGGCAGTTTGTTCTCCATGGCGATCTGCTGCAGGCGCAGGGTTTTCTTCAGGCCGGTGGGGGAGATGGTGCCGCCCTTGATGGCACTGTTGCTGGCGCTGATCAGGCAACGAATCCCGGCGATGTAGCCGATGCCGGCGATGATGCCGCCGCCGGCCTGGGTGCCGTCCTTGTCGTCGTGCAGCTTGTAGCCGGCCAGGGAGCAGAGTTCGAGGAAGGGGCTGCCCGGGTCCAGCAGCAGGTTCAGGCGTTCGCGGGGCAACAGCTGGCCGCGTTTCTCGAACTTCGGTTTGGATTCGGCGGCCTTGTCCAGCACCTTCTGCTCGACGTCGCGGAAGCTGGCGATCGCGGCGAGCATGGCGTCGCGGTTTCGGGCGAAGTCTTCGCCCTGGGAATCGAGTTCGGATTGGATGACCGTCATCGTGTCACTCCTGGTCCTTCAGCACATCGGGCAGGTAGGCGCGGTGGAAGCCGTTGTAGCCCTTGCTCTGGCCCGGCTTGGCCTTGGCCAGGGGGAAAGCGCGGCTGCCTTGGCTGGCAGCACCGTCGATGCGAATGGTGTTGCCGCTGATGAAGGCGGCGCCGGGGGAAAGCAGGAAAACGATGGCGGCGGCCACTTCCGATTCGCTGCCGATGCGCTTGAGCGGCACGTGCTCGCGCAGGGTCGGGATGATGGCCTTGAAAGCGCCCTCATAGGTGTCCATGCCGCTGGAGGCGATCCAGCCGGGCGCCACGGCGTTGACCCGAACCCCTGCATGACCCCACTCGACGGCAGCGGTCTTGGTGAAGTTCTCCATGCCAGCGCGGGCGGCGCCGGAGTGACCCATGCCGGGCATGCCGCCCCACATGTCAGCGAGCATGTTGACGATGCTGCCGCCGGTCTTGCTCATCGCCTGGTTGAACACCTCGCGAGCCACCAGGAAGCCGCCCACCAGGTTGGTGCGCACCACGGTCTCGAAGCCTTTCTGGTTGATCGAGGCGAGCGGGGCGGGGTATTGGCCACCGGCATTGTTGACCAGGTGGTGGATGGCGCCGCGCTCGGCCAGCACGGTCGCCACCATGGATTTCACTGCGTCTTCGTCGCGGATGTCGCAGGCCTGCCAGCTGGCGACGCCGCCGTCTTCGATGATTTCACCTGCGGTCTTTTCCAGCTTTTCCGGCTTGCGGCCGACCAGCACCACGTGCGCGCCCAAGGCTGCCAGTTCATGGGCGGTGCAACGGCCGATGCCGCTGCCGCCACCGGTGACCATGATGGTCTGGCCGCTGAACAGGCCGGGCTTGAATACCGAGTCGTAGCTCATTCTTGTTGTCCTTCCGTCTGTCGCGTCGGGGATGCGTTATCCGCGCCTTGCTCTTCGTAGGAGCGGGCTTGCCCGCGAATCTCTCGTGCAGCGCCATTCGCCAGCAAGCTGGCCCCTACGGGCCGGGCGCCGTGTCGTTCATTGCAGGCTGTCGGCCAGGGCCTTGGGCACCGGCACCGGGAATTCCAGGAGTTGCTGGGCGAAGGCCTTGCCCTGCGGGTCGATGCGCAGGCTGGCGACGCCACCGCCGCCGAGGGCGTTTTCCAGCAGGAAGTTCAGGCTGTGGCTGCTCGGCAGGTACCAGCGCGCCACACGGCCGAGCTGCGGGTCGAGCACGTGGTCCATCCAGTCGACCACGGCTTCCGGTGTCAGGGCTTCAGCGATCCAGGGCAGGTACTCGGGTTTGCGCGCCATTACACCGATGTTGCTGTGGTTGCCCTTGTCGCCGGAACGCGCAACCGCCAGCTTCACCAGGGGGACGCTGGCGCTGGCCTGACCCTCTGCGGCAGGGGGGGGCAGGTCGTCGGCCAGGTCGGCGACGTCGAAATCCTGCAGGTGCGGCAGCTCGCAGGGACTGCGCTGGCCATCCATTTCCACTTCGAGCTGGCAGGCGGATTTGTCCACCAGGAAGGAAAACAGCCGGATCACCGGGTAGACGGTCGGGCGGCCGCCGACGATGCCGGTCAGGCCCGGTGCCATGCCGGTCGCGGCCTGGGCGATCTCGCGGGAGAACAGCACCAGGGCGTCCTTGCGGCTGTGGCTGACAGCGATCTTGATCACCACTTCGCGGCTGTCCTGGCGCTGGCCGTGAGGACCATAGGTCGCTTCGCTGCCGAGCAACTCGATGTTCACATCCCGGTAGGGACCCCAACCGCGTTCGGCGAAGATCTCCTCGGTCTTGGCGATGATCGCGCGGCTGACCCGCTCGGCCTTCCTGACCGCATCGATGCCGGCCAGCAGGCAGCTGGCGGTACAGCGGAAACCATCGGGATAAGTGGCGCTGACCTTGTATTGCGGCGTCGGCGCCATCCCTCGGGCGCCCAGTACGCGGACGCGATTCGGTCCTGCCTGGTCGAGGGTTACGCGCGTGAAGTCGCACACCACGTCGGGCAGCAGATAGGCCCGCGGGTCGCCGATCTCGTAGAGCATCTGCTCGCCGACGGAGAAAGGCGTGACCAGGCCGCCGGAACCTTCCGGCTTGGTCACGCAGAAACTGCCATCGGCCTCGACTTCGATGATGGGGAAGCCGATGTGTTCGTAATCCGGCACCGACTCCCAGTCGGTGAAGTTGCCACCGGTGCACTGGGCTCCGCACTCGATCAGGTGGCCGGCGAGGGCGGCCTGGGCGAGCTTGTCGTGATCCTCCCAGGACCAGCCGAACTCATGCACCAGCGCGGCGCTGACCACCGCGCTGTCCACCACCCGGCCGGTGATGACGATGTCGGCACCCTGTTCCAGCGCGGCGACTATTCCTGGAGCGCCGAGGTAAGCGTTGACCGAGACGCACATGGGCGGGAGCGGCGCGTCCGTGAACATCTCGCGGACGCCGGATTTGGCCAGTTCGCCCAGCCGTGGCTGCAGGTTGTCGCCATGCAGGACGGCGATCTTCAGCGTCACGCCAGCCTTTTCGCAGGCGGCGGCCAGGGCATTGGCGCAGGCGACCGGGTTCACGCCGCCGGCATTGCTGATCACGCGCACTTTTTTCTCGGCGATGGCCGGCAATAGAGGAGCCAGGACTTCGACGAAGTCGGTGGCGAAGCCGGCGTTCGGGTCCTTCAGACGCGCCCCCGCCATGATCGACATGGTGATCTCGGCCAGGTAATCGAAGACCAGGTAATCCAGTGTGGCGCCATGCACCAACTGGGCAGCAGCGGTGGAGGTGTCGCCCCAGAATGCAGAGGCGCAGCCGATGCGTACGGTTCTTGTCATTGGAGTCTTCCGCAGCACTGTTGGGTGATGGATCGAACACTACCAAGCAAGCGCTTGGTTGAAAAGTGCCCGTCCATTTCTTTTTCACCCGAGCGCTTGCTTGGGCGCATGAGCCGGCATAAATTTCGTTAATCAAGACAGAGACTTGCGAACCATTCTTAAGTTGGAATGGTTGAGCGCAGCGGGGAAACGAATGAGCCTTGATGACGAAAAAGCCCAGGCGGTAATGCAGGAACTGGTTGCCAATGGCCAGATCACCGACCCTGAAAGTGCCCGCGGCAAGCTGCTGCAGACCGCCGCCCACCTGTTCCGCAGCAAGGGCTACGAACGCACCACGGTGCGCGACCTCGCCAGCGCGGTGGGCATCCAGTCCGGCAGTATCTTCCACCACTTCAAAAGCAAGGATGAGATCCTGCGTTCGGTGATGGAAGAGACCGTCCTCTACAACACGGCGCTGATGCGTGCCTCGCTGTCGGAAGCCGGTAACCTGCGTGAACGGGTGCTGGCGCTGATCCGCTGCGAACTGCAATCCATCATGGGCGGTACCGGCGAAGCCATGGCCGTGCTGGTGTACGAGTGGCGTTCGTTGTCGGAGGAAGGGCAGCAGTACATCCTCCAGCTGCGCGAGGCCTATGAGCAACTCTGGCTGGGAGTTCTGGGTGAGGCGCGCGCCGAAGGGTATTTCACGGCCGATCCGTTCATCCTGCGGCGTTTTCTCACCGGCGCCTTGAGCTGGACCACTACCTGGTTCCGCCCAGAGGGTCCGATGACGCTTGACCAACTCGCCGAGCAAGCGCTGTCGCTGGTGATCAAGGACGCCTGACGGCAAATGTGATGTCCGTCACGTCCCGTTCTGGAGAACGTGGGTAGTTGCAACGTTAATCACGTACTCTGCGGCGCAGTGCCGTTACTGCAGGGAGCAGTTGTAGAGATGGAAGTTTGCAGGGGGTTGTCCCTGAGGGCGTTGTGGGTTGCCGTAGTCCTGCTGATTTCAGCGCCTGTGGTGGCGTCGCAGACCGTGCAGGTCGCCGGCGCGCATTTCCCACCCTATGTGATCAAGCCGGAATCGGCCGAAGCCAGTGGCTTGCTGCTGGACATGCTCGCTGCCCTCAATGAATTGCAGTCGGATTATCGCTTCGTGGTTCGGCCGACAGCCATTCCCCGGCGCTTCCGGGATTTCCAGGAAGGAAAAATCGACCTCGCGGTCTTCGAGAATCCGGATTGGGGTTGGCAAGACATTCCGGGCGCACGGATCGACCTGGGTCTGGAAGATGCCGAAATCTTCGTTGCCAAGGCCCAGCAGGGGCGCGACCAGCGCTATTTCGCCAAGCTGACCGGCAAGCGCCTGGCACTCTACAACGGCTATCACTACGGGTTCGCAGGCTTCAATTCCGACCCAGGATTCCTTCAGCGCGAGTTCGACGCGAAGCTCACCTACTCACATGACAGCAACCTGCGTATGCTACTGCGGAATCGGGCGGATATCGCCCTGGTGACGCGCTCTTACTTCAACGTTTACCTGGAGCAGAACCCGAGCCTGGCAGGCAGCTTCCTGGCCAGCGAACGGCTGGATCAGCGCTATCACCACTACGCGCTGCTGAGGCCGGGTGCGCCCATCAGCGCCGCGCAGTTTTCCTCCCTGCTGGACAAACTGCGCAGCGGCGGTCAATTGCAGCGGATATTCGGGCGTTATGGGGTGGTGGTCAGGCCAACCGCAGCGGATAGCTCAATAGCAACAGATGGCAGAGATTGACCGCCAAGTGCAGCGCAATGGCCAACGAGAGCCGGCCGCTGTAGTGGAACGCCAGGCCGTAACCCAAGCCGGCGACTGCCGCGACTAGTGCGAAGAGTGGGCTGAAGGGCAGGTGGACGGCCCCGAAGATCGCTGCGGTGAGGAGCACGCCGTTGCGCCCACCCAGCCAGGAAACCAGCATGGGCTGGAGCAGGCCGCGAAACACCAGTTCTTCGGCGAGCACCGTGGCCAGCAGGGTTACCGCCAGCCACTCCCAGATCATTTGCGGCCATTTCGGCTGCCAACCCACCAGGCCAATCGCCACGGCCACCGCTGGCACCAGCAACAGCGTCGCCAGCACAGCCAGCGCTGCCCGCTGCGGAGCTGGCGCGGGCAGTGCTGGACGGCCCAGCCAGCAAGCCAACAGCGTCATGCCCACCAGTAACTTGTCCCAGGACAAGCGCAAGGAATAGGACGGCGCATCGGGGCTCAATTGCTGTGGGTCAGCCAGGACCAGCGGGCTGAAGCCCGGCACCAGGTGGGCAGCCAACGCGATGGAGGAAAGCAGGGTGACTGTCAGCCAGACACGAGGTGGCAAGTGGTGTTCGGCGAGAACCCAGCCGGAGAAGACGACTCCCGCCAGCAGCGCCCCCACTTCCACGCCACCCAGGCCCTGGCCGAGGGCGAGGACGACGAGCGGAAACAGCAGTTGCAAATGAAGCGGCATGCCACTTCCCTGTGGCGATGCCGCAGTCTGTTCTTCAGAAGAGGGCACGGGGTCAGCGGTCCTTGGCTTCCTTGGCATCCATTTCGGCATTGCGCTCGCGGATGCGCTTGAGTTGCTCTTCGGTCAGCGGCAGTTTCTTTGCCGTATCACGCAACACCATCAGGCTACCGACAATGGAGCCGATGGCCAGGACCAGTATCAGCCAGGCATACCAGGGCATGATCATCTCCCGTGGAAAGGGGTGGTTACTCTATTCGATTGTGCGCGCCTTTCCACGTTCCCGAGAATCATTCATTTCGATAGGCGGCCGCGCACGAGCCGCCTTCACGTCAGCGGGAACTGCACCCTCCGGCCTGTTCGGCCGGCACCTCCACCAGACGGGCGCGCAGCGTGTCATAGGTCCAGTTGAACAGGAGGGTGTAGGGCAGGAAGAACAGCAGCAGCCCGATATCCAGCACGAAGGCTTCCACCAGCCCGATCGACAGCCACCAGGCCGCCAGCGGAACCAGCACCAGGATCAGCCCCAGCTCGAACAGGACGGCGTGGGTGAGGCGCGCCGACAGGGTGCGCTGGAAGCCGAAGCGCTGCTGGGCGCGGTCGAACAGGCTGTTGAATGCCATGTTCCAGAGCATCGCCACGGTGGAGAACATCAGCGTGAGCGCGCCCATGTGCGCAAGCGACTTGCCCAGTACCAGCGACAGCACGGGGGCCGTCAGCAGCACGGCCAGGCCTTCGAAGGCCAGGGCATGGAAAACCCGCTCCTTGATGGATTTGTTCAGGGCGGTGGTGGTGGTCAGGGTCATGGTGCTCTCCTGGCTCCTGATGAAGGCCTGTATTCTCATCGGTTGACGGGATAGGGTTAAGTGAGATGCCATCGGGAAAACCGATATGAACTACTCCCCTGAATCCCTTGAAGCCTTTGCCCAGGCTGTCGCCCTCGGCTCCTTCAGTGCCGCTGCGCGCAAGCTGGGCAAGAGCCAGTCGACTGTCAGCGAAGCCATCGCCCGGTTGGAGATCGATCTTGGGCTTGAACTTTTCGACCGCAGCAGCCGCCAGCCGCAGTTGACCGACGCCGGCCGCGCCCTGCTAGCGCGGGTCGAGGAGATCCTTGCCGCATCCGACCGCTTGCAGCACGCTGCGGCGCAACTGGCTGGCGGGCTGGAACCACGGGTCAGCCTGGCGCTGTCGGATGCCTACCAGTCGGCGCAATACGAAGAGCGCCTGACGGAACTGGATCAGCGCTATCCCGACCTCGAATTCGAATGCCTGATCGCCGAGCATCACGACGTGATCGAACTGGTCGTGCAAGGACGCGCCACCCTGGGCTTGCTCGCGGCACAGGGCAGCTACCCACCGGAGGTGGGCTCGGCGACCGTGGCCGAGCGGGCAGACTTCGGCTTGTTTGCTGCCCGGGAGCACCCGCTCGCACAGTTGGCCGATGTACGGGAAAGCGACCTTGCCGGCTGGCGGCTGCTGCGTCTGAATACCGTGGGCGACGGCATGGCGCTGGATGACGAGCTGCCGTTCAGCGGCGGCCGTTGCTGGTCGGCGCCGAGCTACTTGATGCTGCTTGATATGGCCAGCAACGGTTTTGGCTGGGCGGAGCTGCCGCGCTGGCTCGTCACCGGCTACGCCAACGGGCGGCTGAAGGAGTTACAGGTGCCCGGCTGGCCGCGCAGCCAGGCGGTGGATGTGGTCTGGTCCCGCCAGCGTCCGCTGGGGCCGGCCGCAAGTTGGTTGCTGGAGCGCCTGCTGGACCGTCCGACGGCGCGCTGAGACCGTTCTGGTAGCCTTGGCCCCGGTTGTTCAAGGAGGAAGACCATGCAGATTCCCGTCACCATTCAAGCCGGCCTCTGGGGCTGGCTCGCCGCCAGCAGCCTGCTGATCGGCGCCGCCATTGGCTTTTTGGTGAAGCTGCCGCAAAAGGTGGTGGCTTCGATCATGGCCTACGGCAGCGGCGTTCTGGTCGCTGCCCTCTGCTTCGGCCAGATTCCCGAAGCCGAACGCATCGGCGGTCTCTTGCCAACTCTGGCGGGGCTGCTAACCGGCGGTGCCGTGTTCGTCCTGGCCAGCCAGTGCATCGATCGCCTGGAACGCCACCATCGCGGCAAGAGCAGCAATGGCGGCAGCGGCATGGTCGCCTTGCTGATCGCCGTCGGTGCCTTTCTTGATGGCATTCCCGAATCCCTCGGCCTGGGGTTGGGGCTGCTGGACGGTGGCGAGGTCAGCCTGCTGATGCTGGTGGCGATCTTTCTGGCCAACCTGCCCGAGGGCCTGGCCAGCGCCGCCGGGCTGCGCGAGGAAAAGCGCAGCGGCTGGCTGGTGTTCGCGCTGTGGGCCGTGATCGCATTACTGTCTGGACTGGCGGCCATGGCTGGCCCGGGGTGGTTTGCCGACCTTCAGCCCCATTGGCTGGCCTTCGCCCTGGGATTCTCGGCGGGGGCGGTGCTGTGCATGCTGGTGGATACGCTGATTCCCGAAGCCTTCGAAAGCACCCATGCCTGGACGGGGCTGATCACACTGGCGGGGTTCATGACCGCTTTTGCCCTAGATCATCTGGTCTGAGAGCCTGCCTACACGCTGCTGCGCATCTGAAATACTGCGTTGAAAACGGCTTCGAAATGCTCATTTACAGCTCGTAGACTCCGCTTTCTCAGCCGTTTTCGCCTTGTCTTTCCATAGCTCGCGAGCGCGTAAACAGGCTCCATGAGGCAGCGGCGCGCGCCGGCTTCCGCTACAATGCGCGCCGTTTCCGATTCGTATGAGATTTCCTCCATGTCCGCCTGTCAGACGCCAATCATTGTCGCCCTCGACTTTCCCACCCGCGAAGCCGCGCTTCGGCTGGCCGACCAGTTGGACCCCAAGCTGTGCCGGGTAAAGGTGGGCAAGGAGCTGTTCACCAGCTGCGCTGCGGAAATCGTCTCGACCCTGCGTGACCGTGGCTTCGAGGTTTTCCTCGATCTGAAATTCCATGACATCCCCAACACCACGGCGATGGCGGTAAAGGCTGCTGCCGAGATGGGTGTGTGGATGGTCAATGTGCATTGCTCTGGCGGTCTGCGCATGATGGCGGCCTGCCGCGAGACCCTGGACCAGTTCAACGGCCCCAAGCCGCTGCTGATCGGTGTGACCGTGCTGACCAGCATGGAGCGCGAAGACCTGGCCGGTATTGGTCTCGACATCGAGCCCAAGGAACAGGTGCTGCGCCTGGCAGGCCTGGCCGACAAGGCCGGCATGGATGGCCTGGTGTGCTCGGCCCAGGAAGCCACCGACCTCAAGTCCGCCTATCCGCGCCTGCAACTGGTGACGCCGGGTATCCGCCCGGCCGGTAGCGCCCAGGATGACCAGCGCCGCATCCTCACCCCACGCCAGGCCCTGGATGCAGGCTCCGACTACCTGGTGATCGGCCGTCCGATCAGCCAGGCTGCCGACCCGGCCAAGGCGCTGGCCGCAGTCGTCGCCGAACTGGCCTGACGCCGCGAGCGCGCTGCCTTGGGCAGCGCGCCTTTCGCGCCCATCAGCGCACTTTCAACACCAGCTTTCCGAAGTTCTCTCCGCTGAACAGCCTGCCCAGGGTCTCCGGGAAGGTCTCCAGTCCGGTCACCACGTCTTCCTTGCTCTTCAGCTCGCCACTGGCCAGCCAGCCGGCGATGTCCTTTACCGCCTCGCCGAAGCGCGGCGCGTAATCGAACACCACCATGCCTTCCATGCGCGCTCGGTTGACCAACAGCGCCAGGTAGTTGGCCGGGCCCTTCACCGCTTCCTTGTTGTTGTATTGGCTGATGGCGCCGCAGATGACGATGCGCGCCTTGCGGTTGATGCGGGTGAGCACGGCATCGAGGATGTCGCCGCCAACGTTGTCGAAGTAGACGTCCACGCCCTTGGGGCATTCGCGCTTGAGGGCAGCGTGGAGGTCTTCGGCCTTGTAGTCGATGGCGCCGTCGAAGCCCAGTTCCTCGACCAGGTAACGGCACTTGTCGGCACCGCCGGCGATGCCCACCACGCGGCAACCCTTGATCCGCGCGATCTGTCCGGCAACGCTGCCCACCGCGCCAGCGGCCCCGGAGATGACCACGGTTTCCCCGGCCTTTGGCTGGCCGACGTCGAGCAGGGCGAAGTAGGCGGTCATGCCGGTCATGCCCAGGGCGGAAAGGTAGAGGGGAAGGGGAGCCTGGTTCGGGTCCACCTTGTGGAAGTCGCGTGGTTCGCCCAGGAAGTAGTCCTGCACGCCCACCACGCCGCTGACGTGATCGCCCACCTTGAAGTCAGGATGTCCGGAGGCCACCACCTTGCCGATGCCCAGCGCGCGCATCACCTCGCCTATCGCCACGGGGGCGATGTAGGAGCGGGCGTCATTCATCCAACCGCGCATGGCCGGGTCCAGGGACAGATAAAGGTTCTCCACCAGTATTTGGCCGGCAGCGGGTTCGCCAGTCGCGGTTTCCACATAGGAGAAGGTCTCGCGAGTGGCCGGACCGACCGGGCGCTGGGCGAGGAGGAACTGACGGTTGAGCGGGGACATGGCAGGAACTCCGGAAGAGGAAAGCCTTGGTGATAGTTCCTCGTCACAGCCAGGGCAAGTCCGTTGACCGGGCGGAATGTTCAGGCATCGATAATCGTGATCCTGCATGCCCTTGTTCATCATCGATCTGGATGGCGTACTCACCAGAGCCCTGATGATGCTGACGCCCGATACCGGTCACTGACTAGACTCGGCCCCTGTTTCCACTTCCGTCGAGGATGCACACATGAGCATGAAGTTCTCCGGCCAGGTCGCCCTGGTAACCGGCGCCGCCAATGGCATCGGCCGCGCCACTGCCCTGGCGTTCGCCGCCGAGGGCCTGAAAGTGGTGGTATCCGATGTGGACGCTGCCGGCGGCGAAGGCACCGTAGAGCTGATTCGCGCCGCTGGCGGCGATGCGGTTTTCATTCGCTGCAACGTGACCCGCGATGCGGAAGTCCAGGCACTGATGGAAGGTGTCGTGGCTGCTTACGGCCGCCTTGATTACGCATTCAACAATGCCGGTATCGAGATCGAGAAGGGCAAGCTCGCCGATGGCGATGAGGCCGAGTTCGACGCCATCATGGGCGTCAACGTGAAGGGCGTATGGCTCTGCATGAAGTACCAGATCCCGCTGTTGCTGGCCCAGGGCGGCGGTGCCATCGTCAACACCGCCTCGGTAGCGGGGCTGGGTGCCGCGCCGAAAATGAGCATTTACGCCGCATCCAAGCACGCGGTGATCGGCCTGACCAAATCGGCCGCCGTCGAGTATGCGAAGAAGAAGGTACGGGTGAACGCTGTATGCCCGGCGGTGATCGACACCGATATGTTCCGCCGCGCCTACGAAGCCGACCCGAAGAAGGCCGAGTTCGTCGCCACCATGCACCCGGTGGGGCGCATCGGCAAAGTGGAGGAAATCGCTGCGGCGGTGCTCTACCTCTGCTGCGACGCGGCTGGCTTCACTACCGGCCATGCGCTGGCGGTGGACGGCGGGGCCACGGCAATCTGAAGAACTGTAGGAGCGAGCGTGCTCGCGAACGGTTCCGACTTCGCGAGCAAGCTCGCTCCTACAAAATTGCGAATTCAAGGCGCCTTGCGGCGCCTTTTTCATTTGTTCTTGCCACTGTCGACGTTGAGGATCAGCAAGGTCAGCACGCCGGCGATCAGGCCCCAGAAGGCTGAACCGATCGACAGCAGCGTCATGCCCGAGGCGGTGACCATGAAGGTGATCAGCGCCGCCTCGCGCTCCTTGGGCTCCTGCATGGCTGCGGTCAGGCCATTGCTGATGGAGCCGAACAGCGCCAAGGCCGCGATGGACAGCACCAGTTCCTTGGGCAGGGCAGCGAACAGCGCCGCCAGGGTTGCGCCGAAGGTGCCGGCGATGCCGTAGAAAATCCCGCACCAGACGGCGGCCGTATAGCGCTTCTTGCGGTCTTCATGGGCGTGGGGGCCTGTGCAGATAGCCGCGCTGATGGCCGCCAGGTTGATGCCGTGGGAGCCGAACGGCGCCAGCAGCAACGAGGCGATGCCAGTGACCGAAATCAGGGGCGAGGCGGGCACCTGGTAACCGTCTGCGCGCAACACGGCGATGCCGGGAATGTTCTGCGATGCCATGGCCACCACGAACAAGGGGATGCCGATGCTGATCACCGCCGTGACGGAGAAATCCGGCGTCGTCCACACGGGTTCGGCCAGGGCGAACTCGAAACCGCTGAAATCCAGCAGACCGAGAACGGCCGCCATCACGCAGCCCACCACCAGCGCCACCAGGACGGCGTAGCGCGGCTGCAGACGCTTGAACACCAGGTAGCTGAAGAACATCGCCAGTACCAGGGCCGTGCGATGCTGGGCGGCGATGAAGATCTCGCTGCCGATCTTGAACAGAATGCCGGCCAGTAACGCGGCTGCCAGTGAGCCCGGCAGGCGACGCATCAACCGCTCGAAACCACCGGTCAGGCCCACTAGGGCGAGCAGGGCGGCGCAGACGATGAAGGCACCGATCGCCTCGCCGTAGCTCACGCCTGGCAGGCTGGTGATCAGCAGGGCAGCGCCGGGCGTGGACCAGGCTACGACTATGGGCGTGCGGTAGCGCAGCGAGAGTCCGATGGTGGTCAGCGCCATGCCGATGGAAAGCGCCCAGATCCAGGAGGAAATCTGCGCGCTGCTGAGCCCCGCAGCCTGTCCAGCCTGGAACATCAGCACCAGAGAACTGGTGTAGCCGGTGAGCATGGCGATGAAGCCCGCCACGATGGCCGACGGCGACGAGTCGGCCAGGGGACGAAGGCGCGTCGGGCTGGCCGGGGTTTCCGAAGTTGAGGTCATCAGATCTTTCCGTGGACGTCGACCAGAATGGGGTAGAGCGAAGCCACCAGCAGCAGGGCCATGCCGATGTTGAACAGGCGCAGTATGCGCGGTTCAGACAGCCAGCGGCGCAGCAGGCTGCCGGCGATCGTCCAGAGCCCGACGCTGGGGCAGTTGACCAGGGCGAAGAGGGCGGCGATCAGCACCACATTGACCACGAAGTTCTCCTGTGGGGTGTAGGTGGTGATGGCGCCGATGGCCATGACCCATGCCTTGGGGTTGACCCACTGGAAGGCCGCCGCCTGGAGGAAGGTGAAGGGCTTCGGCCGCTTCTCGGCATTGCCGGTATCCGGCGCGCCGGAGCCGGCGATCTTCCAGGCCAGGTAGAGCAGGTAGGCGGCGCCTATGTAGCGCAGCGCGGTGTAGAGGATGGGGACCTGCTGGAATACCTGGGACAGCCCGAGGCCGACGCACATCACCAACACCATGAAGCCGAGGCTGATGCCGAGCATGTGCGGCAGGCTGCGGCGTACCCCGAAGTTCACTCCGGATGCGAGCAGCATCATATTGTTGGGGCCGGGCGTCACGGAGGTGACGAAGGCGAAGAGGATGAAGGCGAAGATCAGTTCCAGGCTCATGGGCGGTCACCTTGTCGTTGTGCCAGCAGACTACGACCAGGCATGCCGCAACGTCCCGATACAGCAACGCACGGGTTGAGCAATACAGTCGGTTGGCACCCTGGGTATCTGAGGCTACTGTGATGCTTTTGCCGCCTGGAGTGATGCACATGGACGAGAACCCCTACGCCTCCCCTCGGGTGGATCTGGTGGAGGATGCGGGGCCCCGCCAGATGAACGGCTGGACGCCGGGGCATTTGAGATTGTTGGGCTGGCTGAGCCTGGCCTGTGCACTGGGCACCCTCATCCTCACGGGGGTTGCCGTGGCTGCCGGCGCCACCGAAGACCCGCTGATGACTCGCCTGTCCGACTGGATCGGCGCGGCGCTGACACTGCTGGGCTGCTACCTGTTGATCCGCCTGAAGCTGTTCGCCGAGGCACGCTTTTCTGCCGAGGGACTGGCGCCGCCGGTCTGGGCGGTGATCATTGGGAGCCTGGCGATCGAACTGTTGGATGTCCTGATGGGGGATGCCAGCTCCGAACCGGGCTGGCCCATGCTGTTCTACTTCGGTGCGATCGCCGTGCTCGGCGCCTTGACCGCCTGGCTCGGGGTGCGCCTGCTGAAAGTGCAGAACGCCTATCCGGCTTTCAGGGTGATGGGCTGGCTGGACCTGGTAGGCGGCATCATGATGGCCACCATCGTATTGATGGTGTTGGGACTGCTTCCGCTGATAGCCGGCAACCTGGCGATGATGCTGGTGTTCTTCCGCGGCGCGCGGGAGCTGGAGACGTCCAGCTAATCCTCGGCGGCTTCCGTCTGCCGCGCGGTGCAGAGCGCCTGGTTGACCTCCAGCCAGCCGCGCACCGCTTCTTCCCCGGCCTCGCCAAAGGCGCGTTGCAGCAGTCGCGCCTGTTCCCGGCGCAGGGCCTGTTCCAGCCTTGCGCCTTCAGCGGTGAACCCCAGCAGGCGCTTGCGTTTGTCCTCGTCGGCCGCCACGCTCTCGACCATTTTCATCTCGATCAGCTGTCGCAGCGGCGTGTTCAGGGCCTGCTTGGTCACGCCCAGGTAGCCCAGCAATTCCTTGACGCTCAGCCCTGGATACTTGGCGATGAAGAACAGGATGCGGTGATGTACCCGCGACAGGCCTCGGCGGGCGAGGATTTCGTCCGGCTTGCTGGTGAAGGCCTGGTAGCCGAAGAAGAAGGCTTCCATGGCGGCTTGCTGAATGCTGGGATTTTTCAGGTCAAGCATATTGACGTATCTGCTGCGGTCGTCGTAGTTTCGGTCAAGCAGTTTGACTTAATTTCCTCGCTTCCGCACCCGGTGACAATCCATGGCCTTCTCCGAACGCATCGCCCGCCTGAAAAGCTCCCTGATCCGCGAAATCCTTGCCGCCGCCCAGCGTCCGGAAGTGATGTCCTTCGCCGGAGGCCTGCCGGCCGAGCCGATGCTGCCGAAAGTGGATTGGGACGAGATGCCGGCCAGCATGGGCCAGTACGGCATGAGTGAGGGCGAACCGGCTCTGCGCGAGGCCATCGCCGCCGAAGCGCGTGCCCTGGGCGTGCACTGCGAGGCGAGCCAGGTATTGATCGTCAGCGGCTCGCAGCAGACCCTCGACCTCGCGTCCAAGCTGTTCATCGATCCGGGCACCGAAGTACTGCTGGAAGCCCCGACCTACCTGGCGGCCCTCCAGGCCTTCCAGCTGTTCGGCGCCGATTGCATCGCCGTTCCCCAGGAAGCCGATGGTCCTGAAATCGCAGCCCTGCGCCAGCGTCTGGAGCAGCACAAACCTTCCTTCGCCTATCTGATTCCGACCTTCCAGAATCCGTCCGGTACCCGCTACAGCGAGGCCAAGCGTGATGCGGTCGCTGCACTGCTGGACGAGTTCGGCGTAACCCTGATCGAAGATGAGCCCTACCGTGAGCTGGTGTTCGACGAAGGCAGCGCTACGCCCATCGTCAGCCGCCTGAAGAAGGCCAGCTGGATCTACACCGGTACCGTTTCCAAGACCTTGCTGCCGGGTCTGCGCGTGGGCTTCCTGATTGCCACCCCGGACCTCTTCCCGCACCTGCTGCGCCTGAAGCAGTCCGCCGACCTGCACACTAACCGCATTGGCCAGTGGCAGGCGCTGCAGTGGTTCGGCACCGAACAGTACCGCCAGCACCTGGCCGAGCTGCGCGATTTCTACCGCGTGCGCCGCGATTCCATGCAAGCCGCACTGGAGGAGCATTTCGGTGAGCTGGCCACCTGGGAGATTCCCCAGGGCGGACTGTTTTTCTGGCTGACCCTGAAGCAGCCGCTGGACACTCGCACGCTGCTCAAGCCCGCGCTGGAGCAGAATGTTGCCTTCATGCCGGGCGAACCGTTCTTCATCGACCCGGACAAGCACCCGGGTCACCTGCGCCTGAACTTCAGCCATGTGGCGCCTGAGCGCCTGGGCGAAGGTCTGAAACGACTCGCAGGCGTCATCCGCCAGGCCCAGGCAGCGGAAGCTGCCTGACCACAGAGGGGTAGAGCGATGTACAAGGTTTACGGCGACTACAAATCCGGCAACTGCTACAAGGTCAAGCTGATCCTCAATCTGCTCGGCCTGTCCTACCAATGGGTGCCGGTGGACATCCTCAAGGGCGAGACCGAGAGCCCCGAGTTTCTCGAGAAGAACCCCAATGGCAAGATCCCGGTCCTGGAGCTGGAAGACGGCACCACGCTCTGGGAATCCAACGCCATCCTGAACTTCCTCGCCGAAGGCAGCGACCTGTTGCCCGCGGAGCCGCGCCTGCGCACCCAGGTGCTGCAATGGCAGTTCTTCGAGCAGTACAGCCACGAGCCTTATGTCGCAGTGGCGCGCTTCATCCAGCTCTACAAGGGCATGCCGGAAGATCGCCTGGAGGAGTACAAGGTCTGCCAGGTGCGCGGGAACAAGGCGCTGAAGGTGATGGAGAAGCAGCTGCAGCGCACGCCGTACCTGGTGGGGGATCGCTACTCCATCGCCGATATCGCGCTCTATGCCTACACCCATGTGGCCCATGAAGGCGGTTTCGATCTGTCCGGCTACCCGGCGATCCTGGCCTGGCTGGATCGCGTGGCCAGCCATCCACGGCACGTGGGGATGTTCGACTGAGGTTTCTGGTCCACGAAGAAGCCGGCGCAAGCCGGCTTTTTTGTGTCTGGCGGACAGCGGGCGTCTGGCGGATATCCGTTGCTCAGGGTTGTTCAGTGGTCCCTATCCGCGAACTGCGCGGTGACTCGAAAACCCGCTGCAGGTCGTTCTCATCTTATTGATTGGAATCAAGATTCTTCCCACTGCCAGCCACTAGCCTACCGGCCGTTTCGATTTTTCAGACAACGCCGGGCGGCGCGGTGAGGAGAGCAAGTGGTGTATCTCGAGTGGGAAAGTGATCTGGACACCGGCATCGAAGTCATCGATGGCCAGCACAAGCGCATCGTCGAGATGATCAATGGATTGCATGCCGCCCAATTGCAGATGGACAAGGCGGCTGTAGCGCGGGTGATCGAGGAAGTGGTCGACTACACGCTGTCGCACTTTGCCTTCGAGGAAACCCTGCTGGAGGATGCCGGCTATCCGTTCAGCCGGGCGCACAAGAAGGTCCACGAACTGTTCATCCGGCGGGTCAACGTGTTCCGCACGCGTCATCAGGCCGGTGATGACGTGGCCGACGAGCTCAAGGATCTACTGGGTCGCTGGCTGTTCAATCACATCCGCAATGACGACGCCAATTACGTCGAAGCGGTCAAGGCCAATATGCAGCAACTTACGCGGGACGACAGCAACGGCGGCTGGCTTTCACGCTCGATGAGGCGCTTCTTCGGTTGAGGGCAGGCAGCAGCCTGGTTTCCGCATTCATGGCGGACCTCCCGGCCTTGTACTAAGTTGGACGCTCCAGCCTGCCAACAGGCGTTTCCGGAGTGTCGACCATGAAATACCGAGGCAGTTGTCACTGCGGGAAGATCGCCTTTGAAGTGGAAGGCAGCCTGGAGCAGGTCATGGAGTGCAACTGCTCGTTGTGCAGCCGGCGCGGCTACCTGCTCTGGTTCGTGCCGCGCGAACAGTTCAGCTTGTCCACATCGGAGTCCGACCTCTCCACCTACCGCTTCAACCGCATGCACATCGCCCATCATTTCTGCGCCAACTGTGGCTGCGCGCCCTTCGGTGAAGCGACAGATCCCAAGGGCAAGGCCATGGCGGCAGTGAATGTCCGTTGTCTGGAGGATGTCCCCGTGGACGGGCTCAAGGTGTTGAAGGTGGACGGCAAGAGCTTCTAGTCAGAAGCTCAGGCAGTTCACCAGGCCGCTGTCGAAAAGTCAGCATGGCGCGGAAACGAAAAAGCCGGCTTGCGCCGGCTTTTTCGGGGGCGGCGATAACTCAGTTGTTGATCAGGCTGAGGAATTCGCTGCGGGTGGCGGCGTTCTCGCGGAACTCACCGAGCATCACAGAGGTGACCATGGAGGAGTTCTGCTTCTCAACGCCGCGCATCATCATGCACATGTGCTGGGCTTCGATGACCACGGCCACGCCGAGGGCGCCGGTGACCTGTTGCACGGCTTCGGCGATCTGGCGGCTGAGGTTTTCCTGGATCTGCAGGCGGCGGGCGAACATGTCGACGATGCGCGCGACCTTGGACAGGCCCAGCACCTTGCCGTTGGGGATATAGGCCACGTGGGCCTTGCCGATGAACGGCAGCAGGTGGTGTTCGCAGAGCGAGTACAGCTCGATGTTCTTCACCAGCACCATTTCGCTGTTGTCGGAGCTGAACAGGGCGCCGTTGGTGACTTCCTCCAGCGTCTGCTGGTAGCCGCGGCAGAGGTACTGCATCGCCTTGGCGGCGCGCTTCGGGGTATCGAGCAGGCCTTCGCGGGAGACATCCTCGCCGAGCTGGCCGAGGATCGCGGTGTAATGCTGTTCCAGGGACATGGAAATTCCTGTGGGGATTTACGCAAAGGCGCAGGGTAGGGCGCGAAGGGGCGGCTGGCAAGGGCACCATGCGCCGGTGCGAGTCATTTTTCAGGCACGGGCAGACGGTTGGCCCAGTGCTCCGCCCAATCCGCGAGGGGTAGGCAGCGTTGTAACAGTTCTTCGCCGTCCGCCGGCAGGCAGTAGTCCGCCTCGCGATTTTCTCAAGGCGGAGGAGATCCGTGGTTACTCGTCGCGACCGTCGAGCATGGTCCGACGCAGCATCACATAGACGGCGCCGGTGCCACCGTGCTTCGGCAGGCAGGAGGTGAAGCCGAGCACCTGCGGGTGCTGGCGCAGCCAGGTATTCACGTGGCTCTTGATCAGTGGCCGCTTGCCGTCCAGGCGTGCCGCCTTGCCATGGGTGACGCGCACGCAGCGCACTTCGAAACGGGTGGCTTCGGCAATGAAATCCCACAGGGTTTCGCGGGCCTTTTCCACGGTCATGCCATGCAGGTCGAGGCTGCCGTCGAAGCCGATCTGGCCTTGTTTGAGCTTGCGCATCTGGCCTTCCTGCACACCGTCCCGGGCCCAGTGCAGTTCGTCTTCGGCGCCGACATCGATGACGAACTGATCGGACAGGCCGTCGACCTTGACGCTGGTCACACTGAGGGTCGCATTCTGCCGACGGTTGGCCAGCTGCTTCTGGTCGGCACGTACCTTCCCGGTGTCGGCGCGATCATTCTGGATGCGCTTCACGCCGCGCATCTGCTCGGCGAACAAGGAACTTTCGTCGTCGTTCAAGGAGTCGTTTTTCTGGGTGTCGTCTTGCATGCAGGCCTCCGCGAAGGGCGGCTAGTGTACCCAAATGACTCGTGCGAGGCTCAGTCGCGTTTTTTCATCAGATGGGGCGACATGCTGAGTCCGTCGCGGCGCCGTGATCGCCGCCGGCAGAGGCGCCAGGCGAGTATGCCGATCCAGAGGAAGAGCAGTCCGAAGAGCAGCAGCACGATGGCCGCGCCCGTGCTGTCATTGAGTGGGCCGAGGGAAGGGGAGCGGCCAAGGAGGCTGGCGGTGCCGGCCATAGCCAGCAACACGCCGAATACGGCGAATAGCGCGGACAGGGCCGCTGCGAAACGCCAGCGCCAGCTACCTGGGCCCCGTGGGCGGAGGCGGCGGGCATCGAAACCATCGGATAACTTCATCCGGACGTCCTCTTGCTAGATCGGGGTATGACCGGCGCCAGCTGGCGGTTGTTCCGATCTACCCCGTCGCGGATGTCGCGGGATGTAACGACGCTTTCCGGATTCAGATAAGCGCCTTGGCCTGCGGCACCACGCTGGCGAAGTTGTCGGCGAGTGCGATCACCTCGACACGGTGCATGTCTTCCGCGCTGATGACGCCGCCGTCCACGGTCGGCAGGTCGCGGGTTGCGCAGGCGGCGCTCACCAGCGTGCAGCGATAACCATAGTCCTTCGCAGCGCGAACCGTGGTGCTGATGCTGGAATGGGTCATGAAGCCGCAGACGATGAGGTCAAGATGGCCGATTGCCTGCAGGCGGTCATGCAGGTCGGTCCCGGCGAAGGCGTTGGGCAGGCGCTTCTCGACGACGATCTCACCCGGCAGGGGCGCGACTTCGGGCAGGTGCTCACCGCGCTCGCCACGGGGGTCGAAGATGCCGCCGGGTACGCCAAGGTGCTTCACGTGAACGATGGCGCTACCCATGGTGCGGGCAGTGGCGAGGAGACTGGCGATTTCGCCGAGTGCGGCATCCAGGCCGGGCAGGGCGAGGACGCCGCTGCGGTACTCTTCCTGAGCGTCGATGATCACCAGGGTGGCATTGTTCAGACTGGCGGGCGGATAGCCACGGCCGCTGAGCTGGAACATGGATTTCGGGGCGGACATGCGAATCTCCAGGTACGACATGGCCACCATTGTCCGCCCTGCGACGGAATAAGTGAACCATGGACCAAGGTCCAGTTGCCCTGCGAGAGCGCGACGACCTGCCGCCAGACTGCGTGAATCGCGGATCGAGCTGCGGAGGGACCCTTCCGTTCGTCGGCTGCGCCGGGCTACCCCCGAGCGGCAGGGGTGATAGAATCTGCGCCCCGTTTCGTGAGGTAGTTGCCGTGTCCGAATCCCGCCTGCGCACCCTGCGTGATTACATCCGCTGGGCTGTCAGCCGTTTCCATGCTGAGAACCTGTTCTTCGGTCACGGCACCGACAACGCCTGGGATGAGGCTCGCCAACTGGTGCTCGGCGCGCTGCACCTGCCTTACGAGATTTCCGACAGCTATCTGGATTGCCGGCTGGAAGAAGACGAATGCGCCCGCCTGCGTGAGTTGCTGCGCCGGCGTATCGAAGAACGCGTGCCGGTGGCCTACCTGCTCGGCGAAGCCTGGTTCTGCGGAATGCCCTTCGTCGTGGACGAGCGGGTGCTGGTGCCGCGTTCCCCCATCGCGGAACTGATCCAGCAGCATTTCGCACCCTGGCTGCCCCAGGAGCCGGCGCGCGTACTCGACCTTTGCACGGGCTCGGGCTGTATCGGCATTGCCTGTGCCCATACTTTCCCGGAAGCCGAGGTGGTGCTGGGCGATCTCTCGTTCGACGCGCTGGAAGTGGCCAACCTGAACATCGAGCGCCACGGCCTGGAGGATCGGGTCTACACCGTGCAGGGCGATGGCTTCGATGGCTTGCCGGGGCAGCATTTCGACCTGATCGTTTCCAATCCGCCTTACGTGGATGCCGAAGACTTCGCCGACATGCCGGCCGAATACCAGCATGAGCCCGAACTGGGACTGGCATGCGGCAATGACGGGCTGGACCTGGTGCGGCGCATGCTCGCCGAGGCGGCCGATCACCTGACCGAGAAAGGTTTGCTCATCGTGGAAGTGGGCAACAGTCAGGTGCATGTGGAGGATCTCTACCCGGAGGTGGATTTCCTCTGGCTGGACTTCGAGCACGGTGGCCACGGGGTATTCATGCTCAGCGCCAGGCAGTGCCGGGAGCACCAGGCGCTGTTCCGTTCTCGTGTGAACCCTTGACCCCAAGGGTCAGCGGGTAGTGATCCAGATCAGCAGGCCGGCCTGGAACACCGCGAAGACCACCAGGCACGCAATGGTGAAGCGCAGTCCGCTGTCTTCTCGCTTGTAGACAGCGATGCGCTCTTCCAGTTTGCGAATCTCCACTTCCTGCCGATGCAGATTCTGATCCGCCTGTTCGAGCATTGCAGCGGCTTCCTGCAGCCCCACCAACTGGACCTTCTCGCGGTGCCAGTCGCCGTGCAGTTCACTGAGCCGGCCGGCGCCATAATTGGCTTTGAGCTGCAGGTTGTCGAGGTACTCGATCCCGAAGCCTTGCGCTTTTAGCACATGGTCGCGGCGCAGGCGCGCTTCGTTGTCCAGGGCATCCTTGGCCGGCAGGGCGCCACCTTCGACGCGATAGTGCGCCCAATGCTGCTTGGCCCAGGCGATGCCCTGGGCCAGGAGAAAGCGGCCCAGGCCACGATTCTGTGGTTCCAGGTTCAACCCGTTTTCCGGGCCGAAGCGCACTTGCTTGTCGCGGTGGTCCACCCAGACTTCCAGCAGATTCTGCTCCTTGCGCACTTTCTGACCCGGAAGTCCAACGCTCAGGCGCAGCACGCTCTGCTCCTTGCTGTGGCGTTCCACGCGTCCGAGTTCGACAAAGCGCAGCGGTCGTGAGCCGGTGTGCCGGTCGATGGGCAGGGGCGCGAGCCGGAGCAGGTCGAACTGTTCCGCCGCCAGCTCGGACCAGGGATGGGGCTGGGGGGCGGCTTCTTCGACGCTCTGCTGTTCGGCGGGGCTTTCGGTCATCGGGAAGTACCTTGTAAGGGCCGGTGGCGATGAAGCTGGTACGTCAGTGCAATATTCTGCGCGCAACTGCCCTTGTCAGGCGAGATTTCCTACAGAACCTTTCGCCTTTATCGACTGACTTTCGAGTTTCTGGAGTCGAGCTGCTGCTGAATGAACGCCAGGATGCGTTCGCCCAGTTCCCGCGCCAGGGGAAGGTTCGGGTTGCCGTAGGAGGCCAGCTGTTGCTGCATGTCCATGGGCACGATGCGCAGCATGTGGTTCATGCCTTCGATGATCGCCAGCTCCGCATCAGGCCGTGCGGCCTTGAGCTGCTCCGCGTCGCTCACGCTGACCTGGATGTCATGGCTGCCCTGCAGGATAAGCGCTGGGATGCGCAGTCGACCGAAGGCTTCGGACGGGTCCTGACGGAACAGGGAAATCAGGTAAGGCTGCACGCTGGGTCGGAACAGCACTTCCAGCGATTGCGGCACCTCGGGCACTTGCTGGCCCGCGCGCAGACTGGCCAGCACGGCTTCGCTCTGGCGCAGGAGTGGCGGTGGCAGGCGGCTCTGCAACTGATCGCGCAACAGCTGGTCGATGGGGCGGGCGCTGCCGGAGATGCTCACCAGCGCATCCGCGCCGGCTGCCTCCGCTGCCAGGCTGGCAATCAGTGCGCCTTCGCTGTGGCCGATGAGGATGAGTCGCGAGAAACGCGGGTCGTCTTTCAGGCGTCGGCCCCATGCCGCCGCATCGCGGGCATAGAGTTCGATGCTGAGCTGGCGTTCGTCGGTGCCGGCGTCCTGGCTGCCGGCGATGCCGCGTTTGTCGTAGCGCACGCTGGCGATGCCATTGCGGGCGAGCAGTTGGGCGAGTTTCTTCAGGCTGTCGTTGCGTCCGCCGAGTGGGTTGTTGCCGTCGCGGTCGGTGGGTCCGGAGCCGGCGATGATCAATGCCACTGGAACTGGCTGATCGGTTTTCGGGCGAAGCAGGGTGCCGCGTAACACGCCGCTGCCGGTGTCCAGTTCGATGGGGCGTTGCAGCACGCTCTGGGGCGCGGCCTGGGCCAGGCTGGCGAGGAGGGGGATGAATAATAGAAGGAGTCGCAGCATCGGGGCGGAGTCGGTTGGCGGTTGGCGGGTTGGACGCGACTGGCGGCGCAAGGTTCGAGGGGTGAACTGGCCAGGCGCCGCGGGTATACTGCTCGACCTTCGAATCGAGGCCCATTTCTGCGGAGCACTGTGCATGTCCGGCAACACCTACGGCAAGCTGTTCACCGTCACCACCGCTGGCGAAAGCCATGGTCCGGCGCTGGTCGCCATAGTCGACGGCTGCCCGCCGGGGCTGGAGTTGTCCCTCGAGGACCTGCAGCGTGACCTCGATCGCCGCAAGCCGGGCACCAGCCGCCATACCACCCAGCGCCAGGAAGCCGACGAAGTGGAAATCCTCTCCGGCGTGTTCGAAGGCAAGACCACCGGCTGCTCCATCGGCCTGCTGATCCGCAACACCGACCAGAAGTCCAAGGACTACTCGGCGATCAAGGACCTGTTCCGCCCGGCCCACGCCGATTACACCTATCACCACAAGTACGGCATCCGCGACTACCGTGGCGGTGGCCGTTCCTCGGCGCGGGAAACCGCCATGCGCGTGGCCGCGGGTGCCATCGCCAAGAAATTCCTGGCCGCCCAGGGCATCACCGTGCGCGGCTACATGAGCCAGCTCGGCCCCATCGAGATTCCCTTCAAGACCTGGGATTCGGTGGAGCAGAACGCTTTCTTCAGCCCTGACCCGGACAAGGTACCCGAGCTGGAGGCCTACATGGATCAGCTGCGCCGTGACCAGGATTCGGTGGGTGCGAAGATCACCGTCGTCGCCGAAGGCGTGCCGCCGGGGCTTGGCGAGCCGATCTTCGACCGCCTGGATGCCGAACTGGCCCATGCCCTGATGAGCATCAACGCGGTGAAGGGCGTGGAAATCGGCGCCGGCTTCGACAGCGTGGCCCAGCGCGGTACCCAGCACCGCGATGAGCTGACCCCGGAAGGATTCCTCAGCAACAACGCCGGCGGCATTCTTGGCGGTATTTCGTCCGGCCAGCCGATCGTCGCCAACCTGGCGCTGAAGCCCACCTCCAGCATCACCACCCTCGGCCGCTCGATCGACATCGATGGCAACCCGGTGGAGGTGATCACCAAGGGCCGCCATGACCCCTGCGTGGGCATCCGGGCAACCCCGATCGCTGAAGCCATGATGGCCATCGTGCTGATGGACCACCTGCTGCGCCATCGTGCGCAGAACGCCGACGTACGGGTCGCAACTCCGGTGCTCGGCCAGCTGTGACCGGCAGCGCGAACGCGCTGCCCTATTGGCGGCTGTCCAGCTTCTATCTCTTCTACTTTTCCCTGTTGGGCGCCACAGCGCCCTTCCTTGGCCTGTACTTCGCGCACCTGGGCTTTTCCAGTGCGCGCATCGGCGAACTGCTGGCCATCCCGATGCTGATGCGTTGCGTGGCGCCCAACCTCTGGGGCTGGCTGGGTGATCGCAGTGGCCGGCGCCTGGATATCGTGCGCTTCGGCGCGTTCTGCACGCTGCTGACCTTCTCGCTGATCTTCGTCAGCCACAGCTATGCATGGCTGGCCCTGATCATGGCCCTGCATGCCTTCTTCTGGCACGCCGTGCTGCCGCAATTCGAAGTGATCACCCTGGCGCACCTGCGCGAGCAGGCGGCGCGCTACAGCCAGGTTCGGCTGTGGGGCTCCATCGGTTTCATTCTCACGGTGATCGGCCTGGGCACGCTGTTCGAGCTGTTCAGCCTGGATCTCTATCCCTGGGCGCTGGTCTTCATCATGGCGGGAATCGTCCTCAGCAGCTTCTGGGTGCCCAATGCGGTTCCCCAGGCGCGGCCGGACGCGCCGGGGCAGGGCGGATTCCTCGCCCAACTGCGCCAGCCGGGTGTACTGGCCTTCTATTTATGTGTAGGACTGATGCAGTTGTCGCACGGGCCCTACTACAGCTTCCAGACCATCTATCTCGAAGCCCTTGGCTACTCGCGAAGCCTGATTGGCCAACTCTGGGCGCTGGGCGTTGTGGCCGAGGTGCTCCTGTTCATCGTGATGGCGCGCATCCTGGCGCGCTACTCGGTACGCGTGGTGCTGCTGGCCAGTTTCCTCATCGCTGCCCTGCGCTGGTTGCTGATCGGCAACTTCGCCGACCAGTTGCCGGTGTTGCTGTTCGCCCAACTGTTGCACGCCGCCACCTTCGGCAGCTTTCACGCAGCCGCCATCCATTTCGTGCAATGTCGTTTCGGACCGCGCCAACAGGGCCAGAGCCAGGCGCTCTACGCGGCACTCGCTGGGACCGGCGGAGCGCTGGGTGCGCTCTACTCGGGCTACAGCTGGAGCAGCCTGGGGCCGGTCTGGACTTACGCCATCGCCAGTCTCGCGGCGCTTGCCGCAGCCGTTATCATTGCCACCCAATTGCAAGAGGAGCGGGCATGAATCGCCAGAAACTCGCCCAGGAAATCATCGACGCCGGCCGCTTCCTGTACGGTCGCGGCTGGTCGCCGGCCACCAGCAGCAACTACTCGGCAAGGCTTTCCGCCACCGAGGCGCTACTGACCGTCTCCGGCAAACACAAGGGTGAACTCGGCCCGGACGACGTGCTGGCCACCGACCTGGATGGCAACAGCCTGGAGCCGGGCAAGAAGCCATCGGCGGAAACCCTGCTGCACACCCAGCTCTATCGCTGGAAGCCGGAAATCGGCGCCGTGCTGCACACCCACTCGGTGAATGCCACCGTCCTGTCGCGCCTGACCCTGGCCGATTCGCTGGTGTTTGCCGACTACGAACTGCAGAAGGCCTTCACTGGCATCAGCACCCATGAATCGCAGGTGCTGGTGCCGATCTTCGACAACGACCAGGACATCGCCCGACTGGCCACCCAGGTGCAACCCTGGCTGGACGAGCATCCGGACTGTGTCGGATACCTGATCCGGGGACATGGACTCTATACTTGGGGGCCGCGCATGAGCGATGCCCTGCGCCAGGTCGAAGCCTTCGAATTCCTCTTCGAGTGCGAACTGAAGACGCTCTCGATCACCCAGCGCTGAAGCTTCCTTCGCACGAAGATGCCTGACTGACAACGGTGCCGGCCGACCCGCCAGAGAGCCGGGAGGACGCCCGCAAGGAGTACCCAGATGAGCAGCCTGACCGTTTACCACGAATCCAGCCCCGACCTGCCGAACAAGGTCCTGACCCACCTGGATGACATCGCCTCGACCCTCGCGTCCGTCGGCGTGCACTTCGAGCGCTGGGAGGCTTCAGCCCCCATCGCGCCCGGTGCCAGCCAGGAAGAGGTGATCGCCGCCTATCGTCCGCAGATCGACCGGCTGATGCAGGAGCAGGGCTACGTCACCGTCGACGTGGTCAGCCTGGCCAGTGACCACCCGCAAAAGGCGGAACTGCGCGCCAAGTTCCTCGACGAACACCGCCATGGCGAAGATGAGGTGCGCTTCTTCGTTGCCGGGCGCGGCCTGTTCACCTTGCATATCGACGACTACGTCTATGCCGTGCTCTGCGAGAAGAACGACCTGATTTCCGTACCGGCCGGCACCCGCCACTGGTTCGACATGGGTGAACATCCGCACTTCGTCGCCATCCGCCTGTTCAACAACCCGGAAGGCTGGGTCGCCCAGTTCACCGGCGACGAGATCGCCAAGCGCTTCCCGCAGTTGGAAGACTGATCCCGGCCACTGTAGGAGCGAGCTTGCTCGCCAAGCTTTTCGATTTCGCCAGCAAGCTGGCTCCTACGACGGCACATTTCGATTCATCTGGAGTTTCCCAATGCCCATCAAGGCCATTCTCACCGACATCGAAGGCACCACCAGCGCGGTGAGCTTTGTCTTCGACGTGCTCTTTCCCTTTGCCGCACGCCACCTGCCCGAGTTTGTCCTGACTCACGCCGACGAACCCGCGGTGGCGCAGCAGATCGAAGCCGTGCGCGCGGAAAGCGGTGAGGCCGGTGCCAGCGTGGAACGGGTGGTGGACATCCTCCTCGACTGGATCGCCGAAGACCGCAAGGCCACGCCGCTGAAAGCGCTCCAGGGCATGGTCTGGGAGCAGGGTTATCGCGCCGGCCAGCTCAAGGGCCATGTCTACCCGGATGCGGTGGAAGCCCTGGGCCGCTGGAAGCAGGAAGGGTACGCGCTCTACGTTTATTCCTCCGGTTCCATCCAGGCTCAGAAGCTGATTTTCGGTTGCTCCGAGGCGGGCGACCTGACCCCGAACTTCTCCGGCTACTTCGACACGACCTCCGGACCCAAACGCGAGGCCGAGTCCTATCAGCGCATTGCCGCTGCCATCGGCTTGCCCGGCGAGGAGATTCTCTTCCTCTCTGATGTGGTCCAGGAGCTGGATGCTGCCCGCGAGGCCGGCATGCAGACCATCGGGCTGGCGCGCGAGGGTGGTGTGCTCGAGGGCCACGAAACCGTGGCGAGCTTCGCGGTGATCGACCTGGCGCGCTTCTGACCCTTCCTGAAATCGTCTGACGGAGCACGAGGAAGGCTTCGGTTGGCCGATCTATCCTTGGGGTGACTGCATCCACCTTGGAGCGTCCCCCATGGATTCCTGCCTTTGCATCGATACGGATAGCCCCGCCCCGGGCCTGTACAGGGCAACCCGCGACTGGACGGTGCAACTGGCGGCCGGGCAATGACCCGCCTACTGGTCCTGATGATGGCGGCGCTGCTGGCATTGTCGGCGGCCGCTGACCAGAAGTCGGCCTGGCAGGCGTTGCGCGAGGGCAAGGCGTTTCTCCTGCTGCGCCATACCACCGCCCCCGGCACCGGCGACCCGGAAGGTTTCCGCCTGGGCGATTGCAGTACCCAGCGCAATCTCAGCGACAAGGGGCGCCAGGAAGCCCGGCGCTGGGGCAGGCTGCTGGTGCGACGCAAGGTCGAACAGCCTCGCCTCTACAGCAGCACCTGGTGTCGCGCGCAGGACACCGCGCAGGAGATGGGGCTGGGCGCGGTCGAAACCCTGTCGGCGCTGGATTCCTTCTTCAGCGACCCCGACAGCCAGGCGGCGCAGACGGTGGAGTTGCGCAAGGCCATCGAAAAAGTGCCCAAGGATCGCCCGGTGGTGATGGTCAGTCACCAGGTGAACATCAAGGCCCTGACCGGGGTCGCGCCCAAGAGCGGAGAGGGGTTGATCATCGGGCTGCCGCTGGCTGATCCACCGAAGGTGTTGGCGCGCGTCCGCCAGCCTTGAGTCAGAGCAGCAGCAACTGATCCTGTGCCGGCTGCAACTTCACGCCTTCCAGCTTGAGTAGCAGTGCCTTGCGCGGGAGGCCACCGGCGTATCCAGTCAGGCTGCCATCGCGGCCGATCACCCGATGGCAGGGAATGATGATGGAAATGGGATTGGCGCCGTTGGCGGTTCCTACCGCGCGGACGGCTTTCGGATTGCCAAGTCGTTCCGCCAGTTCGCTATAGCTGGTGGTTTGGCCGTAGGGGATCTGCAGGAGGGCCTGCCAGACTCGCTGCTGGAATGGCGTGCCGCGAGGCGCCAGCGCCAGGTCGAAACGTTTCAGGCGGCCCTCGAAATAGCGCTCCAACTGGCGGCAAGGCTCGTCCAGCCGTCGTCCGGCTGCCTCCCAGCTTTCGTCCGGGTAGCCGCGTCCTTCGTTGTCCATATAGAGCATCTGCAGGCCAGACTCGTCGCCGGCCAGCAGCAGAGGGCCGGTGGGGCTTTCGTGATAGCGGAAATACATCTTCATTGCTCCTCTGCGTAGCTCTGCCAGAGATAGACGGCGGCGTAGGCGCGCCACGGTCGCCACTGTTCGGCGCGGCTGGCCAGCTCCTTCGCGCTGATGCCGCCGGGTCCCCAGAGTGGCGACTTGAGCAGGCCCAGGTCGGCGGTGGGGAATGCATCCGGCTGGCCAAAGGCGCGCAGGGCGATGTACTCCGCGGTCCAGCGACCAATGCCGGGAAGGGCGCACAGGCGTTCGATCAGGGCTTCGACGCCAGCGGCCAGGCTCAGTTCCAGGCTGCCGTCGGCCACTGCCAGGGCGAAGCGGCGCAACGTGTCGACACGTTTGGCGGGCATTCCGATGCCGGGCAACGGATCGTCGGCGATGGCTCGTGGGGTAGGGAAGAGCCGCTGCGGTCCGCCATCCTCTGCATCCGCCAGCGGCTCGCCCAGGCGCTCCACCAGGCGACCGGCAATGGTGACGGCGGCCTTCACCGTGACCTGCTGGCCGATGATGGTGCGCACACCCTGTTCGAACGGGTCGAAGGCAACCGGCAAGCGCAGACCGGGGAATCGCGCCAGCAGCGCCTGAAGCAGCGGATCGCGGCTGAGGTGCAGCGCGATGGCGGCCGGGTCGCTGTCCAGGTCGAACATCTGGCGGATGCGCGGTGCCAGCAGCGGCCCAAGGTCCTGGGTCGATGGACTCAACTCCAGTTTCAGGACACCAGGCTGCGGGCGCAGGCGGAACCAGCCGCTGCGCTCGCCCAGACGGAAGCTGCGGCAGTAGCTGTCGGCGGTCAGTTGCTCGACACCGGGCAAGCGACGCAAGGCGTAATGCTGCTGGAACTGCTTCCAGCTCCAGGGCTCGAAGTATTCAAGGCGCATGGGCTCGGTGGGCTCGTGGGAATCTGAAAAGGGAGCGTTGGTAGTCATGGTGCGACGATATTCTCTTGATACTGCGCCGTCTCTGCAAAACTGACTTTCAAATTCCCCAGTCGCGGTTCGACCTGTCATCCAAGCCGCAGTAGAATGCGCGCCTTTTCATGGGGCGGTGGCACCGTCCGCTAATACAGCCAGCAGGGGAAACAACCCATGAGCGATTATCAGGAAACTCTCTACGACGGTTACGGCCAGCGCTTCCGCATGGACAAGCTGCTGCACGAAGTGCGCACCGAGCACCAGCACCTGGTGATCTTCGAGAACTCGCGCATGGGTCGTGTCATGGCCCTCGACGGCGTGATCCAGACCACCGAGGCCGACGAGTTCATCTATCACGAGATGCTCACCCATGTGCCGATCCTCGCCCATGGCGCGGTGAAGAGCGTCCTGATCATTGGCGGTGGCGACGGCGGCATGCTGCGTGAAGTCAGCAAGCATCGCGATATCGAGCGCATCACCATGGTTGAGATCGACGGCACCGTGGTCGAGATGTGCAAGGAATTCCTGCCGAACCACTCCAAGGGCGCCTATGACGATCCACGCCTCAACCTGGTGATCGACGACGGCATGCGTTTCGTCGCCACCACTGAGGAGAAGTTCGACGTCATCATCTCCGACTCCACCGATCCCATCGGTCCGGGCGAGGTGCTGTTTTCCGAGAACTTCTACCAGGCCTGCCGCCGCTGCCTGAACGACGGCGGTGTGCTGGTCACCCAGAACGGCACCCCCTTCATGCAGCTTGGCGAAGTGCAGACCACTGCCGGCCGCATGGACAGCCTCTTCGCCGACTGGCACTTCTACCAGGCCGCCGTGCCGACCTACATCGGCGGGGCCATGACCTTCGCCTGGGGTGCTACAAACGCCGAGCTGCGCAAGCTTCCGCTGGAGACCCTGCGCCAGCGCTATGCCGGCAGCGGTATCGTGACCCGTTACTACAACCCGGAAATCCACGTCGGCGCCTTCGCCCTGCCGCAGTACGTCCTGCACGCAGTGAACAAGCCGAGCAATGATTGAGATTGCACAGGTGAATGAAGAAGGGGCCGAAAGGCCCCTTTTTTGCCCTTGTAGGAGCGAGCTTGCTCGCGAACAGTCCGTGCACGATCTTTCGCGAGCAAGCTCGCTCCTACAGGGTAGAGACGGTGACTCAGAATGAAAAAGCCCGGCACTTGGCCGGGCTTTTCCTTGAAGCGGGGAATCAGATCTCCGTCGGCCGCACGTAGCCGAAGAGTTCCTGGGAAAAGCGCACGCGTTCTTCCGGGGTTTCCTGGATGTCCTTGGCCTTCAGCTCTTCGAGGCGGGCCTCGACGGCATGGGCGCGGTGGGTCAGGCCGCAGTCGTTGGCGATCTGGATGTTCAGGCCGGGGCGGGCGTTGAGCTCGAGGATCAACGGGCCCTTGTCCTGGTCCAGCACCATGTCGACGCCGATGTAGCCCAGGCCGCAGAGCTCGTAGCAACCGGCCGCCAGTTTCATGAAGCCGTCCCAGTTGGGCAGCTGCACGCCGTCCACCGCGTTGGTGGTGTCCGGGTGCTTGGCGATCTTGTTGTTCAGCCAGGTGCCGCGCAGGGTGACGCCGGTGGCCAGGTCCACGCCGACACCGATGGCGCCCTGGTGGAGGTTGGCCTTGCCGTTGGACTGCCGGGTCGGCAGGCGCAGCATGGCCATCACCGGATAACCCATCAGCACGATGATGCGGATGTCCGGCACGCCTTCGTAGCTGATGCTCTTGAAGATCTGGTCCGGGGTCACGCGGTACTCGATCAGCGCACGATCACGGTGGCCGCCGAGGGAGTAGAGGCCGGTGAGGATCGAGGAAATCTGGTGCTCGATTTCCTCGTGGCTGATGATCTTGCCGGAGACCGTCTTGTAGCGACCTTCGAAGCGGTCGGCGATCACCAGGATGCCGTCGCCGCCGGCGCCTTGCGCCGGCTTGATCACGAAGTCGTTACGCTCGCCGATGATCTCGTCGAGCTTCTCGATTTCCTTCTCGGTGGAGATGACGCCGTACATTTCCGGTACGTGAATCCCCGCCTCGATGGCGCGCTGCTTGGTGATGATCTTGTCGTCGACGATCGGGTACAGGTGCCGTTTGTTGTACTTCAGCACGTAGTCCGCATTTCGCCGATTGATGCCCATGATGCCTTTGGCTTCGAGGGCTTTCCACGTCTTGATCAGGCCGAACATGGCTCAGTCCTTCAGGAAGGCTTTGAAGCGGAAGAGCTCGGTCAGGCGGTAGCCGCGGTAGCGACCCATCGCCAGCATGAAGCCCACCATGATCAGAAGCACGGCCGGGAAGGTGAAGATGAAGTAGGTCAGCTCCGGCACGGTCATCAGCAGGTGCGCCAGGGTGGCCGCGACCAGGGTGCCGATGGCCACCTTGAAGGCATGGCCGCCGCCGCGCTCTTCCCAGGTGATGGACAGGCGTTCGATGGTCATGGTCAGGATCACCATCGGGAACAGGGCGACGGACAGGCCGCGTTCCAGGCCGAGCTTGTGGCTCAGCAGGCTGATTACTGCGATCAGTACCACCACGAAGGTCAGCACCACCGAGAGCCTTGGCAACATCTGTAGCTTCAGGTGCTCGAGGTACGACCGTAGCGACAGGCCGAGCGCGGTGATGATGGTGAACAGCACGATACCGAAGCCCAGCTGGGTTTCGCGGAAGGCGAGGGCGATCAGTACCGGGGTGAAGGTACCCAGGGTCTGCAGGCCGCCGAGGTTACGCAGGATCAGGATCACCAGCACGCCGATCGGGATCATGATCATGATCTGGTAGGTCTGCTGGGTCTGCAGCGGCAGGCCGTAGAGCGAGTACTCGAGGAAGTCGGCGTCGGTGTTCTCGTCGGTCAGCTTGGCCAGGCGGATGGCGTTCATCTCGCTGTTGTTCATGCTGAAGGTCACCTGGACCTTCTTGCCGCCATCGACGGTGATCAGGTTGTCATCACCGGTCCACCAGATCAGGCGGTCGCTGGGCAGGCCCTGCTCGCCGGTGTCCGGGTTGAAGTACAGCCAGTTCTCGCCGTTGAAACTGCGCAGCCAGAGCTCAGGGCTCTGGGCCTGTTCGCTCATCAGGCGAATGGTGTGGACGCGCTCCATCGGCACGTGGGCGATGGACAACAGCAGCTCGATGGCCTTGGCCTTGTTCGGCGTGCCGGTGTCGCCGGCCAGCAGCAGCTTGACGTTGTCATCGTTCAGGTTGTTGACCCGCTTGATGGTTTCGCTGATGAAGGTCTCGACGTCAGCCGAGTGCTGGCGGATGGGGGCCAGCAGGGCTTCGGCGGCGATCTTCTCGGGGCCTTCCACCGGAATGCTGTCGCGGAAGATCGGACCCTTGTCCTTGGGCTTCTCGCCGCTGTAGCGCTTGGTCAGTACCAGGCGGTAGTAGAGGGTCTGGTTGCCACTGGCGCGGCGGGCGGACCAGGTTACCTTTCGGTTGCCGTCCACACGATTGATGCTCACTCCGTAGTTGTTGGAGATGAAGCTCTCGTTGAGGCTGACGTAGTCCCGGTTCAGCGGCGGAACGAACATCTGGACCTTCACCGGATCGCGCGGGCTCGCCTGGAACTCGACCTTGGCGTCGATGTTCCAGAGATCGTCGGTCGCATCCTCGGTGATCGGAATGCCCTGAATGAATATCTGGTAGGCCGTTATCAGAACGCCCAGGCTCACCAACAGGGTGATCAGGACTTTCAGATGCAGGGTAAGAGAGCGCATGTGGGTTACTCGTCAGAGTTTGCGTCGGTGGCACAGCCGGGTTTGCCGGCAGCGTATTTAAGGCTCGGGTCGACCAGTGCATCGAAGCGCTTGAGCGCCTCGGAACCGATCAGAAGCGGGTATTGGAAAGCACTACGGTCGGTCAGGTTCACTTCGATCTGCCGCAGGGCCTTGCCCATGCACACCTCCAGTTCGATGACCGGACGTGCGGTGTAGGTCTTGCCTTCGTCGGGATTGAAGTCCCCGGCGCGGCGTTTGATCTTGCTGATTCGGGCCAGGGGGCGCTCGATCGGATGCTCATGGGCATCGTCGATAGCCAGGTAGAAGCGCACCCAGGTCTCGCCATCCTTCTTGAAACGCTTGATATCGCGCGCACTGAGGGATGCGGTCTTGGCGCCGGTATCGAGCTTGGCGGCGACCTCCAGGTCGAGATCCTTCAGCTTGGCGTATTCATTGAGACCGTAGACGGTCTTCTCGCTGGCGAAGCCAAGTCCGGGGAGGGCAAGCAGGCAGGCAAAGGGGGCGAAGGGCTTGAGTGTCATAAGTCCTTTGAGCGTAACGCGGTCATCGGTCCAGGAGCCCGGCCCACGGCCATCTTGGCTGCGGCGCCTGGTCTGGGAGTCTAGCAGGCAAGTCATTGGCGCCCAGACTGGCGCTGGCGGCGCGCATTCTAACACGCGGATTTTCCGCCGCGACAGACGCTTATGGCTTCAGGTGTTGGAGCGTGATGCCGTACCCGGTTTTTGGCTATTAGACAGATTGTCGACAATTGGTCGGCGATTGTTTGACATGAGCGGGTTGGTGGGGGTAGTTTTGCCCAATCGAATAACAATGTGTCGACAATCATGATTGACGCTCCTGAAGCTACCGTTACTGATCAGCTGGACACGGAAACGCTCTCCGAAAGCGTATTCCGGCGTATCCAGACGGCCATCGTGCGCGGCGAGATCGCTCCGGGCAGCAAGATCTCCGAGCCCGAGCTGGCGCGGACCTACGGAATCAGCCGTGGCCCCCTGCGCGAGGCGATCCATCGCCTGGAAGGGCAGCGCCTGCTGGTGCGTGTGCCCCACGTCGGGGCGCGGGTGGTGTCCCTCGGTCATGCCGAGCTGATCGAGCTGTACGAAATTCGCGAATCCCTGGAAGGCATGGCCTGCCGCCTGGCCGCCGAGCGCATGAGCCAGGCCGAGATCGACGAGCTGCGCCGCGTGCTGGATACCCACGAACGCGACGAGGCCTTCCAGGCCGGGCGCGGTTACTACCAGCAGGAAGGCGATTTCGACTTCCACTACCGGATCATCCAGGGCAGCGGCAACCAGACCCTGACCAAGATGCTTTGCGGCGAGCTGTACCAGCTCGTGCGCATGTACCGCCTACAGTTCTCTTCCGTGCCGAACCGGCCGCGTCAGGCCTTCAACGAGCACCACCGAATTCTCGATGCCATCGCCGATCGTGACGGCGAACTGGCCGAGTTGCTGATGCGCCGTCACATCGGTGCCTCCAAGCGCAATATCGAGCGCCACTACCAGGAAGCGCTCGCCAACCCGTCCAAAACACGAGGTGAGTCATGAGTCAGAAAACCGCCGGCCAGCGCTTCCGCGACGCCATCGCCGAAGAACATCCTCTGCAGGTCATCGGCGCCATCAACGCCAACCATGCGCTGCTGGCCAAGCGCGCCGGCTTCAAGGCCATCTACCTGTCCGGCGGCGGCGTCGCCGCGGGTTCGCTGGGCCTGCCGGACCTGGGCATCAACACCCTCGATGACGTGCTCACCGACGTACGTCGCATCACCGACGTGTGCGATCTGCCGCTGCTGGTGGACATCGACACCGGCTTCGGTCCGAGCGCCTTCAACATCGAGCGCACCGTCAAGAACCTGATCAAGGCTGGCGCTGCCGCTGCACACATCGAAGACCAGGTTGGCGCCAAGCGCTGCGGTCACCGTCCGGGCAAGGAAATCGTTTCCACCGAAGAGATGGTCGACCGCGTCAAGGCCGCTGCCGATGCCAAGACCGATCCGGCGTTCTTCCTGATCGCCCGTACCGACGCCATCCAGGCTGAAGGCGTGGACGCCGCCATCGAGCGCTGCCAGCAATACGTGGAAGCGGGTGCCGACGCCATCTTCGCCGAAGCCGCCTACGACCTGCCGACCTACAAGCGCTTCGTCGATGCGCTGGGCGTACCGGTGCTGGCCAACATCACCGAATTCGGTGCGACCCCGCTGTTCTCGCGCGATGAACTGGCTTCGGTCGGCGTCGCCATCCAGCTTTATCCGCTGTCGGCCTTCCGTGCCGCCAACAAGGCAGCCGAGGCTGTTTACACCGCGATTCGCCGCGACGGCCATCAGAAGGAAGTCATCGATCTGATGCAGACCCGCGCGGAACTGTACGACCGTATCGGCTACCACGCCTTCGAGCAGAAGCTCGACGCGCTGTTCGCCGCCAAGAAGTAACCGGAAGTGGGCCGCCCCCTCATTAATGGGGCGGCCTGCGGAATAACAAGACTCAAACTACCGGATTGAAATGAGGAGAATCACGCGATGAGCGCTTCCGAAACCACTACTGCCTTCAAACCGAAGAAGTCCGTGGCCCTGAGTGGCACCGCCGCTGGCAACACCGCTCTGTGCACCGTTGGCCGCACCGGCAATGACCTGCACTACCGTGGCTACGACATTCTCGATTTCGCCAACGCCTGTGAGTTCGAGGAAATCGCTCACCTGCTGGTACACGGCAAGCTGCCGAACGTCGCCGAACTGGCTGGCTATAAAGCCAAGCTGAAGGCTCTGCGCGGCCTGCCAGCTGGCGTCAAGGCTGCCCTTGAGCAACTGCCGCCGTCCGCCCACCCGATGGACGTGATGCGTACCGCCGTCTCCGTGCTGGGCTGCCTGTCCCCGGAAAAGGACGACCACAACCATCCAGGCGCTCGCGATATCGCCGACAAGCTGATGGCCTCCCTCGGCTCCGCGCTGCTCTACTGGTACCACTTCAGCCACAACGGCAAGCGCATCGACGTCGAGACCGATGACGACTCCATCGGCGGTCACTTCCTGCACCTGCTGCACGGTGAGAAGCCGCGCGATTCCTGGGTCCGCGCCATGCACACCTCGCTGATCCTCTACGCCGAGCACGAATTCAACGCCTCCACCTTCACCTCCCGCGTGATCGCTGGCACCGGCTCCGACATGTTCTCCTGCATCACCGGCGCCATCGGCGCGCTGCGCGGGCCGAAGCACGGCGGCGCCAACGAAGTGGCCTTCGAGATCCAGAAGCGCTACGACAATCCGGACGAGGCAGAAGCCGACATCCGCGCCCGCGTCGAGAAGAAGGAAGTGGTGATCGGCTTCGGCCACCCGGTCTACACCGTGTCCGACCCGCGCAACAAGGTGATCAAGGAAGTGGCTCGCGAGCTCTCCGCCGAGCAGAAGAACACCAAGATGTTCGACATCGCCGAGCGCCTTGAATCGACCATGTGGGAAATCAAGAAGATGTTCCCCAACCTCGATTGGTTCAGCGCCGTGAGCTACCACATGATGGGCGTGCCCACCGCCATGTTCACTCCGCTGTTCGTGATCGCCCGTACCTCCGGCTGGTCCTCCCACGTCATCGAGCAACGCATCGACGGCAAGATCATCCGCCCGAGCGCCAACTACGTCGGTCCGGAAGACCTGAAGTTCGTGCCCCTGAAGGACCGCGCCTAATCATGAACAGCCAATACCGCAAGAGCCTGCCGGGCACGGCGCTCGACTACTTCGATACCCGCGAGGCGGTGGATGCCATCGCTCCGGGTGCCTACGCCACGCTGCCGTACACCTCCCGCGTGCTGGCCGAACAACTGGTGCGCCGTTGCGACCCGGCCATGCTGACCGATTCGCTCAAGCAGCTGATCGAGCGCAAGCGTGACCTCGACTTCCCCTGGTACCCGGCCCGCGTGGTCTGCCATGACATTCTCGGCCAGACCGCCCTGGTGGATCTGGCCGGCTTGCGTGACGCCATCGCCGAGCAAGGCGGTGATCCGTCCAAGGTCAACCCGGTGGTGCCGACCCAGCTGATCGTCGACCATTCGCTGGCCGTCGAATTCGGCGGCTCCGATCCGGATGCCTTCGAGAAGAATCGTGCTGTGGAGGAGCGCCGCAACGAGGACCGCTTCCACTTCATCGAGTGGACCAAGACCGCGTTCAAGAACGTTGACGTGATCCCGGCCGGCAACGGCATCATGCACCAGATCAACCTGGAGAAAATGAGCCCGGTGATCCAGGCGCGTGGTGGCGTGGCCTTCCCCGATACCTGCGTCGGCACCGACAGCCACACCCCTCACGTTGACGCCCTGGGCGTGATCGCCATCGGCGTGGGCGGCCTGGAAGCAGAAACCGTGATGCTCGGCCGCGCGTCGATGATGCGCCTGCCCGATATCGTCGGCGTCAAGCTGACCGGCAAGCGCCAGCCCGGCATCACTGCCACCGACATCGTTCTGGCCCTGACCGAGTTCCTGCGCAAGGAGAAGGTGGTAGGCGCTTACGTCGAGTTCTTCGGCGAAGGTGCAGACAGCCTGTCCATCGGCGACCGTGCCACCATTTCCAACATGTGCCCGGAATACGGCGCCACCGCGGCGATGTTCTACATCGACCAGCAAACCATCGACTACCTCAAGCTGACTGGCCGCGAGCCGGAGCAAGTGGAGCTGGTTGAGAACTACGCCAAGACCACCGGTCTGTGGGGCGATGCGCTGGTCACCGCCGAGTACGAGCGCGTGCTGCAGTTCGACCTGTCCAGCGTGGTGCGCAACATGGCGGGTCCTTCCAACCCCCATCGTCGCCTGCCGACTTCCGCGCTGGCCGAGCGCGGTATCGCCGACGAGGCGAAGCTGGAAGCCGGCAAGGCCGAGGAAGCCGATGGCCTGATGCCGGATGGTGCGGTGATCATCGCCGCCATCACCAGCTGCACCAACACCTCCAACCCGCGCAACGTCGTGGCCGCCGGTCTGCTGGCGAAGAAGGCCAACGACCTCGGCCTGGTGAGCAAGCCCTGGGTGAAGACGTCTTTCGCACCGGGTTCCAAGGTCGCCAAGCTGTACCTGGAAGAATCCGGCCTGCTGCCGGAACTGGAGAAGCTCGGCTTCGGCATCGTCGCCTACGCCTGCACCACCTGCAACGGAATGTCCGGTGCGCTGGATCCGGTGATCCAGCAGGAAATCATCGACCGTGACCTCTATGCCACGGCGGTGCTGTCCGGCAACCGTAACTTCGACGGCCGTATCCATCCGTACGCCAAGCAGGCCTTCCTGGCCTCGCCGCCGCTGGTGGTGGCCTACGCGATCGCCGGCACCGTGCGCTTCGACATCGAGCAGGATGTGCTGGGCCATGACCAGGCCGGCAATCCCGTCACCCTGAAAGACCTGTGGCCGAGCGACGAGGAGATCGACGCCATCGTTGCCGCCTCGGTGAAGCCCGAGCAGTTCAAGCAGATCTATATCCCGATGTTCGACCTTGGCACCGTGAAGGAAGCCGAGAGCCCGCTGTACGACTGGCGCCCGATGAGTACCTACATCCGTCGTCCGCCGTACTGGGAAGGCGCCCTGGCTGGCGAACGCACCCTCAAGGGCATGCGTCCCCTGGCTGTGCTGCCGGACAACATCACCACCGACCACCTGTCGCCGTCCAACGCCATCCTGGCCAACTCGGCGGCGGGCGAGTACCTGGCGAAAATGGGCCTGCCGGAGGAAGACTTCAACTCCTACGCCACCCACCGCGGCGATCACCTGACCGCCCAGCGCGCCACCTTTGCCAACCCGCAGTTGGTGAACGAAATGGCCGTGGTCGACGGCGAGGTGAAGAAGGGTTCCCTGGCGCGCGTCGAGCCGGAAGGCAAGGTCATGCGCATGTGGGAAGCCATCGAAACCTACATGGATCGCAAGCAGCCGCTGATCATCATCGCCGGCGCCGACTACGGCCAGGGTTCGTCCCGTGACTGGGCGGCCAAGGGCGTGCGCCTGGCGGGTGTCGAGGCCATCGTCGCCGAAGGCTTCGAGCGCATCCACCGCACCAACCTGATCGGCATGGGCGTGCTGCCGCTGGAGTTCAAGCCGGGTACCACCCGCAAGACCCTCGGCATCGACGGCACCGAGACCTTCGACGTGATCGGCGAGCGCAAGCCGCGTGCCGACCTGACCCTGGTCATTCGCCGTACCAATGGCGAATCGCTCAAGGTGCCGGTGACCTGCCGCCTGGATACCGCCGAAGAGGTGTCGATCTACGAGGCTGGTGGCGTGCTGCAGCGCTTCGCTCAGGACTTCCTCGAGTCTTCGTCGCAAAAAGCCGTCGGCTAGCCCATCTGTAGGAGCGAGCTTGCTCGCGAACGACCCCGTAGCGGGGCTTCAATCGCGGGCAAGCGCGCTCCTACCAATGCCAACAGGACATGAGAATGGCCCACGTACCCCAAGTGAAAATCCCCGCCACCTATATCCGCGGTGGCACCAGCAAGGGCGTGTTCTTCCGCCTGCAGGACCTGCCCGAGCGCTGCCAGGTGCCCGGCGAAGCGCGTGACAAGCTGTTCATGCGAGTGATCGGCAGTCCCGACCCGTACTCGGCACATATCGACGGCATGGGTGGCGCGACTTCCAGCACCAGCAAGTGCGTGATCCTGTCGAAGAGCAGTCAGCCCGGCCACGACGTGGATTACCTCTACGGCCAGATTTCCATCGACAAGGCCTTCGTGGACTGGAGCGGCAACTGCGGCAACCTCTCTACTGCAGCCGGCTCCTTCGCCCTGCACGCTGGGTTGGTCGATCCGGAGCGCATTCCGGAGAGCGGCACCTGCGTGGTGCGTATCTGGCAGGCCAATATCCAGAAAACCATCATCGCCCACGTACCGGTCACCAACGGCCAGGTGCAGGAAACCGGCGACTTCGAGCTCGACGGCGTGACCTTCCCGGCGGCGGAAATCGTGCTGGAGTTCCTCGATCCGTCCGACGACGGGGAGGAGGGGGGCTCGATGTTCCCCACCGGCAATCTCGTTGACGACCTGGAAGTGCCTGGTGTTGGCACCTTCAAGGCGACCATGATCAGCGCAGGCATCCCGACTGTGTTCGTCAACGCCGAGGACATCGGCTACACCGGCGCAGAGCTGCGCGAAGCCATTAACGGCGATCCCGAGCAGTTGGCGCGCTTCGAGAAGATCCGCGTCGCCGGCGCCCTGCGAATGGGTCTGATCAAGACCCCTGAAGAAGCGGCGACCCGCCAGCACACGCCGAAGATCGCCTTCGTCGCGCCGGCGAAGAATTACCGCACCTCCAGTGGCAAGGAAGTACAGGCAGATGAAATCGACCTGCTGGTGCGCGCGCTGTCCATGGGCAAGCTGCACCACGCGATGATGGGCACTGCCGCCGTGGCCATCGGCACTGCTGCGGCCATTCCCGGTACCCTGGTGAACCTCGCGGCCGGTGGCGGCGAGCGCAGCGCCGTGCGTTTCGGGCATCCGTCGGGCACCTTGCGCGTGGGCGCCGAGGCCCGCCAGGTAGACGGCCAGTGGCAGGTCACCAAGGCCATCATGAGCCGCAGTGCGCGGGTACTGATGGAAGGATGGGTTCGCGTGCCTGGCGATTCCTTCTAAAAAGGCAATCGTGAAAAAGCCCGCCGAAGCGGGCTTTTTCATCAGCGCCCGGCTTACTTGAGCCGGCGTTCGACGCCTTTCTCCACCAGGATCTTGGCGGAAATCTCTTCTACCGAGAAATGGGTGGAGTTGATGAAGGTGATGTTCTCGCGGCGGAAGAGGTTTTCCACCTCGCGTACTTCGAACTCGCACTGGGCGAAACTGGCGTAGCGACTGTTGGGCTTGCGCTCGTTGCGGATGGCGGTGAGGCGGTCCGGATCGATGGTCAGGCCGAACAGCTTGTTCTTGTACTTTTTCAGGGCGGCGGGGAGTTGGAGTCGCTCCATATCCTCTTCGGTAAGCGGATAATTTGCGGCACGAATTCCGTATTGCATTGCCATATATAGGCAGGTCGGAGTCTTTCCGCAGCGCGACACGCCGACGAGGATCAGGTCGGCCTTGTCGTAGTAGTGGGTGCGGGCACCGTCGTCGTTGTCCAGGGCGAAGTTCACCGCCTCGATCCGCTCCATGTAATTGGTGTGGTGACCAATGGAGTGAGATTTGCCGACCGAGTAGGACGAATGTGAGGTAAGTTCTTGTTCCAGCGGCGAAAGGAAGGTCGAGAAGATGTCGATCATGAAGCCGTTGGAAGTGGCCAGGATGTCGCGGATTTCCTGGTTTACGATAGTGTCGAAGATGATCGGGCGAGCACCGTCCACCTCCGCAGCCTTGTTGATTTGCTGTACCATGGCGCGCGCTTTTTCAACGCTGTCGATATAGGGCCGCGTGATCTTGTTGAAGGTGATGGTTTCGAACTGCGCCAGGAGGCTCTGGCCAAGGGTTTCCGCAGTGATACCGGTACCGTCGGAAATGAAGAAAGCGGTTCGTTTCATTTGCGCCAAAGGCCTTAAGTCAGGATCGATTCTTGGCTATGATAGGCCGCGTTTTTCGCCAGGCCCGAGCCGGTCGGCATTGTGACGTATTTTTCTGGACAAGCGCCAGAACGCTGCGGAGCTGTTCCGCATGAGCTTTTCCAACAAATAGTGGAGAGATCACCTTGGTAGAGTACGTAGTTTCCCTCGATAAGCTCGGCGTTCACGATGTTGAGCATGTGGGGGGCAAGAACGCATCCCTGGGCGAGATGATCAGCAATCTGGCTGGTGCCGGTGTTTCCGTTCCCGGTGGTTTCGCCACGACTGCCCAGGCCTACCGTGACTTCCTCGAGCAGAGCGGCCTGAACGATCGCATCCACGCCGCCCTCGATGCGCTGGACGTGGATGACGTCAATGCCCTCGCCAAGACTGGCGCGCAAATCCGCCAGTGGGTGATGGACGCCGAGTTCCCGGCCCGTCTCGATGCGGAAATTCGCACCGCCTTCACCGCGATGGCTGCCGGTAACGACAACATGGCCGTTGCCGTGCGTTCCTCCGCCACCGCCGAAGACCTGCCTGACGCATCCTTCGCCGGCCAGCAGGAAACCTTCCTGAACATCCGTGGCGTGGACAACGTGATCCGCGCTGCCAAGGAAGTCTTCGCTTCCCTGTTCAACGACCGCGCCATCGCCTACCGCGTACACCAGGGCTTCGACCACAAGCTGGTCGCCCTGTCCGCTGGCGTGCAGCGCATGGTTCGTTCGGAAACCGGTACCGCCGGCGTGATGTTCACCCTGGATACCGAATCCGGTTTCCGTGACGTGGTGTTCATCACCTCCGCCTACGGCCTCGGCGAGACCGTGGTGCAGGGCGCCGTCAACCCCGACGAGTTCTACGTACACAAGGCGACCCTGGAAACCGGTCGTCCCGCCATCCTGCGCCGTAACCTGGGCAGCAAGGCAATCAAGATGGTCTACGGCGAGGAAGCCAAGGCCGGCAAATCGGTCAAGACCGTGGAAGTGGATCGCGCCGACCGCGCCCGCTTCTCCCTGTCCGACGCCGAAGTGACCGAACTGGCCAAGCAGGCCCTGATCATCGAGAAACACTACGGCCGCCCGATGGATATCGAGTGGGCCAAGGACGGTGACGACGGCAAGCTGTACATCGTGCAGGCCCGTCCGGAAACCGTGAAGAGCCGTTCCAGCGCCACCGTGATGGAGCGCTACCTGCTCAAGGAAAAGGGCAAGGTCCTGGTGGAAGGCCGTGCAATCGGCCAGCGCATCGGCGCCGGCCAGGTCCGCGTGATCCACGACGTATCCGAGATGGACAAGGTCCAGCCGGGCGACGTGCTGGTCTCCGACATGACCGACCCGGACTGGGAACCCGTGATGAAACGCGCCAGCGCTATCGTCACCAACCGCGGTGGCCGTACCTGCCACGCGGCGATCATCGCCCGTGAGCTCGGTATTCCTGCAGTCGTGGGTTGTGGCAACGCCACCCAGGTGCTTCAGGATGGCCAGGGCGTAACCGTTTCCTGCGCCGAGGGTGACACTGGCTTCATCTTCGAAGGCCAGCTGGGCTTCGATATTCGCACCAACTCCGTCGATGCCATGCCCGACCTGCCGTTCAAGATCATGATGAACGTCGGCAACCCGGATCGCGCCTTCGATTTCGCCCAACTGCCTAACGAGGGCGTGGGCCTGGCCCGCCTGGAATTCATCATCAACCGCATGATCGGCGTGCACCCGAAGGCGCTGTTGAACTTCGCCAGCCTGCCGGCGGAGATCAAGGAAAGCGTCGAGAAGCGCATTGCCGGCTACAACGACCCGGTTGGCTTCTACGTCGAGAAACTGGTCGAAGGCATCAGCACCCTGGCCGCGGCCTTCTGGCCGAAGAAAGTCATCGTGCGCCTGTCGGACTTCAAGTCCAACGAATACGCCAACCTGATCGGCGGCAAGCTGTACGAGCCGGAAGAAGAGAACCCGATGCTGGGCTTCCGTGGTGCTTCCCGCTATATCAGCGAGTCCTTCCGTGACTGCTTCGAACTGGAATGCCGTGCACTTAAGAAAGTGCGCAACGAGATGGGCCTGACCAACGTCGAGATCATGGTTCCCTTCGTGCGAACCCTGGGCGAAGCGAGCCAAGTGGTCGAGCTGCTGGCCAGCAATGGTCTGAAGCGCGGCGAGAATGGCCTGAAAGTCATCATGATGTGCGAGCTGCCGTCCAACGCGCTGTTGGCCGACGAATTCCTGGAGTTCTTCGACGGCTTCTCCATCGGCTCCAACGACCTGACCCAGCTGACCTTGGGCCTGGACCGTGACTCCGGCATCGTTGCCCACCTGTTCGACGAGCGTAATCCGGCGGTCAAGAAGCTGCTGGCCAATGCCATTTCCGCCTGCAACAACGCTGGCAAGTACATCGGCATCTGCGGCCAGGGCCCGTCCGACCATCCGGATCTGGCCAAGTGGCTGATGGAGCAGGGCATCGAGAGCGTGTCCCTGAACCCTGACTCCGTGCTGGATACCTGGTTCTTCCTGGCGGAAGGTCAGGCCTGACCCTCGTAAGTCGAAACAAAAAGGGCGGGTTTGAAACCCGCCCTTTTTTTGTGCAAGCAGCAAACATGCAAAGCAGTAGCGAACTCTTTCCCGTTGCGCTGATAAGCGCGGAGCTCCGTGGCGATCTGACCGAAGACGTCTATCGCCTGAAGCCCGGCAATAGCCCTGACGCCAGTGTCGAGCTGGTGCTGACACGTCTTGGTCTTCTGGGGCATGAGGAGGCTCGGGGTGTGCCGGTCGTCCTGATCCACGGCAGTTTTTCCAATCGGCGGTTCTGGTATTCGCCCAAAGGACTCGGACTAGGGCCCTATCTGGTCCGAGCCGGCTTCGATGTATGGATCGCCGAGATGCGCGGTCACGGCCTGTCGCCGCGCAACCAGCATTACAGCAGCAATCGTGTGGCCGACTACGCACGATTCGATCTGCCCGCCATTGCAGCCTTCGTTCGTGAGCAATGCGGTCAGGCTCCGCACTGGATAGGGCATTCCCTGGGCGGCACGACCCTTGCGGCTGCCTTGGGTGGGCACTATCTGGGCGAAGAGGACGTGGCGTCCGCCGCGTTGTTCGGCAGCCAGGTCAGTCGGGTCTACTGGCCGCTGAAAGTGCCGCCTGTGGCTTGGGGTGGGCGAATGCTGCTCAAGCGTTTCCAGGTGCTATCGGGCTCGCGCCTCAAGCGTGGGCCGGAAGATGAGCCAATCGGCCTTGCCTTGGAGAGCATGCGTTGGCACGGCCTGTTCGGTCGCTTCGGCGATGCCGAGCGGGATTGGTGGGCGGGACTGGCGGACGTGCGTATCCCCGTGCTGGGCGTGGCGGCAGCAGGCGACCTGCAGGATCCTGTCTGGGCATGTCGCAAATTGGTGGAGCAAGTGCCCCGGGAGTACAGCCATTTCTTGCGGCTGGCGAAGGACGAAGGATTCAGCGACGACTTCGGTCACATTGAAATGCTGGTCAGCAAGGTGGCCGAGCGCGAAGTCTGGCCGCTGGTTGCCCACTGGCTGGAGCACCTGTGTCTGCCTGCGACAGCATCGTCGGCGGAGGGCGCGGCGCTCTAGTCCGCCTGCTGCCCCTAGTTTCTGGTTTCGGGTGCTGGAAGGCTGTGCTAAAGATGGCGGGGATCACTGAGCGGCGAGGCTTCGCATTCGTCGCGGTGGGGCAATTGATCGGCGTCTTCCGCTGCGCGGACGGCAGTTGTTGTGTATCGTCGTTGATCAGCCGCCGATCCTCAGGGAAAATCGCAGCCCTCCGAATTGCCCCGCCGTTGCAGCGCCTGACGCTGAGCCATGACGGCGACCGCATCGGTCTCGATCTGTAACTGCTATCAAGGAGATGTCCATGCAATACGTTACCCCTGATCTGTGCGATGCCTATCCGGAGCTGGTCCAGGTCGTCGAGCCCATGTTCAGCAACTTCGGCGGGCGCGATTCCTTCGGCGGCGAAATCGTCACCATCAAGTGCTTCGAGGACAACTCCGTAGTCAAGGAGCAGGTCGATCTCCCCGGCAAGGGCAAGGTGCTGGTGGTTGATGGGGGTGGTTCCCTGCGTCGTGCCCTGTTGGGCGACATGCTTGCCGAGAAAGCTGCGAAGAACGGTTGGGAAGGCATCGTTGTCTATGGCTGCATCCGCGACGTCGATGTGATCGCCCAGACCGACCTCGGCGTCCAGGCCCTGGCCAGCCACCCGATGAAGACCGACAAGCGCGGCATCGGCGACCTGAATGTGGTGGTCACCTTTGGTGGCGTGACCTTCCGCCCGGGCGAATATGTATACGCGGACAATAACGGCATCATCGTGTCGCCCGAACCCCTGCAGATGCCGGCCTGATACAAAAAGCCCGGCGATGCCGGGCTTTCTCTTCCAAGGAGACTCAATGTTCGAGGAGCAGAACGCCCAGTGGGGGTTGGTACATGCCTTCGTGCTGGACGGGAAGGGCGGTGCGGAGTCGATTTCCCGCGAAGCGCTGGCGGACCTGCAGCTGGCGCCCGAGCAAAGCCTTTGGTTGCACTGGGATAGAAGCCATCCGCTGGCGCGACGCTGGCTGCGGGAGCAGAGCGGGCTGTCCGAATTCGCCTGTGACCTGCTGCTCGAGGAGAGCACGCGGCCGCGCATGCTGGCCCTGCCCGATGATGAGTTGCTGCTGTTCCTTCGCGGCGTGAACCTGAACCCGGGCGCTGTTCCCGAGGACATGGTGTCAGTGCGTATTTTTGCTGCGGCGCAGCGTATCGTCTCGCTCCGCCTGCGTCCGCTGCATGCCACCGATGAGCTGATCGAGCAGTGGGCGAAGGGTACCGGCCCGAAGGTCGCGTCCGAGGTGCTGCTCTATCTGGCGGAACACCTGACCTCGAAAATCGACTCGCTGGTGGCGGAATTGTCCGAAACCATCGATGAGCAGGAAGAGCAGCTCGACAACAGCGAGCGCTTCCGCCCCGATCATGCCCTGATGCTGCAGATCCGGCGTCGCGCCGCCGGCCTCAAGCGGTTCCTGGCCCCGCAGCGCGACATCTATGGCCAGTTGGCACGCAGCCGGATGCCCTGGTTCCTGGATGACGACAGTGACTACTGGAATGAGCTGAACAACAGGCTGACGCGCTACCTGGAAGAGCTGGAGCTGATTCGCGAGCGCATTGGCCTGGTGTTGGAAAGCGAAAGTCGCCGACAGGGCGAGCGCACCAGCCGGACCATGTACCTGCTGGGCATCACCACCGGTTTTTTCCTGCCACTTAGCTTTATCACCGGCCTGCTGGGAATGAACGTCAGGGGAATTCCCGGCGACGAGACGCCCTACGGTTTCGTCATTGCCTGCGTATTCATTCTCGGGATTGCGGGGTTCCAGATCTGGCTGTTTCGTCGATTGCGCTGGCTCTGATGTGACCCGATCCGATCCGGGCACGTCTAGCCGACATATCCACGCGAGGTGCGCATGCACGATCCGTTTGAAGAATCCCTGCGGGACCTGCTCAAGGCATCGCCGCAGCCCGACCATGATGACGACGCTGCTCTGGGCCGTGTGCTCAAGACTGCCAATCGCCAGGTGGGCGCGGGGGATCTGTTCAGCCTGATGGGGCATTGGCTCGACGCCATGATGATCGCCCTCAACAATGGTTCGCCCCACCTGGCGCCTGTGTCGCGCCGCAACGCTTCTGTCCGTTCTGAAGATAAGGCTGATTGAACATGGAATTCGACCCCTGGACTCAAGGTCTCGTTAACGCCATGACCTCGGTATGGACACCGGTAGCGGGCTTCATCCCGCGCCTGTTCGGCGCGCTGGTCGTGGTACTGCTGGGCTTCGTGGTGGCCAAGCTGCTGGATACACTTCTGTCGAAGCTGCTTGCCAAGCTGGGTCTGGATCGCCTGATGGCAGGCACCGGCCTGACCAAGATGCTGGCTCGCGCCGGCATCCAGGTGCCGGTGTCCACCTTGATCGGCAAGATCGTCTACTGGTTCGTGCTGCTGATCTTCCTGGTGTCCGCCGCGGAATCCCTCGGCCTGGATCGCGTTTCGGCAACCCTCGACGTGCTGGCCCTCTACCTGCCCAAGGTGCTGGGTGCGGCGCTTGTGCTGCTTGCCGGTGTATTGCTGGCGCAACTGGTCAGCGGGCTTGTCCGGGGTGCCGCGGAGGGCGTCGGCCTGGAATACGCCCACGGCCTGGGCAGGCTTGCCCAGGGTCTGGTCATCATCATCAGTATCTCCGTGGCCATTGGCCAACTGGAGGTCAAGACCGAACTGCTGAACAACGTCATCGCGATCGTGCTGATCTCCATCGGCCTGGCAGCGGCGTTGGCGCTGGGTCTTGGCAGTCGCGAAATCGCCGGTCAGATCCTTGCCGGCATCTATGTGAGAGAGCTCTACCAGGTTGGGCAACAAGTGAAGGTTGGCGATGTCGAAGGGCAGATCGAAGAAATCGGCACGGTGAAGACCCTGCTGCTCACCGAGGAAGGTGAGCTGGTATCGGTGTCGAATCGTACTTTGCTCGATCAACGGGTAACCAGCCGCTAACACGACGGCTTTTCCCTGCTAATGTATGCCGCCAGACAGGGTGCGCGGTTCCCCGCGCCCCGGCGGCTTTTGACCTGACTGTCGGCCCGACCCGTTTTGAACAAGCCCCAATCGCTTTCCTTGCGCTATGACCCACGCGAGCTCTCCGATGAAGAGCTCGTGGAACGTGCGCATGTCGAGCTGTTCCATGTCACCCGCGCCTATGAAGAATTGATGCGGCGTTACCAGCGCACGTTGTTCAACGTTTGTGCCCGATATTTGGGGAACGACCGTGACGCGGATGATGTCTGTCAGGAAGTCATGCTCAAGGTGCTCTATGGTTTGAAGAACTTCGAAGGCAAGTCGAAGTTCAAGACATGGCTATATAGCATCACGTACAACGAGTGCATTACCCAATATCGGAAAGAGCGTCGAAAACGACGCTTGCTTGATGCGTTGAGTCTGGATCCCCTTGAAGAAGCCTCGGATGAAAAATCGCCCAAGGTCGAAGAAAGAGGGGGGCTGGAGCGATGGCTGGTACATGTCAATCCCATCGATCGGGAAATTCTTGTGCTACGTTTTGTCGCAGAGCTGGAGTTTCAGGAGATCGCAGACATTATGCATATGGGCTTGAGCGCGACAAAAATGCGCTACAAGCGTGCGCTGGATCGCCTTCGCGAAAAATTTTCCGGACTCTCTGAAACTTAGTTCGGGAAAAATTATCTCTTATGGGCCGGCGTGTTCTGCTAGAATTGCCGCCCAAGTTGTCTGGAGATTGTTCGACAACTTACTGACCACCAAGATGGGGATTTACGGATGAAACTGAAAAACACCTTAGGCGTAGCCGTTGGCTCTCTTGTTGCCGCCTTTTCGCTGAACGCGCTGGCTCAGGGCCAAGGCGCAGTTGAGGTGGAAGCTTTCGGTAAGCGTTACTTCACCGACAGTTCTCGCGATCTCGAGAACGGCAACCTGTACGGCGGCTCGGTAGGCTACTACCTGACCGACGACGTTTCCCTGGCTCTGTCGTACGGCGAATACCACGACATGACCTCCGAAGACTCCTTCGGTACCGATGGCCACAAGGACATCAAGGGCAACCTGGCTTCCCTCGATGCCATCTACCACTTCGGCACCCCGGGTGTTGGCCTGCGTCCGTACGTTTCTGCCGGCTTTGCCCATCAGAACATCAGCAACATCCCGCCGCGTACCGGTCGTGACCACAGCACCTTCGCCAACGTTGGTACCGGTCTGAAGTACTACTTCACCGAGAACTTCTTCGCCAAGGCTAGCCTGGACGGCATGTACAACCTGGACGCCCAGGAAGCCGAGTGGATGGCTGGCGTAGGTGTTGGCGTTAACTTCGGCGGTTCCACCAAGCAAGCCGAGCCGGCTCCGGCCCCGGTTGCTGAAGTGTGCGCTGACAGCGACAACGACGGCGTTTGCGACAACGTCGACAAGTGCCCGGACACCCCGGCCAACGTCACCGTTGACGCCGATGGCTGCCCGGCTGTTGCCGAAGTCGTACGTGTTGAGCTGGACGTGAAGTTCGACTTCGACAAGTCCAAGGTGAAAGAAGAAAGCTACGGCGACATCAAGAACCTGGCTGATTTCATGAACCAGTACCCGGCTACCACCACCACCGTTGAAGGCCACACCGACTCCGTTGGTACCGACGCCTACAACCAGAAGCTGTCCGAGCGTCGTGCCAACGCCGTTCGTGAATTGCTGGTTGACCAGTACGGTGTAGGTAGCGAGCGCGTCAACGCTGTTGGCTACGGCGAAACCCGCCCGGTTGCTGACAACGCCACTGCTGACGGCCGCGCTGTTAACCGCCGCGTAGAAGCCGAAGTAGAAGCCCAGGCCAAGTAATTGGTTTGAGCGGTAAGAGAAACCCGGCCTTGGCCGGGTTTTTCTTTGCCTTGAAAAAGGTGCTTGCCGCATAAAAAGGCTATGCCTGCGTTAGCTGTTGCCAGAGATCGGTCATCGGTTCAGAAGCCTTGTAGGAGCTAGCTTGCTAGCGAAACGAGGCCATTCGCTGGCAAGCCTCCTACGGGCAATTCAGCCACTTGCAACACTTGATGCGGACACAGCCATAAAAAAGCCCGGCATAGCCGGGCAAGCACTACTTCGCAGGAGCGAAGACAGGATCAGGCGCTTTGCGCCAGCGGGAAGGCTGCTTGTGCTGCGGCGACTTCCCCGATGACCAGGATCGCGGGGCTGTTGAGTTCGAAGGCCTTGGCATCCACTTTCATGCGCGCGAGGGTGCTGCGGCATTCGCGTTGCTCTGGCAGTGAAGCGTTCTCGATCATCGCCACCGGCATTGTGCCGGGCATGCCACCTCCCAGCAGTCCTTGATGGATGTCGGCCAGCTTGGCCACGCCCATGTAAATGACCAGGGTGGTGCCGGACTGCGCCAGGGCGTGCCAATTGAGGGAGCTGTCGTCCTGGGTATGGGCGGTGACCAGGGTTACGCCGCGGCTGATGCCGCGCAGGGTCAGCGGAATGCCGCAGTTGGTAGCGCCAGCCAGTCCGGCCGTGATGCCATTGACCAGTTCGCTTTCAATCCCACGCCCGGCCAGCCAGTCGGCCTCCTCGCTGCCGCGACCGAAAATGCACGGATCGCCGCCTTTCAGCCGTACCACGCAGCGGCCTTGGCGCGCATAACGCAACATCAAGCGATGGATGAATTCCTGCGGAGTCGAGCGGCAACCGCCGCGCTTGCCGACACGGACTACATGGGCACCCGGACAGTGTTCCAGCACGGCCGGATTGACCAGATCGTCGATCATCACCACATCGGCCCGATTCAACGCCTTCACCGCCTTCAGGGTGAGCAGCTCGGGATCGCCGGGGCCTGCGCCTACCAGCCAGACTTTGCCATTCATTGTGATACTCCAGTGCGCTCGAAGCGCCGCAAATGATTCAGGTCCATGCCAGAACTTCGTCGGAGGCCAGCTCTATCTGCCAGTCATGCAAGGGGCAAGCACCGGACGTAACGTTCACCTGGCCCGGATGCGGATCGCCGGCGCTGAACATCTCGATGCCAGCCACCTTGAGCCGAGTGCCGGTGCGCGAGCCCGGATAGCGCGCAAAGCCGAGCATCGCCAGGTGATTGGCGCAAACCTTGGCCTGCTCCATCAGCGGTGCCACCAGTCCGTAGGAGATTCCCCGGTGGTTCACGCACTCGCCGATGGCATAGATGCGTGGGTCGTATGTCTGCAGGGTGTCGTCGACCAGGATGCCGTGATTGCAGGGCAGGCCAGCCTGCTCGGCCAGTTCGGTGTTGGGGGTGATTCCGGCGGCCATGACCACAAGGTCGGCAGTGATGATTTCGCCGCCCGCCAGTTGCACGGCGCAAACGCGGCCGTCGCCGTTGTCGATCAGCTCCTCAGTGGCGGTGCCCAGGCGGAAACGAATGCCGCGAGCCTGCAAGGCACGCAGCAACTTGTCGCCAGCCGGCAGATCGAGTTGCTTTTCCAGCAACCAATCCGCCAGATGCACGACGGTAACGTCCATGCCACGTTGCTTGAGGCCATTGGCGGCTTCCAGGCCCAGCAGGCCGCCGCCGATCACCACGGCGTGGCTATGAGTACGGGTTGTTTCGATCATTGCGCGCGCCCCGGCGATATCGCGGTAGCCGATCACGCCTTGCAGTCGATTGCCGGGTATGGACAGGCGGCTCGGCGTGGATCCGGTGGCGATGACAAGACGGTCATAGTCGGCGCGGCTGCCATCTTCGGCAATCACCTGGCGTCGCAGGCGATCGATCTTCACCACCTTGCGATTCAGCAGCAGTTCAATGCCGTTATCCGCGTACCAGGCGAGGTCGTTGAGGATGATTTCCTCGAAGGACTGCTCGCCGGCCAGAACCGGAGAGAGCAGGGTGCGGTTGTAGTTCGGATGGGGTTCGGCGCCGAACACAGTGATCTGGTACCGCTCCGGAGCCAGTCTCAGCAGTTCTTCGAGAGTACGCACTCCGGCCATGCCGTTTCCGATCACCACCAGCTTGGATGTCTTCATGCCAGGACACTCCTGCACAAACGTCGAGCAAACAAAAAAGGCGTCCCGCTGTTGCCAGCAGGACGCCTTTGTCCAAGTCCCGTTCTCTCGGGAAAGTGCCGTCTCGTCGTTGAGGCGGACGCTTTTTGTAGATTGTCGAAGTGGACGTTGCAGCCCTCGTGCCAACCACGAAAGCACCGTATTCCGGCGTTTGGCGCGGTGACTCGGCGGTCGTTGCGCGCTCGCGTGGGGCGCCGTGCTCCAGTCTGGTGCGTTACCCGTGCAGGATCAGGAACAGCAGCATGAGGTTCACCATCAAGGAGAGCAGTGCCATGCCGCGCCATACCTTCAGGGGTTCGCGCTCCAGCAGCGGCCGGGGCTTGGCCGTCAGGGCGCGGCGCTCGCCTTGCTCCAGGGCCAGCAGCCACTCCTCCATCGTTTCGTAGCGGGCGGCCGGATCGGCGGATACAGCGGGAGCCAGGCATTCATCCAGCCAGGCGGGCAGATCGGGCCGGTAGCGGCTGGCCGGCGTGGACGCCCCGAAGCGAGGATGCTGGAACGCTTCGATTTCACCGTGGGGATAGTGGCCGGTCAGCAGGTGGTACAAGGTGACGCCTGCCGCGTAGAGATCCTGCTTCGGGGACGGCGCTGTACCGGCGAATGCTTCCGGTGCGATGTAGCTGGGTGTCCCGGGGAGGCTGTGCGCCTCGTCCTGGGACAGTCCGGGGCAGTAGGCCAGACCGAAATCCAGGAGGCGCAGTTCGCCGTCGTCCCCCCACAACAGGTTTTCTGGCTTGATATCGCGATGCAGGATGTTGCGTCGATGCAGTTGGCCGAGTGCCTTGAGTAGCCGTGGGGCGATGTCCAGCCATTCTGGCAGCGGCATCGGACCGCCGAGGCGCAGATGCTCGGCGAGCGTCTGCCCGGCGTATTCGCGCTGCACGTAATACAAATGCTGGCGCTGGGGCAGCGGATGAGCTTCCGGAAAATGGCGCCCGGCCACCCGGCGCAGGAACCACTCTTCCAGCATCAGGGCCGGCCCGGCTGCGGGTTCGTCATGACGGCTGGCGGGCAGGGTCTTGAGTAACCAGCGGCGGTCCTGGCTGTCGCGTACCCGATAGACCATGGACTGACGCGACTCGGCTACCAGGCGTTCCACCTGCCAGCCCTCGAAGGAATGGCCTTCCTGCAAGCGAGGCGGCAGCGGCCAGTGGTCGAGCTGCGCCAGGGTATCCGCCAGGCCGGCCTGGGGCAGATTGTCGACGCGGATCAGCAGCGCGCTGGCATTGTCCTGGCCTCCCGCCAGGTGCGCAGCGCTGACCAGCGCCTGCGCGGCTGCCGGGAGATCCTGTTCATCCTGCAGGATGCGTTGAATGCCGTGGTCGCCGAGCACGGCCCAGACACCATCGCTGACCAGCACGAAACCCTCACGCTCCGCCAACTCGCCATCCAGGTAATCCACTACCAGATGCTGGTCCAGGCCGAGCGCACGCTTGAGCACGTGCTGCATGCCGGGCTGTTCCCAGACGTGGTCTTCGCTGAGTCGGGAAAGTTGCTGGCCGTTCCAGCGATAGGCGCGACAGTCGCCGACATGGGCCAGGGTGAAGCGGCGTCCGCGCAGGACCATGGCGGTCAGGGTGGTGAGCAGCGGCTGGCCGCCACCATTGGCCTGAAGCCAGCGGTTGTGGGCCACCAGCAGCCGATCCAGCGACTGGGCTACGGCCCAGGTTTCCGGCGTCGAGTAATAGTCCAGTGCCAGGGCCTGGAGGGTGGCACGTGCGGCGAGTCCGCCGTCGGCGCACTGACTGACACCGTCGGCGAGGGCGAAGAGATAGCCTTTGCTGGCGGCCAGGGCGGGCGCCGGGGTGACCACCCGAACGGCGTCCTGGTTCTCCGTGCGCGGCCCCGTGGAGCTGGCTTCGCCAAAGCTGAGTTGCAGCGTCATCAGCGGTCCGTCCTGTATGGCGAAAGGAGCGCGAGGCGCTCCTTTGTCGGATCTGCTCCGGCACGCCACGGGTGCCGGATCGGGTTCGAGGTCAGACGCGGGCCGCGGTGACAGCAGCGGAGCCCCAGGTGGTGCGCCAGCGTTGCTTCACACCGTAAAGACCGAACCAGGCCACTACGCCGAGGCTGGCGAACAGCCACAGGCCCAGTTGGTAGTCGCCGGTGTGTTGCTTGATGGCACCAAGGCCTGCGGTCAGGCAGAAGCCGCCGATTCCGCCGGCCATGCCGATCAGGCCGGTCATCACACCGATCTCCTTGTAGAAACGCTGCGGTACCAGTTGGAACACGGCGCCGTTACCTGCACCCAGGCTCAGCATGGCGACCACGAACAGCGCCAGGGCCGCGGCGGAACTTGCAATGTGGAAGCCCACGGCGGCGATGCACACCGAGGCGACGGTATAGACGACCAGCAGGGTGCGGATGCCGCCGATACGGTCGGCAAAGGCGCCGCCGAGCGGGCGCATCAGGCTGCCGGCGAAGACGCAGGCGGCGGTGTAGTAGCCAGCGGTAACCGGGGCCAGGCCGTACTGGTCGTGGAAGTAACCGGGCAGGGTGCTGGCCAGGCCGAGGAAGCCGCCGAAGGTCACGCTGTAGAACAGCATGAACCACCAGCTGTCGCGGTCACCCAGGGCCTTGAGGTAGTCGCCCATCGACTTGGGAGCGGGGCGGTTGGGGGCGTTGCGGGCAGCCAGGGCGAAGATTGCCAGGGTGAGCACCAGCGGGATCAGCGCCAGGCCGAAGACATTGTTCCAGCCATACAAGGCTGCCAGGCCGGGGGCGAAAAGGGCGGCCAGCACCGTGCCCGAGTTGCCCGCGCCGGCGATGCCGAGCGCCTTGCCCTGGTGCTGCGGCGGGTACCACTGGGACGCCAGCGGCAATGCCACGGCGAAGGAGGCACCGGCGAAACCCAGGAAGAGACCGAGAAGCAACGCTTGCTCATAGCTGTGAATGCCCATCTGCCAGGCGACGAACAGGGCGACGATGACCACCACCTGGCCGAGCACGCCGGCGGCTTTCGGCGAGGTACGGTCTGCCAGCATGCCCATCAGGAATCGCAGCACGGCACCGGCCAGGATGGGCGTGGCCACCATCATCGCGCGCTGCTGGGTGCTGAGTTGGAGGTCGGCTGCGATCTGCACGCCCAGCGGGCCAAGGACGTACCAGACCATGAAGCTCAGGTCGAAGTAGAGGAAGGCGGAGAACAGGGTGGGCGTGTGGCCGGCTTTCCAGAAACTCGTTGTCATCGAACACCTCATCTGCAGTTAGGGGCCGGGAGGCGCGCTCGCCGTGATCGTGGGCACGGCGGTCGCACCTCCCGGTAAAACGTCGCGCTTGTGGCGCGTCGTCCTGCGGCCGGAGCCGCAGCGGGATTGAGTGAGCTGCAAGTGAACGTCCGGATCCCGGCCCGTCCACCGCCCCATCGCTGGGGCCGGAACGAAAAAGGCGTCGCACCACTGCCTGCATTGCTGCGGAGTGACGCGACGCCTTTGTCGTGTAGTAGGGCAACCGCCGTTGGCTACCTCTGCCAGTAGCAGAGCAAGAGCCGGGCCAATCCTGGAAAGTGCCGTTCTAGAGGGATCTTTTGCCGTCCGGGCGATTTTCGGGCTGATTCAAAACGGGGCGATGGGGTCGTGGGTGCACCGAGTTGAAGCTGGAATGGGTCAGTCCACCCAGTTCACCTTCGGGAAGGTGTTGCGGAAGTTCTCCGGCATGGGTACTACGCGGGATTCCCGATAGTTGAAGAAGACGAAGCCGGACTTGGCCATGGCCACCAGCGCGCCGTCCGCCGGGCGAGTGATGCGGAAAGTGATGTCGCCGCCGTAACGGTTGAAGTCCATGACGCCGACCTCGAACAGCAACTGATCGCGCGCATGGGCTTCGGCGCGGTAGGTGGTCGCCAGGTCGGTGACGATGATGCCGACGCCGTCCTCAGCAGTCTCGGTGATACCGAACTCGAACAGAAACCGTGCCCGGGCTTCGGAGATCATCGAGATCATCGAGTCGTTTCCCAGGTGGTTTGCGCCATTGATGTCGGTGACGCGCACGGTCAGATGCGTCGAGTAGCAATACTGGTCTTCGGGAAAGTTCAGGGACAGGCGGGCCATGGGAACCTCGGGCGTAGAAGCGGCGGGGCGCCGATTCTACGCCCGTGGCGGCGGATGAGCCGTCATTCTCCGGTTGAATGTCAGCGGTGCAGGCCGTTCAACCAGTAGAAGGTCACGCGACCGCCTTCATTGGTCGCGCCGTAGTTGTCCTGGATATAGGCGCCGGCCTTGAAGTAGAGCTGCTGCTTGCTCCAGTAGCTGCTGAGCTCGCGGTACAGGTTGCCGTCATCGCCCTTGCTGGTCACGACGATGCCCAGTCTTCCGCTGGGGGTCAGGCGCAGGTCGTATCCGAAGCGTTCGCCCAGATCGACGTTTTCCGCGAGGAGGATGTTCTCCACCTCATCATCGCCGGGGCGTTTGCGCAACAGGGCTTCGATTCGGCCATTACCGCGCAAGTAGTGGTACTGGATTTTCAGCAGCGGATCATTCTGGCTGCCGGCTTCGTCCTTGCTGTGAATCTGGCCGATGACGATCTTGTTTTCGCTCGGGACCTGGTCAACGGAAAGCACTGCACTCAGATAATTGTCGGCGCTGGCGTGGTACCAGTAGCTCAGGGTGCCGTCGGCCTGGGTTTCACGCAGCTCCGTACGCGGGTAAGTGGAGTCTTCGGTATGCGAGCCGTTCACTGGCACCCAGAAACTGATGCTGCCATCGGAGTTGCGCCGGAAGTACTGGCTTTCATAGCCATTATTGAGGCGGTCGGTGGTGATGAGGGTATTGGAGGTGGTGGCTGGGACCGTGAGGTTCCAGGTGCTGAGGTCGATCACTGTATGTCCTTACTGCATATCACTTAGGGGCAGCAGTTCGTACATGCGAACGGAGGAAAAGTTCCGGAGCAGCCCGATAAAAGAAGAAGTTTGGACTGTGGTGCCTGTTTGGGATGGGCAGGCGAAGGAGGCGCGGGATTCTTGAAGTGGCTGAGGGAAGTTGGTGCCAGATATTGCGAAAGTTAAAACTTGGCGAACTTTTATTTGAAACTGGGCATCCCTGCCCAGCCATCTCTTACAGCGAGGCGAGTGCAGGTTTCACTTCGGAAGGAGCGAGATTTTCATCTCGTTTGCTTGCCCACTTCACCAGCAGCGTCATCGCGACGAAGCCAAGGCAGATGAACAGCGGGTAAGCGAACATGATTTCGCCAAGGGAGTATTTCCAGCTGAGCGGACGAGCAATGCCCAGCATGGCCCCATAGAACCAGGAGACTCCGGAGACGACGCCCGAGAACACCGCGAGGGTGCGGGCGTTGGTTTCCATCCTGACCAGCGTGCCGGCCTTCTTGATAGCAGGCAGGACTGCGCTGTGCAGCAGGAAGCCGTTTACGGTCAGCAACGTTACGACCAGGACCTTGGCCTGGAGTTTGGGGTTGAGGAAGTACACCGCGCCTTTGACAGAGTAGTCCAGCAGTACGATACCTATCCCTGTTACCCAGAGTGCCGCAAGTGCAAGCAGTACAGTTTTCTTCAAAGTATCAAGATGGGTTTTGTCGCTGTGGGTAGCGTCGTCTTCGCCAGTGATCATCTGCTTGATCATGGCGTAATCGCTGGTCAGGACCAGGCCGATTGCCACGCAGCAGGCGATCAGGTGGGCATAAACAACACCCATGCGCATTAATTCCATGGTGGCTTCCTGTTTGAACAGGGAAGTAATGAGATGATACAGCTCCATGGTTGACCTCTTGTTTTACAAAGTAAGTTGGTGTGCTGATGCAGTAAGGGCACCGATATATTGTTGATTTACTCGTTAGTCTCTCTGGACTTTGAGTTGTTGGTCAGGTTGTTAATGCATCTCTAGTTTTATTCATGTCTTCATAAGCATTCCTCCTTTTTTTGAGACAGAGAAACCTCCTGCACGTGAACTTGTGCAGTTGGAATCGCTCCGGACTCAAGGGGAAAAAGACATGCGCGCCGAGGACCAACCATGGCTCAAAAGTGGCGCGATGCACTTAGGCGTTCATCAGAGTGGTAGAACCCTGATTTTGTTCAAAAATTGATCTGAAAGCCGACGAGCGGTGGTGTTCGTGGATGTGCGCCAAACGCTTGAAAAGGCAAGCAAACCTTGCCAGGCGGGGATTTCGGGAAAGTTCAGTGGCGGGAGCGTCCCCTGTGACCAGGGGACGCTATCGTGCGTCAGGCCTTACCGGCCTTCCGGGGCTTGGGTGCCGTAGGTTCAAGGTGCCCGTCAGCGCGGAACATGCCCTTGATGCCGCGCACGGCTTGGCGAATCCGATCCTGGTTCTCGATCAGGGCGAAGCGCACGTGGTCGTCGCCGTAGTCGCCAAAGCCAAGGCCGGGAGAGACGCAGACCTTGGCGTCGGCCAGCAGCTTCTTCGAAAACTCCAGCGAACCCATGGCGGCGTAGGGCTCGGGAATCTTGGCCCAGACGTACATCGAGGCCTTCGGGTTTTCCACCATCCAGCCAATTTCGTGCAGCCCCTTCACCAACACGTTACGACGCTGACGGTACTGCTCGGCGATGTCCCGCACGCACTGCTGATCGCCTTCCAGCGCAGCGATGGCGGCTACTTGCAGGGGGGTGAAGGTGCCGTAGTCGTGGTAGCTCTTGATCCGTGCCAGGGCGCTGACCAGTTCCGGATTGCCGACCATGAAGCCGATCCGCCAGCCCGCCATGTTGTAGCTCTTGGACAGGGTGAAGAACTCCACCGCAATGTCCTTGGCGCCCGGTACCTGCATGATCGAAGGTGCCTTCCAGCCGTCGTAGACGATGTCGGCATAGGCCAGGTCATGGATCACCAGCACTTCGTACTGCTTGGCCAGGGCGACCACGCGCTCGAAGAAGTCCAGTTCCACGCACTGGGCGGTGGGGTTGGAAGGGAAGCCGAGGATCATCATCTTCGGCTTCGGAATGCTTTCGCGGATCGCCCGCTCCAGCTCGGCGAAGAAGTCCACGCCGGGTATCAGGGGAACCGAGCGCACCTGGGCGCCGGCGATCACTGCGCCGTAAATGTGGATCGGGTAGCTGGGGTTGGGTACCAGTACGGTGTCGCCATGGTCGAGTGTGGCGAGCATCAGGTGTGCCAGGCCTTCCTTGGAGCCGATAGTGACGATGGCTTCGGTTTCAGGATCGATCTCCACGTCGTAACGGTCCTTGTACCAGCGCGAGATGGCTCGGCGCAGGCGGGGAATGCCGCGGGAAGTGGAGTATCCGTGGGTGTCTTCGCGCTGGGCGACTTGCACGAGCTTTTCCACGATATGCGGCGGAGTGGCGCCGTCGGGGTTGCCCATGGAGAGGTCGATGATGTCCTCGCCGCGACGGCGTGCAGCCATCTTGAGTTCGGCGGTGATGTTGAAGACGTAGGGGGGGAGACGATCGATGCGCGCAAAACGGCGCGGTGAACGCTGGTCAGCCATGCTTTCCTCGGATACGTAAGCGCCCGGAACCGTCCGAGCGACGTCGGCCACTGCGGTGGCCTGGCGGCGAAGATAAGGGCTGCGGCAGCGGTTTGTCGAGGAAAGTTTCGCCACTCCGGGCCATGCTGGCGACCCGGAGTGGCGATCTTCATTCGTGGACCAGGATTGAGAACTTCTTGTGGTGGGTGCTGCCGTTGACATCACTGACCTGGGCCACGAACCAGTGGGCGATGGACGAGACCGCCCGAGCCTCGGGTGTGCCGCTGACGACGCCGTCACGAGACATTTTCAGCCCGGCCGGGGGATGGCCGCTGACCAGGCGCCAAGTAGCGCCGCCGCGCCCACCGGTGCTGTATAGCTGCGCCAGATAGGGCTGGCCCGCGGCGGCGGAAGGCAGGGCGGCGGGGCTGTTGACCAGCAGGCCGTCATTGGGGTGGCTGGCGGCAAGGCGGTAAAACTTCACTCGGCCACCTTCAGTCGCACTGCTGCCGTGCATGTGCAGGTAGGCGCCCGCTTTGAAGTAGAAGGTTTCGCCGTTCCATGACGGGTCCATCACCATGCGCGCCACGGTCCCGCCGTTGGCCGAGGCCATGGCGACGTTGTTGCTCACCCGCGTCTGGTAGCTGAAGGTTTCCCCCAGATCGACGTCTGTGGCGAGCACGTGGTTGGTGTAGGGCGGACCTTGTACAGGCGTGCCCTGCAGCTTGGCAATCACCCGGCCCGTGCCCAGGGCGGCATCGTAGCGGTAATAGACCAGGATCAGCGGTGCACTGCCGTAGCCGTGCACCTGGCCCACGATGACGATGCCGTCACTGGGCACTTGCGTCACTTTCAGAAGCGCGTCCTGCACCGATTCGCCTGCGCCGCTCCAGGTCATGCCGAGATTGCTGGGGTCGAGCATTTCTCGCAGTTCGGCGCGCGGACTGCTGGATCCACCGGCGGTGGCGCCGTTGACCGGGGCCCAGAACGTCATGGCGCCGTCCTGGGTATCGGTGCGAAACCAGCGCGATTCATAGCCATAGGGGCCGGCCAGCTGATCGGGGCGAACAGTGACCGCCGTACCGCTGGTGCCGCCGTCGGCATCCTGGGGAACGGTGAGGTTCCAGTTTTCCAGGGCAAAGTTGCCGCCCGGGGCGACGCCCTTGTAGAGATCCGCCTGGCTATTGCCTGCCAGCAGGCAGCCGAGCAGCGCGGGCCCCCAACAGTGGGACCTGAAGGTGTGGGGTGCGCGAGAGGGGAAAATCTGCATGCCTTGCGTCCTTATCGGTGGGTTACACGTCTTGCTCATGGGCGTGTCCCGCAGGCGTGCCTTCCCCCGTTAATGGAAAAGGCCTGCGCGGGGCAGGCCTTTCACTGAGTAGCGGGTCGAACGGAAGGTTCGATCTTTTCGGCTACCCATCGGCTGGAGTCGCGCGGATCGTCCCTTTCAATGACCGAGCATGTCGTGCATCGCGATGATCTGTTCGGCCACCTGGATCAGCTTCTGTTGGCGACTCATGGCCTGACGGCGCATCAAGGTGTACGCCTCCTCCTCGTTGCAGCTCTTCATTTTCATCAGCAATCCCTTCGCCAGTTCGATGCGCTTGCGTTCGGCCAGTTGCTGGTCACGAGCGTTGAGCTGAGCGCGCAGAGCCTGATCGCTTTCGAAGCGCGCCATGGCGACATCGAGGATGGGCTGCAGGCGGTCAACCTGGATGCCTTCGACGATGTATGCACTGACGCCGGCCTGGATGGCCTGGCGCATGACTTTCGGGTCGTGTTCGTCCGTGAACATGACGATGGGGCGGGGCTGGTCGCGGCTGACCAGTACCACCTGTTCCATCACGTCGCGACCCGGGGATTCTGTGTCGATCAGGACCACGTCCGGGCGGATGGCCTCGACGCGTCCCGGCAGGTCGATGGTCAGGCCGGATTCGTCGATGACCTCGAAGCCGGCTTCGATCAGGGCGGCCTTGAGCCGGCCGACTTTCTTCGCAGTGTCGTTGATCAGCAGGATGCGCAGCATGTTGGCGGTCTTCCCTAGCGGCTACAGGGCAATGGCGCGGGCGTTGCCGGCCAGGGAGTGGATCGGGAAGCTGCGGGCGTAGGCGGCGGGGTCGGTGCCGTCCCATTGGCGACCGTCGATCAGGGTGGCGCTGCGCATCAGGCCGGGAAGCGGGACGCCCAGGGCTTCAGCTGCCTCGCGGTAGAGGTCCAGGCGTTGCACGCGCTGGGCGACGGCGAGGTAGTCCGGGTCGCTCCGCAGCAGGCCCCAGCGGCGGAACTGAGTCATGAACCAGATGCCGTCGGAGAGGTAGGGCATGTTCACCTTGCCGTCCGCGTGGAAGCGCAGCGGGTGTTCGTCCTCCCAGGCGTTGCCGATGCCATCCTGGTAGTGGCCGAGGAAGCGCGGCTCCACGGCCGAGAGGGGGACGTCGACGTAGTCGCTACCGCTGATCAGTTGGGCGGTGCTGCGGCGGTTTTCCAGGCTGGCATCGATGAAGCGGCTGGCCTCAAGCACCGCCATGGTCAGTGCGCGGGCGGTGTTGGGGTACTGCTCGGCGAATTCTCGGGTTACGCCGAGGACCTTCTCCGGATGGTCTGGCCAGATCATCTGGCTGGTGGCGAGGGTGAACCCCTGGCCCTGGTCGACCGCCAACGCGCCCCAGGGGCCGCCCGCACAGAAACCGTCGATCCGGGCGGCCTTGAGGTGGGCCACCATCTGCGAAGGCGGTACCACGACTGTATCGACGTCTTGCAGCGGGTGGATGCCCTGGGCGGCGAGCCAGTAGTTCAGCCACATGGCGTGGGTGCCAGTGGGAAAGGTCTGGGCGAAGGTCAGGCGTGCGCCACCCTGGTGCACATGACGGGCCAGTGCATCGGAACTGGTCACGCCGATGCGCTTGAGTGGTTCGGAGAGGTTGATGGCCTGCCCGTTCTGGCAGAGCCCCATGAGGATGGCCATCTCGGCGCAGGGGCCGCCAATACCGAGCTCGATCCCATAGATCTGCCCGTAGAGAGCCTGCGCTGCGTCCAGCTCGCCGGAGAGCAGCTTGTCTCGCAGGGTGGCCCAGGACGATTGGCGCTGCAGGTCCAGGGTCAGGCCGTAGGGCTGCGCGAAGCCCTGGGTGGCCGCGACTATCAGGGATGCCGAGTCGGTCAGGGGCATGAAGCCCAGGTTGAGCACGCACTTCTCCGGTGCATCGCTGCCTGCGACCCAGGCGAGGTTGTCCGTGCGCGTGGTGTCTTGCTTGTCCGTCATTGTGGTGGCCACCTTTCAGCAAAATGGCGCCGATCCGGAGCAGCCGGGGCCGGCCGGAATCGACGCCATCGTCAGCAGCTCGTTCCGTCGTTGGAGCGGGCTTCGTTGAGGCAAGCTGAAGCAAGCGATATGCCAGCGGCGCAAAAAAAATCAGCCCCGCGAGTGCGGGGCCAGGGTCGTACGTCGGAGGGGCCTCAACGTTCGATGATCTGTTTCACCTGGCTCTGCGGAATTTGCTGGCTGCGACCTTCGTGGTCCTCGAACTCGATCATGCCGGTGTCTTTATCCAGTTCGGGCTTCTCGTCGGTGGCGATGAGTTGGCCGTCGGTCGTGGCGATCAGGTATTCGCTGGAGCAGCCGGCCAAGCCAAGGGCGCAGATGAGGATCAGGGACCAGGTTTTCATGGCGGCGTCCAACGTCGTGGGGGTGATACTTGGAACATAGCTGCTGGCAGGGCGGCTGCAAGTCGGGCTGATGGCAAACGGCGTCGGCAGGTTCCGGAAAAGAAAAAGCCCCGCACGAGGCGGGGCTTTCTCATTGCCGGGATACCGATGAGGCCTTAGGCCTGCACCACCGGGATCTTGGCGTTTGCAGCGGCTTCCTTGTACTCGGCGATCTGGTCGAAGGACAGGTAGCGATAGATATCGGCAGCCATGCTGTCGATGTTCTTCGCGTATTCCATGTACTCCTCGACGGTCGGCAGTTTGCCAATGATGGAGGCAACAGCCGCCAGTTCGGCGGAGGCCAGGTAGACGTTGGTGGCGTCGCCCAGGCGGTTCGGGAAGTTACGGGTGGAGGTGGAGACCACAGTGGCACCAGTCTGCACGCGTGCCTGGTTACCCATGCACAGGGAGCAGCCCGGCATTTCCATGCGGGCGCCGGCTTTGCCGTAGATGCCGTAGTAGCCTTCCTCGGTCAGCTGGTGCTGGTCCATCTTGGTCGGCGGAGCCAGCCACAGACGGGTCGGGATGCCGCCCTTGACCTTGTCGAGCAGCTTACCGGCAGCGCGGAAGTGGCCGATGTTGGTCATGCAGGAACCGATGAACACTTCGTCGATCTTGTCGCCGGCCACGGTGGACAGCAGGCGGGCATCGTCCGGGTCGTTCGGCGCGCAGAGCACGGGCTCTTTCACGTCGGCCAGGTCGATTTCGATGACGGCGGCGTATTCGGCGTCCTTGTCGGCTTCCAGCAGCTGCGGCTTGGCCAGCCAGGCTTCCATCGCCTGGGCGCGACGCTCCAGGGTACGGGCGTCGCCGTAGCCTTCACCGATCATCCAGCGCAGCAGGGTGATGTTGGACTTCAGGTATTCGGCGATGGCGTTTTCCGGCAGCTTGATGGTGCAACCAGCAGCGGAACGCTCGGCCGAGGCGTCGGACAGCTCGAAGGCTTGCTCGACGGTCAGGTCGTTCAGGCCTTCGATCTCGAGGATGCGGCCGGAGAAGATGTTCTTCTTGCCCTTCTTCTCGACGGTCAGCAGGCCAGCCTGGATGGCGTAGTAGGGGATGGCATGCACCAGGTCACGCAGGGTGATACCGGGCTGCATCTTGCCCTTGAAGCGCACCAGAACGGATTCCGGCATGTCCAGCGGCATGACGCCAGTGGCGGCGGCGAAGGCTACCAGGCCGGAACCGGCCGGGAAGGAGATGCCGATCGGGAAGCGGGTGTGGGAGTCGCCACCGGTGCCGACGGTGTCAGGCAGCAGCATGCGGTTCAGCCAGCTGTGGATGATGCCGTCGCCCGGACGCAGGGACACGCCGCCGCGGGTCTTGATGAAGTCCGGCAGGGTGTGGTGGGTGTTGACGTCGATGGGCTTCGGATAGGCAGCGGTGTGGCAGAAGGACTGCATCACCAGGTCGGCGGAGAAGCCGAGGCAGGCGAGGTCTTTCAGCTCGTCGCGGGTCATCGGGCCGGTGGTGTCCTGGGAGCCGACGGTGGTCATCTTCGGCTCGCAGTAGGTGCCCGGACGGACGCCTTGACCTTCGGCCAGACCGCAGGCGCGGCCAACCATCTTCTGGGCCAGGGTGAAGCCCTTGCCGCTGTCGGCCGGGGATTCCGGCTTCTTGAACAGGTCGGAAGCACCCAGACCCAGTTCGGCACGGGCCTTCTCGGTCAGGCCGCGGCCGATGATCAGCGGGATACGGCCGCCGGCGCGGACTTCGTCCAGCAGGACCGGGGTCTTCAGTTCGAAGTTGGTGACGACTTCGCCGCTGTCGTGGCGAACGACCTTGCCTTCATAGGGGTACACGTCGATGACGTCGCCCATGGCCAGGTTGGTGCAGTCGAATTCGATCGGCAGAGCGCCGGCGTCTTCCATGGTGTTGTAGAAGATCGGGGCGATCTTGGTGCCGAAGCAGAAGCCACCGGCGCGCTTGTTCGGTACGTAAGGAATGTCGTCGCCGAAGAACCACAGCACCGAGTTGGTGGCGGATTTGCGGGAAGAACCGGTACCCACCACGTCACCGACATAGGCAACCGGGAAGCCTTTGGCCTTCACGGCTTCGATCTGCTTGAGCGGGCCGATCGAGCCAGGCTGCTCGGGTTCGATACCGTCGCGAGCCATCTTCAGCATGGCCAGGGCATGCAGCGGGATGTCAGGGCGCGACCAGGCGTCAGGAGCCGGGGACAGGTCGTCGGTGTTGGTTTCGCCGGGCACCTTGAACACGGTCAGGGTGTACTTGTCGGCGATGGCCGGACGGGCGGTGAACCACTCGCCTTTGGCCCAGGACTGCAGCACGGCCTTGGCGGAAGCGTTGCCTTTCTTGGCGCGCTCGGCAACGTCGTGGAAGGCGTCGAACATCAGCAGGGTGTGCTTCAGTTGTTCGGCGGCGACGGTGGCCAGTTCGGCATCGTCCAGCAGCTCGACCAGGGTGGCGATGTTGTAGCCGCCCTGCATGGTGCCCAGCAGTTCGGTGGCGCGAGCCTTGTTGATCAGCGGGGAAGTCGCTTCGCCCTTGGCGATAGCGGAGAGGAAACCTGCTTTGACGTAGGCAGCTTCATCGACACCCGGCGGAACACGATTGGTGATCAGGTCGAGGAGGACGGCCTCTTCGCCAGCCGGGGGATTCTTCAGCAGCTCGACCAGGCCTGCAGTTTGTTCGGCGTTCAGCGGCTGGGGTACGACCCCTTGGGCGGCGCGCTCTTCTACGTGTTTGCGATAGGCTTCAAGCACAGTTTTACCCTCATCAGTGGCCCTGGAATCGTCCAGGGCGCTCATCCAGGAATCCGCCGAACGCATGCGCCGCACAGCTTTTTGGGCTGTCTGGCCAAGGTTTCGGCGGCCTCCATCGAGAAGCTGTTTTCAAAGTTTTACGCCGGAAGGAAGGCCTGATGAGGGCTGGCGGCGGACATCCCGGGCGGGATGCCCAGCGCCATTATTTCCTGCCGGATCGACTGTGCTCGTGACGCTTTGAAAACAGCTTCCAACGGATATCGGCGCCTAAAATGGCGCGCCGATTCTAAAGGAAAGGCTCGACAAAGTTAAGCCGAAATCCCTATTTCCCTGAGGGTGACCCTGATTAGACAAAGGGCTAAGATGGCCGGCCCGTTTTACCTGCCGAATTCACCTCCACCATGTCCAACCAGCGCATCAAGACGCCTTGCGTCGGCCTCTGTTCAACCGTCTATGGCGATCACGTGTGCCGGGGCTGCAAGCGTTTCCATCATGAGGTGGTGAACTGGAACCTCTACAACGAGGAGGAGAAACGCGCGGTCTGGCGGCGTCTGGAAATCCTGCTGGTGCAGGTGATGGAAGCCAAGCTGGAGGTGTTCGATCCGCAACGCCTGCGACAACAGCTGGAGCAGCGCCAGGTGCGTTTCGTGCCGGAACAGTCGCCTTACTGCTGGGCCTACCAATTGATCGCGCGGGCCTCGCGAATGATCAATCGTCTGGATGCCTATGGCGTCTCGCTGCTCCCGGAATTTCGCGGCTGGGCACTCCCGGAGTTGCGGGAAGCCATTGATCGGGAATTCTTCCTGCTGTCCGAGGCTCACTACGAACGCTATATCGCTCCGCGCTTCCTGCGGGAGGGCGTCGAGAGCCGCGTCTGAACCCAAAAAAAGCCGCCATCAGGCGGCTTTTCAATGGGCGGGGGGGGATCAGCGCTGGGCGACCAGCTCCTCCAGGTGGGCGATGATCGCATCGGGCTTGAGGACCAGAACGTCGCTTTCCAGGGTATCCAGCACCACTTCAGCCGTATTGCCGATCAGCGCACCGGACAGGCCGGAGCGGGCGACGGTGCCGATCACGGTCACTGCGGCTCCGAGTTTGTGGGCGATGTGGGGGATCAGCACGTCAGCCGGCCCTTCCTCGATATGTAACCGTTCGTCGCTGACGTCATATTCAGCCTGGAAGGTGCGGCATTCATCGCGGTAGCGGGCCTCGATGGTTTCCTTGAGCTGGAAGGTCGGGTCCGCCGCCGAGAGCATGGGCGACGGGTGGGCGCTGATCACGTGCAGGGTGCCGTGTGCCAGGCTGGCGATGTCGTAGCCGTGGCTGACGATAGTGGCGTGCAGGGTGCGGTGCTCGCCGTCGCTGTTGCCCACGTCCACCGCCGCCAGGATGTTACCGCCGGTCCAGGGCTTGTCGGTCTTGACCATCAGTACCGGCCCAGGGCAGAAGCGCAGGAGTTTCCAGTCGTCCGGGGTGAGCAGGGCTTTTTTCAGCGGGTTATCGGGAACGTGCTGCTTGATGACCAGGCCGCAGCCTTCCGCCTGTTGCGCGGCGATGATGGTGTGGTGCTGATTCTCCAGCCAGCTGTGCTGAGTGCTGACGCTATAGCCTTCAGCCTTGAGTGATTCGGCCAGGTCGCTGAGATAGTCGGCATGGTCGCCCTTGCGGTCGCAGATGAGCAGGTGCAGGTGCGACTGGGTCACTCCGGCGATCAGTTTTGCCCGTTTCAGGGCGAGGCCCTCCGGCCGGTCCGGCTCCAATACCACCAGAATGCTGCGAATGGCTTGCATGGTCCTCATCTCCCTGTCGATGGCTTATAGCCAAAGCAAATGTAGTCCCGATTTCGCTTTAGTGTTCTTGACATATATCAAGCGGCCCAGGCTGGTCGTCGCTTCCTGCATTCGTATAATGCTCCGCCTTCGGGAGCCCGGCCAGCGTGGCCCCCTGCATGATGAGAGCCGCTTGTGAACCTGCCCGAGATCCATGACTTCCTTGCCTGTCGTACCCCTGATGCGTGGGTGGCGGCGGCATTGGCCGATCAGGAAACCCTGCTGATCGACCACAAGAACAACGAGTACAAGGCGGCGTCCACAGCCATGGCGTTAATGGCCAAGTACTCGACCCGGCTGGACCTGATCAACTTCATGTCCCGGCTGGCTCGTGAGGAGTTGGTGCATCACGAGCAGGTGCTGCGCATCATGAAGCGCCGCAAGATCGACTTGAAACCCGTCTCGGCTTCGCGCTACGCGTCTGGCCTGCGCAAGTTCGTGCGTGCCCATGAACCGCAGAAACTGGTGGATACGCTGGTGGTGGGGGCTTACATCGAGGCGCGCTCGTGCGAGCGTTTCGAGGCGCTGGTGCCGCATCTGGATGAAGAGCTGGCGAAGTTTTACGGCGGATTGCTGAAAAGCGAGTCCCGCCACTATCAGGGCTACCTGAGGCTGGCCTATCAGTATGGCGAGGCGAGGGATGTCGACCACTGCATCGAGAAGGTTCGGGTGGCGGAGCAGGAGTTGATCGAGTCGCCCGACGAGGAATTCCGCTTCCATAGCGGCGTGCCCGCCTGACGAATAGAAAAAGCGCCCCGAGGGGCGCTTTTTCCTGGGTGCGGGCGTCAATCCAGGCTGAACGGGGTCTGCTGGAAACCCTGCTCATCAACCTGAAGTGCCCAGCCTTGTCGGTCCCAGTCGCCGAGGACGATGCGCCGGGCGGGTTGACCGTCCAGTTCCAGTTCGTGGGTGCCGGGGCGATGGGTGTGTCCGTGGATCAGGGTCCTTGCACCAAACTGGCGGAGCATGCGTGGAATTTCTTCCGGGGTGACGTCGGTGATTTCCATGGCTTTCTGCCGCGTCTGCATACGGCTTTCCTTGCGTAGCTTGCGCGCGAGTTTGTGACGCGTCGCCAGTGGCAGATTGCGCAGGATGAACAGGCTCACCGGGTTACGCAGCCATCTGCGCAGCCGCATATACGCCTCATCCTGAGTGCACAGGCTGTCACCGTGCATCAGCAGCACCGCCTCGCCGTTCATTTGCACCAGGCTCGGGTCCTTCAGCAGGGTGCAGCCGGCTTCGCGGCAGAACGCGCCGCCGATCATGAAGTCACGGTTGCCGTGCATGAGGAAGATACGAGTGCCGCTGTCGGCGAGCTTGCGCAGGGCTTGGGCGATCGAGCGCTGGAAGGGTGTCATCGCGTCGTCGCCAATCCAGGCTTCAAAGAAGTCTCCGAGGATGTAGAGGGCTTCGGCCTGCGGCGCTCGGGTCTGCAGGAAATGAAGAAACGCCCGGGTAATGTCCGGGCGTTCCTCTTCGAGATGCAGATCGGAGATCAGCAATATCACTCGGCGATCTCGGCCTTCTCGATGATCACGTCATCGACCGGGACGTCCTGGTGGCCAGCCTTCATGGTGGTAGCGACGCCCTTGATCTTGTTGACCACGTCCATGCCTTCTACCACTTCACCGAACACCGCATAGCCCCAGCCCTGTACGGTGGGTGCGCTGTGGTTGAGGAAGGTGTTGTCGGCAACGTTGATGAAGAACTGCGCAGAGGCCGAGTGAGGCTCCATGGTGCGGGCCATGGCGACGGTGCCGACCTTGTTGGAAAGGCCGTTGTTGGCCTCGTTCTTGATGGGCGCACGAGTGGATTTCTGCTTCATGCCCGGTTCGAAACCGCCGCCCTGGATCATGAAGTTGCCGATTACACGGTGGAAGACGGTGCCGTCGTAATGGCCGGATTTCACATACTCCTTGAAGTTGGCCACGGTTTCCGGGGCTTTGTCTTCGAAGAGTTGCAGGGTGATGACGCCATGGTTGGTATGCAGCTTGATCATTTGGCTATTCGCTCTATCGAGAAATCCAAGGCCTGTCAGGGGATTGACAGCTTCGGCTATGATAAGCGCTTTGATTTGGCCGGCCTACCCTGAGCCGCGCACCAGCCAGATGTAAGGACCCCATGAGCAAGCCAGAGACTCCCGCCGCTTCCAACTTCCTGCGCCAGATCGTTCAGGCGGATCTGGACGCCGGCAAGCACACCAAGATCGTCACCCGCTTCCCGCCGGAGCCCAATGGCTACCTGCACATTGGTCATGCCAAGTCGATCTGCCTGAACTTCGGCCTGGCCAAGGAGTTCGGCGGTGATTGCCATCTGCGCTTCGACGACACCAACCCGGCGAAGGAAGACCAGGAATACATCGACGCCATCGAAAGCGACGTGAAGTGGCTGGGCTTCCAGTGGGCCGGTGAGGAACGCTACGCATCGAGCTATTTCGACCAGTTGCACGACTGGGCCATCGAGCTGATCAAGGCTGGCAAGGCCTTCGTCTGCGACCTGTCTCCGGAAGAGGCGCGCGAGTACCGCGGCAGCCTGACCGAGCCGGGCAAGAACAGTCCGTTCCGCGACCGCTCCGTGGACGAAAACCTGGACCTGTTCGCGCGCATGAAGGCCGGCGAGTTCCCGGACGGCGCCCGTTCCCTGCGCGCGAAGATCGACATGACTTCGCCGAACATGAACCTGCGCGATCCGATCCTCTATCGCATCCGCCATGCGAATCACCACCAGACCGGTGACAAGTGGTGCATCTACCCGAGCTATGACTTCACCCATGGTCAGTCGGATGCCATCGAGGGCATCACTCACTCCATTTGCACCCTCGAGTTCGAGGATCACCGCCCCCTCTACGAATGGTTCCTGGAGAACCTGTCGGTTCCGGCACAGCCGCGCCAGTACGAGTTCTCGCGTCTGAACCTGAACTACACCATCACCAGCAAGCGCAAGCTGAAGCAGTTGGTGGATGAAGGCCATGTACACGGCTGGGACGATCCGCGCATGTCGACCCTGTCCGGCTATCGCCGCCGCGGGTATACCCCGGAATCGATCCGCAATTTCTGCGAAATGATCGGCGTGAACCGTGCCAGCGGCGTGGTGGATATCGGCATGCTGGAATTCAGCATCCGCGACCATCTGGATGCCACCGCACCGCGTGCCATGTGCGTGCTGCACCCGATCAAGGTGGTGATCACCAACTATCCGGAAGGCCAGGTGGAAAACCTGGAGCTGCCGCGTCACCCGAAAGAAGACATGGGTGTTCGCGTGCTGCCGTTCTCCCGCGAGCTGTACATCGATGCCACCGACTTCGAAGAAGTCCCTCCGGCTGGATTCAAGCGCTTGATCCCTGGTGGGGAAGTGCGTCTGCGCGGCAGCTACGTGATCCGTGCCGACGAGGCCATCAAGGATGCCGACGGTAAAGTCGTCGAACTGCGCTGCAGCTACGACCCGGACACCTTGGGCAAGAACCCCGAAGGCCGTAAGGTCAAGGGCGTGATCCATTGGGTGCCGGCCGAAGGCAGCGTCGAGTGCGAAGTGCGTCTGTATGACCGCTTGTTCCGTTCGGCGAACCCGGAGAAATCGGAGGAGGGCGGCAGCTTCCTCGATAACATCAACCCGGACTCCCTGCAGGTGCTCAGTGGTTGCCGTGCCGAGCCTTCGCTGGCTCAGGCCCAGCCGGAAGATCGCTTCCAGTTCGAGCGCGAAGGCTACTTCGTTGCCGACCTGAAAGAGACCCAGCCTGGTAAGCCGGTATTCAACCGCACCGTGACCCTGCGCGATTCCTGGGGGCAATGATGGCGCTGTCGATCTACAACACGCTCAGCAAGACCAAGGAGCCGCTGCAGCCGCTGGTCGGCAACCAGGTGCGCATGTATGTCTGCGGCATGACGGTCTACGACTTCTGCCACATTGGCCATGCCCGCGTGATGGTGGCCTTCGACGTGGTGGCGCGCTGGTTGCGCCACCGCGGTTATGACCTCACCTACGTGCGCAATATCACGGACATCGACGACAAGATCATCCGTCGCGCCAACGAGAACGGTGAGCCGTTCGAGGCGCTGGTGGATCGCATGATTGCGGCGATGCATGAGGATGAGGCGCGCCTCTCCGTGCTGCGTCCGGACATCGAGCCGCGTGCCACTGGCCACATCGCCGGTATGCACCAGATGATCCAGACCCTCATCGACAAAGGATTCGCATACGCGCCGGGGAATGGCGATGTGTATTACCGCGTTGGCAAGTTCCCAGGCTACGGCAAGCTGTCGCGGCGCAAGATCGACGAGCTGAAGATCGGCGCGCGGATCGAAGTGGACGAAATCAAGGAAGACCCGCTGGATTTCGTGCTCTGGAAAGGCGCCAAGCCGGGTGAGCCGAGCTGGCAGTCGCCGTGGGGGGCAGGTCGTCCGGGCTGGCATATCGAGTGCTCGGTGATGTCCACCTGCTGCCTGGGCGAGACGTTCGACATCCATGGCGGTGGTCCGGACCTGGTGTTCCCGCACCACGAGAACGAGATCGCCCAGAGCGAGGCGGCCACCGGCAAGCTCTACGCCAAGTCCTGGATGCACGCCGGTGCTGTGCGTGTGGATGGCGAGAAGATGTCCAAGTCGTTGGGTAACTTCTTCACCATTCGTGAGGTGCTGGAGAAGTATCACCCCGAGGTGGTGCGTTATCTGCTGGTGTCCAGCCATTACCGCAGCCCGATCAACTATTCCGAAGAGAGCCTCAAGGAAGCGAAGGGCGCTCTGGAGCGCTTCTATCACGCCCTCAAGGGGTTGCCTGAGGTTGCGCCGGCTGGTGGTGATGCCTTCGTCGAACGCTTCGCGGCAGCCATGGATGACGACTTCAATAGTCCGGAAGCCTGTGCTGTGCTCTTCGAGATGGTGCGTGAGGTCAATCGACTGCGCGATAGTGACCTTCAGGCTGCCGCTGCCCTGGCGGCGCGACTGAAGGACCTGGCCGGCCTGCTCGGTGTGCTTCAGTTGGAGCCGGATGCGTTCTTGCGCGCGGGTGCCGAGGGCAAGGTCGATGCCGCGGAAGTCGAGGCGCTGATTCAGGCACGGCTGCAAGCGCGTTCGGAAAAGAACTGGGCTGAATCCGACCGCATCCGTGACCAGCTGACCGCCATGGGCGTGGTGCTGGAAGATGGCAAGGGTGGCACGACCTGGCGCCTGGCTGACTAGCACGGGACTCTCCTGAAAATAAGGGCAAAGGTGTAAACCTTATTCAGGACGGGGCACCCATAATGAAAAAGGCCGCATTTCGCGGCCTTTTTCATGTCTTTGCCTCAGGCGTGGAGCGTCTCTGCGGCGTACAGCGTGTTTTCCAGCAGGCAGGCGCGCGTCATGGGGCCGACGCCGCCCGGAACCGGAGTGATCCAGCTGGCGCGTTGTGCGGCAACTTCGTACTCCACATCGCCCACCAGCTTGCCGTCGTCCTGGCGGTTGATGCCGACGTCGATGACGATGGCGCCGGGCTTGATCCATTCGCCCTTGACCAGCCCGGGCTTGCCGGCGGCCACGACAACGAGGTCCGCGTTGGCCACGTGGCCGGCCAGATCCTTGGTGAAGCGGTGGGTGACGGTCACGGTGCAGCCGGCCAGCAGCAGTTCGAGGGCCATGGGGCGCCCGACGATGTTGGACGCGCCTACGATAACGGCGTTCATGCCATAGAGGTTCGCGCCGGTGCTCTCAAGCAGGGTCATGATGCCCTTGGGTGTGCAGGGGCGGAGCAGGGGAATGCGTTGGGCGAGGCGGCCGACGTTATAGGGATGGAAGCCGTCCACGTCCTTGTCGGGGTGGATGCGCTCCAGCAGCTGCGAAGCATCCAGGTGCTCCGGCAGTGGCAGTTGGACCAGGATGCCGTCGATGGCCGGGTCTTCATTGAGGCGGTCGATCAATGCCAGGAGTTCGGCCTGGCTGGTGCTGGCGGGCAGGTCATGCGCTTCGGAAAGAAAGCCGACTTCCTCGCAGTCCTTGCGCTTGTGCGCGACGTAGACCTGGGAGGCGGGATCGCTGCCGACCAGAATCACGGCGAGGCCGGGGACGCGAAGTTCCTGCTGGCGACGCTCGGCGACACGTTGGGCTATCTGCTGGCGGAGGCGGGCGGCGATCGTTTTGCCGTCGATCAGTTGTGCGGTCATGACGCTAGATTAACCATCGGGAAGGCCTAAAAAGGGCGCGTATTCTCGCATGGAGGGGCGGGCGGGCAAAGGCGGCTGGTCAGCATTTTCCCGTAAGCCCTTTATCTTTCTGATTTTTTTCAATTTTCCTGTTGACGAGGGGTGGGGCTGGCTATAACATGCGCCCCGCTTGTCGAGCACAGCCTGTCGCTGGGTAAGATGGCAAGGGTGGATCCAGGTGATTCAGTCCAGGCCAAAGCTTTATAGTCTGCTCGCAGATATAAGCGCCCGTAGCTCAGCTGGATAGAGCATCCGCCTTCTAAGCGGATGGTCGCAGGTTCGAGTCCTGCCGGGCGTGCCACTTGGCACATTTGGCACAAGCAATGCGTAATATGGTGGGCGTAGCTCAGTTGGTAGAGCACAGGATTGTGGCTCCTGGTGTCGTGGGTTCGATTCCCATCGTCCACCCCATATTCGTGAAAGCGCCAGGCCTAGTGCCTGGCGTTTTCATTTCCGGCTCAGCCTGTTGTGGGCGTGCCTTTCGCAGTGAGGAAATCGGTTCATGCCTGCCACTCAAGGCTGCTGATTTCCGTTTCTTCTATCCCTTCCTTTTGCCGGCTGTTTCTGCTGGGTGACTTCTGCAAATCGACCCACTAGAATGCATGCCCTTGATTCTGGGGCCGGAACGGCCGGCTAATGTCTGTGCAACGAGGAATATCCATGCAAGTTTCTGTAGAAAGCACCTCCGCTCTTGAGCGCCGCATGACCATCGGCGTGCCGGCCGAGCGCGTCGAGGACGAAGTGACCAAGCGCCTGCAGCAGACTGCCCGCCGCGCCAAGGTTGCCGGCTTCCGCCCGGGCAAAGTGCCGATGAGCGTCATTCGCCAGCGTTTCGAAGATTCCGCTCGTCAGGAAGTACTGGGCGATCTGATCCAGTCCTCCTTCTATGAAGCTGTTGTCGAGCAGAAGCTGAACCCGGCTGGTGCTCCGGCTGTCGAGCCGAAAGTGTTCGAGAAGGGCAAGGATCTGGAATACATCGCTACCTTCGAAGTATTCCCCGAGTTCCAGGTTTCCGGCTTCGAAGGCATTGCCATCGAGCGCCTGCAGGCTGAAGTTGGCGACGCTGACGTCGACAACATGCTGGACATCCTGCGCAAGCAGAACACCCGCTTCGAAGCTGTTGAGCGTGCTGCCGAGAATGGCGATCAGCTGAACATCGACTTCGTCGGCAAGATCGATGGCGAAGCCTTCGCTGGCGGTACCGCCAAAGGCACCCCGCTGGTACTGGGTTCCGGTCGCATGATTCCGGGCTTCGAAGAGGCTCTGGTAGGCGTCAAGGCTGGCGAAGAGCGCGTGATCAGCCCGACTTTCCCGGCTGACTACCAGAACCTGGATCTGGCCGGCAAGACTGCCGAGTTCACCGTGACCGTCAACAGCGTTTCCGCTCCGCAACTGCCTGAGCTGAACGACGAGTTCTTCTCCCTGTTCGGCATCAAGGAAGGCGGTCTGGAAGGCTTCCGCACCGAAGTTCGCAAGAACATGGAGCGTGAGCTGCGTCAGGCCACCAAGTCCAAGGTGAAGAACCAGGTAATGGACGGCCTGCTGGCTGCCAACCCGGTCGAAGTGCCGAAGGCTCTGATCGGTAACGAAGTCAACCGTCTGCGCGTTCAGGCTGTGCAGCAGTTCGGCGGCAACATCAACCCCGAGCAACTGCCGGCTGAGCTGTTCGAAGAGCAAGCCAAGCGCCGTGTCGTGCTGGGCCTGATCGTCGCTGAGGTGGTCAAGCAGTTCGAGCTGAAGCCTGACGAAGCCCGCGTGCGTGAGCTGATCGAAGAGATGGCTTCCGCTTACCAGGAGCCGGAGCAAGTCGTGGCCTGGTACTACAAGAACGACCAGCAACTGAACGAAGTTCGTTCTGTTGTGCTGGAAGAACAAGTTGTAGATACTGTCCTGCAGAAGGCCAACGTAACCGACAAGTCGGTTTCCTACGAAGAGGCAGTCAAGCCGGCAGACGCTCCGCAAGCCGACTGATTGTTCCGCCTCCTTCGAGCACACCATAAGCCAGCCTCCGAGCTGGCTTATGCGTCTTTAAGACATGACTATTCAATTAGGGAGTGATCGCCGGACATGTCCCGCAATTCTTTTATGCAGCAAATGCCTGACATCCAAGCCGCTGGTGGCCTGGTGCCGATGGTCATCGAGCAGTCCGCCCGTGGCGAGCGCGCTTACGACATCTATTCGCGCCTGTTGAAGGAACGCGTGATCTTCCTGGTGGGGCCGGTCGAAGACTACATGGCCAACCTGGTGGTGGCGCAGCTGCTGTTCCTCGAGGCCGAGAACCCCGACAAGGACATCCAGCTCTACATCAACTCCCCGGGCGGTTCGGTTACCGCCGGCATGTCGATCTACGACACCATGCAATTCATCAAGCCCGACGTTTCGACCCTGTGCATCGGTCAGGCGTGCAGCATGGGTGCGCTGTTGCTGGCTGGCGGCGCGGCAGGCAAGCGTTACTGCCTACCGCATTCGCGGATGATGATTCACCAGCCGCTGGGCGGCTTCCAGGGCCAGGCGTCGGATATCGAGATTCACGCGCGTGAAATCCTGACCATCCGCGAGCGCCTGAACAAGATCCTGGCTGACCACTGTGATCAGCCAATCGACGTGATCGCCCGCGATACCGACCGCGACAACTTCATGAGTGGCGACGAAGCAGTCAAATACGGCCTGATCGACCAGGTGCTCAACAAGCGCCAGATCGCGGGCTAAGCCCATCCGCAGGACCGCGGCCGGAGAATATCCGGCCGTTTCGCGGGGTTGAAAATGCCCGCATTTGCCTTCATCTTGTGTTTCACGCCTACCCGATTGGATCGATCGAATGACTGACACCCGCAACGGCGAGGACAACGGCAAACTGCTTTATTGCTCCTTCTGCGGCAAAAGCCAGCACGAAGTGCGCAAACTGATTGCCGGTCCCTCCGTATTTATCTGCGACGAGTGCGTCGACCTGTGCAACGACATCATCCGTGAGGAGGTGCAGGAAGCCCAGGCCGAGAGCAGTGCGCACAAGCTGCCCGCGCCCAAGGAAATCCGCAACATCCTCGACCAGTATGTAATTGGCCAGGAACGTGCGAAGAAAGTGCTCGCGGTAGCGGTGTACAACCACTACAAGCGCCTGAACCAGCGTGACAAGAAAGATGATGTCGAACTGGGCAAGAGCAACATCCTGCTGATCGGCCCTACCGGTTCGGGCAAGACCCTGTTGGCTGAAACCCTGGCCCGTCTGCTGAATGTTCCCTTCACCATCGCCGACGCCACCACCCTCACCGAGGCCGGTTATGTGGGCGAGGACGTTGAGAACATCATCCAGAAGCTGCTGCAGAAGTGCGACTACGACGTCGAGAAAGCCCAGATGGGTATCGTCTATATCGACGAGATCGACAAGATTTCCCGTAAGTCCGATAACCCGTCGATTACCCGAGATGTTTCGGGCGAAGGCGTGCAGCAGGCACTGCTGAAGCTGATCGAGGGCACCGTTGCCTCGGTTCCGCCGCAAGGCGGGCGCAAGCATCCGCAGCAGGAGTTCCTGCAGGTCGATACCCGCAACATCCTGTTCATCTGCGGTGGTGCATTTGCCGGCCTGGAAAAAGTGATCCAGAACCGTTCCACCAGAGGTGGTATCGGCTTCAACGCCGAGGTTCGCAGCAAGGACCTGGGCAAGAAGGTGGGCGAAGCGCTCCGCGAAGTAGAGCCGGAAGATCTGGTGAAGTTCGGCCTTATTCCCGAGTTCGTGGGTCGTCTGCCGGTCATCGCTACCCTCGACGAGCTGGACGAAGCTGCTCTGATGCAGATTCTCACCGAGCCGAAGAACGCGCTGACCAAGCAGTACACCAAGCTGTTCGAAATGGAAGGCGTGGACCTCGAGTTCCGTCCCGACGCACTCAAGGCCGTTGCCCATCGTGCGCTCGAGCGCAAGACCGGTGCCCGTGGTCTGCGTTCCATCCTCGAAGGCATTCTGCTCGATACCATGTATGAGATTCCCTCTCAAACAGATGTAAGCAAGGTAGTCATCGACGAAAGTGTCATCGAAGGATCGTCCAAGCCTCTGTTGATCTACGAGAACAACGAGCAGCCTGCCAAGGCGGCGCCTGACGCTTGATGAAACAAAGGGGCCTGCGGGCCCCTTTGCATTTCCTGCCTCAACGCTTGTTTTTTCCCGGGCCTAACCCCATCTTAGGGCCAAGGGTTTTCCCATCTGTTTACGGCCTGAGGGCCGCCGTAGAGCTGATACCATGAATACGACTGCTGAATTACCTCTCCTGCCATTGCGCGATGTCGTGGTCTATCCGCACATGGTCATCCCGCTTTTCGTAGGGCGTGAGAAATCCATCGAGGCGCTCGAGGCCGCGATGACGGGGGACAAGCAGATTCTCCTGGTTGCCCAGAAGAACCCCGCCGATGACGATCCGGGCGAAGACGCCCTGTATCGCATGGGTACCGTCGCCACTGTGCTACAGCTGCTGAAGTTGCCGGACGGCACCGTGAAGGTGCTGGTAGAGGGCGAGCAGCGTGGTTCGATCGAGCGTTTCATCGAGGTGGATGGACATTGCCGCGCCGAAGTCAGCCTCATCGATGAAGTCGATGCGGGCGAGCGCGAATCCGAAGTATTCATCCGTAGCTTGCTCAGCCAGTTCGAACAGTACGTGCAACTGGGCAAGAAAGTGCCGTCCGAGGTGCTCTCCTCACTGAACAGCATCGATGAGCCGGGCCGTCTGGTCGATACCATGGCCGCTCACATGGCGCTGAAGATCGAGCAGAAGCAGGAAATTCTCGAGCTGACCGATCTGTCCGAACGGGTCGAGCATGTGCTGGCACTGCTGGATGCTGAAATCGACCTGTTGCAGGTCGAAAAGCGGATCCGCGGCCGCGTCAAGAAACAGATGGAGCGCAGCCAGCGCGAGTACTACCTGAATGAGCAAATGAAGGCCATTCAGAAAGAGCTGGGCGACATCGACGAAGGCCACAACGAAGTCGAAGAGCTGAAGAAGCGCATCGACAATGCCGGGCTGACCAAGGAAGCCCTGGCCAAGGCCAATGCCGAACTGAACAAGCTGAAGCAGATGTCGCCGATGTCTGCCGAAGCGACCGTAGTCCGCTCATACATCGATTGGCTGGTCAATGTGCCGTGGAAGGCCGAGAGCAAGGTTCGCCTGGACCTGGGCAAGGCCGAAGATATCCTCGATGCCGACCATTACGGCCTGGATGAGGTCAAGGAACGCATCCTCGAATACCTTGCCGTGCAGAAGCGCGTGAAGAAGGTAAAAGGCCCGGTTCTGTGCCTCGTTGGCCCGCCCGGCGTCGGCAAGACGTCGCTAGCCGAGTCCATTGCCCGTGCCACCAATCGCAAGTTCGTGCGTATGGCCTTGGGTGGCGTGCGCGACGAAGCTGAAATTCGCGGCCATCGCCGTACCTATATTGGTTCCATGCCGGGTCGCTTGATCCAGAAGATGACCAAGGTTGGTGTGCGTAACCCGCTGTTCCTGCTCGACGAGATCGACAAAATGGGCAGTGATATGCGCGGTGATCCTGCGTCCGCACTGTTGGAAGTGCTCGATCCTGAGCAGAACCACAACTTCAACGACCATTACCTGGAAGTCGACTACGACCTCTCCGACGTGATGTTCCTTTGCACCGCCAACTCCATGAACATTCCGGCTCCATTGCTGGACCGTATGGAAGTGATCCGGCTGCCGGGCTACACCGAAGACGAAAAGGTCAATATCGCCGTCAAATACCTCGCGCCCAAGCAGACTAAGTCCAACGGGCTGAAGAAAGGCGAGCTGGAGTTCGACGAGGCAGCCATCCGCGACATCATTCGCTACTACACCCGCGAAGCCGGTGTGCGTAGCCTTGAGCGTCAGATTGCCAAGGTGTGCCGCAAGGCCGTGAAGGAGCACGCTCGCGAGAAGCGCTTCGCAGTGCAAGTTACTGCAGAGTCCCTGGAGCACTTCCTGGGCGTACGCAAGTATCGCTACGGACTGGCCGAGCAACAGGATCAGATCGGTCAGGTGACTGGCCTGGCCTGGACCCAGGTTGGCGGTGAACTGCTGACCATCGAAGCCGCGGTCGTTCCTGGCAAGGGCCAGTTGACCAAGACCGGTTCGCTGGGCGATGTGATGGCCGAGTCCATTACGGCGGCCCTGACTGTGGTGCGCAGCCGTGCGAAGAGTCTGGGTATCCCGGCAGACTTCCACGAGAAGCGCGATATTCACATCCACATGCCGGAAGGTGCTACTCCGAAGGATGGTCCCAGCGCCGGTATCGGTATGTGCACGGCCCTTGTGTCGGCCATGACGCAAATCCCGGTTCGTGCAGATGTGGCCATGACGGGGGAGATCACTCTGCGTGGTCAGGTACTTGCGATTGGTGGTTTGAAAGAGAAACTACTGGCTGCGCATCGTGGTGGAATCAAGACCGTGATCATTCCCGAAGAGAATGTGCGCGATCTCAAAGAAATTCCCGAAAATATCAAGCAAGACTTGGCGATTAAACCGGTTAAATGGATTGACGAGGTCCTGCAAATTGCGCTGCAATACGCCCCGGAGCCCTTGCCCGATGCGGCTCCGGAGATGGTTGCAAAGGATGACAAGCGCGAGACTGATTCCAAGGAGCGAATCAGCACGCATTAGCCGGGGGGCTTTCTTGACACATTTTTCGAGCCCTTGTTATAAAGCGGCTCTTATGTGTTAGCAGGCCATCCAGCACCCGCTTTGCTTACACCAAACAACTAAGAAACAACTCAACAGAAATAAGGGGACTTAAGAGTGAACAAGTCGGAACTGATTGATGCTATCGCCGCATCTGCTGACATCCCGAAAGCTGTAGCTGGCCGCGCGCTGGACGCAGTTATCGAATCCGTTACTGGCGCTCTGAAGGCTGGTGACTCCGTGGTGCTGGTTGGCTTCGGTACTTTCGCTGTTAAAGAGCGTGCTGCTCGTACTGGCCGTAACCCGCAGACTGGCAAGCCGATCAAGATCGCTGCTGCCAAGATCCCTGGCTTCAAGGCTGGCAAAGCTCTGAAAGACGCCGTCAACTAAGCGTCTTGCGGGCTCTGCCCGAGCGGGTCGGGTGTAACCTGGCCCGATAGCGGAGGGGTGGAATCAGGGAGTTTCTTCCTACCACCAGAGAGGTCGAATCTCAGACTCCGCAAGCTACGAGAAGGCGCATCCTAGGATGCGCCTTTCTCATATTCGGATACTCTACCCGCGTTACTCGGCTGCGACTCAATGCGGCCGTTTCTGGGGGACCCATGCTGCAGAACATACGGGACAATTCACAGGGGTGGATTGCCAAAACCATCATTGGCGTCATCATCGCGCTGCTGGCGCTGACCGGTTTCGACGCCATTTTCAATGCCACCAGCAATCGCCAGAACGCGGCTGAGGTCAACGGTGACGAAATCACCCAGGACCAGCTGAGCGAAGCAATGAACATGCAGCGCCGTCAGCTGCAGCAGCAGTTGGGCAAGGACTTCGATGCCTCCCTTCTGGACGAAAAGCTGCTGCGCGAAGCCGCATTGAAAGGCCTGATCGAGCGCAAGCTCCTGCTGCAAGCAGCCGGTGATGCCGATTTCGCCTTCTCCCAAGGCGCCCTTGACCAACTCATCCTGCAGACGCCGGAGTTCCAGGTGGACGGCAAGTTCAATGCCGACCGCTTCGATCAGGTCATCCGCCAGATGAACTACAACCGTCTGCAGTTCCGTCAGATGCTCGAGCAGGAAATGCTCATTGGCCAACTCCGTGCGGGTCTGGCCGGAAGCGGCTTCGTGACCGATGCGGAAGTTGAAGCCTTCGCCCGCCTGGAAAGACAGACCCGCGATTTCGCGACGCTGACCCTGAAGGCCGATCCGGCTGCCGTCAGCGTTTCCGATGAAGAGCTGAAGACCTATTACGACGCTCATGTCGACCAGTTCAAGAGTCCCGAGCAGGTCGTGATCGAGTACGTCGAGCTGAAGAAGGCCGCCTTCTTCGACCAGGTCGAAGCCAAGGAAGAAGACCTCAAGGCGCAGTACCAGAAAGAGATCAGCAACCTGGCTGAGCAGCGTCAGGCCGCCCACATCCTGGTGGAGGTCAGCGACAAACTCAACGAGGAGCAGGCCAAGGCGAAGATCGAACAGGTCAAGCAGCGCTTGGACAAGGGTGAAGATTTCGCCGCCCTGGCCAAGGAGTTCTCCGATGACTCCGGCTCCGCCGCCAACGGTGGTGACCTGGGCTTCGCAGGCCCCGGCGTATACGAGCCCGCCTTCGAAGAGTCGCTGTATGCGCTGAAGCAGGGTGAGGTTTCCGCCCCGGTTCGTACCCAGTACGGCTGGCACCTGATCAAGCTGCTGGGCGTGCAGGCGCCTGAAGTCCCGAGCTTCGAAAGCCTCAAGCCGAAGCTGGAGCACGACATCAAGGCCCAGCAGGTTGAACAGCGTTTCGTTGAAGTGAGCAAGGAACTGGAGGACGCTGCGTTCGAGGCTTCCGATCTGGCCCAGCCGGCCCAGGAACTGAACCTCGAAGTGAAGACCAGCGCGCCCTTCGGTCGCGAAGGTGGTGAAGGCCTGACTGCCAACCGCCAGGTCCTCCAGGCAGCTTTCAGTCCGGAAGTGCTGGAAGACGGTGCCAACAGCTCGGCGATCGAGCTGGACCCAGATACTGTGATTGTCCTGCGCGTCAAGGAGCACAAGAAGCCTGAGCAGCTTGGCCTGGACAAGGTCGGCGATAGCATCCGCCAGCATCTGGTAGGCCAGAAGGCAGGCGAAGCCGTCAAGGCCGAGGGTGATGCCCTCATTGCCAGCCTGCGCGAAGGCAAGACCCCGGTTGAGCAAGCTCAGGAAGGTCAGTCCTGGAACGTGGTGGAAGCCGCTACCCGCAGCCAGGAAGGCATCGAGCCTCTGTTGCTGCAGACTCTGTTCCGCATGCCGAAGCCGGTCGCCGCAGACAAGCCCGAGTTCACTGGCGTGAAACTGAACAACGGCGACTACGTGGTCATCCGCCTGAACGGCGTCAATGTTCCAGAAGAGAAGCTCTCCGAGCAGGAGAAGGCGATGTACAGCCGATTCCTCGCCTCGCGCAGCGGTCAGCAGGATTTCGCTGCCTACCGCCGCCAGGTCGAAGAGAAAGCGAAGATCGAACGCTTCTGATCGATACGCTGAAGAAGAAGGCCGCTTATGCGGCCTTTTTCTTTTTGGTGTCCCGTCCTGAATAAGGTTTACACCTTTGCCCTTATTTTCAGGAGAGTCCCGTGGTGGAAGGTTTACGACGGAGCCAACGCGATTACACG
>MTEW01004634.1_pt3 | contig 87277 bp, 83 predicted proteins | sample 1042681 | NCBI WGS metagenome assembly MTEW01 (sample SAMN06185811, study PRJNA358809) | soil metagenome | isolation source: soil biostimulated with citrate as carbon source | place: India | collected 2015-05-23 | reverse complement strand
GCATTCTACAGCAGCCTTTCTTACTGTCAAGCTGTTTTTCGAAATTTTCGTTTCTACTCAACCGCTTGCGCTTCCGATCCGATTCACTCTTCTCATCAGCGGGAGGCGCATTCTACAGCGTTCAAACTCGCTGTCAACACCTCCTGTTCAGCTTCATTCGCCAGCGGCGAATCTTGCGAAGCGAACCCTCCCGACACCCTCTCCAAACATTCAACTCGTTGATTTACAAGGAGTTTTGCTTGGCGACTGCGCCGGAAGTGGGGCGCATTATAGGGATGCAAAATCTGCCGTCAACAACTTTCTGAAATCTTTTTACTCTGCAGCCAGAGACACACGCGCAAAGGACTTCTTGCCGGCCTGCAGCACGTGAGTCGCACCCAACTTGAACACGAAGCCGCGATCCACGACCTCACCATCCACACGCACACCACCAACACCCAGCAGATCACGAGCTACCGCAGCGTTCTTTACCAGGCCAGCCTTATTAAGGACGGATGCGATGGGCATATCCTCTGCAGCGGATAGCTGAACCTCTGGCAGGTCAAGCGGCAGCTCGCCCTCCTTCATACGGTTACCTGCCGAACGATGAGCAGAGGCAGCTGCCTCTTCGCCATGGAAGCGCGCCACGATCTCTTCAGCCAGCTTGATCTTGATGTCGCGTGGGTTGGCGCCCACCCCTACATCGCGCTTGAACTGCTCGATCTCTTCCATGGAGCGGAAGCTCAGCAGCTCGAAGTAGCGCCACATCAGCTGATCCGGAATGGACACCAGCTTGTTGTACATGATGCCCGGCGCTTCCTGAATGCCTACGTAGTTGCCCAGGGACTTGGACATCTTCTTCACGCCATCCAGACCTTCCAGCAGCGGCATGGTCACGATGCATTGGGACTCCTGCCCATAGGCGCGCTGCAATTCGCGCCCCATCAGCAGGTTGAATTTCTGGTCGGTACCGCCCAGTTCCACGTCCGCACGCAACGCCACAGAGTCGTAACCCTGCACGAGCGGATAGAGGAACTCGTGGATCGCGATGGGCTGATTGGTGCTGTAGCGCTTGTTGAAGTCGTCGCGCTCGAGCATGCGCGCGACCGTGTACTGCGACGCCAGGCGAATGAAGTAAGCGGGACTCAGCTGGTCCATCCAGGTGGAGTTGAACGCCACCTCGGTCTTGGCCGGATCGAGGATCTTGAACACCTGGGCCTTGTACGTCTCGGCGTTATCCAGGACCTGCTCACGAGTCAGCGGAGGACGGGTGGCGCTCTTGCCACTGGGGTCGCCGATCATCCCGGTGAAGTCACCGATCAGGAAGATCACCTGATGCCCCAGCTCCTGGAACTGGCGCAGCTTATTAATAAGGACGGTGTGCCCCAGGTGAAGATCAGGAGCAGTCGGATCGAAGCCCGCCTTGATACGCAGCGGCTGGCCACGCTTGAGCTTTTCGACCAGCTCGGATTCGACCAGGACCTCTTCCGCACCGCGCTTGATCAGCGCCAGCTGCTCTTCAACCGACTTCATGACAGGACTCGTAGACCGTGGATAGACAAAGGGGAACCAACCATACAAGATCGCGAACTAATTACAAGTTTTGCGCCCAGCCCCATGCCAGTCAGCGGAAGGCACCAATCCAAGGTTGCCTAGGGCGGATTTTGATTATATTTTAGGCAGTTAGTTCATATTCCAAAAACACCACACGCCATGACGCATTCAGTACCTAAAGCGCCGCCGCCATACCCGAAGAGCCACTTGTTGGCTGCAAGCGGTGTGGCTGCGCTGCTCAGCCTGGCCCTGCTGGTGTTCCCGTCTCGCGAGGTCGAGGCGAAGAAGACCTACATCAATCTGGAGCTGGAGAACGGCTCGGAGATGGTGACCCAGGAGAAGGACGATCTCCGACAAGGTCCCGCTACCGGGGATGAAGGTCTCTCGCCATTCGCCAAGATCGAGAACCCAGCCGAAAACCAGAACAGCGCCGAGAAAGACGCGGATAAGAAGAAAGACGTCGCTACCGCTCCCGCTACCGTACAGACGCCTACCGATCCCAGTCTCAAGACTGCGACCGTGGGCAACGGCGACACTTTGTCAACGGTGTTTGCCAAGGTCGGCCTGTCCGCCAATGTTTTGCACGATGTCCTGAACAGCAGCAAGGACGCCAAGCAGCTGAGCCGCCTGAAGGTTGGCCAGAGCTTCGAGTTCAAGCTGAACCCCAAGGGTGAGCTCGAGAAGATCAGCACCAAGCTGAGCGGTCTCGAAAGCGTTCACCTCGAAAAGACTTCCAAGGGTTACGCCTTCAAGCGTGACCTGATCAAGCCGGAGCTCCGCTCGGCTTATGCTCGCGGCGTAATCGACAGTTCCCTGTTCCTGTCCGCCAAGCGCGCCGGTCTGTCCCATGACCTGACCATGGACCTGGCCAACATCTTCGGATACGACATCGACTTCGCCCTCGACATCCGCGAAGGCGACGAATTCGAAATGATTTACGAAGAGAAAGTGGTCGAGGGCAAGAAAGTCGGTAGCGGGGAAATCCTCGCGGCTCGCTTCACCAACCGCGGCAAGACCTTCTCTGCTGTCCGCTACGTCGACAAGCAAGGCAACGCCAGCTATCTGCGAGGTGACGGCACTGCCATGCGCAAGGCCTTCATCCGCACTCCGGTCGACTTCGCACGGATCAGCTCGCGCTTCTCCAATGGCCGCCGCCATCCGGTCCTGAACAAGATCCGCGCTCACAAAGGCGTGGATTACGCAGCACCTCGTGGCACCCCGATCAAGGCCACTGGTGACGGCAAGATCGTCCTGGCAGGCCGACGCGGTGGCTACGGCAACGCCGTGATCATCCAGCACGGCAGCAAATACAAGACGCTGTACGGCCACATGCAAGGCTTTGCCAAGGGTATTCGTACCGGCGGCAGCGTTAAGCAGGGCCAGATCATCGGCTACGTGGGCACGACCGGTCTCTCCACCGGCCCGCACCTGCACTACGAATTCCAGGTGAACGGCGTGCACGTCGATCCGCTGGGCGTGAAGCTGCCCATGGCCGATCCGCTGATGGCCAGCGAGAAGAAGCGCTTCCTGCAAATGACCCAGCCGCTGATGGCGCGGATGGATCAGGAAAAGGCCAGCATGCTGGCCTTGAACAAGCGCTGATCCAATGCCGCGCTACCTGGGGGTGATGTCCGGGACCAGCCTTGACGGCCTGGACATCGCCCTGGTCGAACAGAACGATCGCATCACCCTCCTCGATACCCACTACATCCCCATGCCCAGCTCGCTTCGCAGCGAGTTACTGGCACTCTGCGCCTCCGGCCCGGACGAGCTGGCCCGTGCCGCACTGGCGGAGAACGGCTGGGTCGAACTGGCCGCTACCGGCATCAATGCCTTGCTGGTTCGCAACAACCTGGGCACCAAGGACATTCGTGCCATTGGCAGCCACGGCCAGACAGTGCGCCACGAGCCCGCTCGCGGCTTCACGATCCAGATCGGCAATCCAGCCCTGCTCGCTGAGCTGACCGGCATCACCGTGGTCGGCGACTTCCGCCGGCGCGATGTCGCCGCTGGCGGCCAGGGTGCACCGCTCGTGCCGGCGTTCCACGAATCGCGTTTCGGAGACGCCAACAGCCACCGTGCGGTGCTCAACGTGGGTGGCTTCAGCAACCTGAGCCTCATCGAGCCCGGCAAACCGGTTCATGGATTCGACTGTGGTCCGGGGAACGTCCTCCTGGACGCCTGGATTCATCTCCAGCGCGGCGACAGCTACGACCGCAATGGCGACTGGGCGGCGAGCGGAACCCTGCAACAACGCTTGTTGGACACCCTCTCGGGTGATGCCTTCTTCACCACGCGTGGCCCCAAGAGCACCGGTCGTGAGTTGTTCAATCTCGGCTGGCTGCAGTCGCACCTGGCTCGCCTTCCGAAATTCAAACCTGAAGATGTGCAGGCCACGCTGCTCGAACTCACCGCCCGGAGCATCACCGATGCCCTCCGCGCTGCGCAGTCGAGGACCGACGACCTCCTGGTCTGTGGGGGCGGGGCTCACAACGGTCAGTTGATGTTGCGCCTCGGAACCCTCCTACCCGGCACTCAGGTCCGCAGTACCGCAGATTTCGGCGTAGACCCGGACTGGGTCGAAGCCATGGCCTTTGCCTGGCTCGCTCACTGCTGCCTCGAAGGGATTCCCACCAATCGCCCGAGCGTCACTGGCGCCAAAGGGTTGCGTATCCTCGGCGCGATCTACCCCGCCTGACCCACAAACGAAAACGCCGCGCCCAAAGGGCACGGCGTTTTGTTGAATTCGAGTGAGGTTCAGATCGAGAAGGACGAACCACAGCCGCAGGTGGTGGTGGCATTCGGGTTCTTGATCACGAAGCGCGAACCCTCGAGGCCTTCCTGGTAATCCACTTCGGCACCCGCCAAATACTGAAAGCTCATCGGGTCGACCACGAGGCTCACGCCGTCGCGCTCGACAATGGTGTCATCGTCAGACACGTCTTCATCGAAAGTGAAACCGTACTGGAAGCCCGAGCAGCCGCCACCCGTGACAAATACACGGAGTTTCAGGCGCGGGTTGCCCTCTTCATCGACCAGGTTCTTCACCTTGCTGGCCGCGCTATCGGTGAACATCAGGGCTGAAGGGGTGAAGGTTTCGACGCTCATGCTGCAACTCTCCCGGCTTGACGCCGCCATACTGCGCTAAGGCGAGGCATTATCCGCTTACCCTAGAAAACTGGTCAACTATTAAGCGATTTGACCCACGACAGGGACCAGAGTGCGGCGCCAGTGATAACGCTACCGGCGCCGTAGGCGATCAGGGCAGCAGAGCGGCGTGGGATAGGCCCAGGCGCTCCTCGAGGCCAAACATGATGTTGAGGTTCTGCACAGCCTGGCCGGACGCGCCCTTGACGAGATTGTCGATGACCGAGAGCACTACCACCAGATCGCCGCCCTGGGGACGGTGAACCGCAATACGGCAAACGTTGGCGCCACGTACGCTACGGGTTTCCGGATGGCTGCCTGCCGGCATCACATCGACGAAAGGTTCGTTGGCGTAGCGCTTCTCGAACAGGGCCTGCAGGTCGACGGTCTTGTCAGCGACATTCGCGTAGAGGGTCGCGTGAATGCCACGGATCATCGGCGTCAGATGCGGGACGAAGGTCAGGCCGACCGCACCACCGGCAGCACGACGCAGGCCCTGGCTGATTTCCGGTAGATGACGGTGCCCCTTCACGGAGTACGCCATCATGCTCTCGCCCGCTTCGCAGAACAGCGAGCCCACCTTGGCGCCACGGCCCGCGCCGCTGACGCCGGATTTGCAGTCAGCGATCAGTTGCGTGGTGTCGGCCAGACCGGCCTCCAGCAGCGGAATGAATCCGAGCTGGGTAGCAGTCGGGTAGCAACCCGGGACAGCGATCAGACGCGCACCCTTGATAGCTTCGCGATTCACTTCCGGCAGGCCATAAACGGCTTCAGGCAGCAGCGCGGGAGCGCCATGGGGTTGGCCGTACCACTTGGCCCACTCTTCAGCGTCCTGCAGGCGGAAGTCGGCGGAAAGGTCGATCACTCGGGTGCCCGCATCCAGCAGCTCGCCAGCCAGGGCATGAGCAACGCCATGCGGCGTCGCGAAGAAGACCACGTCGCAGCCGCCCAGGGTCGCCACATCAGGGACGCTGAACGCGAGATTGTCGTAATGGCCGCGCAGGTTCGGATACATATCGGCCACCTTCACCCCAGCCTCGGATCGCGAGGTGATTACCGCGACCTCCGCGTGCGGATGCTGAGCCAGCAGACGCAGCAGTTCGACACCGGTGTAGCCCGTGCCGCCGACGATTCCGACCTTGACCATCACTTGCCCCTCAAAGAACCGATTGGAAAGCTGCCGATGATAAGGCCGCATCGGTCAGGGGCCAACCGCCGAGGTGACGTGCGGGCGCTCAAGCCACTACTATCCGGGCAATCTGCCTGATGGAAACCGTCCCATGCTCTATCTGTGGCTCAAGGCCCTGCACATCATTGCCATGGTCTGCTGGTTCGCCGGACTGTTCTACCTGCCCCGTCTCTTCGTCTACCACGCCCTGGCCGAGGACGAACCCAGCCGGGAACGCTTCAAGGTCATGGAGCGCAAGCTGTACCGCGGCATCATGGGCCCCTCGATGATCGCCACCCTGGTGTTCGGTATCTGGATGCTCTATCTCAACCCGGGCTGGCTGAGCCAGGGATGGCTGCATACCAAGCTGACCCTGGTCGTCCTGCTGATTGGCTATCACCACGCCTGCGGTTCGCTGCTCAAGCGCTTCGCGCGCGGAGAGAATCGCCGTGGCCACGTGTTCTATCGCTGGTTCAACGAAGTCCCGGTGCTGTTCCTGATCGCCATCGTCATCCTGGTGGTGGTCAAGCCCTTCTGACCCTGACAAGAGGAATGCCAGATGTCCCTGCCCGCCCTGCTCGAACAACGCCTGCGCTTGCCGGTCGTCGCTGCACCGATGTTCCTGGTGTCCAACCCCAAGCTGGTCCTCGCCTGCTGCAACAATGGCATCGTCGGCAGCTTTCCTGCGCTCAACCAGCGCGAGAGCAGCGGTTTCCGCGCCTGGCTCGATGAGATCGAAGCCTCGCTCGCTGCGGATGCAGCGCCCTATGCGGTGAACCTCATCGTCCACCACAGCAACCCCCGGGTGCAGGCGGATCTAGCCATCTGCGTCGAGAAGCGCGTCCCGATCGTCATCACCAGCCTGGGCGCAGTGAAGGAAGTGGTCGATGCCGTCCACAGCTACGGTGGCCTGGTGTTCCACGACGTGACCACCCGGCGCCACGCGGAAAAGGCCGCGGAAGCCGGTGTGGACGGCCTGATCGCGGTCGCTGCGGGTGCCGGCGGCCATGCCGGCACCTGGAGCCCGTTCGCGCTGATCGCCGAGATTCGCCAGTTCTTCGACAAGACGTTGCTGCTCGCCGGCTGCCTCAACCACGGCCACGAAATCTTCGCGGCACAGATGCTCGGCGCTGACCTGGCCTATCTCGGCACCCGTTTCATCGCCACCCAGCAGAGCGACGCCGAAACCCTCTACAAGCAAATGATCCTCGATGCCCGTGCCGCCGACATCATCCACACGCCGGCCGTTTCCGGCGTTCCCGCCAGCTTCATGCGCCAAAGCCTGGAGGCCGCCGGCTATGACATGAAGCGCCTGGCCGACAAGGGAAGCATCGACTACGGCGAAAAGCTGAAACCGGTCAGTGATGAAGCCAAGGCCTGGAAGACCGTGTGGTCCGCCGGCCAGGGCGTCGGCAATATCCGCGACCTGCCGACCGTGGACGAACTCATCGCCCGCCTGGACCAGGAATACCGCGCCGCCCGGGACAAGGCCGGGCAACTGGGCCAACGCTGGGCACGATGAGGCGACGCGCCCTGCAAAGTATTGGGGCACTCGGCGCGCTGGGTTTCTGGGCGGCGCGCCCGTCCGATCACGGCCGTCCCCACGATCGGCTGGTGGCCAAGTCACTGGCGTCCGGCGGATTGCTTTCGCCACACCCCACGCGCTGGCGAGCGCCCTGTCGCAGATGAGGGCGTCAGCGCCACCGTTGAAACTGCGCGGATTGATGGGATACGACGCCCAGGTCGCCCACGCGCCATTCTGGGTCGGCTCGGACAAGGCGCTGAGAAAGAGTAACGCGCGTTATCAGGCATTCATCCAGGCAGCCCGCACTTCTGCGCTCTGGCCACGGGATCCCCTGCTGAAGGGCGGCGGTAATCAGACCTACCCGCTGCATGCCCCTGACGACAGCCCATTGAACGAAGTAGCGGTGGGCTCCGCCTTGCTAAAACCTGCCGCTTTCGACAGTGAGTTGCTCCGGGAACATCACACGGCGCTGTGAATAGCCAGCCCTGTGCTCAAGGTGCTCGATGGCGCCCTACCCTATCTGGATAACATCCAGGACCTCTTGGGGGGCTGGAACCCCAATCGCCGGCGCGCCCACTATCTTTACGGCGGCAACTGGCAGGCGAAACCTGTCTCCCCCGCCGGGGTCGCCTACGACGGCCTCTACGGTCGCAGCGCCAAAAAGGAACGCCTGATCGGTTCCGGCGCCGCGGGACTCGCGGTGGACGACTGGGTTTTCCTGCGCCCCGAGCAACCCGAAGGCACCCTGGGTGACTTCGCCGACCTGCGCCTGCTGCGCCGCGGCAGTCCGGTCGGCCGCTGGACCCCGCTGCCTCTGGCCTGAAGCCTGTTTTTGTGCGCCAGGCCGCTTGTGCCGTGGACCAGAGCGCCATTACGCTGTGCCATCATTCTTTCAGTCGCTGACAAGGACGCCCGCATGACCGAAGCCCGCTTCAAAATCGTCTTCGACGGAGAGCCCATGCCCGGCGTGGCGCTGGATACCGTCAAGGAAAACCTCGCTCGCCTGTTCAAGAGCGACCCCAGCAAGATCGACAGCCTGTTCGGCGGCCGTAGCGTTGCCCTCAAGCGCGATCTGGTGGAAGCCGAAGCGGACAAGTACCTCGCCGCACTGCAGCGCGCCGGCGCTAAAGTGCGCAAGGAACAGGACATTGCAGTCGGACTGAGCCTGGTGGCCACGGAAGATCACCCGGCCCCCGTTGAAACTGCCACTGTCGCTGCCGCAGAAGCCAGCGTTGGCGCTGACAGCATGAGCTGCCCGAAATGCGGACACGAGCAGCCCAAGGCAACTGAGTGCCAGGCCTGCGGAATCATCATCGACAAGTATCTGGCCCGCCAGGCGCAATCGGCGGAAGAACCTGCGGTGGTGAAAGCGTCTGTTCCCAGCAACGAAGCGGCCTCTCCTTACGCGCCACCCCGGGCGCAGGTCGGCGAGCAACTACCGGAATTCGGAGAACTGAAAGTTCTCGGCACCAGCGGCCGGATTGGCCGGGTACGCTACCTCGGCTGGAGCATGGCACTGATGCTGGCATTCCTGCCGATTGGCGGGGTGATCCTCGGCAGCTTCGCGCTCTCCGACGCCCTTGCGGGACTGCTGACCCTGGTAGCCTGCCTTGCCCTGGTAGTCGTCAGCGTGTGCATCGGTGTGCAGCGCATCCACGATATCGGCTGGTCCGGCTGGCTCTGGCTGTTGAACTTCGTTCCCATCGTTGGCAGCGTGTTCGCCCTGTTGATGCTCTTCATGCCCGGCACTGATGGACCCAACCGCTACGGCCCGCCGCCGCCACCCAACAGCCGTGCGGTAAAAGTGCTGGCCTGGCTGATCATTTTGGTGCCGGTTATCGGTATAGTCGCCGCCATTTCGTTACCGGCCTACCAGGACTATCTGATGCGCGCCCAGATGGGTGATGCCGCCAGCTTCGAACAGCCGGCCGATGCGCCCGCTCTCGAAGGCGAGTCCGCAGAGTAAGCAACCTCCCGGGGCCGGCGTTGTCCAACCCGGTCCTGTTATGGAGAACCCCAGATGCCTCGTTATGCCTTGATCACCGGTGCCTCCAGCGGTATTGGCCTGGCTCTGGCCGAGGCACTGGCGCGACGCGGTCGGCACCTGTTACTGGTCGCGCGGAATCGGGAAGCGCTCGAAAGCATCGCCTGCGAACTGACCCAGCGCTTCGGAGTGGAAGTGCTGTTCCGCTATTGCGACCTCGCCGAGCCTCTTCATGTATCCGGCCTGCTGATGGACCTGGAACAAGGCGAGCGGGAAATCGACCTGCTGGTGAACAACGCCGGTATCGGTTCCTCCGGAGCGTTCGTCGACCAGGACTGGGGACGCGAGCAGGAACTGATCGAACTGAACATCCTCGCCCTCGCGCGACTCTGTCACGGCATCGGCGGCCTGATGGCCCAACAGGGCGGCGGACAGATACTCAACATCGCATCGGTAGCGGGCTTCCAGCCGGGCGCATGGATGAGCAACTACTACGCAAGCAAAGCTTACGTGCTGAACTTTTCCGAAGGGTTGCGCGAGGAGTTGCGACCTCGCGGCGTGAAAGTCTCGGTGCTTTGCCCAGGCCCCACCCGCACGGCATTCTTCCGCGGCGCTCAGATGGAAGTCGGGAGCCTCGAAGGCGGCAAGCTGATGATGAGCCCGGAGGAAGTGGCGCTGATCACCGTACGCGCGCTGGAAAAGAACCGCGCGATCATCATCCCCGGCTGGCGCAACCGGCTGGCCGCGCTGTTGCCGCGACTGGCACCACGCTGGCTGGTGCGTCGCCTGGTGGGCCGGATCAATCGCCGCTTCGCCCAGCCCTGACCCGCCTCAATCCGCCTTCACACAACGCCCATCCGCCCACGCACGCAGGTTCGCCAACTGCTCGGCCATCAGCACCGAAAGCGGTGCCGTTCCCTTGAGCTCGCGTAGCAGCAGGGCCTGGTCCGCCGGGCATTGCTGGGCTTGTGACGCATAAAGCATCGCCACGACGGCCTGCTCGACCTCGGCACCCGAGAAACCATCACTGGCGGCAACCAGTTGGTGCAGGTCGAACTGCGCCGGGTCCAGCTCGCGTCGAACGAGGTGGATGCGGAAGATTTCGGCACGAACCTCGGGCTGCGGCAGATCGACGAAAAACAGCTCGTCGAAACGCCCCTTGCGCAGCAACTCCGGCGGCAGGCGATCGATCGCGTTGGCGGTTGCGACCATGAACACCGGCGCCTTGCGCTCCGCCATCCAGGTCAGCAGCGTCCCCAGTACGCGCTGACTCACGCCGCCATCGTGGTCGCCGCTGGCCAGCCCTTTCTCTACCTCGTCCATCCACAACACACAAGGCGCCATCTGCTCGGCGAGCTTCAGGGCCTCGCGCAAATTGCGTTCGGTCTCGCCGAAGAACTTGTTGTACAGGCAAGCGAAGTCCAGACGCAGCAGCGGCAAGCCCCAGAGTCCAGCCACGGCCTTGGCCGCCAGGCTCTTGCCACCGCCCTGCACGCCGACCAGCAGAACGCCCTTCGGCCGATCAACCGCCTTCTCGTCCAGCACCGCGGACTGGCGTTCGGCCAGCCAGCGCTTGAGGTTGGCCAATCCGCCTACTTCGGCGAACCGGGCGGTCTCGTATTCGAAGCTGAGAACACCTTCCAGATCCAGCAACTGGAACTTGGCCTTGTTCAGTTCCGGGAGGTCTTCCTGGGTGATCGCGCCGTCGTCGCAGATCACGTTGCGTGCCAGCGCACGCGCCTCGCCATGGCTCATGCCACGCAGGTTCTTCACCACCTGCTGCAGGGTGCGGTTATCGGTTCGGACCCGCGCGCCGCGATTGCGCTCGCTCCAGCGTGAAGCCTCTTCCCGCACGATGCTCAACAACTCGTCTTCATTGGGCAGCGCCAGGTCAAAGCGGGCGGCATAGCGCTGGACTTCCGGCGGCAGCTTCAGCGCGTGGGAAACCAGCACCAATGTCGGCTTGTGGTTGCCCTCCGCCATGGCCACCTCCTTGAGCAGGCGTACCACCTTGGGATTCTCGCCAAGGAATGGATGCAGATCGCACATCACATAGAGGTTCGGTTGCGGATCGGCCTTGATCAGCTTCAGCGCCATTTCCGGTTCGCGACTGTCGCCTTCGCCCAGGCTCTCGCCACCGAAACCCAGACGCTGCAGCCCTTCGCTGATGGCCCAGGTGAAAAGCCCGAGCCCCCGCTTGACCGCCAGGCTGGTAAGCGTTTCCAGTACCCGCCGCTCGTCCCATGACTCGATCAGGATCAGCTTCACGCGTGAATCCAGCACCAGGCCGAGGTCGTGGATATCGTTCTTCACAGGGGCTCCTTGTGGACGTCGGCCAGCGCTGGCCGGGGCAATCGCTCACCGTTAAACTCGGGACTTCTTATATCAGGCCGGAGAATTCCCGTGGACTGTCTGTTCTGCAAAATCGCCGCCGGACACATTCCCGCTCGCAAGCTCTACGAAGACGACCAGGTCGTCGCCTTCCATGACGTTGCGCCGCAGGCCCCTGTGCACTTCCTGGTGATCCCGAAGAAGCACATCCCCACGCTCACCGACCTCACCGAAGACGACAAGGCCCTGGTCGGCCATATCGCCTACACCGCCCAGCGCCTGGCACGGGAACAAGGCTGCGAAGAAGGCTTCCGTCTGGTGATGAACTGCAACCAACAGGGTGGCCAGACCGTCTTCCACATCCATATGCACGTGCTTGGCCAGCGCCAGATGCATTGGCCGCCGGGCTGATCCCTTCGGCCGAGGCCTGATGCCGGTCAAGCCTCGGTCATCCCCTTGCGCTAGAATGCCCGCCGATATTCCACGGAGGTGCCGCATGGCCAGCGAACGTTCCTATTCTCCCGCCGACCGCCTGATGCTGCAGGCTGACGCCGCGCTGCGTACGCTGCTGCCGTTCACCGGCCAGCCTTTCCGTCCCTCCCCTGCTGAAGGCCAGGCCGACGCCGAACTCAAACCGGAGGACGCTCGCCATATCGCCGGGCTGATGCGCATCAACCACACCGGCGAGGTCTGCGCCCAGGCGCTCTATCAGGGCCAGGCGCTGACCGCCAAGTTGCCCGAAGTGCGCGAGGCCATGGAGCACGCGGCCGAAGAGGAAGTCGATCACCTGGCCTGGTGCGAACAACGCATTCGCGAACTCGGCAGCCGCCCGAGCGTCCTCAACCCGATCTTCTATGGTCTGTCCTTTGGCGTCGGCGCTGTGGCTGGACTGATCAGCGACCGGATCAGCCTGGGTTTCGTCGCAGCCACTGAAGACCAGGTTTGCAAGCACCTCGATGAGCACCTGGAACAGTTGCCGGCCGAGGACGCCAAGTCGCGAGCCATCCTCGAGCAGATGCGCACCGACGAGGAACAGCACGCCAATAGCGCCCTGGAAGCAGGCGGCCTGCGTTTCCCCGCGCCGGTGAAGTTCGGCATGACGTTGCTGTCGAAGGTCATGACGAAGAGCACCTACCGGATCTGAATCCCGCACATGAAAAAAGGGCGCCCTCGGGCGCCCTTTTCGTATCCACCGCGAAGCGGCCTCAGTGAGGCATGTTCCGCGCGTAGAAGATTTCCAGCATTTCGTGGCGCACGCGCTCTTCGACTTCCTTGCGCTGGGCAGGCGTCAGGTTGCGGGTGGCGTCACCGAACAGGTAGTTCTCCAGCTCGAAGTCCTTGAGCAGCATCTTCGTGTGGAACATGTTCTCCTGGTACACGTTGACGTCCGTCATCTGGTAGGCGTCCTGGGTGTCGTCGGAGAGGTAGTTCTGGATCGAATTGATCTCGTGGTCGATGAAGTGCTTCTTGCCTTCCACGTCACGGGTGAAGCCGCGCACGCGGTAGTCCACGGTGACGATGTCCGAGTCGAACTGGTGGATCAGGTAGTTGAGCGCCTTCAGCGGGGAGATCACGCCGCAAGTGGAGACATCGATGTCCACCCGGAAGGTGGCGATACCCGACACCGGATGGATTTCCGGGTAGGTATGAACGGTGATGTGGCTCTTGTCGAGGTGCGCCAGGATGGTCTCCGGCAGCGGGCCCGGAGATTCCTCGATCTGGCTGTCGGTGGGAGTCACCGGCTGCTCGGAGATCAGGATGGTCACGCTCGCGCCCTGGGGATCGTAATCCTGGCGGGCGATGTTGAGGATGTTGGCACCGATGATATCGACTACGTCGGTGAGGATCTGGGTCAGGCGTTCGGCGTCGTACTCTTCGTCGATGTACTGGACGTAGGCCTGCTGGTCCTCGGGGGTCTCCGCGTAGCAGATGTCATAGATGTTGAAGCTCAAGGTCTTTGTCAGGTTGTTGAACCCGTGGAGCTTGAGTTTGCTTTTCACCGTTGAGAGCTCTCTGTGCATATGCGGCTCTGCCGCGTGGTTGAGCATGCCCGTCAGAAGCGCACGACACTTCTGCGTAGGACGGTTTACACCTCTTCGCGTTGGCGATTGTGGTCGTAGGTTCGGGGCCCGATGCCCCGGAAATTGGAAGGGGGCGAATTATGCAGACGACGGGCGCCGTCTGCCAGAGTTTGCCGCGCAAATATGATGGCCGGATGTCTTCGGACGACCGGCCATCGGCCCAAGGTTCAGGACGTTTTCACCATCGCGCGGGCTGGAACTGGTGCTCAGTCCAGCTCGACGATCTCGTAGTCATGGGTGATCTCGACGCCGGCACGGCCGAGCATGATCGAGGCCGAGCAGTATTTCTCGGCAGACAGTTCCACAGCGCGCTTGACCTGCGCGTCCTTGAGGCCGCGGCCCTTCACCACGAAATGCACGTGGATCTTGGTGAAGACCTTGGGGTCTTCGCTGGCACGCTCGGCATCGAGGAAGGCCTCACAGCTTTCCACGGGCTGGCGGGATTTTTTCAGGATGCTCACCACGTCGAAGTTGGTGCAGCCGCCCAGGCCGAGCAGCAGCATTTCCATGGGACGCACGCCCAGGTTACGACCACCGGACTCGGGCGGACCGTCCATCACCACCACATGGCCGCTGCCGGATTCGCCAAGGAACAGGGCTTCGCCCGCCCATTGGATGCGTGCTTTCATCGCCTGGAACTCCGCTCGGAAAAAGGTGCGGTAGCTTATCACAGCGCCTTTTCCACGCCGGCCTCCAAATAGTTCCCGAGCAGGTGATAGGTGCGTCGCAAAATCACATTGTCGAATGAGGGACCTCTGTTAAGCTGGCGCCGGATTACTGGCACACTTGGCCGGACAACTATTAGAAAATTGCCTGTTTGACAAAGGCTTATCTTCTCTTTTTCGGGACTCGGGCATGGTCGCAATTACCCTTACACCAAAAATAAAGAGCCTGGACAAAATACTCGCGCATTGTCACCGCCGTCGTTACACGGCCAAGAGCACCATCATTTATGCCGGTGACCGTTGTGAAACCCTCTTCTTCATCATCAAGGGCTCCGTCACCATCCTGATCGAGGACGACGACGGTCGCGAGATGATCATCGCCTACCTCAATGCCGGAGACTTCTTCGGCGAGATGGGCCTGTTCGAAAAAGAAGGGGCGGAAAAGGAGCGCAGCGCCTGGGTCCGCGCCAAGACGGAATGCGAAGTGGCCGAACTGAGCTACGCCAAGTTCCGCGAACTCACCCAGCAAGACCCGGAAATCCTCTATGCCCTGGGCAGCCAGATGGCTGACCGCCTGCGCAACACCACGCGCAAGGTGGGTGACCTGGCCTTCCTCGATGTCACCGGCCGCGTTGCGCGCACCCTGCTCGACCTCTGCAAACAGCCCGATGCCATGACCCATCCGGACGGCATGCAGATCAAGATCACCCGTCAGGAAATTGGCCGGATCGTCGGCTGCTCCCGCGAGATGGTCGGCCGCGTGCTCAAGAGCCTGGAAGAACAAGGTCTGGTGCATGTGAAGGGTAAAACCATGGTGGTCTTCGGCACTCGTTGAGTTCCCGAAAGAAAAAGCCGGCGCAAGCCGGCTTTATCATTTCTGGAGGACCGAACCGGATCAATCCGGATCGATGCCCGCCACCACGCGGTTGCGGTCGGGGAAGAACAGTCGGCCCAGCTCGACACCTGGCTCTTCAGCGCGCATGAACGCCTCGCCCACCAGGAATGCGTAAACACCGCTGACTTCCATCAGCTCCACGTCGGCGCGGTTGAGGATGCCGCTCTCGGTGATGACCAGGCGATCGCGCGGAATGCGCGGCAGCAGGTCGAGGGTGTTTTCCAGGCTGACCTCGAAGGTGTGCAGGTTGCGATTGTTGATGCCCACCAGCGGGGTGTCCAGGCAGTTCAACGCACGATCCAGTTCCTCACCGTCATGCACTTCCACCAGCACGTCGAGGCCGACGTCCTTGGCGGTGGCGGCCAGTTCCTTCATGCGTACGTCGTCCAGCGCGGACACAATCAGCAGGATGCAGTCGGCACCAATGGCACGGGCTTCGACCACCTGGTAGGGGTCGATCATGAAGTCCTTGCGGATCACCGGCAGGGAGCAGGCGGCACGGGCCTCCTGCAAGTAGGCATCGGCGCCCTGGAAGAAGTCGACGTCGGTGAGCACCGACAGGCAGGCGGCACCACCCGCTTCGTAGCTCCTGGCAATCAGCGCAGGGTTGAAGTTCTCGCGCAGTACACCCTTGCTCGGCGAGGCTTTCTTCACTTCGGCGATCACCGCCGGCTCGTGGCGCTCGGCGCGTTCCAGCAGCGCGCGGGCGAAACCACGGGGCGCATCGGCGGAGCGCGCCAGCGCCTCGACTTCGGCCAGGGAAACGCGGGCACGACGCTCGGCCACTTCCTCGGCCTTGCGTGCCAGGATCTTCTCAAGAACGGTTGGGATGCTCACGCTTCATTCTCCACTCGGAACACCGCGGTAAAGGAGGCCAATTCGTCCAGCTTCTCGCGAGCGAGGCCTGTGTGCAGAGCGTCCTGTGCCAGACGCACACCTTCTTTCAGGCTGGAGGCCAGGTCAGCGGCATAGAGCGCAGCCCCGGCATTCAGCACGATCATGTCGGCGGCCTTCTGGCCGTTTTCGGTCTTGCGCCTGCCCAGGGCATCACGGATCAGCTCCAGGGATTCCTGCGGGCTGCCGACGGTCAGACCGATCAGGCTCTGGCTCTTGATGCCGAAGTCCTCAGGCTGGATCTGGTACTCGGTCACTTCGCCGTTCTTCAGCTCCGCGACATGGGTCGGCGCCGCGAGGCTCACCTCGTCCAGACCATCGCGCGAATGCACGACCAAAATATGATCGCTGCCGAGGCGCTTGAGCACCTCGGCCAGCGGACGGCACAGCGCCTGGCTGAACACACCCACCACCTGGTGCTTCACACCGGCCGGATTCGTAAGCGGGCCAAGCATGTTGAACAGGGTGCGCAGACCCAGCTCACGACGCGGACCGGCGGCATATTTCATGGCCTTGTGATGGACCTGGGCGAACATGAAACCGACGCCGATGCTCTCGATGCAACGGGCGACCTGTTCGGGCTTGAGGTCAAGGTAGATGCCGGCGGCTTCCAGCACGTCGGCGCTGCCGGTCTTGCCGGAAACCGCGCGGTTGCCGTGCTTGGCGACTTTGCCGCCCGCCGCCGCGACCACGAAGGTGGCGGCGGAAGACACGTTGAAGATGTTGGCGCCATCGCCGCCGGTACCGACCACGTCCACCACGTGCTTGAGGCTGGACAACTCGACGCGGACCGCCAGCTCACGCATCACCGAAACGGCACCGACGATTTCCTCGATGGTCTCGCTCTTCATGCGCATGCCCATGAGGAACGCGCCGATCTGCGCATCAGTGCACTGGCCGGTCATGATCAGGCGCATCACGTCCTGCATTTCTTCGGTGGTCAGGTCCAGTTGGTTGACCACCCGGTTCAGGGCTTCCTTGATGTCCATCAGCGCACTCCGCCGGTCTGCTTGAGGAAGTTGGCCAGCAGTTCGTGGCCCTGTTCGGTAAGGATGGACTCCGGATGGAACTGCACACCCTCGATATTCAACGTTTTGTGACGCAGCCCCATGATCTCGTCGACACTGCCGTCGGCATGCTGGGTCCAGGCGGTGACTTCCAGTTCGTCGGGCAGGGTTTCCAGCTTCACCACCAGGGAGTGGTAGCGGGTGACCGTCAGCGGGTGATTCAGGCCTTCGAAGACGCCCTGGTCCTTATGGAACACCGGGCTGGTCTTGCCATGCATGGCCTGGCGCGCACGCACCACGTCGCCACCGAACGCCTGGCCGATGCTCTGGTGGCCCAGGCACACGCCGAGGATCGGCAGCTTGCCGGCGAAGTGGCGGATCACCTCCAGCGACACGCCGGCTTCGTTGGGCGTGCAGGGGCCAGGGGAGACCACGATGCGTTCCGGGTTCAGTGCCTCGATCTGGGCGATGGAGAGCTCGTCGTTGCGGATCACATGCACGTCCGCGCCGAGCTCACCGAGGTACTGCACCACGTTGTAGGTAAAGGAATCGTAGTTGTCGATCATCAGCAGCATGGTGCAATCCTCAGGCGTCGGTCTTGGCGGTCTGTTCTGCGAGAGCCACGGCACGGAACATGGCGCGGCGCTTGTTCAGCGTCTCTTCCCATTCCAATGCCGGGACCGAGTCGGCGACGATGCCGGCGCCGGCCTGAACGTGCAGTTCGCCGTCCTTGATGACCGCCGTGCGAATCGCGATGGCAGTGTCCATGTTGCCGTTCCAGGCCAGGTAGCCCACGGCACCGCCGTAGACGCCACGCTTGACCGGTTCGAGGTCGTCGATGATCTCCATGGCGCGGATCTTCGGTGCGCCGGAGAGGGTGCCGGCCGGCAGGATGGCGCGCAGCGCTTCCATTGCGGAGATGCCTTCCTTGAGCTGGCCGGTAACGTTGGAAACGATGTGCATCACGTTGGAGTAGCGCTCGATCACCATCTTCTCGGTGACCTTGACGCTGCCCGTGCTGGCAACGCGGCCGACGTCGTTGCGGCCGAGATCAATCAGCATCAGGTGCTCGGCGAGTTCCTTGGCGTCGGAGAGCAGGTCTTCTTCCAGGGCGCGGTCGGCTTCCTCGGTCGCGCCACGCGGGCGGGTGCCGGCGATCGGGCGCACGGTGACTAGGCCATCCTCGACGCGCACCAGCACCTCCGGCGAACTGCCCACCACGTGGAAGTCACCGAAGTTGAAGAAGTACATATAAGGCGTCGGGTTGAAGCAGCGCAGGGCGCGGTACAGGTCGATGGGAGCAGCCTGGAAGGGAATCGACATGCGCTGGGAAATCACCACCTGCATGCAGTCGCCAGCCAGGATGTATTCCTTGATCTCGCGCACCGATTGTTCGTAATCCTCGCGGCTGAAGCTGGAGCGGAAGTCCGGCTCGCCGCCGACCGGCAGGCTCGGGTCCACACCCAGCCGCGGCACGACCGGCTGGCGCAGCTTCTGGCGGATTTCCACCAGGCGCGCCTGGCCCTTCTCGTAGGCATCGGGCTGGGTCGGGTCGACCAGGACGATGGCGTGCAGTTTGCCGGCGAGGTTGTCGAAGACGATCACAGCGTCCGACACCATCAGCAGGATATCCGGCGTGCCCAGCGGGTCGGGGTTCGGGCAGTTGGCCAGGCGTTTCTCGACGTAGCGCACGCAGTCATAGCCGAAGTAACCCACCAGGCCGCCGTTGAAACGGGGCAGGCCGGCGATGGGCGCTACCTGGTAGCGCTCCTTGAATACTTCGACGAAGGCCAGCGGGTCTTCGCAATCGTGGGATTCCACTTCGACATCGTCGACGCTGACGCTGACCTTCAGGCCATGGGCGCGCAGCACGGTGCGGCTCTGCAGGCCGATGATGGAGTAGCGCCCCCATTTCTCGCCGCCCTGCACAGACTCCAGCAGGTAGGAGTACGGGGTATCAGCGAGCTTCAGGTAGAGGGAGAGGGGGGTATCGAAATCCGCCAGGGTCTCGAACGCAAGCGGAATGCGGTTGTAGCCTTCGGCGGCCAAACGCTGGAATTCTTCGCGGGTCATGATCAGCCTCATGGGGCGGGGAACCCCTTTGAGGGGTTCCGGGAGATAAAGACGTCGGTGTGAAAGCGCGCCGGAGTATCCGGCCAGAATGAATTAGGCGCGCCAGCGCCAACGGGCGACGGCCTTGATGATCTTCATTCCGGCTCGTTCGAGCCAATGCTTGCAGGGAACCACCACGTTTCTGTCTCGTTGAGGCGAATTGTCGGAGGAGTTGGGCGACATTAGCGCAGCGCCGTGGGCGGCGCAACCGCCGGGAAGCAGCTCTCGCAGGTCATCCACGACCAGCGCCGGCTCCTCTTCGGCGATGGGCCGGCCGTGGTTGTAGCCGTAGCTCAGCGCCACGCATTTCACCCCGGCGGCCTTGGCGGCGAGCACGTCATTGCGCGAATCGCCGACGAACAATGCCTCGCTGCGACTGACCCCGGTCATGTGCATCACATGGAGCAATGCAGCCGGATCGGGCTTCTGCTGCGGAAGCGTGTCGCCGGCGATGATCAGCGGGAAATAACGGCCCAGCTTCATCTCGTCCAGCAAGGGCGCGACGAAGCGTTCGGGCTTGTTGGTGATTAACGCCAGTTCCACGCCCTTCTTCTTCAGCCACTTCAGGGTTTCCGCCACACCGGGGTAAACGGTGGTCAGCGCATGGCTGTCGGCGTAGGCCTCCATGAACAGCTCCAGGCCGCGCTCGGCGTCGCTGTCATGCACGGTGGAATGATCGAGGCCGCCGGCCAGGGCACGGCGCACCAGCACCCGGGCGCCGTTGCCAACCCATTCGCGGACCTGTTCGATGCCCGCCACCGGGCGCCCCAGGGCGACCAGCATGCGGTCGACGGCGGCAGCGAGGTCCGGCACGGAATCAACCAGGGTCCCATCCAGGTCGAACATCACCAGGCGTGGCAGGCGCCCATCGAACAGCCGGTGCAACGTTCCCATATCAGACCTGGGCCAGCTCGGCGCGCATGGCAGCAATGACCTCGGCGTAGTCCGGCGCATTGAAGATGGCCGAGCCGGCGACGAAAGTGTCGGCGCCCGCGGCGGCGATCTCGCGGATGTTCTTCACGTTGACGCCACCGTCGATCTCCAGGCGGATGTCACGGCCGGAGGCGTCGATGAGGGCGCGGGCCTCGCGCAGTTTGTCGAGAGTGCCGGGGATGAACTTCTGCCCGCCGAAGCCGGGGTTGACGCTCATCAGCAGGATCATGTCGACCTTGTCCATCACGTACTTCAGCACGTCCAGCGGGGTGGCCGGATTGAACACCAGGCCGGCCTTGGCGCCGCCGTCGCGGATCAGTTGCAGGGAACGATCAACGTGCAGGGTGGCTTCCGGGTGGAAGGTGACGTAGGTAGCACCGGCTTCGATGAAGTCGCCGATGATGCGGTCCACGGGCGAAACCATCAGGTGCGCGTCGATGGGCGCGGTGATGCCGTACTTGCGCAGCGCCGAGCAGACCATGGGGCCGATGGTCAGGTTGGGCACATAGTGGTTGTCCATCACGTCGAAATGAACGATATCGGCGCCGGCGGCGAGAACGTTCTCCACTTCCTCGCCCAGGCGGGCGAAATCGGCGGAAAGAATCGACGGTGCGATGGCGAAGGGCTGCATGGCTGACCTCAGGGGCGGAATCACGGTGGCGCGAATTGTAGCCGGGATGGATGGCGCGCGGGGATTCGACCGATGACTGAGGCGGGGCAGAAAAAAACCTGCCCGCGACGGGGACGCGGGCAGGTTGAAGGTTGGAGAAGCTGTTACTCCGGCATGGAGGTGCGCATGCGCTCGCTGCGGCCGCGCAGCCACTCCAGCACCAGCAGCAGCGCGATGGAGAAGCCGATCAGCAGGGTCGCGGCGGCGGCGATGGTGGGGCTGAGGTTCTCGCGGATACCACTGAACATCTGCCGTGGCAGGGTGGCCTGCTCGGGGCCGGCGAGGAACAGGGTCACTACCACTTCGTCGAAGGAAGTGGCGAAGGCGAACAGCGCCCCGGAGATCACCCCCGGCGCGATCAGCGGCAGGGTCACCTTGAAGAACGCGGTCAGCGGCGGCGCACCCAGGCTGGCGGCGGCGCGCACCAGGTTGTAGTTGAAGCCTTGCAGGGTCGCCGACACCGTGATGATCACGAATGGCACGCCCAGCACCGCATGCACCAGGATCAGCGACAGGTAGCTGTTACCCAGGCCCAACGGTGCGAAGAACAGATAGCTGGCCACGCCGATGATCACCACCGGCACCACCATCGGCGAAATCAGCAGGCTCATCACCAGCGCCTTGCCGCGAAACTCGCCACGGGTCAGGCCGATGGACGCCAGGGTGCCGAAGACCATCGCCAGCACGGTCGCCGCCGGGGCGACGATCATGCTGTTGGTCAGCGAGCGCATCCACTCCGCCGAGTTGAAGAAGTCGGCATACCAGCGCAGGGAGAAGCCCTGCAGCGGGTAGACCAGGAAGGTGCCGGAGTTGAACGACAGCGGGATGATCACCAGCACCGGCAGGATCAGGAACAGCAGCACCAGGCCGCAGAGGCCGCGCAGCGTGTAGAACCACAGGCGCTCGACCGGGGACATGTAGGGACTCAGCATTTTCTTGTTCTCCTCAACCGAGACGCAGGCGGCCAGCGCCCACCAGCCAGCTGTAGACCACATAGAGGATCAGGGTGGCGAACAGCAGCATGCCGCCCAGGGCCGTGGCCATGCCCCAGTTGATGGTGGTGTTGGTGAAGAAGGCGACGAAGTAGCTGACCATCTGGTCGTTCGGGCTGCCCAGCAGTGCCGGCGTGATGTAGTAGCCGATGGACAGGATGAACACCAGCAGGCACCCGGCACCGACGCCCGCGACGGTCTGCGGGAAGTAGACCTTCCAGAAACTGGCGAAGGGGTGGCAGCCGAGGGAGATCGCCGCCCGCATGTAGCTGGGGGAAATGCCCTTCATCACGCTGTAGATCGGCAGGATCATGAACGGCAGCATGATGTGCACCATGGCGATGTAGACACCGGTGCGGTTGAACACCAGCTGCAACGGCTGATCGATCAGGCCGAGCTTCAGCAGCGCGCCGTTGATCAGGCCGCCGGACTGCAACAGCACGATCCAGGCGGCAACGCGCACCAGGATGGAGGTCCAGAACGGCAGCAGCACCAGGATCATCAGCAGGTTGCTCTTGCGCGTCGGCAGGTTGGCCAGCAGGTAGGCCAGCGGATAGGCCAGCAACAGGCAGATCACGGTGATCACCGCGCCCATCCAGAAGGTACGGGCGAAGATATCCAGGTAGATGGCCTGGTCCGGGGTGGCCGGGGCCACTTCGCCCAGGTCGTCGATACGATGGTCGAGGGCGGCCAGCAGGTAATAGGGGGTCAGGTGGCTGGCATTGCGGCGGATCGCCTGCCAGTACGCGGGGTCGCCCCAGCGCTCGTCCAGGCTTTCCAGCGCGTCCTTGTAGGAGGCCGGCTCGGTCTTGAACGGCAGGGCGCGGGCGGTCTTGGCCATCAGGCTGCGGTAGCCAGCCAGTTCCATGTTCAGGCGCTTGGAGAGATCGCCGATGGTCTGGTTCTTGCGCGCTGCAGCGAGGTCTTCAGCGAGGGCCTTGTACACCGGCTCGGCGGGCAGCGCCTTGCCATCCCAGCCGGAAATGGCTTCGACGGTACGCGGCATGGAGCCGACCACTTCCGGGTTGTTCACGCTCTTGTAGAGCAACGCGCCAATGGGCACCAGGAAGGTCAGCAGGAGGAAAATCAGCAGCGGCAGGATCAGCGCCTGGGACTTCAGGCGATTCATCCGCTCGGCTCGGGCGAGGCGCTGCTTGAGGCTGGGGCCGGCGACCTCGTTCAGGGGCACTGCAGTGGCCATGGCGAACTCCGTTGAAACAGGGTTGAACGTTCAGGCCCTAAGGCCAGGGTGAGGAAAAGTCTCCCTCACCCCTAGCCCCTCTCCCACAGGGAGAGGGGGAGTGGCAGCCGGACTTACTTGGCCGCCCAGGAGTTGAAGCGTTGCTCCAGTTGCTCGCCGTAGTCAGCCCAGAAGGTGACGTCCATGGCGACCTGGTCCTTGATGTTTTCCGGAGTGGTCGGCATGTCCTTCAGCAGGCCCTTGTCCAGCAGCGGTACCGCCTGGGTGTTGGCCGGACCGTAGGCAATGTTCTCGGAGTAGACCTTCTGCTGCTCGGGCTTGACCGAGAAGGCGATGAATTCCTTGGCCTTGTCGGCATCCTTGGCGCCCTTCGGGATGGCCCAGGAGTCGAAGTCGTAGATACCGCCGGTCCACACGACTTTCAGGTTGCTTTCCTTCTGCACCGCCGCGATGCGGCCGTTGTAGGCAGAGCTCATGACCACGTCACCCGAGGCGAGGAACTGCGGCGGCTGGGCACCGGCTTCCCACCACTGGATGCTCGGCTTGATCTCGTCGAGCTTCTTGAAGGCGCGATCCTGGCCTTCCTTGGTGGCCAGGACGGTGTAGACGTCCTTCGGCGCGACGCCATCAGCCATCAGCGCGAATTCCAGGGTGTATTTGGCGCCCTTGCGCAGGCCGCGCTTGCCGGGGAATTTGTTCACGTCCCAGAAATCGGCCCAGCTGGTGGGGGCGGTTTTCAGCTTGTCGGCGTTGTAGGCCAGCACGGTGGACCACACGAAGAAGCCGACGCCGCAAGGCTGGATGGCGCCGGGTACGAAGTCTTCAGCCTTGCCGAACTGCGCGGCGTCCAGCTCTTCGAACAGGCCTTCGTCACAGCCGCGGGACAGCTCGGGCGACTCCACTTCCACCAGGTTCCAGGAGACGCTGTTGGTGTCGACCATGGCCTTCACCTTGGCCATTTCACCGTTGTATTCGCCTGCGATGATCTTGTTGCCGGTGCTCTGCTGGTAGGGCTCGTAGAACGCCTTGACCTGCGCATTCTTGTTGGCACCACCGAAGGACACCACGGTCAGGTCGGCAGCCATTGCCTGGGTGGCGCAGGCCAACCCGAGGGCGATGGCGGTGAGTTTCAGGGATTTCGACATTGTTATTTTCTCCACAGTGCAGGGTTGCTAATGCCTTGGTGCCGCCGCGTCATTCCGCCAGAAGCGGGTCCAGTGCGCGGACGTGCTCCACTTGCCAGCCGAGCGGCACCACATCGCCTACCGCCAGTGCGGGGTCGAGCTCAGCAATAGGTTGCTTGACGAAGAAATCGGGCTTGCCGCAGACCTCCATGCGGATACGCACGTGGTCACCCAGGTAGATGAACTCGGCGACACGCCCGGAGAACCGGTTCACGCAGCTCTCGCTGTGACCGTTGATGCGCACGCGCTCGGGCCGGATCGACAGGGTCACCGGCTCGCCCGGCTGGCCGACGTTGATCGCCAGGGCCTCGACCTTCTCACCACGGCCCAGACGCACGACGCAGCGCTCGCCATCGCGGCTTTCCAGCTGGCCGTTCAGGCGATTGTTCTCGCCGATGAAGTTGGCCACGAAGGTGTTCTTCGGCAATTCGTAAAGCTCGCGCGGCGGAGCGATCTGCTGGATCTCGCCCTGGTGGAACACCGCGACGCGGTCGGACATGGTCAGCGCTTCGCCCTGGTCGTGGGTCACGTAGACCACGGTGACGCCCAGGCGTTGATGGATGTGCTTGATCTCCATCTGCATGTGTTCGCGCAGCTGCTTGTCCAGTGCGCCGAGGGGTTCGTCCATCAGCACCAGCTGGGGCTCGAACACCAGGGCGCGGGCCAGGGCGACACGCTGCTGCTGGCCACCGGAAAGCTGGCCGGGGTAGCGGTTGCGGAAGGTATCCAGCTGCACCATGGAGAGCGCACGCTTGACCCGCTCGCTGGCGTCGGTCTTGCTCATGCCGCGCACCGAGAGCGGGAAGGCCAGGTTCTCGGCCACCGTCATGTGCGGGAACAGCGCATAGTTCTGGAACACCATGCCGATGTCGCGCTTGTGCGGAGGTACGTTGTTGATGGAGCGACCGGCCAGGAGGATTTCGCCGCTGGTGGGGGTCTCGAACCCGGCGAGCATCATCAGGCTGGTGGTCTTGCCGGAGCCGGACGGCCCGAGCAGGGTGAGGAATTCGCCTTTGCGAATATCCAGGTTGAGGTCTTTGACGATCAGGGTCTCGCCGTCGTAGCTCTTCTGCACGCCGCGAAAGCTGACCAGGATGTCGTTGCCTTGTGTCTCGGCCATAACCGCACCTTTGTTTTTGTGTCTGCCGTAGAGGAAAGCGTAGAGAACGCGGCAGACCACGCAAATCGGGCGGTATGAGAGATTGCTATAAGGCTTGGAGAGGATTCCTTGTAGGGATCGCCCTACAATCCGCAGCGCGATTGTCGGACATTCACAGCAGCTTGTGCTCGACCGCGTACTTCACCAGGTCCGCGACCGAGTGCAATCCCAGCTTCTGCATCAGGCGGGCCTTGTGGGTGCTCACCGTCTTGCTGCTGACCGCCAGTTGCTGGGCGATTTCGTTCACGCCTTCGCCCCGCACCAGCCGCTCGAACACCGAGAACTCGCGCTCTGAAAGCAGCGTATGGGCCGGGCGGGCGTCGGTCAGGCCCACCTCGAAGACCATACGGTCGGCGAGGTCGGGATCGATGTAGCGGCCTCCCGCGGCGACCTTGCGGATGGCGGTGAGCAACAGGGCCGGGTCACTGTCCTTGGTGGCATAGCCGGCAGCGCCGATCTTCAGGGCCCGCGCGGCCATCTGCGCTTCGTCGTGCATGGACAGCACCAGCACCGCCGGCGGATTGCCGAGGGCGCGGATGCGCGGAATGGCCTCCAGGCCGTTGACGCCGGGCATGGAGATGTCCAGCAGCACCACTTCGCAGGGCGTCTGGCGCAAGGCTTCCATCAGTTGCTCGCCATTGCCGGCCTCCCCCGCCACGCAGAGGTCCTTGGCCAGCCCAATGAGCTGCTTGATGCCCTCGCGGACGATGGTGTGGTCTTCTGCCACCAATACTCGGATCACGCCACTTTCTCCTTATCCAACGCCACGCGCACGCAAAGGGTCGTGCCCTCGCCTGGCTGGCTCTCGATCTGCAGGCTGCCGCCCAGCATCAGCACGCGCTCGCGCATCCCCACCAGGCCGAACGAACTGCCACTCCTGGCGCCGGTATCGAACCCCCGGCCATCATCGCTGATGCGCAGGCAGAGCATGCCGCCCTCTTCACTCAGGCGAACCGCGACAGTATGCGCCTCGGCGTGGCGCATGACGTTGGTCAGCGCCTCCTGCAGCACGCGGAACAGGCCGACTGCCTTGGCATCGGACAACTGCGGCAACTGCTCGGGCACTTCCACCAGGCAAGGAATCTGCGTGCGCGCCTCGAAACGCCTGGCCTGCCACTCGATGGCCGAGGCGATGCCGGCATCGAGAATCGGCGGGCGCAGCGCCGTCGCCACATCACGCACGAGTTGGAAGAGCTGCGCAATCAGGCGCTTCATGCTGTCCAGGCGCTCCTTGAGCCCGGCGTCGAGGCCGGCGTAAGCCAGTTCGCACATGGAGGTTTCCAGCTTCAGGACCGTGAGCACCTGGCCCAGTTCGTCGTGCACTTCACGGGCAATACGCGCCTTCTCTTCTTCGCGCACGCTTTCCAGGTGCGCCGACAAGTCCCGCAGCTGCGCGCGAGAGGCTGCCAGTTCCAGTTCGATCTGCTTGTTCTCGGTGATATCCCAGACCACGCCGTCCCAGACCGCACGGCCGTCGTCGAAGATTCGTGCACTGGCCTTGATGTCGGCCCAGCGCAGCGCCCCGTCGCGGGTGAGGATGCGGCCCTGCCAGTGCCAATCGCGATCGGCGTCCAGTGCCTGAAGCTGGCTTTCCCAGTAGCCGTCGCGGTCGTCCGGGTGAACCAGGCCGCGAATGCCACGTCCCGTATCCAGCAACTCGCTGGCGCTGTAGCCCACCAGGCCTTCGCTGCCTTCGCCGATGAAGGCGAAATCGGCAGGCGCATCCGCGTTTGGCCGCTCCAGGCGGAACACCAGGCCAGGCACGTTGGAGGCGATGCCCTTGAGGCGCGCTTCACTTTCTTCCAGCGCCTCGCGGGCTCGACGGCGCTCGGTGGCATCGGAGAGGAAAACCACCAGGTATTCGGAGGAGCCGAAGCGCAGGAAGCTCAGCGACACATCTGCCGGAAGCCAGCTGCCGTCGGGACGCAGGCAACGCGTCTCGAAGCTCAGCGGGCCTTCGTCACTGTTGCGTGCGCGGCGCCAGAGATTGAGCCAACGATCCATGTTCAGCTCAGGTTGGAAATCCGCCAGCGGACGATCCGCGAGGCTGCCGGGCCGATAGCCCAGCATCTGTTCTGCCGCCCGGTTGGCGTAGCGCACATGGCTGTCCCAATTCACCCAGAGGATGCCCAGGGTGCTGTGGTCGATGGAGAACTGGGTAAGGCGCAGCGCTTCCTCCGCCGCTTCGCGCAGTTGCAGTGCATGGCGCGAATCCAGTAGCTGCCGTTCCAGCCGGCGCTGCTGTCGGCGCAGCCAGGTGATGATGACGGCCGCCGTGAGCAACAGCACACCGAGAAACAGGCTGAGGTTCTGCCAGAAGCCGCTGGATTCAGCGAGGCGCGGATACTTGGGCTGCAGCCAGCGCTCGTGCAACTGGTCGAGGTCCTTCGGCGGCAGGCTACGCAGCGCGATGTCGACGATGGCAGCCAGTTCCGGCCAGTCACGCCTCGTGGCGACCCTCAGCAACTGCGGGAAACCGATGTCGCCGACCACCGCGAGCCCGGTGAACTCCTGTTCGCGAGACAACCGGCTGAGCTGTGCCTCATCGAGCACGGCATAGCGGACCTGCTCGGCCAGCAACGCCTGCAGGGCCCGCCGCTCGCTGTCCATGGGCTTGAGGTTGAGGTTGGAGTAAGTCGCGCGCAGGTAATCGGCCACGGCACTCGGCTGGCGCAGGGCGACCGGCGACGTTTTGTCGAGCTGCTCGAGGTCCACCGCGCCATTGCCCTCGCGCTCGCCCACCAGCAACTGCGAGACGCGCATGTAGGGATCGGAGAACAGCCACAGACGCAAACCGGCGGGCGTCTGCCCGAGGCCGGGGGCAAGGTCGATCTGCCCGGAACGCAGCCCCTGTTCCAGTTCGCCCTGACTGTCGTAGGTACGCCAGGCCAACTCGACACCCATGGCTTTGGCCAGCCAGTTCATCAACTCGACGTTGGCTCCGGAGAGTTGCTGCAGCCGCCGATCCAGCTGAACGTAAGGGGCCTGCAGCACGGCCCCCACACGGAGTTGCCCATGGTGCTCGAGCCATTGCCGCTGGGCGTCGTCCAGCGGCAGCGCCGTGGGTGCAGCCAAGGCAGGTATCGCCAGGCAGCAGGCGAACAGGAAGGAAAGGAGCGCACGGATCATCGAGGACCAACCGCAACAAGGAAAAACAGCCGACATACCTTACACAGCCACGGTCAACCATGCGAAGGCTCGGCCTGACAAAAACCCATCGAGCCATTAGGCTCCTGTTTCCCAGTTCGACCAGGAATCTCCAGATGCCTCGTGCCCTTCACCTGCCGCTTGCAGCCCTTTGCCTAGCGCTACTGCCTGCCTCACCCGCCGTGCTGGGGGAAGAGGACGCCGCAACAGCGCCCAAGGAACCGGCACCGGCAGTGGAGCGCGCGCCGCTGGAGGAACGTAGCCAGGAGGACTCAACCAGTCTGGAGCGCCAGATCCCGAGCCGGGATCAACAGCGGCTCAAGGCTGGCGAAGAGACTTTCCTGGCGCTCTGGCAGCCGGCCAATGTCAGCGCTCCCGAGGGGTTGGTGATCCTGCTACCCGGCGACGGCGAAACGGCCGACTGGCCGGAGGCGATCGGCCCCTTGCGGCGCGGTCTGCCGAATTCCGGCTGGAGCACCCTTGCCCTGACACTGCCCGACCCCAGCGAAGATCCGCTGCCACCGCGCCCGCTGAAAACGGAGGAGCCAACCAAGGCGGAACCGGCGGTGAGCCCGGAAAAAGCCCAGGAAGAAGGCCCGGCCAACACCGAGCAGGCCGGAAGCGCCGAACCCAACACCGACCCGGCGCCGCCACCGCTGTCCCGCGACGCCATCCAGAAGACTCAGACGGACCGCGTGTTCGCCCGGATTGAGGCAGCACTCGCCTTCGCGCGCCAGCAGAAGCCCAAAGTCATCGTGCTGCTGGGCCATGGCACCGGCGCCTATTGGGCGACACAGTTCCTGGCCGCCAATGACCCGCAGGACGTACGCAATCTTCTTTTGGTAGCAGCGGAGTTGCCGGCTGGCTATGAACCGGCGCTGGAGGACTCACTGCCCGAATTGAAACTGGCCACGGGTGACTTCTACTACAAGGACCAGCCAGCCGACCGCGACGCTGCCTTGCGTCGCAGTCACGCGAGCAAGCGGCAGAAGCACCCCGCCTATATCCAGATCGCCATGAAGGGCCTGCCAGGCGACCGCGCCACCGAACAGGAGCAGCTCATTCGGCGCATCCGTGGCTGGCTGAGCCTGCATCTGGAAGCGGGTACCGGCAAAGCGCCCACAGACGGCTGAAGGCTCAGCGAAATCCGTGACGCTCGCGGATGAGGTTGTAGGCGCTTTGCAATTCGCGGGTGCGGTCGGTCGCGGCACGGACCACGGCCGGGCTGGCACCTGAACCGGCCAGCTTGTCCGGGTGATTCTGGCTGAGCAGGCGCCGGTAGGCCCGCTTGATCACCGCAGGCTCGCAGTCGGCCGTCACGCCCAGCAGGATCAAGGCGTCCCTGTAGCTGTTGGCACGTTTGGGCGGTAGGCCCTGAGGGGTGTCGTAACCCGCCCCCAGCGCCTCGATCCGGGAAGCTGCGAGGCCCAGCCAGCCGCCCCATTGCAGGATGAGTTCGCGCTCGCGCTTGCCGATCCGGCCATCCGCTGCAGCCATCTGCCAGCAGCTGCGCAGCAGGCGTTCCACCGTCGTCCGCTCATCCTTCAGCTTGTGCAACGCAGGGTGCAGGTTGTCGCCGCCCGATTTGCCCCGGTTGAAGGCGGCGATGGCCCGACGGGTGCCCGCTTCGTCCAGCCCGATTCGCTTCATTTCCGCTCGCGCCTGCTGGATGTGCGCTTCCTGAACCCGCCCATCGCTCTTGGCCAGTCGTCCCAGCAGGATGAACAACAGGTCCTGCTGGTCGATGGCGGGATCGCCCCGCAGGCGCGCACCCAACGCACTCCAGGAATCCAGGTGCAGGCGCCGGTCGAGTACATGTCCCAACAAACCGCCGAGCATGGCTCCCGGGATGTTCGCCAGGGCGAATCCGGCGGCAGCGCCGATCAGGGTAGCGGGCCAGACCAACTCAGGCCTCCGTCATCAGCAGATGTTCGACTTCCGCCAGGCGCTCGTGGGTGCCCACGTCGACCCAACGCCCGGCGAATCGCTCGCCAGTCACTTGCCCGGCGGCCATCGCCTGACGCAGCAACGGCGCCAGTTTGAAGGCCCCGGCCTGACACCCTTCGAACAGACGCGGGTGGAGCACGGCGATACCGCTGTAGGTGAGGCTCGGCTCGCCTGCCACTGCATCACGCACTCGGCCATTCTCCAGGACAAAGTCACCGTGGGGATGATGCGCCGGGTTGTCTACCAGTACCAGGTGCGCCAAACCGTCCAGCGGTCGGCGCAGGTGGCTGAACTCGAAGTCGGTCCAGACATCGCCATTCACAATGAGAAATGGCTCATCGCCCAGCAGCGGCAAGGCTTGAAAAATGCCGCCGCCGGTTTCCAGCGGTTCACCTTCCGCCGAGTAGCGGATCGACAAGCCAAAGCGCGCACCATCGCCCAGATGATCTTCGATCTGCTGGCCGAGCCAGGCATGGTTGATCACCAGCTCGTTGAAGCCGGCCTCCGCCAGGGCCCGGAGGTGAAACTCGATCAGCGGGGTGCCGGCGGCACGAACCAGCGGTTTTGGCGTATGCAGGGTCAGGGGGCGCATGCGCTCGCCCTTGCCCGCTGCGAGGATCATCGCCTTCATGGTTGGACGGCCTCGTCCCGCGGAAGGCTGGCCAGCAGTTCACCCAGCTCCGCCAGTTCGGGACGCCGTTCGATCACTTCCTTTATATAGGCAAAGAAGCGCGGCACATCGCCCAGGTACTTGGGCTTGCCGTCGCGATGGCAGATACGCGCGAATATGCCAATGACCTTGAGGTGGCGTTGCACGCCCATCAGGTCGCTGGCGCGGCGGAACTCGGCGAAATCGGGCTGGACCGGGATGCCGGCTTCGCGGGCCAGGTTCCAGTAACGCTCCAGCCAGCCGGCTACGCGCTCTTCGGGCCAACTGAGGAAGGCGTCCTTGAACAGGCAGGTCACGTCATAGGTAACCGGACCGTAGACAGCGTCCTGGAAATCCAGCACGCCGGGGTTGGGGGTACTGAGCATCAGGTTGCGTGGCATGTAGTCCCGGTGCACCAGCACCTGCGGCTGCGCCAGGGCGCTGCCGATCAGCAAGTCGGAAATACGCTCCCAGGCAGCCAGGCGCTCACCTTGCAGCTCGATGCCCAGATGATGTTGCAGGTACCACTCGGGGAAAAGCTGCAGCTCGCGACGCAGCAGCGCGTCGTCGTAACTGGGCATGGGCACATCGAGGCTGCGCTTCTGGAAGGTCAGCAGTGCCTCCAGGGCATCGTCGAACAACGAGTCGGCGTTCTCCGAATCGATGACTTCGAGGTAGGTCTGGCGCCCCAGATCGGCGAGGATCAGGAAGCCCTGCTCCACATCGGCAGCGAGAATCCGCGGCACGTGCACGCCAGCCTCGGCGAGCATTCCGGCCACTTTGACGAAGGGACGGCAGTCCTCTCGGGGCGGCGGGGCATCCATCAGGATCAGGGTGCGGCCTTCGGCCTGCCAGCGGAAGTAACGACGGAAGCTGGCGTCACTGCTGGCCGGAACCAGTTCGGCGGCCGGCACGGGGCCCCAGCCTTCGGCAGCGAACAGGGTGGGCAACTGCTGATCAAGCCACTGGCTCAGCTGCTGAAGTCGCAGGTCTTCATGGTGCATCGGGTGGTCTCCGGCGGCGCTAGCCGTTGTGCGGGTCATGCTTTATTATCCAGCATCTTTTTCAGCCCATCGAGAGGCGTGCGGCCCTAGCGGGTCGAAGGCGCGCAGGAAGCCCGGACTAACAAGATGGCAGTAAGATCCCCCGCGTTTCGTAAAAAGTTCCCCCTGCTGGTGACCGGCAGCCTGCTGGCCCTCCAGCCAGTAGCCACCTCATTCGTCGTCGCCGCAGAGCAATTCGACTGCCAGGCTTCCGCAACTGGCGGGTGGGCATGCGCGCCCAAAGCCAGCGCAGAGAGCCTGCCACCACGCCCCGTCCATAGCGGCAGTGCCGTGAGCTCGACCATTGGCGCCGCTCCCCAGGAAGGTGAAGCCGAAGGCAGCGATACCACACTGGTGACCGAAGCCGAAGGCAAGGGCCTGGCATCCCGCAGCGCCGATTACAGTCACCTCGACTGGGTACCGCGCGACAAACTCACGCCCGCGCAACTGGCCGAAGCCGGCCCTTACTGCGCCGGTGCCTACATCGAGCCGCCGCGTCCGGGCATGGATGACAGCACGCCGATGGAGGATGCGCCAACCTACATCTCCGCCAAGGCCTCGCGCTACGAGCAGGAGAAACAGATTGCCACCCTCGCCGGGGACGTGGTCCTGCGCCAGGGCAGCATGCAGGTAGAGGCCGACGAGGCCAACCTGCACCAGGCAGAAAACCGTGGCGAGCTGATCGGCAACGTCAAGCTGCGCGACAAGGGCGCGCTGGTTGTCGGCGATCACGCCGAACTGCAACTGGACAACGGTGAAGCCAAGGTCGACAACGCCGAATACGTTCTGCACCAGTCGCACACCCGTGGCAGCGCGCTGTACGCCAAGCGCCAGGAAGACGCGATCATCCGCCTGAAGGACGGTACCTACACCCGTTGCGAACCGGGCGATAACGCGTGGCACCTGAAGGGCAACAACATCAAGCTGAACCCGGCCACCGGCTTCGGCACCGCGACCAACGTCACGCTGCGGGTGAAGGACATTCCGGTGTTCTATACCCCGTACATCTATTTCCCGATCGACGACCGTCGCCAGTCCGGCTTCCTGCCGCCGACCATCGGCAGCAGCACCGACACCGGCTTCCTGCTGGTCACGCCGTACTACTTCAACCTGGCGCCGAACTACGACGCCACTCTGTATCCGCGCTACATGTCCAAGCGCGGCCTGCTGATGGAAGGCGAGTTCCGCTACCTGACCCATAGCAGCGAGGGCCAGTTGGGCGCCGCGTATCTCAATGACAAGGAAGATGAGCGCGAGCTCATGTCCGAGTACGAGAAGAAGCGCTGGCTGTACAACTGGAAACACATCGGGGGCCTGGACTCCCGGCTGCTGGCGGAAGTCGACTACACCGACATCAGCGATCCGTACTACTTCGACGACCTGGATACCGACCTGGGTGTGGACACCCCCACCTTCGTCAACCAGCGCGGCACCCTGACCTATCGCGGCGACTCCTACACCGCGAAGTTGAATGCCCATGCGTACGAGCTGGCGACGATTTCCGATGCCACTCCGTATGACCGCCTGCCGCAGATTACCCTCGACGGCGCGCTGCCCTTCCAGCCCGGCGGGCTGAACTTCGGCTACAGCACCGAGTTTGTCCGTTTCGACCGGGATCTGCGTAAGGGCGATTTCATCGACATCGATGGCAACGCAACGCCATGGCTCGACGAAAACACCTTCGGCCTGGCCCGCGCCAATGGTGACCGCACCCACCTTGAACCCAGCGTCAGCCTGCCAATGAACTGGACCTGGGGCTTCCTCAAGCCGCAAGTCAAGTACGCCTATACCCAATATGATCTGAGCCTTGACGGCACCGGCAAGAGCGATCTTGCACTGATCAACCAGGACTTCGAGAGCAGTCCGGATCGCCAGCTGCCCATCTACAGTGTCGATAGCGGGCTGTACTTCGACCGCAAGACCCAGTTCTTCGGGAAGAACTACACCCAGACCCTGGAACCGCGCCTGTTCTATCTCTACGTACCGGAAGAAGACCAGGACGATATTCCGGTCTTCGACACTGGCGAGTACACCTTCAACTACGCCTCGCTGTTCCGCGACAACCGTTTCTCCGGTCGTGATCGCATCGGCGATGCCAACCAGATTTCGCTGGGCGTGACCAACCGCTGGATCGAGTCCAATGGCTTCGAGCGCCAGCGCTTCAGCATCGGCCAGGCGTTCTACTTCCAGGATCGGAAGGTTCAACTGCCGGGTATCGACGCCGACACCCGTGCCGATGCTCAGGCCTCGGTTTCACCTTACGCGCTGGAATACCTGTACCGTTTCAACCGCGACTGGCGCCTCACCTCGGACTTCAACTGGGACCCGGATTCCCATCGCACTCGCTCCGGCAGCGCGATGTTCCACTACCAGCCCGAAGACAACCCGAACAAGGTGATCAATGCCGGTTACCGCTACCGCAACGACACCATCCGCTACGACCAGACGACGGGTCAATGGACGTTCAGCCCCGACTACGGCACACCTACGCTGGCCGACGGCTCGCCCAACCCGAACTTCATCAAGGACTACTACAAGATCAGCCAGCACGACTTCTCCGTCATCTGGCCGATCGTCCCGCAATGGAGTGCTCTGGCTCGCTGGCAGTATGACTACAGCCGAAACCGTACCCTGGAAGCCTTTGGCGGCTTCGAGTACGACAGCTGCTGCTGGAAGCTGCGCCTGATCAACCGCTACTGGGTCGACTACGACGAATTCGACCAGACCCCGGATACGACCAATGAAAGTGGCGATCACGGGATCTTCCTGCAAATCGTCCTGAAGGGTCTCGGTGGCGTCGTGGGCAACCAGACCGAAAGCTTCCTGGAAAAAGGCATCCAAGGTTACCGTGAACGTGAAGACCAAGCTCTCTGATTGTCTGCGCCCGCTGCTGTTGGGCGCCATGCTGCTCGGCGGCCTCGTGCACGCCGATGTTCGCTCCATCGACCGCGTGGTCGCCATTGTCGATAACGATGTGATCATGCAGAGCCAGCTCGACCAGCGCCTGCGTGAAGTGCAGCAGACCATTGCCAAGCGCGGCGCCTCGCTGCCGCCTGAGCATGTGCTCAGCCAGCAGGTGCTGGAACGCCTGATCATCGAGAACATCCAGCTGCAGATCGGCGACCGCTCCGGCATCCGTATCGCCGACGAAGAACTGAACCAGGCCATCGAAGCCATCGCCCAGCGCAATGGCATGACGGTCGACCAGTTCCGCGGTGCGCTCGCCCGTGACGGCCTGTCCTATGACGACGCGCGCGACCAGGTGCGTCGTGAGATGGTCATCAGCCGTGTACGCCAGCGCCGCGTGGCCGAACGTATCCAGGTCACCGATCAGGAAGTGCAGAACTTCCTGGCCTCCGACATGGGCAAGATCCAGTTGTCCGAAGAGTTTCGCCTGGCCAATATCCTGATCCCGGTACCGGAAGGCTCCTCGCCCAGCACCATTCAAGCTGCCGAGCGCCAGGCCCAGGAGTTGCACCAGCAGCTGCAGCAGGGTGCCGACTTCGCTCAACTGGCCATCTCCCGCTCCGCCGGCGAAACCGCCCTGGAAGGCGGCGAGATCGGCTGGCGCAAGGCTGCTCAGTTGCCCCCGCCCTTCGATGCCATGATCAGCGCGCTGCAACCCGGCCAGGTGACCGATCCGGTTCGCACCCCAGGCGGCTTCATCATCCTGAAGCTGCTGGACAAGCGCGGCGGCGACACCCTGGTTCGCGACGAAGTGCATGTTCGCCACATCCTGCTCAAGCCCAGCGAAATTCGCAGCGAAGCAGACACCAAGCGACTTGCCGAGCGTCTCTACGAGCGCATCCAGTCCGGCGAAGATTTCGCTGAACTGGCGAAAAGCTTCTCCGAGGACCCGGGTTCGGCCCTCAACGGCGGCGACCTGAACTGGATCGACCCCAACGCCCTGGTCCCGGAATTCCGCGAAGTCATGGGCAAGACGGCCGCTGGCGAGCTGTCCAAACCGTTCAAGAGCGCCTATGGCTGGCACGTACTGGAAGTACTTGGCCGCCGCGCCACCGACAGCAGCGAGAAGTTCCGCGAACAGCAGGCCATGAATATCCTGCGCAATCGCAAGTACGACGAAGAACTGCAGGCCTGGCTGCGCCAGATCCGCGACGAGGCCTACGTCGAAACCAAGCTGTAAATCCCGAGCGAGTCTCAGCCGTGCGCTGGCGGTACAATCGCCGCCAGCGTATCGGCCCCCTGCACAGGACTCGCCATGACATCCCTTCGCTTCGCCCTCACCCCCGGTGAACCCGCCGGCATCGGCCCCGACCTCTGCCTGCTGCTTTCGCGCTCCGCCCAACCCCATGCACTCATCGCCATCGCCAGCCGCGACTTGCTCGAGCAACGCGCCGGTGAATTGAGCCTCTCCATCCAGCTGATCTTGGTCGATCCCGCTCAACTGCCGGATGCGCCTGCCCCAGCCGGCAGCCTCTACGTCTGGGACACGCCTCTCCGAGCCCCTGTCGATCCGGGACAACTGGCACCGGCAAACGCCGACTATGTACTGGACACCCTCACCCGCGCGGGCCAAGGCTGCCTCGACGGCCTCTTCGCCGGGATGATCACCGCTCCCGTGCACAAAGGTGTGATCAACGAGGCCGGCATCGCCTTCTCCGGACATACCGAGTTCCTCGCGGAACTCACCGCGGCGCGCCAGGTGGTGATGATGCTGGCGACTCGTGGCCTGCGGGTCGCGCTGGTAACCACCCACCTGCCACTCAAGGACGTCGCGGCGGCAATTACCCCGGACCGGTTGCAACGGGTGAGCCGTATCCTGCATGCCGACCTGGTGAACAAGTTCGGCATCGCCCAGCCACGCATCCTGGTTTGCGGCCTGAATCCCCACGCCGGTGAAGGGGGCCATCTCGGTCGAGAGGAACTGGAGGTCATCGAGCCAACCCTGGAAGGCCTGCGTGCCGAAGGCTTGAACCTGATTGGCCCGCTGCCGGCGGACACCCTGTTCACGCCGAAGCACCTCGAACATTGCGACGCCGTGCTCGCCATGTACCACGACCAGGGACTGCCAGTGCTCAAGTACAAGGGTTTCGGCGCCGCGGTGAACGTCACGCTGGGCCTGCCGATCATTCGCACCTCGGTGGACCACGGTACTGCCCTAGACCTGGCTGGCACCGGCAGGGTCGACTGCGGCAGCCTTGAGGTCGCCCTGGAGACCGCCTACCAGATGGCCGCCGCGCAGCAGCGAAACCATTGAGCCCTTCGTGCTGCTTTGATGGTCCAGCCTTAGGCGGCCGGGCCCGCGCCTGATAAACTGCGCGATTCAGTTTCCACGCCAGGCCCTTCGGCCTGGCCCCAAAGCCCGGAGCCTTCGATGTCCGAACACTATCAACACCGCGCGCGCAAGCGCTTCGGCCAGAACTTCCTGCACGACGCTGGCGTCATCTACCGCATCCTGCGCAGCATCCATGCCCGTGAAGGCGAGCGCCTGCTGGAAATCGGCCCGGGTCAGGGCGCCCTTACCGAAGGCTTGCTCAGCAGCGGTGCCCAGCTCGATGTGATCGAGCTGGACCTGGACCTGATCCCCATCCTGCAGCACAAGTTCGGTCAGTTACCCAACTTCCGCCTCAATCAGGGCGATGCGCTGAAGTTCGACTTCCGCCGGCTCGATGCCGCACCGCACAGCCTGCGGGTCGTGGGAAACCTGCCTTACAACATTTCCACGCCGCTGATCTTCCATCTGCTCGATCACGCGGACCTGATCCGCGACATGCACTTCATGCTGCAGAAGGAAGTGGTGGAGCGCCTGGCCGCCGAGCCGGGTGGCGGCGACTGGGGCCGGCTTTCGATCATGGTCCAGTACCACTGCCGCGTGGAGCACCTGTTCAACGTCGGACCGGGCGCATTCAACCCGCCGCCCAAGGTGGATTCGGCCATCGTGAGACTGGTTCCGCACGAAGTCTTGCCGCATCCGGCCAAGGATGTCGCCTTACTGGAGCGCGTAGTGCGCGAAGCCTTCAATCAGCGGCGCAAGACCCTGCGCAATACCCTCAAGGGCCTTCTTGACGCTGCCGCCATCGAAGCAGCGGGTGTCGACGGCGGTCTGCGTCCGGAGCAACTGGACCTCGCTGCCTTTGTCCGCCTGGCTGATCAACTGGCTGCGGCGGATCCCAAACCCTAGACTCCATATCCAGCTACTCGAGAGCCTTCGCGTGTCCGATCCCCGATACAAGGTCGACGTCAGCGTCGTCACCCGCTTCCTCCCGGAACAATCGCAGCCGGACGAGAATCGCTTTGCCTTCGCCTACACCGTGACCATCCACAACAATGGCGAGCTGCCGGCCAAGCTGCTCACCCGTCATTGGGTGATCACCGATGGCGACGGCCATGTACAGGAAGTCCGCGGCGCTGGCGTAGTTGGCCAGCAACCCCTGATTCCCCCCGGCGCCAGCCACACCTACACCAGCGGCACCGTGATGGCCACGCGGGTCGGCAGCATGCAGGGCAGCTATCAGATGGTGGCGGACGACGGCAAACGCTTCGATGCCGTCATCGCGCCCTTCCGCCTCGCCGTTCCCGGCTCGCTGCACTGAGACCACCGGCATGACGACCTATGCGGTTGGCGATCTCCAGGGCTGCCTGGATCAGCTGAAGTGCCTGCTTGAGCAAGTACGGTTCGATCCGGCGAAGGACGAACTTTGGCTTGTCGGTGATCTGGTCAATCGTGGCCCGAAATCCCTGGAAACCCTGCGCTTCCTCTATTCGATCCGCGACTCGGTGGTATGCGTGCTTGGCAACCATGACCTGCACCTACTCGCCGTAGCCAACAACATCGAACGACTGCGCAAAGCCGATACCTTGCGCGAAATTCTCGATGCGCCCGACTGCGCCGAACTGCTGGAGTGGCTGCGCCAGCAGAAGCTGCTGCACTACGACGAGCAACGGGATATCGCCCTCGTTCACGCCGGCATCCCGCCCCAGTGGTCGCTCAAGAAGGCGCTGAAACGCGCTGCCGAGGTGGAAGAGGCCTTGCGGGACGATGCACGCCTGCCCCTGTTCCTCGACGGCATGTACGGCAACGAGCCGGCCAAATGGGAGGGTGATCTGCAAGGCGTCGCGCGCCTGCGCGTGATCACCAATTACTTCACACGCATGCGCTTCTGCCGTGCCGACGGCACCCTGGACCTCAAGTCGAAGGAAGGCCTGGACACGGCGCCCCCGGGATACGCCCCCTGGTTCAGCTTCCCCGAGCGCAAGACCCGTGGCCAGAAGATCATCTTCGGCCACTGGGCGGCCCTGGAAGGCAATTGCCACGAACCCGGCCTGTACGCCCTCGACACCGGCTGCGTCTGGGGCGGCAGCATGACTCTTTTGAACATCGACAGTGGCGAGCAGATCAGCTGCAGCTGCGAGGAGAACCGCCATGAGTGAATTCCAACGCATCCCGCCCGAACAGGCGCAGACCCTGCGCGAGCAAGGCGCCGTGGTGGTGGACATCCGCGATCCGCAGAGCTTCGCCTTGGGCCATATCAGCGGCTCGCACCACCTGGACAACTACTCCCTGCCCGACTTCATCGCGCAGGCCGACTTCGACAAGCCGCTGATCGTCACCTGCTACCACGGCAACTCCAGCCAGGGCGCGGCCGCCTACCTCGCCCATCAGGGCTTCTCCGAGGTCTACAGCCTCGATGGCGGCTTCGAACTGTGGCGGAGCGTCTATCCCGGGGAAGTCGCCCAGGGCAACCTCGAATAAAAAAATTTCGGTGAGGCGCAACCCCGCGCCATCACTGGCTTGGCGTCACTTCTCCGACGGACGGTAATCCCCTGTTATCGTTCCGTAATGCTTGACCTTGCCGATAACGAACTACTCTTAGCTCAGGCCATCCAAAAAAGGGGAGAGCCGGTACACCGGTTCCGGGCCATCGGCAGCGACCATTCAGGTGTTCTGGGGGACTTCAATCGGCCGACCTTCTTCGGCTGACTGCCCGCACCCGCACAACCGACCCCGCGCCGGCTTACTGATTCCAGCGAGGTGACGTCATGAGCATTTTCAGCCACTTCCAACAACGCTTCGAAGCGACACGCCAGGAGGAGTATTCCCTTCAGGAATACCTCGACCTGTGCAAGCAGGACCGCAGTGCCTACGCCACCGCCGCCGAACGTATGCTCATGGCCATCGGTGACCCGGAACTGCTCGACACCTCGCTCGATCCGAGGCTGTCACGGATCTTCTCCAACAAGGTGATCCGCCGTTACCCGGCCTTTGCCGACTTCCATGGCATGGAAGAGTGCATCGACCAGATCGTTTCTTACTTCCGCCATGCTGCCCAAGGCCTGGAAGAGAAGAAGCAGATCCTCTACCTCCTCGGCCCGGTAGGCGGCGGCAAGTCGTCCCTGGCAGAGAAACTCAAGCAACTCATGGAGCGCGTTCCTTTCTATGCCATCAAGGGATCGCCAGTCTTCGAGTCGCCCCTGGGTCTGTTCAATGCCGATGAGGACGGTGCCATCCTCGAAGAGGAGTACGGCATCCCGCGGCGCTACCTGCGCTCGGTGATCTCACCCTGGGCGACCAAGCGCCTGAACGAATTCGGTGGCGACATCAGCAAGTTCCGCGTGGTCAAGCTCTACCCCTCGATCCTCAACCAGATCGCCATTGCCAAGACCGAACCCGGCGACGAGAACAACCAGGACATTTCCGCCCTGGTGGGCAAGGTGGATATCCGCAAGCTAGAGGAATTCCCGCAGAACGACGCCGACGCCTACAGTTTCTCCGGCGCACTTTGCCGGGCCAACCAGGGCCTGATGGAATTCGTCGAGATGTTCAAGGCACCGATCAAGGTGCTGCACCCGTTGCTGACCGCCACGCAGGAAGGCAACTACAACAGCACCGAGGGGCTTGGCGGCTTGCCGTTCAGCGGCATCATCCTGGCCCACTCGAACGAATCGGAATGGCACAGCTTCCGCAACAACAAGAACAACGAGGCCTTCATCGACCGGATCTACATCGTCAAGGTGCCCTACTGCCTCCGGGTCGCCGACGAGATCAAGATCTACGACAAGCTGCTCATCGGCAGCTCCCTTGCCCATGCCCACTGCGCGCCGGACACCCTGCGCATGCTGGCGCAGTTCTCCGTGCTTTCACGCCTGAAGGAACCGGAGAACTCCAACATCTATTCGAAGATGCGTGTCTACGACGGTGAAAACCTCAAGGACACCGATCCGAAGGCGAAGTCGATCCAGGAGTATCGCGATACGGCAGGTGTGGATGAAGGCATGAACGGCCTGTCGACCCGCTTCGCCTTCAAGATCCTTTCCAAGGTGTTCAACTTCGACCCTCACGAAGTGGCAGCCAACCCGGTGCACCTGCTCTATGTGCTGGAACAGCAGATCGAGCAGGAGCAGTTCCCGGCGGAAATGCGCGAGCGTTACCTGCGCTACATCAAGGAATACCTGGCGCCGCGCTACATCGAGTTCATCGGTAAGGAAATCCAGACGGCCTACCTGGAGTCCTACAGTGAATACGGCCAGAACATCTTCGACCGCTATGTGCTGTACGCGGACTTCTGGATCCAGGACCAGGAATATCGCGACCCGGAAACCGGCGAAATCCTCAATCGCGTAGCCCTGAACGAGGAACTGGAGAAAATCGAAAAGCCGGCCGGCATCAGCAACCCGAAGGATTTCCGCAACGAGATCGTCAACTTCGTGCTGCGCGCCCGGGCCAACAACAATGGCAAGAACCCCAGCTGGCTCAGCTACGAGAAGCTCCGCGTGGTCATCGAGAAGAAAATGTTCTCGAACACCGAAGATCTCCTGCCGGTCATCAGCTTCAATGCCAAGGGAAGCAAGGAGGAGCAGCAGAAACACAACGACTTCGTCAAACGCATGGTCGAGCGCGGCTATACGGAGAAACAGGTACGCCTGCTGTCCGAATGGTACCTGCGGGTACGCAAGTCGCAGTAAAACAGTCTCAAGCTGCAAGCCAGGAACACGCCAGCCGGAGGCGCCGTAACGTACGGCGTCCTCCGCGCTTTGCAGCCTGAAGCTCCCCGGAGGGGTCTATGAGCTACGTCATCGACAGGCGATTGAACGGCAAGAACAAGAGCACCGTGAACCGGCAACGGTTCCTGCGGCGCTACCGCGAGCACATCAAGAAGGCCGTGGAGGAGGCCGTCAGCCGCCGTTCCATCACTGACATGGAGCATGGCGAACAGATCAGCATTCCCGGCCGTGACATCGACGAACCGGTTTTGCACCACGGTCGCGGTGGCCGCCAGACCATCGTCCACCCCGGCAACAAGGAATTCACCACCGGTGACCGCATCCCCCGACCCCAGGGCGGCGGCGGTGGGCGCGGGGGCGGCAAGGCCAGCAATCAGGGCGAGGGAATGGACGACTTCGTCTTCCAGATCACCCAGGAGGAATTCCTCGACTTCATGTTCGAGGACCTCGAGCTGCCCAACCTGGTGAAGCGCCACCTCACCGGCTCCGATACCTTCAAGACCGTGCGTGCGGGCATCAGCAACGAAGGCAACCCCTCGCGCATCAACATCGTCCGCACCCTGCGCTCGGCCCACGCCCGCCGCATCGCGCTCTCCGGCAGCAGCCGCGGCAAGCTGAAGGAAGCGAAAGCGGAGCTGGAACGCCTGAAACGCGAGGAACCTGACAACTTCGGCGATATTCAGGAACTTGAGGCAGAAATTGCCAGGCTTCGCGCCAGGATCGAGCGAGTCCCCTTCCTCGACACCTTCGACCTCAAGTACAACCTGCTGGTGAAACAGCCCAATCCATCGTCCAAGGCGGTGATGTTCTGCCTGATGGACGTGTCGGGTTCCATGACCCAGGCCACCAAGGATATCGCCAAGCGCTTCTTCATCCTCCTTTACCTCTTCCTCAAGCGGAACTACGACAAGATCGAGGTCGTCTTCATCCGCCACCACACCAGCGCCCGCGAAGTGGACGAGGAAGAGTTCTTCTACTCCCGGGAAACCGGCGGCACCATCGTCTCCAGCGCGCTCAAGCTGATGCAGGAGATCATGGCCGAGCGCTACCCCATCAATGAATGGAACATCTATGCCGCCCAGGCTTCGGACGGCGACAACTGGAACGACGATTCACCCATCTGCCGGGATATCCTGATCAAGCAGATCATGCCGTTCGTGCAGTACTACACCTACGTGGAGATCACTCCGCGCGAGCATCAGGCGCTTTGGTACGAGTACGAACAGGTCTGCGAAGCGTTCGGCGATACCTTCGCCCAGCAACAGATCGTCTCGGCGGCGGATATCTACCCGGTGTTCCGCGAGCTGTTCCATCGCAGGCTCGTGACCTGAGGGGAGGCGTGAAATGACTGCCAGCAAGAAGGAACGCAAGCCCATTTCCACGGGGTCGGAATGGACCTTCGACCTGATCCGCACCTACGACCGCGAGATCAGCAGGATCGCCGAGCGCTATGCGCTGGATACCTACCCTAACCAGATCGAAGTGATCAGTGCCGAGCAGATGATGGACGCCTATGCGTCAGTCGGCATGCCCATCGGCTATCACCACTGGTCCTACGGCAAGCACTTCCTCGCTACCGAGAAGGGTTACTCACGGGGCCAGATGGGCCTGGCCTACGAGATCGTGATCAACTCCGACCCCTGCATCGCCTATCTGATGGAGGAAAACACCATCACCATGCAGGCACTGGTCATCGCCCACGCCTGCTACGGCCATAACAGCTTCTTCAAGGGCAACTACCTGTTCCGCACCTGGACCGACGCCAGCTCGATCATCGACTACCTGGTGTTCGCCAAGCAGTACATCAACCTGTGCGAAGAGCGCCACGGCATCGATGCGGTGGAAGACCTGCTGGACTCCTGCCATGCCCTGATGAACTATGGCGTGGACCGCTACAAACGGCCGTACCCCATTTCCGCCGAGGAAGAGCGGCGCCGACAGAAAGAGCGCGAAGAACACCTGCAGAAGCAGATCAACGACCTCTGGCGCACCATTCCCAAGGGCGCCGGCAAGGGCGGTGAGAAGGACAATCAGCGCTTCCCCGCCGAGCCGCAGGAAAACATCCTCTACTTCATCGAAAAGCACGCCCCCTTACTGGAACCCTGGCAACGGGAAGTGGTGCGCATCGTGCGCAAGGTCGCCCAGTATTTCTACCCACAACGCCAGACCCAGGTGATGAACGAAGGCTGGGCCACCTTCTGGCATTACACGCTCCTCAACGACCTGTATGACGAAGGACTGGTCACCGAAGGCTTCATGATGGAGTTCCTGCAATCCCACACCAGCGTGGTCTACCAGCCCCCCTTCGACAGCCCCTACTACAGTGGCATCAACCCGTACGCCCTGGGCTTCGCGATGTACCGCGACATCCGCCGCATCTGCGAGGAACCCACGGAGGAAGACCGCCACTGGTTCCCGGACATCGCCGGCAGCGACTGGCTGTCGACGCTCAAGTTCGCCATGAACAGCTTCAAGGATGAAAGCTTCATCCTGCAGTTCCTGTCACCCAAGGTGATCCGTGACTTCAAGCTGTTCAGCATCCTCGACGACGACCAGAAGGATGAGCTGTACGTCCCGGCCATCCATGACGAGCAGGGCTACAGGCTGATCCGCGAAACCCTGGCCGCCCAGTACAACCTCGGCAACCGCGAACCCAACGTGCAGATCTGGAGCGTGGATCGTCGTGGTGATCGCTCGCTCACCCTGCGCCACCAGCAGCACGACCGCAAACCCCTGGGCGAGTCCACCGAGGAGGTACTCAAGCACCTGCACCGGCTCTGGGGCTTCGATATCCACCTGGAAACCCGTTACGGCGAACAGATCACAGGGAGTCATCACGTCCCCCCAAAGGGGGAACGCACTGAGGACGGGGAATACCCGCGCCTGGACCTGATCATTCCACCCATTTGATCGGTTGACCGTGTGCCCGGCCCACGCCGAGCATGCGGTTCAGCCTAATGGGAGCCGCCCTCAGATGCGCCTGTTCCTTATCCTGATGCTGTGCCTGGCCCTGGCCACCTGCTCCACGTCCATCCCGCAAATCCGCATCCTGCAACCGGCCACTCCCGAACTGGCCAGGCGCAGCAGCTTTGCGCTGGTACCGCCGGAGCAGGCGGTGAACGGTGAGCTGCCGTATCGGGAGCGCTACGCCCAGCTCGCCCCTCTGATCCGGCAGGAGCTGGAAGCCCGCGGCTATCGCGCCGAAGGCAATGCACAACTGCAGGTGTATTACTGGCTGGCCGTGAACAATCAGCCGCTCGAATTCAAGGTCGATCAGGCGCCCCCCAGCCCCCTCGGTCCCTACCAGGCCATTCACCGGCTGCGTGACGAGACCGGAACCTTACGCCTACGCCTGACCGACCCCACCGGCAAGGTGCTTTGGGAAGGTCTGGCCAGCACCGGTCTCAGCCCGTCCTGGGCCAGTGCCGAACTGCTCGAAAACACGGCAAGGGCCCTGGTCGGGCAGATTCCTGCAGCCCGCTAGGCTGCTATCCTCCGCAGCCACGGAGGCAACACATGCAGATATACAAAGTCGGTGGCGCGGTACGCGACCGCCTGTTGAATCGCCCCATCACCGAGAACGACTGGGTCGTGGTAGGTGCCACCGCCGAAGAGATGCTGGAAAAGGGTTACCGCCCTGTGGGTGCGGACTTCCCGGTGTTCCTGCATCCGCAGACCGGCGAGGAATATGCCCTCGCGCGCACCGAGCGCAAGAGTGGACGCGGTTATGGCGGCTTCACCTTCTACGCCAGCCCGGATGTGACCCTGGAACAGGACCTGATCCGCCGCGACCTCACGGTCAACGCCATGGCCGAGGATGACCACGGCAATCTCATCGACCCCTATGACGGCCAGAAAGACCTCGAATCCCGCTTACTGCGCCATGTCTCCCCCGCTTTCGCCGAAGATCCGCTGAGAGTCCTGCGCGTCGCGCGATTCGCCGCACGCTATGCGCCCCTGGGCTTCACCGTCGCGCAGGAAACCCTTGAGCTGATGCGACAGATCGCCGAATCAGGCGAACTGGATGCCCTGACCCCGGAGCGTAGCTGGAAGGAAATCTCGCGCGCCCTGATGGAGCCACGCCCGGACGTGTTCATCCAGGTGCTGCACGAATGCGGCGCCATGGCAGCCTGGTTGCCTGAGGTGGACGATTTGTTCGGCGTGCCGCAGCCCGCGCAACATCACCCGGAAGTGGACACCGGCGTGCACGTGCTGGCCGTCCTGCGCCAGTGCGCCGAGCACGACCAGCCGCTGACCGTACGCTGGGCCAGCCTGCTGCACGACTTGGGCAAGGGCCTGACCCCAGAAGAAGAATGGCCACGGCACATCGCTCACGAAAAGCGCGGCCTGAAACTGATCAAGGCCATCAATGAGCGCTGCAAGGCGCCCCGCGACTGCCAGGAACTGGCACTGTTGGTTGGCGAGTATCACACCCACGCCCATCGCGCCCTGGAACTGCGCGCCTCCACCCTGCTGGAGCTCCTGCAAAGCTTCGACGTCTACCGCCGGCCGCAGCGCTTCGAAGAGTTCGTCGCCGCCAGCGAGATGGACGCGCGCGGCCGCACCGGCCTGGAGCATCGCGACTATCCGCAGGCCGCCTATCTGCTGGGCGCAGCCCAGGCTGCACGTCAGGTCGCCGTACAACCGCTGCTGGAAAAGGGATTGAAGGGAGCCGAATTGGGCGAAGCGCTCAAGGCCGAGCGCCTCAAGGCACTCAAGGCTTACAAGGAAGGTGCCGGGAAGGCCTGAATCAGCCCGGGCGGCGTCAGCTCGACACCACGCCAGGAGAAGGACGCCGGCCACAGTGCCTGCTCGATAGCGGCCTGCTCCCAGAGCTCGGCGAAGCCGCGATGTTCGCCAGGATGCTGAAGCTCAGGCGCCAGCAGCGACAGGGGCCAGAGCACGAAAGCATTCTTCAGCACTTCGGGGCGCGGCAGGATCAGACCGTCGAAGTTGCCCACGCGATCACCGTACAGCAGCACGTCGATATCCAACGGCAGGCCCTTGCGGCCCGGCGCATAGCGACCGTTGTCAGCCTCGATCTCCTTCAAACGGCGATCCAGTTCGTGCAAGGACAGGTCGGTGAGTGCGGATACCACGAAATTGAAGAAATTCCCGCTCTTGATACCTACGGGAAAGCTTTCGAACACCGGAGAGCAGTGAATGTCCTGGAGGAATCCGTCCAGCGCCTCGAGCCCGGCGGTCAGATTCCGCTCGCGCTCGATATTGCTGCCGAGGCCAAGGTAGATACGAGTCAGCGACATCCGCGCTCGATCTCCACGCCAACACTGCTGGCTGCCGACACGGCACCGGGCTTGTGCAGCTTCAGGCGGACCCAGGGAATATTGAATTCGGCCATCAGCACGGCCACCAGGCGCTCCGCGAAGGTCTCCACCAGGAGGAACTGCGCCTCGGCGGCGAAGGCCTGGATGCGCTGGGAAACGGCGGCATAGTCGAGTGCTTTCTCAAGGTCGTCGCCAGCAGCGGCCGGTCGGTTGTCCCAGGCCAGCTGAAGGTCCAGCCGCAGGCACTGGCGGATACTGCGCTCCCAGTCATAGGCACCGATTACGGTGTCGACTTCCAGACCCTCGATGAAAACCGTGTCCACGTCAGTGCTGCCCCGCTAGAATCGGGACTTCCTCGCCCCGGAATGGATACCATGTTTTGGCTGCTGGCGACTCTCGCCTACCTGCTCGGATCGTTGTCCTTCGCCATTCTGCTCAGCCGACTCTTCGGCACGGGCGACCCACGTGCCCAGGGTTCCGGCAACCCTGGCGCCACCAATATGTTGCGGGTGGCGGGAAAGAAACTTGCGATCCTGACCCTGCTTGGCGACCTGCTCAAAGGCGTTTTGCCGGTACTGGTCGCCCATCTCTGCGGCTTCGACATCCAACAGCAAGCCTGGATCGGCCTCGCAGCGGTGCTCGGGCACCTTTATCCCATTTACTTCCGATTTCGCGGCGGCAAAGGTGTCGCCACCGCCGCCGGGATGCTGCTTGGCCTGTATCCCCCGGCAGCACTGCTGGCCATTTGCGCCTGGGCACTGACCTTCTACCTGACGCGTACCAGCTCGCTGGCGGCCTTGATCGCCACGCCGCTCACATTGCCGCTGCTGGCCTGGCAACAACCCGGCGCACTTCTGCCGATGACCGTGCTGACCGGACTTATCGTCTGGCGCCATCGCGGCAATCTACGCGACCTTTTCGCAGGACGCGAACGGCATTTCTGAATGTCTGCGTGAAATCGGCTCACTCAGTGGATCAGACGGGAGGCAGCTGCTCCATCGGCCACCGCGCCTGGACACCAATCGCCGGACCATCCTGCTGGCCCGCCAGCAAACGCTGGCAGCCGGCGTAAGCGATCATCGCGCCGTTGTCGGTGCAGAAACGCGGTCGCGCATAGAACACATCGCCCTTCATCTCGCCGAGCATCTTGCCCAGCGACTGGCGCAACGACTGGTTGGCGCTGACGCCGCCAGCGATCACCAGGCGCTTGAGGCCCGTCTGCTTGAGAGCACGCTTGCACTTGATGGTTAGAGTGTCCACGACCGCCTGTTCGAAGGCCAGAGCGATGTCGCAACGGGTTTGCTCGCCGTCGTCCCCAGCATTGCGGCACTGCTGCCAGGTGTTGAGGGCGAAGGTCTTGAGGCCGCTGAAGGAGAAATCCAGGCCGGGACGATCGGTCATCGGCCGGGGGAACACGAAGCGACCGGGGGTACCGCTCTGCGCCAGCCGCGCGATTTCCGGGCCGCCTGGATAACCGAGGCCGATCAGCTTGGCGGTCTTGTCGAAGGCTTCGCCCGCGGCGTCGTCCACCGATTCGCCGAGCAACTGGTAGTGACCGATGCCATCCACCCGTACCAGTTGGGTGTGACCACCCGAAACCAGCAAGGCGATGAATGGGAACTCCGGCGGCGTTTCTTCCAGCATGGGCGCCAGCAGGTGGCCTTCCATATGGTGGACGCCGAGCGCCGGCACGCCCCAGGCGAACGCCAGGGCCTGGGCGCAGGAGGCCCCCACCAGCAGTGCGCCCACCAGGCCGGGGCCTGCGGTGTAGGCGATGCCGTCGATATCCTCGGGCTGGCGACCGGCCTCTTCCAGGACTTCGCGCAGCAGCGGTAGCAGACGCTTCACATGATCGCGGGACGCCAGCTCGGGCACGACGCCGCCGTAGACCCGATGCAGGTCGATCTGACTGAACAGCGCATCGGCCAGCAGGCCGTGTTCACTGTCATAAAGGGCGACGCCGGTTTCGTCGCAGGAGGTTTCCAACCCCAGCACTAGCATGGGTACGCGCCTTTCTGGCCTGGCAAAAGAAGAAGGCGCGAATCATAATCGCCGCCCCCTGCGCCGACCAGCGGTTTTCGACTGAAGGCTTTGCATTCCGTGCCTTGAGGCGTTAATATCCGCAGCCCTTGAAATCCGACGCGCCACCGAGCCAGCTTTTGCCGGAATGCGTCGACCATTCGGTAATTGATGAAGGTACGACCTGGATGCCAGCCGTCAAAGTTAAAGAGAACGAACCCTTCGACGTAGCTCTGCGTCGTTTCAAGCGCTCCTGCGAGAAAGCCGGCGTACTGGCCGAAGTTCGCAGCCGCGAGTTCTACGAGAAGCCCACTGCAGAGCGCAAGCGCAAAGCCGCCGCCGCGGTCAAGCGTCACGCCAAGAAAGTGCAGCGCGAGCAGCGTCGCCGCGAGCGCCTGTACTGAGTTAGCAGGCTACGCCGCACGCTCACGCATCGCCCGGCTCCGACCGGGCGAGTGCATGCTGGGCAAACAAGAAACTCCGCTTCGCTTTTGCGAATGGCGGAGTTTTTTGCTTTCCAGCTCAAGCCCCCTGCCTGACTTCACTGACCAGGCGCGAGTATGCTTTGAACCTTCCTGCGCCCCGAGCACCCTATGGCTGGCCTGATCCCCCAAGGCTTCATCGACGATCTGCTGAACCGCACCGACATAGTCGAAGTGGTCGGCGCCCGCGTGCAGCTGAAGAAGGCCGGCAAGAACTACACCGCTCGCTGCCCCTTCCATAACGAAAAGACGCCCTCCTTCAGCGTCAGCCCGGACAAGCAGTTCTATTACTGCTTCGGCTGCGGCGCCGGCGGCAATGCCCTCGGTTTCGTCATGGATCACGATCACCTGGACTTCCCCCAGGCGGTCGAGGAACTGGCCAAGCGCGCAGGCCTGGAAGTCCCCAGAGAAGAAGGCGGCCGCAGCAGCGGGCCACGCCAGCCGAGCGATTCGCCGCTCTACGCCCTGCTGACCGCCGCATCGGACTTCTATCGCCACGCGTTGAAGCAACACCCGACCCGCAAGGCCGCCGTCGAATACCTGAAAGGCCGCGGCCTGACCGGCGAAATCGCCCGCGACTTCGGCCTCGGTTTCGCTCCGCCCGGCTGGGACAACCTGCTCAAGCACATGGGCGGCGACAGCCTGCAGCAGAAGCACATGATCGACGCCGGCCTGCTGATCGAAAACGCCGATACGGGCAAGCGCTACGACCGCTTCCGCGACCGGGTGATGTTCCCCATCCGCGACAGCCGTGGACGCATCATCGCCTTCGGTGGCCGGGTGCTTGGCGACGACAAGCCCAAGTACCTGAACTCGCCGGAAACCCCGGTTTTCCACAAGGGCCAGGAACTCTACGGGCTGTTCGAAGCACGCAAGCACAATCGCAACCTCGACGAAATCATGGTCGTCGAGGGGTACATGGACGTCATCGCCCTCGCCCAGCAGGGCCTGCGCAATGCCGTCGCCACGCTGGGCACGGCCACCAGCGAAGAACACATCCGCCGCCTGTTCCGCCTGGTGCCGAACATCCTCTTCTGTTTCGACGGCGACCAGGCAGGACGCAAAGCCGCCTGGCGCGCCCTGGAAGCGACCCTCTCCGGACTGGAGGACGGACGCCGCGCGCGCTTCCTCTTCCTACCCGAAGGCGAAGACCCGGACAGCCTGGTCCGCAAGGAAGGCACCGACGCATTCCAGGCGCGGATTACCCAGCATGCACAACCGCTCGCGGACTACTTCTTCCAGCAACTGACCCAGGAAGCCGATCCCACCTCACTGGAAGGCAAGGCCCACCTGGCGACGCTGGCGGCGCCGCTGATCGAGCGGATTCCCGGCGCTAATCTCAAGGTCCTGATGCGTCAGCGCCTGGCCGAGATCACCGGTCTCAATGGCGACGCACTCGGCCAGTTCGCCCGCAGCGCGACACCGGCGAGAAGTGAAAACCACGGCCACCCGGATGACGCCTATTACGCTTCGTTCGCCGGCTACGACGACCAGCAGCACGAACCGGACCATTCGCATTACTTCGAGCAGCCAGCCGCCCAGCAGGGCACATGGCAGAAGGACGAACGACGCAAGGAAGGCTGGAAAAAAGACGACTGGAAGAAAGACGGCAAGAAATGGAACAAGAACGGCCGCGATGATTTCAGGCAGCCGCCGCGCACCGAAGTGAAGGTGGAATCCCCCACTCTCACGGCCCTTCGCACCTTGTTGCACCATCCGTCATTGGCGCAGAAGGTCGAGGATGCCAGCCACTTCGCCGCCGAAGACGACACGTACGCCCAGCTCATGGTGGCGCTCGTGGAAGCCGTTCAGAAGAATCCGAAACTTCGTTCGCTGCAGTTGATCGCTCGCTGGCATGGCACCGATCAGGGCCGTCTGTTACGGGCCCTGGCGGAAAAGGAATGGCTGATTTCCGAAGACAACCTTGAACAACAGTTTTTCGACACTATAACTAGGTTGTCGGCTCGCCAGCGGGAACGCCGCCTGGAAAAACTGCTGCGAAAAGCGCGGCAAAGCGAACTCAGCGCAGAGGAGAAAGATCAGCTGCGCGACCTCCTCAGCCGCAACACTTCTCCCCTGACTCCGACCCCAACTGGCGCGTAAGGCCCCGGATCAGGTATAATCCTCGGCTTGTTTTCAGCCCGCCAAGACCTTAAATGGATAGGGTGCTATGTCCGGAAAAGCGCAACAGCAGTCTCGCCTCAAAGAATTGATCGCCCGTGGCCGTGAGCAGGGATACCTGACTTACGCGGAGGTCAACGACCACCTGCCGGAGGATATTTCCGATCCGGAACAGGTGGAAGACATCATCCGCATGATCAACGACATGGGGATCAACGTATTCGAGAGTGCCCCGGATGCGGATGCCCTGTTGCTGGCCGAAGCCGATACCGACGAAGCCGCTGCCGAGGAAGCCGCTGCGGCTCTGGCTGCGGTAGAAACCGACATCGGCCGCACTACCGACCCCGTGCGCATGTACATGCGTGAAATGGGTACCGTGGAACTGCTGACCCGCGAAGGCGAGATCGAAATCGCCAAACGCATCGAGGAAGGCATCCGCGAAGTCATGAGCGCAATCGCCCACTTCCCTGGCGCCGTCGACGGCATTCTTGCCGACTACCAGCGCATCACCAGCGAAGGCGGTCGCCTGTCCGACGTTCTCAGCGGTTACATCGACCCGGATGACGGCACCGTGCCGGCTGAGGAAGTCGAGCCCGTCGACCTGAAGGACGATTCCGCTTCGGCCAAGGACAAGGACGAAGACGAGGACGAAGAAAGCGAAGGCGACGAAGAGGAAGAAGGCGATGGCGGTCCGGACCCGGAAGAAGCCCTGCGCCGCTTCACTGCCGTTTCCGAGCAGCTAGAAAAGGCCAAGAAGGCCCTGAAGAAGCACGGCCGCAACAGCAAGCAGGCAACCGAAGAACTGGCCGCCCTGGCCGAGCTCTTCATGCCGATCAAGCTGGTGCCGAAGCAATTCGACGCCCTCGTGGAAAAAGTCCGCAGCGCCCTGGACCGTGTTCGCGGCCAGGAACGCGCCATCATGCAGCTGTGCGTGCGTGATGCCCGCATGCCGCGTGCCGACTTCCTGCGCCTGTTCCCGGGCAACGAAGTCGACCTCGACTGGGCCGACAGCCTGGCCAAGGGCAAGGCCAAGTACGCCGAAGCGATCGGCAAGCTGGTGGACGACATCAAGCGCAACCAGCAGAAGCTGGTGGATCTCGAGAACGAGGTCGAACTGACCGTCAACGAGATCAAGGACGTCAACCGCCGCATGTCCATCGGTGAAGCCAAGGCTCGCCGGGCGAAGAAAGAGATGGTCGAGGCCAACCTGCGTCTCGTGATTTCCATCGCCAAGAAGTACACCAACCGCGGCCTGCAGTTCCTCGACCTGATCCAGGAAGGCAACATCGGCCTGATGAAGGCGGTGGACAAGTTCGAATACCGTCGCGGCTACAAGTTCTCGACCTACGCCACCTGGTGGATCCGTCAGGCGATCACTCGCTCGATCGCCGACCAGGCACGCACCATCCGTATTCCGGTGCACATGATCGAGACCATCAACAAGCTCAACCGCATCTCCCGTCAGATGCTGCAGGAAATGGGTCGCGAGCCCACTCCGGAAGAGCTTGGCGAGCGCATGGAAATGCCCGAGGACAAGATCCGCAAGGTACTGAAGATCGCCAAAGAGCCGATCTCCATGGAAACCCCGATCGGCGACGACGAAGACTCGCACCTGGGCGACTTCATCGAGGACAGCACCATGCAGTCCCCGATCGATGTAGCCACTGTGGAGAGCCTCAAGGAAGCGACCCGCGAAGTGCTGGCCGGCCTCACCGCCCGTGAAGCCAAGGTCCTGCGCATGCGCTTCGGCATCGACATGAACACCGACCACACCCTCGAGGAAGTCGGCAAGCAGTTCGATGTAACCCGCGAGCGTATCCGTCAGATCGAAGCCAAGGCGCTGCGCAAGCTGCGTCACCCGTCGCGAAGCGAGCACCTGCGCTCCTTCCTCGACGAGTAAGCGATACGAGAACCCCCGGCCAGTCCGGGGGTTTTCTTTTGTGTGTCGCATCGCTCAGCGCGTTCATTTCACTTCCAGCCGACAAGCGGCCACGTCTACACTTCGGTCCGACATCCCTTCATGGAATGAGGCCGCCAATGGCGCGAGCGCGGGCCCTACTGATGTTTTGGCTGGCACTCTGGACCTTCCCGGCCGGTGCCCTGACGCTCACTCCGGAGGAACAGGCCTGGCTCGACACCCACGGCGAGCTGCAACTCGGCATCGACACCTCCTGGCCTCCCTTCGAATTCCAGGATTCCCAAGGTCGCCACCAAGGCCTGGCTGCCGACTACGTCGAGCTGATCCGTCACAAGCTGAAGCTGAAGCTCACCCCGGTGGAATCCGGCAATTGGGGCGGAGTGCTCAAACGAGCCCGCGAAGGGGAACTGGATATCCTCCCCGGCGTCATGTCCACCCCGGAACGCCAGCAGTACCTGAACTTCACGCGCCCCTACCTCGACTTCCCCATCGTCATCCTTTCCCAGACGCGCGGCCCGCAGCCATCGAACATCCAGGACCTCTACGGCCTGCGCGTCGGCGTCGTATCCGACTATGCCCCCCATGAACTCCTGCGCAATCAGCATCCCGACCTCAGTCTGCAGGGTTATCCCACAGTGGCCGCCGCGCTCCAGGCCCTGGCCACCGGCCAGGTAGACGCCTTCGTCGGCGACCTGGCTTCCAGTGTCTGGAGCCTGCGCCAGCTCAAGCTGAACGGCATCAGCATCAGTGGCGAAACGCCTTATCGCTATCAACTGGCCATGGCGACGCCGAAAATCCATCCGCTACTCGCCGGCATCCTCGACAGGGTGTTCGCCGAGATCACGCCGGAAGAAACCAAGGCCATCCAGGAGCGCTGGGTGGGCGATGCCCTCTACCCGCACATCGACTGGAAGCGCATCCTGCTCTATGGCCTGCCGGCCGTGCTGCTGCTGGCCGGCGTACTTGCCTTCGTCATGCGCGTCAATCGCCGTCTCAGCAATGAAATGACCAGCCGCGCCGCCCTGCAGGAAGAGCTGAGCAGCAGCGAACAGCATTACCGCGGCCTCGTCGAGAGCCTCAACGCCATCGCCTGGGAGATGCGCGTCGAAGATTACTGCTACACCTACGTTTCGCCCCACGCCGAACGCCTGCTCGGCTACCCCTTGAGCCACTGGCTGGAACCCGGCTTCTGGCGGCGCACCCTGCACCCCGACGACGCAGGATGGGCCAACGCTTTCTGCGAAGCGGAAACCATTGCCGGCCGCGACCACAGCCTCGACTACCGCATGATCGCCGCCGACGGCCGCGTGCTATGGGTGCGGGACATCATCACGCTCATTCCCCACGGTGAAACGCAGATGATGCGCGGCTTGATGATCGACATCACCGAGGCCAAACAGACCGAGCAGGCGCTGCAACTCTCTGAGCAGAAATTCGCCTCGGTTTTCCACAATTGCCCCGACATCATCGTCATCGCACGCCGCACCGACGGCACCCTGCTGGCAATCAACCAGACCTTCGAGCAACAGATCGGACTCGAAGCCAGCGAAGCCCTCGGCCGTACCGCCACCGAGCTGGATATCTGGGGCATTCCCGGCATCGGCCCGAAACTCCTCCAGCGTCTGCAACAAGGCAATCCACTGCACAACCTGGAGATGCCCTTCCGCCGCGCCAACGGCGACACCTTCATCGGCCTGATTTCCGCGCAGAGCATCGACCTGGACGACACCCCATCCCTGGTCGTGGTGGTCCGCGACATCACACAGCTCAAGGAAACCCAACAGCTGCTGCAGATTTCCGAAGAGAAATTCGCCCGCGCCTTCCATGCCTCGCCCGACGGATTGCTCATCACCCGCATCAGCGACGGGCGTCTCCTGGAAGCCAACGATGGCTTCACCCGGATCACCGGCTACAGCCAGGCAGAGATCGCCGACCGCTCCACCCTTGAACTCGGTTTGTGGGCCAATCCAGCCGACCGCGCGCTCATTATCCAGGCCATCCAGGAACACGGCAGCCTGCACCACTACACCACTGCCGTGCGTACCAAGGCTGGCCAGCTACGCATCTGCGAACTCTCTGCCCAGCCGATCCCCATCGGCGGCGAACCCTGCATGCTGACCATTGCCCGCGATGTCACCGAGCGCCAGCAGATGCAGGAAAAGTTGCTCCAGGCCGCCACCGTGTTCGAGAGCACCGCCGAAGGTGTGATGATCACCGACACCGAACAACGCATCACCGCCGTCAACCGAGCCTTCAGTGAGATCACCGGCTATAGCGAAAGCGAGGCTCTCGGGCAGTCGCCGCGGTTACTCGCGTCCGGTCAGCACGACAGCGCCTTCTACGCCGCCATGTGGCATCAACTCGAACGCGAAGGGCACTGGCAAGGCGAGATCTGGAACCGCCGTCGGAACGGTGAACCCTACCCCGAATGGCTCACCATCAGCGCCGTGCGCGATCGCCATCAGCAGGTCACTCATTACGTCGGCGTGTTCGCCGATATCTCACCCCTCAAGCATGCGCAGGCCCGACTCGACTTCCAGGCCCACCACGACTCCCTCACCGGGCTGCCCAATCGCCTGCTGTTCGAAAGCCGCCTGCAACTGGCACTGGCCGACGCCACCACTGATCACCATCACGGCGCCGTCCTGTTCATCGATCTGGATCGCTTCAAGCACATCAACGATAGCCTCGGCCACCCGGTGGGCGACCTGCTGCTCAAGGGCATCGCCACCCGCTTGCGCGAGCAACTGCGCGACATCGATACCGTGGCTCGCCTCGGCGGCGATGAATTCATCATCCTCCTGCCTGGACTGCACAACGCCAGCGACGCACAAACCGTGGCCAACAAGTTGCTGGCCTGCTTCGAAGCGCCCATTCCCGCTGGCCAGCACGAGTTCTTCATGAGCGCCAGCATCGGCATCAGCCTGTTCCCCGAACACGGCCTGGACGTGGCGACTGTGGTGAAGAATGCCGACGCCGCCATGTACCGGGCCAAGGCCCGTGGCCGCAACCGCATCGAGTTCTATACCCGAGATCTCACCAGCCAGGCGACCGAGCGGATGGCCCTCGAGACCGAATTGCGCCGCGCGCTGGAACGCAATGAACTGTCCCTCAGCTACCAACCCAAGTTCAGCCTCCAGCACCAAAGGCTGGTAGGCGCTGAAGCCCTGGTGCGCTGGTATCACCCGCGGCTCGGCGAGATCCCTCCCGAGCGCTTCATCCCCCTCGCGGAAGAATGCGGCCTGATCCTCCCCCTGGGCGACTGGGTGCTGGAACATGCCTGCCGGCAAATGCAGCAATGGCAGGAAGGTCACGCCCCGTTCGGCCCGCTGTCGGTCAACCTCGCCGGCGCCCAACTGCGCCAGCCGCTGCTGATGGAGCGCTTGCAAAAACTCATCCACGGACTGGGACTCGAACCCCAGCGCCTGCAGCTGGAAATCACAGAAAGCTTCATCATGAGCCAGGCCGAGGAAGCCCTCAGCGTGCTGCACAGCCTCAAGGCCCTCGGCGTGCAACTGGCCATCGACGACTTCGGCACCGGCTACTCCTCGCTCAGCTACCTCAAACGCCTGCCACTGGATGTGCTGAAGATCGACAAGTCCTTCGTACGCGGCCTGCCGGACGATCCCAACGACGCTGCCATCAGCCGCGCCATCATCGCCCTCGGCCGCAGCATGCAACTCACCGTCATCGCCGAAGGCGTCGAAACCAAGGCGCAGGAATATTTCCTCGCCGCCGAAGGATGCGAACAGATTCAAGGCTTTATCGTCAGCGCAGCCCTGCCCGCCGAAGCTTTCGCGCGCAGATTCCTCAGCCCGCTACCTGCGATTGGCACCCAGCAAAAGGCGCCTGTATAATCCGCCGGCCTTCTGGGGCCTATAGCTCAGTCGGTTAGAGCAGAGGACTCATAATCCTTTGGTCCACGGTTCGAGTCCGTGTGGGCCCACCAATAAAATCAAAGACTTAGACCAGCATTCGTGCTGGTCTTTTTCTTTGGCTCGTTGAAAAGTGCGGCCGTCGCTGGGGTAACCGACCCTTTACCAGCGCCACCCATCCTGCAGAGACCCCGACCCCACCCTGCCTCTCGGGGCATTTCGATCGTCACAGGCAGAGCCGGTGGCTCATGATCATGTCGACGCGCGTCCTGTCGCACAAAAAGAAAGTACCCCGCCCGGCGGCGAATACCATGCCGCCGGACAGGCTGCCGCAAGCCATCAGCCCTCGAGGGCTTGCTTCAGTGCCGCCAGGCCATCCTCGTAGATGGTCGTGAACAGCGCCGTGGCTTCCGCGTCGGTGATGCCCTCGGGGATGAAGGAACCGAACCACTCCACACGGGCGCCCTGGCCGTTGCTGCCGGGCAGGACACGCAGGGTCGCCTCGTAGTCGCGCACCGGCGCGGGGCCCTGAAGGATGGTGTAGGTGTAGCTGCGCTCGGCTTCGCTGAAGCTCAGCAGGCGCTCGATGATGGTGGCGCCCTCGACGCTCTTCAGCGTGCGGACGCGGCCGCCTTCGCTGAGAGCGCTCTGGGGGATGAAGGGCAGCCAGTCGGGCAGCGAGTCGAATCCGCCGATCAGTTGCCAGACTTGGTGGGCGTCCGTGTGAAGGTCAATGTATGCATGGGCGTTGACCATGATGTTGTCTCCCGGGGCGTGGGCCCCAATGATTCGGTGAGAAGAAGAGTCAGGGCCGGCGCGCGGCCCTTCAAGTTGAGGTTCAAACAGCGGGTACGGGGGCCACGGCGCTGATCAGCCCTTGCTCGCGCAGGTCGTGCCAGAAGGCCGAAGGGATGATTGCGCTCAGGGCGGCATGGTCCTCGTTGGCGTGTTGCGGACGGGTGGAACCGGGAATCACGGCCGCCACCGCCGGGTGGGCCAGGGCGAACTGCAGGGCGGCCGCCTTGACGTCCACACCATGGGCGCGGGCTAGCGCGCGGATGCGTTCGAGCTTGTCCAGCACCGGCTTGCCAGCCCTCTGGTACTCGAAGTGCTCGCCGCCGGCAGTGACGCCAGAGCTGTAGGGACCGCCGACGACGATGCCGACACCCTGCTCGACGGCCTGCGGCATGACGCGCTGCAAGGCCCGTTCATGGTCCAGCAGCGAATAGCGGCCGGCGAGAAGGAATCCGTCGGGTTGCGGCTCCTCCAGATCCAGGGTGAGTTCGATGGGTTCGACGCGGTTAACGCCGAGGCCCCAGGCCTTGATCACACCCTCTTCGCGCAGGCGGGTCAGCACGCGGAAGGCGCCCTTGCGTGCGGTCTCGAAGTGCTCCAGCCATTCGTCGCCGTAGAAGTCCTGGGCGATGTCGTGGATCCAGACGATGTCCAGATGGTCGGTGCCCAGGCGGCGCAGGCTGTCCTCGATCGAGCGCAAGGTGGCATCGGCGCTGTAGTCGTTGACGATGCGATTGCGGTTGCCGTGCTCGAACAGTCCGCTCTTTTCGCCCAGCTCGCGGCTGCTGGGGTCTTCCAGTTCGTCGAGGATGATCCGGCCGACTTTGGTGCTGAGCACGTACTGGTCACGCGGACGGGCGGCCAGGGCTGCCCCCAGGCGCGATTCGGAAAGGCCGGCGCCGTAGAAAGGCGCGGTGTCGAAGTAGCGCACTCCGTTGTTCCAGGCCGCGTCGACGGTGGCCTGTACTTCCTCCGGGGACACCGCGCGGAACATGTTGCCCAGCGGCGCAGTACCGAAGCCGAGGCGGGAGGGGATCAGGGATTTGAGGCTCATGGATTTTCTCCTGGTTGGGAGGAGTCGGTTTTGAACTCCAGTGGCCGCATCCTAGGGCCGACCAACCAAGACCGTCCAAGTCATAATTCGACAGACTTAAGACCTACAGAGTCATTACCCTGCAGCCATGCGCCCACGCCCGCTAAGCAGCGGATTCAGTCCGATGCCCTGGCCAGCACCATCTCACGGAAGTCGCCGACGATCGGCCGCAGGTCAACACGGTGCCACGCCGCCCACAGCCCTATGCTCTGTTTCAGCCAGGGCAGTTCCCGCAGCACCACGTTCGGGTTGCCCTCCCCGCCTATGCTCTGTGGGATCAGCGCCAACCCCAGCCCGGCGGAAACCAGCCCGAGGGCGCTCAGCGGCTCGGCGGCCTCCAGGCGGATCTGCGGGGTGAACCCAGCCGCCACGCAGTCGGCCAGGAAGCGCTCGCGCCGGTGCTGCTGCAACTGGCTCTCGACCATGATCCAGTCCTGCTCGTGCAGGTCCTCCGGCTCGATGCTGGCCTTGCTCGCCAGGGGGTGGCTGGCGGGTAGCGCGAGGTACAGGGGGTCGCTGAAAACTGGGGACGCGAGCAGGTCCTGGTCGTCGGCCGCCGGCGCCTCGCAGACCAGCGCGATATCCAGGCTGCGCTGGCGCAGCCCTTCGAACTGTTCCTGAGGTGGGAGGTTGTACAGCGCGATATGAATACCGGGTCGCTGCTCACGCACATGACGCAGCGCGTCGGGGAGGACGCCAGCGTGGACGGCGTGGCTGACGTAGCCGATGCAGAGCCCGCCCGACTCGCCACGGCCCAGGCGACGCCCCAGGGACTCCAGGCGCTCGGCATGCTTGAGGAGGGCCTTGGCCTCATGCAGGAAGGTCCGACCATCGGAGGTCAGGCGCAGGCGCTGCTGGCTGCGCTCGAACAGTTGCAGGCCGAGGCGTTCCTCGAGCTGGGCGATCTGCCGGCTCAACGGCGACTGGGAGATGTGCAGTTGCTCCGCCGCGCGGCCCACATGCTCGACTTCGGCCACGGCGACGAAATAACGGAGTTGTCTGAGATCCAACATATGACCTTCAAGGACTCAAGTGTGACTGATTAAGTTATGTACGATCTTATTCGGCACCACTAGGATGCCGCCAGATCAAGTCGATCACCGGCACGCAGCGTGCCCCTTTGAGAGGACCCAACATGCATATCGATCTGGGCGGCAAGACCGCCATTATCAGTGGTTCTACCGGCGGCATCGGCCTGGGCATCGCCCGCAGCCTGGCCGCGTCCGGCGCCTAAGTCGTCATCGTCGGCCGCAGCGCGGCCTCGGTGGAAGAGGCCGTCGCCGGCATCCGCGCCGCCAACGGCAAGGCCCGCGGCGTGGTCGCCGACCTGGGCTCGGCAACCGGCGCCGAGGTGCTGTTCGCCGCCGAGCCACAGGTCGACATCCTGGTGAACAACCTGGGCATCTACAACGATGTCGATTTCTTCGAGACCAGCGACCAGGAGTGGCTGGATTTCTACGAAATCAACGTGCTCTCCGGCGTGCGCCTGGCGCGTCATTACACGCCCGGCATGGTCGAGCGCGGCTGGGGACGTGTGATCTTCCTGTCCTCGGAATCGGGCATCGCCACCCCCGCCAAGATGATCAACTACGGCGTCACCAAGAGCGCCAACCTGGCCGTGTCTCATGGCCTGGCCAAGCGCCTGGCCGGCACCGGCGTGACGGTGAACGCCATCCTGCCGGGGCCGACCTTCACCGAAGGCGTGGCAACCCTGGTGGCCGACGCCGTGAGCCAGTCCGGACGCAGCGCCCGGGAAGAAGCGGATGAATTCGTGCGCCGCGAGCGCCCCAGCTCCATCATCCAGCGCGTGGCCGAGGTAGACGAAGTCGCTGCACTGGTGACCTACGTGGCTTCGCCCTATTCGTCGGCAACAACCGGAGCGGCCTTACGCGTGGATGGTGGAGTCGTGGACAGCATGGCGATCTGATCCTCGGCAATCAGAAGGCCCCGGGAGTATTCCGCCCGGGGCCTTTTCCATTTCGTCAGCAGCCGGGTTCGGTCACGCCGACGGCATACGCGGTTACCAGCATCCCCGCGCTGGGAATGCTGACCTCGACCCCTTCGGCGATGACCGGCAGCAGCCCCATCGGCGTGAACTCGGTGGTGCCGATGCCGAAGGCGCCGACGGCCAGCGCGAGCAGTACCTGACCGGATTTCATGGCCTGCCCTCCTCCGGATCGATTGCCGTCAGCGGACCCTGCATGCGGTAGAAGCTCAGGTCGGTCGCGGTGAAGAACGCCTGCGAGTGCCCGTTGGCGAAATCATCTACATGCACCACGGTCGCGCCATCGGCCTCTTGCCAGGAGATGACGTAGACCCCCTCGGCGATCTGTCGCCACTCACAGTCCGCCTCGCCGTGAGCCCCGGCATAGGGGCCCGAGACGATCGCGTAGCGGATGTTGCCGCCGTCCGCCGAATAGATGTTGTGGGCGGAGAGGCCGTCGTAGTCGACACGGAAACTGCGGCCAGCGAAGGGCGGCAGCGGGTTCTGGTCATGAGCGCTCATCGGATGGCCACCGGGTTGACGTTGACCTGGGTCGAGCCGACATACAGCGGCTGGCCGAGGACGAAGAGGAATTCCCAGGCCTGGTCGCGCACCAGGGCGCGGCTGTCGATCAGTTCCAGGTTGTAGATGCCGCGCTTGGCGAGCATGTACTGATTGACCGGGAACTCATCCTTGCCATGGGGGTTGGGATAGACCTCCGAGGCCCAGGTATCGCCACCGAAGGCAACGATGCCCTGGTCGGCAAGCCATTTCGCGGCCTCCATGCCGATGCCCGGCTCGACCTCGAGGAACTGCTTGTTGTCCTTGCCGATCAGCTCCAGCCAACCGGTGTTGAACAACACCACGTCACCCTTGCGCAGGGTCAAGCCTTGCTGCTTCAGCACTGCCTGGATATCGGCGACGCTGAACTCGGTGCCGCCGGGCACTATGGCCGTGGCGTAATGGGCGGTCATGTCCAGCACCACGCCGCGGGTTACCAACGGCGGGACCTTCTCGACGCCGAGCTTCTTCACCCCTTCGACGCTGACGAAGTCGGCCGCCTTGTTGCCGTTGTAGTAGCGGTTGTCGATGCCGATGTGGCCGATACCGTTGAGCTGCGTACCGACTCCGGTCCAGGCATTCACCATTTCATCGTTGAAGGTGAACTTGTTCGGGCCGAGCGTCTGCCCGGCCTGCTCGCCCGGCTGGATGTTGTAAAGGTGGAAGCTGCGGTGGCGGAAGGCCGGCAGATTCTTGTCCACCGGAACCGCCAGCGGGTAGGTCTTGCCGGTCTTGACCAGCTCCACTGCCTGCTTCACCACTTCGGGCGTCAGCAGGTTGGCGGCGCCGATCTCGTCGTTCGCGCCATACGCGGACGGATACCAGTCGGCGGCGGAAGCGAACTGCATGGCCAGCGGCAGCGCGGCGGCCACCGCGAGTTTGGCAAAGGTTTTCATCATGACGCTCCTGTATTCATTCAGGCCGTCGGCGGAGCGCAGAGCACCCTCGGCCGATGGCGTTCGGTGATCGTCGGGATTCGAAGGCGCGCCGGGGTCAGGCGCGCCTGAAAGGTGGAGGTGGCCGTCAGTCCCAGACCGGCGCCAGGCCCTCGGGGCTGACTTCGCGGCCGTTGCGTTCGAGGCCGGCGATCCGCGCCATGTCCTCGGCGTCCAGGAGCAGGTCGCGGGCGAGCAGATTGCTGGCCAGATTCTCGCGACGGGTCGAGGATGGGATGACCGCGTAGCCAAGCTGCATCGCCCAGGCCAGCGCGACCTGTGCGACGGTAGCGCTGTGCTTGGCAGCGATCTCGGCCAGTACCGGGTCCTTCAGCACCTTGCCGTAGGCCAGGGTCATGTAGGAGGTGACCGGGATGCCTTGCTCCTTGAGGAACGCAGTCAGCGCCGGGTTCTGCAGGTAGGGGCTGAGCTCGACCTGATTGGTGGCGATCTCGCCCTGGCCGACCGCCGCGATGGCCTGCCGGGTCAGCTCGATGTTGAAGTTGGAGACGCCGATCTGGCGGGTCAGGCCCAGGGCCTTGGCTTCGGCCAGTGCCCCCATGTACTCGGGCAGATCGACACCGTTGCCCGGTGCCGGCCAGTGGATCAGCGTCAGGTCGACATAGTCGGTGCGCAGCTTTTCCAGGCTCTCGCGCAGGCTGTCGACCAACTTGCCCTTGGCGTAGTTGTCTACCCAGATCTTGGTGGTGAGGAACAGTTCGGAACGGGCGACGCCGCTCTCGGCGATGGCCTGCCCGATGTCGGCCTCGTTGCCATAGATCTGTGCGGCGTCGATGGCGCGATAGCCCAGCTCCAGTGCGTTACGTACCGAATCGACGAGGACCTGGCCGGTCAGGCGAAAGGTACCGAGGCCGAAGGAAGGGATGAAGGTGGTGGAAGACACGGCTCACTCCGAAAGGTCAATGACTTGAATGGCGTGAAGTGTGCCGACTTTACCTTTATCGATTAAGCCGCTAATCGACCAAGGTTATTTGAGTTGAAATCAAGAATAGACGCCTCGGGGACTCACTCGGCGTCGTTGCAATGAACATCCAAGAGGCCGTTGGGCTCAACGAGCTTTTGCGTTCTGCGGCGAGCAAAAACGGGACGCCAGGCGTCCCGTTTTTCACTCACATCCATATCCCGCTTACTGGACGAACTCAGCGCGCAGTTCGTTGGCCGCTGCCACCATGTTGACCAGGGCCGCTTCGGTTTCCGGCCAGGCGCGGGTCTTCAGGCCGCAGTCCGGGTTGACCCAGAGACGCTCGGCGGGAACCCGTTGGGCGGCCTTGCGCAGCAGATTGATGATCTCGTCCTTGCCGGGCACGCGCGGCGAGTGGATGTCGTAGACGCCCGGGCCGATCTCGTTCGGATAGGCGAAGGCTTCGAAGGCATCCAGCAATTCCATGTCCGAGCGCGAGGTCTCGATGGTGATCACGTCGGCATCCAGGGCGGCGATGGATTCGATCACGTCGTTGAACTCGCTGTAGCACATGTGAGTGTGGATCTGGGTTTCATCCTTCACGCCACTGGCGGTCAGGCGGAAGGCCTCGGTGGCCCAGTCCAGATAGGCCTGCCAGCCAGCCTGGCGCAGCGGCAGGCCTTCGCGGAACGCCGCCTCGTCGATCTGCACGATGCGGATACCGGCCGCTTCCAGATCCAGCACTTCGTCACGAATGGCCAGGGCCAATTGCCTGGCCTGCACCTCGCGGGACACGTCCTCGCGCGGGAAGGACCACATCAGCATGGTCACCGGGCCGGTCAACATGCCCTTCATCCACTTGGCCGTCAGGCCTTGGGCATAGCGGATCCACTCCACGGTCATGGCTTTCGGACGACTGAGATCACCCACGATCACCGCCGGTTTCACGCAGCGGGAGCCGTAGCTCTGGACCCAGCCGAAGCGGGTGAAGGCATAGCCGTCCAGTTGCTCGGCGAAGTATTCCACCATGTCGTTGCGTTCGGCCTCGCCGTGCACCAGGACGTCCAGGCCCAGCCTTTCCTGCACTTCCACGGCATGGCGGATTTCGCTGTGCATGGCTTCGGTGTACTCGGCCTCGGACAGCTTGCCCGCCTTGAACGCCTGGCGCGCCAGGCGGATGGCGGAGGTCTGCGGGAAGGAGCCGATGGTAGTCGTCGGGAAGGCTGGCAGACAAAGCTCCGCACGCTGTTTCTCGATGCGCACGGCAAAAGGTGCGGGACGCTTGTCGTCTTCCGGTTGCAGCGCGGCCACGCGGGCCTGCACAACCGGCTTGTGAATGCGTGGTGATGCGGCACGGCTGGCCTGCACGGCTTGGCTTATGCCCAAGGCCTCCAGCACCTCTGGCGCCTCCGGTTCGGTCAGGGCGCGGGACAGCGTGGCGACTTCCTCGCACTTCTGCACGGCGAACGCCAGCCAGCTCTTCAGCTCGGCATCCAGCTTGTCTTCGCGGGCGAGATCCACGGGGCTGTGCAGCAGCGAACAGGACGGCGCGACCCAGAGGCGGTCACCCAGACGCTCATGAGCATGGCGCAAGACGTCGACTGCTTTTTCCAGATCGCAGCGCCAGACGTTGCGACCGTTCACCAGGCCGAGGGACAGCACCTTGTAGCCCGGCACGCGGTCGAGAATGGTCGGGTACTGGTCGGGCGCACGCACCAGGTCGATGTGCAGACCGTCCACCGGCAGGCCGGCGGCAAGGCCAAGGTTGTCTTCCAGGCCGCCGAAATAAGTGGCGACCAGCTTCTTCAACGGTTCTTTCTGCAGCAGGTTGTAGGCACGCTCGAAGGCGTTCTTCCACTCCTGGGGCAGGTCCAGCACCAGAATCGGTTCGTCGATCTGCACCCACTCCACGCCCTGGGCCTGAAGGCGCTGGAGTATCTGCCCATACAGCGGCAGCAGACGCTCCAACAGGTCGAGCTTGTCGAACTCACCACCCTTGGCCTTGCCCAGCCAGAGGTAGGTCAGCGGGCCGATCAGCACCGGCTTCACCGCATGACCAAGGGACTGGGCTTCGTCGACTTCCTCGAACAACTGCTCCCAGCTGAGGGCGAACTGCTGGTCAGCGGAAAACTCCGGGACGAGGTAGTGGTAGTTAGTGTCGAACCACTTGGTCATTTCCTGCGCGGAGGCGCCACCGCAACAACTGTCGCTGACACCACGGGCCATGCCGAACAGGGTTTGCAGAGTCGGCTTGGCATTGCCGTGGCCACGGAAGCGTTCGGGGATGACGCCGAAGGTCAGGGAGTGCGTCAACACCTGGTCGTACCAGGCGAAATCGCCGACCGGCAGCAGGTCGATGCCGGCATCCTTCTGGATCTGCCAATGCTCAGCACGCAGCTTGCGACCAACCGCACGCAGGCCGGCCTCGTCCAGCTCGCCCTTCCAGAAGGCTTCCTGGGCCTTCTTCAGTTCGCGATCGCCGCCAATGCGCGGGAAGCCGAGGTTGTGTGCCAATGCCATGGGAAATTCCTCCATTGAAAAATCATTGGGGAATTGTCCGGCGCACCGGCGCATGAGTAAAACTCAATAATTTCGCTATGAAATCAAGTTTCTCTCATGATGGAAGGGCGTCAGTCTTCGCCGTCATCCGCGCGACGCAGCAGATAGGTATCCATGATCCAGCCATTGGCCTCACGAGCGTCGTGCCGCACCCGGCGAATCTCATCGGCCACTTCATCGAGCCTGCCGGAAATGAGGATTTCGTCCGGCGTGCCCACATAGGCACCCCAGTAGATTTCCAGCTGCGGATCATTCAACTGCTGGTAGGTATCTTCGGCATCGAGCATCACCACGACACTGTCGGCGTTCTCCGGGAAACCCTCGGCCAGCCGCCGGCCCGTGGTGATCTGGACGGACTTGCCGATGCGGTTGAGCGGCACCTTGTGACGGGCCGTCAGCGCCTGGACGCTGGTGATCCCCGGGATTACGTCGAACTCGAAGTGCAGCCGGCCGCCTCGGAGGATGGATTCCAGGATGCGGATGGTGCTGTCGTAGAGCGACGGATCGCCCCAGACCAGGAAGGCCCCGCACTCGCCATCGGCCAGCTCTTCGTCGATCAGGCGCTCGAACACCTGCTGCTTGACCAGGTTCAGGTCCCTGACATTGGCCCGGTAGTCGCCGCCCTCCCGCTGGCGTTCGGGGCTGCTGGCTTCGACGAATCGATAGTCGCGCTCGGTGATGTAGCGCTCGCAGATTTCCTGGCGCAGGTGGATCAGTTTTTCCTTGCTGTTGCCCTTGTCCATGATGAAGAACACATCGACCTGATTCAGCGCCTTCACAGCCTGGATGGTGATGTACTCGGGGTTGCCGGCGCCGATGCCGATGATGAGCAGCTTCTTCATGGGGTAGATCCGTGGTGGGCAAAAGCACCGCCTGACACCGCATTCGATGCAGCAAGCAGGCAGGAGGTGTGGGAGCGCAAAAGGTCGTCGCGATGCCCGTCGCTGTCAACGACTTTTGCGCCCCCGGCCCTCCTGCCGTCACGGGTTGGGCGGGGGGCCGACGCCCGGGCTGTAGACACCCGGCGCCCCGATCACATCCGCCCCTCCAGGCCGGCATAGACCGCCCGTCCACCGCCCGGCAGGAACTGCGCGCTATCCCGGCCCTGGGCGGCGGCGATCACCCCGGTGGTGGCGACGTAGGTCTTGTCGGACAGGTTGCGTCCCTCCACAAAGAAGCCGAAACCCTCGCCCGGACGGTAACCCGCCTTGAGCCCCCAGATGGCGTAACCATCGGCGTAGAGGGTTTCCGCCTGGTCGACGTTGTAGTGGTTCGGCACCCACTCGAAGGTTGGGCCGGCGTACCAGCCTTCGCGCTGCCACAGCGCCTCGCCCTTGATGAACTGCCGCGGCAGTCCGGCCAGGCGGTTATCGCCATAGGTGTCGTCGTTGTCGAAGCGGAAATCGTTGAACAGATACTGTCCGCGCAGGACGAATTCGCCGATTGTCCAGGCGCCGCCGAGTTCGATGCCCTGGTGGATGGTGCGGTCGGCGTTGACCGTGCCCAGTGGCTGGCCATTTGCATCGTTTAGCGCCAGCAGCTCGTCGCGGATTTCGCTGCGGTAGACCGCCAGGTCCATGTCCACGCTATCCCTCTGCCAACGCATGCCGACTTCCACGGTATTGGCTTTCTGCGCATCGTTGGCAGTCACCACCTGGCCGCCGGAGAGTTCGCTGAAAGTCGGCGGTTCGAAACTCTGGCTGAGGTTAGCGAACAGCTGCATTTCCTCGCTCAGGTCGTGGCGCAAACCGATGCGGCCGATTCGCCCGAGGTAGCTCTTGTTGAAAGACTCATCCTGAGGCAGGCAGAACGCCGTGACGAAGGCATTGCAACGCAGGCGGTCATCCACGTCGCGCTCCTGGTGCAGCCAGGCCAGGCCACCGATAAGCGCCCAGCGTTCGGCCAGCGGAATCTCCAGTTCGCCGAAGACATTCAGGTTGCGTGCGGTCTGGTGCAGCTCGTTGACCTTGCGCCCTTTCTCGCCCCCGACGTTGACGTAGCGCGAATCCCAGTTGCGCCCCTGGCTGGCCTCCACGCCGCCGGTCCAGCGCCAGCCCTGTTCGTTCATCCACTTGTGGGAAACGCGCAGGCCGTAGTCCTCGCTGTTGACATCGAGCACCTGGAAGATGGGGTGGAACAGCGACTTGGTGCTGTAGAAGCTGGCGAATTCCAGGCTGTGACCGTCGTCCAGCTGCAGCACGCTGATATTCCCCAGGCGGTCGAGATTGAAGTCGCGCTGCTGGTCGCCGGCAATGTTGCCCGGCGCCGCCTGCTTCGGATCGCGGCGCAGCTGCGCCAGGGTCAGGTTGCCCGGCAGGTCCGAATCCGATTCCACATGGGTCAGGTAGAAGCGCGTGGAGAGGCGGTCGTTGATGCGCCCGCCCAGGTTGGCGAAATAGCGCTGGTTATCCTGTTGGGAGTGATCGCGATAGCCGTCCTGGCTGTAGCCGTTGGCGCTGACGAAACCATCCCAGTCACCGAAATCCTGCGCCGCCGCAGCGTAGATTCGCTGGTAGCCAAAACTGCCGCCTTCAGCTCGCAGTGCCACCGGTGGTGCGGTCTTGCCGGTCGGGCTGACGAAGTTGATGGCGCCGCCGAGGGTGGCCGAGCCATAGCGCCAGGCGTTGGCGCCGCGCAGTACCTCGATGTGGTCAGTGGCGAGGGGCTCGATGGTCTGGAAGTCGAAGCTGCCATCGGCAAGGTTCACCGGCGCGCCATCCTGCATCAGCAGCAGGCCGCGGCCATGGAAGGTACGTTGCAGGCCGGAGCCGCGAATGGACAGGCGCGCTTCCTCGGCGCCGAAACGAGGCTGGATGAACACGCCGGTCGCCATCCCCAGTGCGTCCTGCAGGGTGCTGCTGCGGCCGCTCTTGTAGGTCTCGGCATCCACCACGCCGGCACCGCCGGGAATATGGGAGAAGTCCGCTTTCTTCTCGGCGATGGTTGGCGAAGTCGGGTCGCGACGGTAGTCGTCCATCACGACAGTTTTATCGAGCTCTACGTGCTCGGCATGGGCGAAACTGGCCAGGCTCACGCTCAGGGCGAGCAGGCTCAGCAAGGGAAATTGGCGCATGGCGCACTCCTTGGGTCTTGTATTGGCAGTCTTTTCAGGTGTTGCACGTACCCGCATCGCGCACGGGCAAGCGCCCGGCGTCACGGCGGGAAGAAGACAGCACGAAGACAGCTAGGGAGCGCGGGGGTTGGCGGGGGGCCAGATTTGGCGGGGTGAAGGCTTGTTGCGCGGTTCGAAGGATATAGGGCGGGCATCGCGCACGCCCAGCAGCCAGGCCAGCACGAAGAGCGCGGCCATTGCCAGAGGAATTGTCCCGCACAGCGGGCATTTGAAAATACCGGACCAGCCACTAGCAGCACTGCCGTCCAGATCGCCATCGAGGCTCGGGCCGGCATTGGATTCGCCGGAGCAGAACGCACCACCCAGGCCGCTTAGTTCCAGTCCCATCGCCTTCCCGTGGTGCAGACCGCAGGCGAACAGATTGAACAGGACGCACGCATAGAGCATCCAGGCAATCAGCGAGCGGTCTTGGCGGGCGATTTTCATGGGCGGCGACTCTAGCATCGGGGTTCCAGCGCTGGAAGCCGAGCCGGTGTGCGGTGCGTTGCCGCAGCATTCCGGGTCCTGGGTGGATGAAACTGAGCCTAGAAATGCCGAAATGCCTCGTCCAGCGCCGCTCGGCGCCGACGAGAGGTATGGGTAAGCAAGGATTGCAGCCTGATGGAGTGGTGGAGTTGTTTGAGGGAAGAACGTCCACCCGAGCACCCTGACCCTGTGGGGGCGAATTCATTCGCCAAGGGCGGCGCAGCCGCCCCCTTGGACGTCTGCAGGGCAGGTCTGCGACCTGCTTGGCGATTGAAATCGCCCCCACAAAAAGCCCCCTACAAGATCGCTCAGGCGCCTACTGCGAACCCCCGCAGAAAGCCCGCATAGGGCTTGGGCAGTGGGAAATCCAGATCACCACGTTTGCTGGTCGAGAGACGCAGCTCGCCGAGCAGTTCCACCATCTTCAAGGCAGCGCTGACGCCGTCGATCACCGGCACGCCGATCTCCTCCTGCAGCGCGGCAGCCAGATGGCTCATGCCGGCGCAGCCAAGCACGATGGCGCCCGACTCATCCCGCTCCAGCGCTTCCAGGCAGGCCGCGCGCATGATGCGGAACAGACCGCCCGGGTCTTCGTCCAGCGCCAGCACCGGAATCTCCACGGCGTGGATGCCCCGGCAGTGTTGGTGGAAGCCATAACGTTCCACCAGATGACGGGCGATGACCTTGGTGCGGCCAAGTGTGGTGACGACGCTGAAGCCGGTGGCGACCCAGGTGGCCAGGTGCATGGCCGCTTCGGCGATGCCGATCACCGGGTACCGCGCGATCTCCCGCGCCGCCAGCAGGCCGGGATCGCCGAAACAGGCGATCACGTGTCCTTCGGCGCCGTCCCGCTCGCCGTCGCGGATGGCCTGGAGCAACCCGGGCACGGCAAGCGCTTCGTCGTAATGCCCCTCGATGGAAGCCGGACCTGCGCTGTTGGTCACCGCCAGCAACTGATTGCCGGGGCGCAGCAGGTGGCTGGCGGCTTCGGCAATACCGGAGGTCATCGCCACGCTGGTGTTCGGGTTGATCAGCTGGATTTTCATGGCCGAGTTCAGGTCTCGATCAGGTGTTTCAGCGGGTGGTAGTTGGCCTTGAGCTTGCTGGCCGACTCGACGATGGCAGTTTCGATGGCCGCCAGGTGGAAGCAGGTCAGCTCGATGGCCGCGTTCTGGTTGCCCGCCTCGATGAACTCGATCAGGCGCAGGTGCTCGTCGTCGCGGCAGGCGTCATGACGCTCGTCGTCGAGGGCGGCGACATAGAGCGAGGCGCGCGAGATGAGCTTGCGGAACCAGTCCAACAGCACCGGGTTGTTCAGCGCTTCGGCGAGCTTGATGTGGAATTCGCCGAGCAGATGGATCAACCGCTCGTGGTCATGGTTGCGCCGGGCTTCCTCTTCCAGCAGCAGATGCTCACGCATGTCCTGCATGGCGGCGCTGTCCTTGCGTCGGCAGAGCTCGGTGACGATGCCGATCTCGATCAGGCGCCGCGTTTCGAACAGCGAGCGGATCTCCTGGTCGCTCGGCAGGGATACCCAGCAGCCTTTGTTCGGTTCGGATGACACCAGGCCATCGGCCTCCAACTGCTTCAGTGCGGCCCGCACCGAGGTGCGGCTCACGTTGAACAGCTCCGCCAGGGAGGCTTCCCCCAGTTTCATACCAGGCCGTAGCGAGCGGTTGCTGATGGCCTGGTAAACCCCCTGGTAGACGCGATCCACCGTGGTTTCCAGTTTCTTGTCTGCCATTCGTGACTCCGTAAGTGCATGTGCAACCCGGCTCCTGCAGGAAACAAGCAGGCAGAAAAACCCGGTTGCGTTGTCAGCATAATCCGAGTATTTCTAGATTGCATTCAATTTTTGCATACAAAAACAAGAGGAATGCACCATTATGAAGCACACGTCCTCCATCGAGGTGCAACGCGTCAGCAAGCGCTACACCGATGACCCCGAAGTGGCTCCCGCGCTCGACGATGTTTCGGTCAGCATCCGCCACAACGAGTTCTTCACCCTCCTCGGCCCGTCGGGCTGCGGCAAGACCACCCTGCTGCGCTCCATCGCCGGTTTCGAGCAGGTCACGTCCGGCTCCATCCAGATCGGCGGGCAGCGCGTGGACCAGCTCCCGCCCTACAAGCGCCGGGTCAATACCGTGTTCCAGAACTACGCGCTCTTCCCGCATATGAGCGTGGCCGAGAATATCGCCTTCGGCCTGGAGATGCAGGGGCTGGAGCGCAACGCCATTCCCGGTCGGGTCAAGGAAATGCTGGCCCTGGTGCAGATGGAGCACCTGGCCCGCCGTCGCCCCGCCGAGCTTTCTGGCGGTCAGCAGCAGCGGGTGGCCCTGGCCCGCGCCCTGGCGCCGCGCCCGGACGTTCTGCTGCTCGACGAACCGCTCTCCGCGCTGGACCTGAAGCTGCGCAAGGAAATGCAGGTGGAGCTCAAGCGCGTTCAGCAGGAAGCCGGCATCACCTTCATCTTCGTCACCCACGACCAGGAAGAAGCGCTGACCCTCTCCGACCGCATCGCGGTGATGTCCAGCGGCAAGATCCTGCAGATCGGCACCCCCAACGACATCTACGAACGTCCGCAGCACCGCTTCGTCGCGCACTTCATCGGCGACATCAACTTCCTCCCCGGCCAACTGCGCCAATGTCCGCAGAACGGAAATCTGTTCCGCCCCGACGGCATCCCGGTGGAGATTCCCTGCGCCAACGACGCCAATACCCGCGCCGGCACGGCCCAACTGGCCTTCCGCCCGGAGCGCTCGAAGCTGGTGGACCCGTCCGAGCCGCACCACCTGCGCGGTGTGGTCGAAGCCGTGCTCTACGTCGGCACCGCCACGCTCTACCAGTGCCGGCTGGCCAACGACCTCAAGGTGATGCTGCGCGAGAGTAACGAAGGCGCCACCAGCTCGCGCTCCGTGGGCTCGCCCGTGGCAGTGCACCTGCCGCCCCACGCCTGCCTGCTGATGGAGGCCTGAGATGAGCGTCAGCGCCACCTCCCCCAGCCTCAACCGGCTGTTGCTGCTGTCGCCGGTGCTGCTCACCCTCCTCTGCCTGATCGCCATTCCGCTGGGCATCATGGGCTATATCAGCCTGCTGCCACGCAACCTCTACGGCGGCGTCGACTGGAGTGCCGACTGGCATTGGCAAAGCTACATCCAGCTGTTCTTCCAGGAGGATTTCGACGGCAACCTGGAGCTGAACTGGGTCTACGCCCAGGCCTTGCTGCGCTCGGTGCTGCAGGCCGGCGGCACGACATTACTGTGCTTCCTCTTCGGCTTCCCCGTGGCCCTGTGGATGAGCAGCCTCAGCGAGCGCTCGCGCAACATCATGGTGCTGCTGATCACCATCCCCTTCTGGACCAACCTGCTGATCCGCAACTACGCCTGGCTGATCATCCTGCGCGAGCACGGCTGGCTGGCCCAGAGCATCAACGCGCTGTTCCCGCAGGCCGGCGGCATCACCCTGCTGTACAACGATTTCGCCGTGGTGGTCGGGCTGGTTTACAGCTTCCTGCCGTTCATGATCCTGCCGATCTACTCCACCCTGGAGAAGCTCGACTGGCGTCTGGTGGAAGCGGCCTATGACCTCGGCGCCAACCGCTGGAAAGCCCTGCGCCGGGTGATCCTGCCGCTGTCCATGCCGGGCGTGGTGGCCGGCTCCCTGCTGGTGTTCGTGCCGAGCCTCGGCGCCTTCATCACCCCCGCCATCCTCGGCGGCGGCAAGACGCTGATGATCGGCAACCTGATCCAGCAGCAGTTCGGCACCGCCCGCAACTGGCCGCTGGGCAGCTCGCTGTCCTTCCTCCTGCTCGGGCTGATGCTGCTGGCCCTGGTGCTTTACGCCCTCTACGCCAAGAAGGCCGCCAAGGCCGTTCGCCAGGGAGCCCGCTGATGATCGCCTCGCACTTGAAGAAACTGCCGCTGACCCGCGAAACCAGCCTGCTGGTACTGGCCTACCTGTACCTCCCGATCCTGGTGTTGATCGCCTACAGCTTCAACGCCAACCGCACGGCCACTGTGTGGACCGAGTTCTCCTTCGCCTGGTACGGGCGCATCCTCGCCAACCCGTCGATCCAGGCGGCAGCACTGAACTCGGTGATCGTCGCCGGCATCGCCACCGTCTGCGCCACCGCCATCGCGCTGCTGGCGGCGCTGGCCACCTATAAGCCGTTCTACGGACAGAAGATGGTGGAAGGCGGGATCAACCTGCCGCTGATCCTGCCGGAGATCGTCACCGCCGTGGCCACCCTGCTGCTGTTCATGGCGCTCGGCATCAAGCTCGGTCTGCTGACGGTGATCGTCGCCCATATCGGCTTCTGCATCCCCTTCGCCTACCTGCCGATCCGCGCCCGCCTGAACGACCTCGACAAGAGCCTGCTGGAGGCGGCCAACGACCTCTACGCCAACCCCTTCCACACCTTCCGCCGAGTGACCCTGCCGCTGCTGTTCCCGGCGGTGCTGTCCGGCGCGGTGCTGGCGTTCGTGGTCAGCCTGGACGACTTCATCATGACCTTCTTCGTCGCCGGCCCCGGCTCGACGACGCTGCCGGTCTACATCTTCTCGGCCATCAAGGCCGGGGTAACCCCGGAGATCAATGCAATCTCGACCCTGATGCTGGTGATCTCCATCGTCCTGGTGATGCTCTCCTACTGGCTCGGCCAGCGCGGCAAGGCAACCACCTGATCCCTTGTTCAACCACTGCCCAACCTGTTCTTCAACCCGGAGAAAAACAATGAAGTTGAAAGCATTGCGTCATGGGGTAGCCGGATTCGCCCTCAGCTGTTTCGCCGCCACCGTCGCCCAGGCGGACGAGCCCAAGGAGCTGTTCTTCTACAACTGGACCGACTACTACCCGGTGGAACTGCTGGCCAAGTTCGAGAAGGAAACCGGCATCAAGGTCACCATGGACGGCTACGACAGCAACGAAACGCTGCTGGCCAAGCTGCAGGCCGGCGGCGCCGCCTACGACGTCATCGTGCCGTCGCACTCGATCATGCGTACCCTGATCGAGCAGAACCTGCTGCAGGAAATCGACTCCCCCAGCCTGCCGAACTTCGCCCATGTGAAGCCGGCCTTCCGCAACCCGGACTTCGACCCCGGCCGCAAGTACTCGGCGCCCTATCTCTGGGGCACCACCGGCTTCTCCTACGACAGCGCACGGGTCCCGGGCGGCAAGCTGGACGAGTCCTGGAAGGAGTTCTTCGAGCCGCGTCCTGAATTGCAAGGCCAGCTCGCCGCGCTGGATACGCCGAGCAGCGTGATCAATGCCGCCAGCCACTACCTGGGCGTGGACGAGTGCACGGAGAACCCGCAGGACGCCAAACGCATCCTCGAACTGCTGCAGAAGCAGAAGCCCTTCCTGAAGATGTACAGCTCCGACAACACCGTGGACCGCATGGCCTCGGGCGAAGTGATCATGATGCAGAACTGGAACGGTTCCACCGCCCGCGCCACGCTGCAGAAGAACACCATCAAGTACGTCTACCCGCGTGAAGGCGTGGCCATGTTCCAGGACAACTTCGCCGTGCCGAAGAGCGCGCCGCACCCGGGCAACGCCAAGGTGTTCATCGACTGGATGATGAAGCCCGAGAACGCCGCCGCCGTCTCCAACGCCATCGCCTACGCCAACGGCGTCGACAGCGATGCGCTGCTGGACAAGAAGTGGAAGGTGATGGACGCCATCAACATGCCCGACGAGTTCGCCGAACGCCTGCGCCCGGAGAAGGAATGCAGCAACCAGGCCCGCGAGCTGCAGGACCGCATCTGGTCCAAGCTCAAGGGCTGATATCGAATACATCGTCCCCTTGCAGGGGCGAATTCATTCGCCAAGGACCGCGCAGCGGTCCCCTGTAGGAGCGAGCTTGCTCGCGAACGGCGCGAGACTCTTCGCGAGCAAGCTCGCTCCTACGGGAACTCCATCTGTCGAACTGCCCACGAGGTCCCCATGACCGACACCTATTGGCTGCGCAATGTCCGCCCCTTCGGCGGCGCGGCGGAAGACTTCCTCATCCAGGACGGCCGCTTCGCCGAGCGCCGCATTGCCAGTGAGGCGCCGCTCGCCGCCGCTGACATCGACGGCGCCGGCCAGCTGATGACCTGCGCCCTGGTGGAAAGCCACATCCACCTCGACAAGACCCTCTGGGGCCAGCCCTGGCGTCCCAACAGCGCCGGCCCGACGCTGAAGGACTACATCGCCAACGAGCGCCGCGTGCTGCGCGAAGTCACCGCGCCCATCGCCGAACGCGCTGGTGCGCTGCTGGAAAACTGCATCGCCCGTGGCTCGCTGACCATGCGCTGCCACGTGGACATCGACCCCGAATTCGGCCTGCGCCATGTGGAGGCCATGCAAGCCCTGCGCGAGCGCTACCGCGACCTGATCGACCTGGAACTGGTGGTCTTCCCGCAGACCGGACTGGTCAGCCGGCCGGGCACCGCCGAGCTGATGCGCGAGGCCATGGGCCTGGGCGTCGAGAACGTCGGCGGACTCGACCCCTGCGGCATCGACAACGACCCCATCGCCCAGCTCGACATCGTCTTCGGCCTGGCCAGCGAGTTCGACCGGGGCGTCGACATCCACCTGCACGACAAGGGCGAGCTGGGCCTCTGGCAGATCGCACGCATCGCCGACTACACCGAACGCTTCAACCGCCAGGGCCGGGTGATGATCAGCCACGCCTACTGCCTGGGGATGGCGCCCTGGAGCCAGGTGAAGCCCCTGGCCGAACGCCTCGCCGCGCTGAACATCTCGCTGATGAGTTCGGCGCCCGCCGACTGCTCCGTGCCGCCCTTCCTCGCCCTGCACGAGGCCGGCGTGAACCTCTGCCTCGGCTCAGATGGCATTCGCGACGCCTGGTCCCCCATGGGCAATGGCGACATGCTCGAACGCGCCATGCTCCTGGCCTTCCGCTTTGACCTGAACAAGGACGAAGAACTGGCCACCGCCTTCGATGCCGCCAGCCAGCACGGCGCGAAGGCCCTTGGCCTGGCAGAGCACGGCCTGGTCATCGGCGGCAATGCGGACTTCCTGCTGATGGACGCGCAAAGCCTGGGCGATGCCGTGGTCACGCGGCCGCCTCGCCAGGTCTACCGCGCCGGCAAGTTGATCGCCGCCCAGGGCCGCCTGCTGGAGAGCCGCCTGTGAGCGCACCCCGCATCGGCCTGAAAGCCAGCTGTGTGGTCGGCTTCGACGGGACGCGCCATGTGCTCTGGCGCGACGGCGAAGTGGTGATCGAAGGCTCGCGCGTGCTCTTCGTCGGCCGGGGCTTTCCCGGCCCGGTGGACCAGTGGATCGACTACGGCAACGCCCTGCTCGGGCCCGGCTTCATCGACCTCGACGCCCTCGGCGACCTCGACTCCACCGTGCTCTGCCTGGACAACGGCGACGAGAACGCCAGGGGCCGCATGTGGTCGGCGGAGTACCTCGCCCGCGGGCCGAAGGAGAGCTACAGCTTCGATGAAGAAGTCTTCAAATACCGCTACGCCTTCACCCAGCTGATCCGCAACGGCATCACCACCGCCATGCCGATCACCTCCATGTACTACCGGGAGTGGGCGGAAACCTACGACGAGTTCGCGGCCGTGGCCGGCGTCGCCGCCGAGTTGGGCCTGCGCACCTACCTCGGCCCCTGCTACATGAGCGGCATGCAGTACCTGCAGGCGGACGGCAGCCGCGCCGAACACTGGGACGAAGCACGCGGGCTGGCCGGACTGGACGCCGCCGAGCGCTTCTTCCGCGATTTCGACGGCACCCAGGGCGGGCTGATCCGTGGCGCCCTGCTGCCCGATCGCATCCAGACCTGTACCCCGGCGCTGTTGCAACGTACCGCCGCCCTCAGCCGCGAACTGGCCGCACCGGTGCGCCTGCATTGCTGCCAGGGCCCCGGCGAGGTCGCCCTGGTCAAGGCGATGCGCGGCAAGGCGCCGCTGGCCTGGCTGGAGGAACTTGACCTGCTCGGCCCGCGCGCCGTGCTGCCTCACGGCATCTACATCGAAGGCGACGACGACCTCGCACGCCTGGCGAACAGCGGCGCCAGCCTGGTGCACTGCCCGGTAGTGTTCGCCCGCGACGGCGAGGCACTCGATTCCTTTGGCCGCTACCGCGCCCACGGCGTCAACTTCGCCCTCGGCACCGATACCTGGCCGGCGGACCTCCTGGACAACATGCGCCAGGGCCTGAACATCGCACGGCTCAAGGAAGGCGGCAGCGCCAGCACCTCCGCCCTTGACCTCTACAACGCCGCCACCCTCGGCGGCGCCAAGGCCCTGGGCCGCGACGACCTCGGCCGCCTGGCACCCGGCACCAAGGCCGACATCACCGTATTCAGCCTCGACGGCCTGCACCTGGGGCCGCTGTTCGACCCGCTGAAGAACCTGATCCTCGCCGGCCGCGGCGACGACTGCATCGCCAGCTGGATCGACGGCCGCTGCGTGATGCACGGCGGCCAGGTCAACGGCGTCGACTACGCCAGCCTCCAGCAGCAAGCCCAACGGCAGTTCCACAGTCTGATGCAAAGCCATGCCGACCGGGCATTCGGCCGACCCGACTGGCGCTCCCTGTTCCAGCCGGCGATTCCCTTCGCAGACGCCTGGAGCGCGGACCGCCCGCTCTGCACCCTCGCCAGCCCGAACGACGACAAGAGATGACGCCATGCTGAGCTTCGACTTCGCCAAACTGAGCCCTCGCGAGAAATACAAAATCCTCATTGGCAGCGTGGTGCCCCGGCCCATCGCCCTGGTGACCACGGTGGACGCCGAAGGCCGCGCCAACGCCGCGCCCTTCAGCTTCTTCAACGCGCTGTCCGCCGACCCGCCGATCCTCGCCCTGGGGGTGGAAAACCACGCCGACCTCACCCCCAAGGACACCACGCGCAACGCCCAGATGAACCAGGAATTCACCGTGAACATCGTCAACGATGCCCTGGTGGAAGCCATGAACGTCTGCGCGGTGCCCTTCGAACCGGGCTTCGATGAACTGGTGGCGGCGGGGCTCACCGCACTGCCCGGCAGCCGTGTCGGCTGTCCGTACATTGCCGAAGCACCGGTCGCCCTGGAGTGCCGGCGGATGATGGGTCTGTCCATCGGCCAGTCGCGGGAAATCATCCTCGGCGAAGTGCTGATGGTTCACGTGCGCGACGACCTGATCGACCCCGCCACCCTCTACATCGACCAGCTTGGCCTCGACGCCATCGGCCGCATGGGCGGCCACGGCTATGCGCGCACGAGGGAGTATTTCGATCTGCCGACCCGTTCCCTGCAGGCCTGGCGCGACGACCCCCACGGCGGTGAACGCCAGTGGCCGCCAGCCAGCTGACCCTATTGTTCGAGAACACCAGATGACCCAATGGATTACCCAGGTCCGCCCATGGGGCGGCGCAGCGGTGGATATCGCCGTCGACAACGGCCGCATCGCCGCGCTGAGCCCACCGTCGCCACGCGCGCCTGAATCGGTGCTGCTGGAAGGCAATGGGCAGATCATGCTGCCGCCGCTGGTGGAGGCTCATGCCCACTTCGACAAGACCCTCTGGGGCGAGGACTGGCACAGCCACGCCGCCGGCGACAGCCTGAGCCAGCGTATCGCCAACGAACGCAGCCTGCTGCGCAGCATCGACACACCGATCGAGGAACGTGCCAGTGCACTGATCCGCGAGTGCATCGCCCACGGCTCGCTGCATTTCCGCTGCCATGTGGACGTCGACGCCCAGCTCGGCAGCCGTCACCTGGAAGCTATGCTGCGAGTCCGCGAGCACTTCGGCGACCTGATCGACATGGAGTTCGTGGCCTTCCCGCAAACCGGTCTGCTGCGCGATCCGGGCACCGTCGACGCCCTGGAGCAGGCCCTGCTCTTGGGAGCGGAGAACGTCGGCGGGCTCGACCCCTGTGGCATCGACAACGACCCCATTGCGCACCTCACTCGGGTGTTCGAACTGGCCAGCACTCACCAGCGCGGCGTCGACATCCACCTGCATGACGAAGGCGAACTGGGGCTCTGGCAGATCGAGCGCATCATCGACTTCACCGAGCGCCACCAGCTGCAGGGACGGGTCGCGATCAGCCACGCCTTCTGCCTGGGCCAGGCCCGGCCGGCGCGGCTCCAGGCCATTGCCGAACGCCTGGCGACGCAGCGCATTTCCATCGTCAGCACCGCGCCGGCGGATATAGAAGTGCCGCCTTACCTGGAACTGGACGCGCGCGGCGTGAACCTCTGCCTCGGCTCCGATGGCATCCGCGACGCCTGGTCCCCCATGGGCAATGGCGACATGCTCGAACGCGCCATGCTGCTCGCCTTCCGCTTCAACCTGCGCCGCGACGAGGAAATCGCCGCCTGCCTGCACGCTGCCACGGTCAACGGAGCCCGCGCACTGGGGCTTACCCACTACGGACTGGAACCCGGCTGCCACGCCAGCGGCGTTCTGTTGCCGGTGCGCAATGTCGCCGAGGCCGTGGTGTCCCGAACCCACCGCCGCAGCGTGATCAGCAAGGGCCGATTGATTGCCCGCGACGGTCACTTCCTCGCTCACTGAACCTACCCACCCGAGATCATCCAGCATGAAAAAGCACCTTCTCGTCGGCGTCCTCGCCCTGCTCGCCGGTACCCAAGCCATGGCCCAGGACAGCCTGCGCATTGGCGTCGAAGCCAGTTACCCGCCCTTCTCGTACAAAAAGGCCGACGGCAGCCTGGCCGGCTTCGAGATCGACGTCGGCAACGCGCTCTGCGCGGAGATGAAAGTCACCTGCACCTGGGTCGAGCAGCCCTTCGATGGCCTGATCCCGGCGCTGCGGGTGAAGAAGATCGACGCCATCATGTCGTCGATGACCGTCACCGAAGCCCGCCTCAAAGTGGTCGACTTCAGCCAGAGCTACTACAAGACCCCGGCCCGCTTCGTCACCCGCAAGGACCGCCCCGAGATCACCGCTGAAGGTCGCCTCGACGGCCTGCGCGTGGCCGTATTGCGCGGCAGCGTGCATGCCCGTTACGTGCAGGACAAACTCGTGCCGCGCGGCGTGCAGATGGTGCAGTACGGCTCGCAGCAGGAAGCCGACCTGGACCTGATCTCCGGCCGCGTCGACGCCATGATGGCCGACGCCATCAACCTCAAGGAGAACTTCCTGCAGAGCGAAGGCGGCAAGGGCTTCGCCTTCAACGGCCCGAGCTACGACGAGGAGGAATACTTCGGCAAGGGCGCCGGCATCGCCTTCCGCAAAGGCAACGAGGCCCTGCGTGACCGCTTCAACCAGTCCCTGGTCAGCATCGGCCGCGACGGCACCTACCAGAAGATCTACGACAGCTACTTCCCCCAGGGCGAGGTCAGCAAGCTGATTCAGTGAGACGCGGGCTCATGCCCCGCACGCCATCCCGACCGTAGGGTGCGCCGCGCGCACCGGTGCGGAATCGCCACCGCGCGAAAGTCGACACTGGTGCGCACGGCGTACCCTCCCTCGTGCCATGGAGCCACATGGCACACAAACGCCGAGCCTAAGGGCTCGGATACCCCACATCCCCAGCCACCTCGAAGAACGCCTTCACCGCCCGCAGCTCCGCGTGCCGCTGCTGGCAGGCGAGGAAGTGGCGGCTCACCATCCCTTCGCCCTTGAGCGGCAGCACCTTCACCCGGGGGTCCTTGGGCACCTCCTGGTCGTAGAGGATGCTCACCCCGATCCCGGCGGCCACCGCCTCGATCATCGCTTCGCGGCTGTTCAGCTCCAGGTCTGCCGGCAGCTCCAGTTCCTGGCTGGCGCAGGCGCGCTCGAACGTGCGCCGCGTCAGTGAACCGGGCTCTCGTTGCAGCAGGACCTGGCCCCGCAGTTCGTTCAGCGCCACTGCATCGCGGCGGTCGACCCAGGGATGCGCCGCCGGCAGCAGCAGGCAGAGCCGCGCCTCGCCCAGCGGCAGCAGGTACAGGCCGGCACGCGGGGTGATATCGCTGACCAGCGCCAGGTCCACCCGTTCGCCGTACAGCGCTGTCAGGGTCTCCTGGGTGTTGCCCAGGCGCAGGTTGATGCGCACGCCGGGGTAGCGCTCGCGCATCCGCGCCAGCAGGGGCATGACCAGGTGTGGGCTGTCGGCCGCGAGGTCAAGGCGTCCCGATGTCAGCGCCTGACTGCTGTCCAGCAGGTCTTCGGCACGATCCGCCAGGGCGAACAATTGGTGGCTGATGGCGGCCAGGCGCCGGCCCAGTTCGGTGGGTTCCACCTGGCGGGCGCTGCGGCGCAAGAGCTGCACCTGGTAATGCTCCTCCAGTGCCTTCACGTGCCCGGTTACCGCCGGCTGGCTGATGCACAGCCTCTCGGCCGCGCGGGTGAAGCTACCCTCTCGGACCACCGCATCGAAGGCGCGGAGCTGGAACAGGTTCATGGCCACCCCATCAGCAGGACTTATTCGACGGATAACGATAAACGATTTGAATGATAGATCGATGAACCCGCACGCTACGCCGCATCGTCCTTTGATCTCGCTGCTGGAGCTTTTCCGTGCTCGCCACTCAAGACCTCGCCACGCTGGTGGTGCTGCTTTCCGCGCTGATGCACGCGAGCTGGAATGCGGTGATCAAGGCCGGCAGCGACCGGCTTTCCTCCATGGCGCTGGTGGATGGCGTCGCCTTCTGCTTCAGCATCGCCCTGCTTCCCCTGGTGGACCCACCGCCGCTGGTGGTCTGGGGGCTGATCGGCTTGTCGGTGGTGGTGAACACCCTCTACCGGCTGCTGTTGATCCGCGCCTACCACTACGGTGATTTCGGCCAGGTCTACCCGGTGGTACGCGGCCTGCCGCCGCTGCTGGTGGCGCTCAGCGCCGGGCTGGTGTTCGGCGAGCACCTGTCGAGCGCCATGCTGTTGGGCGTCGTGCTGATTTCCCTTGGCATCCTCAGCCTGCTCTCCACCCGCCTCGAATCCAATGCGTTGAAGGCCCTGGGCTGCGCCGCGCTGGCGGGAGCCGGGGTCGCGCTCTACACGCTGATCGATGCCCAGGGCGTGCGCCGTGCCGACAGCGTCCTGCAGTTCGTGGTCTATCTGACCCTGATGCAGAGCATGACCATTCCGGTGGTGGCCTGGATGCGCCGTGGCCCCTTGGTCCTGCGCTTTGCCCGCGACAACTGGCGCATCGGCCTGTTCGGCGGCTTCAACTACTGCGTGGCCTACGGCCTGGTGCTGTTCGCCATGACCCTGGACAACGTGGCCAAGGTCGCCGCCCTGCGCGAAAGCAGCGTGATCATCGCCGCCATCATCGCCAGCCTGGTGTTCAAGGAACCCTTCGGGCCCCGCCGCATCCTCGCCGCCTGCGTGGTCACCGCCGGCATCCTGCTGATCAAGATGGTGGATTAGCACCCACGCAGTAGTAGGTTGTGGCTGAGCTACGCGAAGCCCAACGACTCAGCTCGTAATTGTTGGCTTCGCTGCGCTCTGCCCAACCTACAGGAGAGCAACCCCGGTCTCAGCGCTTGGCGATGATGTACACCGCGTGGACGATGCCGGGGATGTAGCCCAGCAGGGTCAGGAGGATGTTCAGCCAGAAGGCGCCAGCGAAACCCACCTGCAGGAATACGCCGAGGGGCGGCAGGAGGATGGCGATGAGGATGCGGACAAGGTCCATGTGGTTGCTCCTTGTGTGAAAAGCGGTACGCCTGGATACCGACCTTAGTACAGGCTAGGCGTTCATCCTGCACATCCCCATAATCGCTGCCTGATGTTTCAGCCGGATGCCCTGCCATGCCCATCGCCAGCGAAGACATCGACCACAACGGTCTGGTCATCGGCGTCTCTCCCGAACGCTTCCGCGAAGTGGCAATGCCACTGTTGTTCGACCACCTCAATGCCCAGTGCGAAGGCACCATCGCGGTGAATCGCCAGGCGCGGATCGTCTGGATCAACGACAAGTACGCCGAGAAGGTCGGCATTCGCGACCCGCGTAGCGTGCTCGGCAAGGAAATCGAGGAAGTGCTGCCCGCCAGCCGCCTCCGCGAAGTGGTGCAGAACGGCCAGCCGAGCATGCTCGACCTGATGGCCTTCGGCGACGAGCACTTCGTGGTCACCCGCATTCCACTGCGCGATGAAGACGGCACATTGGTAGGGGCGCTCGGCTTCGTATTGTTCGACCGCGCCCGCCACCTGCAGCCGGTCATGGCGAAGTACAACCAGTTGCAGACCCAGCTCGCCGCCGCGCAGCGCGAACTGGCCAAGGCCCGTCGCGCCCGCTACACCATCGCCGGATTCATCGGCAGCAGCGCCGCTGCCGGCGAGGTCAAGCGCCAGGCACGGCGCGCCGCGCAACTGGACGCCACGGTACTCCTGCGCGGCGAAACCGGTACCGGCAAGGAACTGCTGGCCCAGGGCATCCACAACCAGTCCCTGCGCGCCAACGGGCCCTTCGTCGCGGTGAACGTGGCGGCGATTCCGGAATCCCTGGTGGAAGCCGAACTCTTCGGCACCGCCCCCGGCGCCTTCACCGGCGCCGACAAGCGCGCCCGCGCCGGCAAGTTCGAATTGGCCGATGGCGGCACCCTGTTCCTCGACGAGATCGGCGACCTGCCGCTGCCCCTGCAGGCCAAGATGCTCCGCGTGTTGCAGGAGCAGGAAGTGGAACCCTTGGGTTCCAATCAGGTGAAGGCGCTGAACGTGCGGGTAATCGCCGCCACCCATGTGGACCTGGAAGCCAAGGTGGCCGCCGGGCAGTTCCGCGAAGACCTCTACTACCGCCTCAACGTCCTCACCCTGCGCCTGCCGCCTCTGCGCGAACGCCGTGAGGATCTGCCGGTATTGATCGAGCACCTGCTGGACGACATCGCCAGCCGCTCCGGCCAGCCACCACTGGAACTGGCCGACACCGCCCAGCAGTTGCTCCAGGCCCAACCCTGGCCGGGCAATGTGCGCGAACTGCGCAACCTGCTGGAGCGCGCGCAGATGCTCAGTGAAGCCGAACCGCTCAGTGCCGAGTCCCTGCGCACGCTGCTGGTGAATCCGCTGCCAGCGGCCGCCCCCGCACCTGCTCCCGTCCCCATGACAGGCGATGTCCGCCCCTTGGCCGACAGCATGGCCGCCGCCGAACGCCAGGCCATCCTCGCCGCCCTGGCAGCCTGTAACGGCAATCGCACCCAGGCCGCCGAACGCCTCGGCATCGCCCGGGCGAGCCTGTACAACAAGTTGCAGGTGCATGGGTTGTAGGCAGGCTGTCCGTTGTTTCTCCTGTAGGGGCGAATTCATTCGCCAAGGGACGCGAAGCGGCCCCTGCAGACCGACAGGGCAGACCTTCGGCCTGCTTGGCGAATGAATTCGCCCCTACAGAGTTCTGCGAACCCTGATCGTCCAGATTTCTAGACATGCCATGCGCCCATTAAGCTGGACACTGTCCAGATAAATGGACAAAGCGATTTCATCGCACCACTGCCAACATTCCTTGCAACCCCTACCCTAGAGCCATCCAGACCTTCCCCTCCGCACTTGGCACAGCTTTCGCTCTAACGCCTTCCAGCCGCAGCCCCGACGCAGCGGAAAACAACAACAAGAAGGAAGTCCCCATGGGCACCCTAGGTATCCTGATTTCTCTCGCTCTGCTGATGTACCTCGCCTACCGAGGCATCAACGTCCTGCTTCTCGCGCCCCTGCTGGCCCTGCTCGCGGTGTTGTTCGCCGGCGACGCGGCGCTGCTGCTGCCGACCTACACCCAGGTCTTCATGAAGGCGCTCGGCGGCTACCTGATCCAGTTCTTCCCGCTGTTCATGCTCGGCGCCATCTTCGGCAAGCTGATGGACGACTCCGGCTCCGCCCGCGCCATCGCCCACAGCATCGTCAGCAAGATTGGCAGCTCCCGTGCCGTGCTGGCCATCGTCATCGCCTGCGGCATTCTGACTTACGGCGGTGTCTCGCTGTTCGTGGTGGCTTTCGCGGTCTACCCCATCGGCGCGGCGCTGTTCCGCGAGGCGGGCATTCCCAAGCGCATCCTGCCGGGGGCCATCGCCCTGGGCTCCTTCACCTTCACCATGACGGCCCTGCCCGGCACCCCGGCCATCACCAACGCCATCCCGATACCGTTCTTCGGCACCGACACCTTCGCCGCTCCGGGGCTGGGCCTGCTGGCCGGCGTGGTGATCTTCGCCCTGGGTTCCTGGTGGCTGAGCAACGAAGCCCGCAAGCTGATTGCCACCGGTGAAGGCTACGGCGACCACGCCGACGATCCGCAGGAGCAGGACAACCAGCCGGGCGCCGGCTTCTGGGTGGCGCTGCTGCCAATCCTGGTGGTCATCGTGCTGAACTTCCTGATGGCCAAGGTCTACCTGCCCGGCCTCGACACCAGCTACCTGGCCAAACCGGAGTTCGGCGGCTTGCAGGACGCCCGCTCGGTGATCGGCATCTGGGCCATCATCATCGCCCTCACCGCCGCCATTCTGCTGCTGGTGGTGCTGCACTGGCGGCGCTGGACCAACCTGAAGAAGAGCGTCAACGACGGCACCTTCGGCGCCATGCTGCCGGTGCTCAACACCGCTTCCGAAGTCGGTTACGGCAGTGTCATCGCCTCGCTGGCCGGCTTCGTGGCGATCCGCGACTTCCTGCTCAACGTCGCGCCGGGCAACCCGCTGGTGTCCGAAGCCCTGACCGTCAGCTCCCTGGCCGGCATCACCGGTTCGGCCTCCGGCGGCATGTCCATCGCCCTCAAGGCCCTCGGCGCCCAATACCTGGAAATGGCCAATGCCGCCGGCATCAGCCCCGAGCTGCTGCACCGCGTCGCCGCCCTGGCCTCCGGCAGCCTCGACACCCTGCCGCACAACGGCGCGGTGATCACCCTGCTGGCCATCTGCAAGCTGACCCACCGCGATTCCTACAAGTACGTGTTCATGACCAGCGCCCTGCTGCCGGTGGTGCCGCTGGTGTTGGTGATCGTGCTGGGGACCGCGTTTGGCAGTTTCTGATAC
>MTEW01004810.1_pt1 | contig 88460 bp, 94 predicted proteins | sample 1042681 | NCBI WGS metagenome assembly MTEW01 (sample SAMN06185811, study PRJNA358809) | soil metagenome | isolation source: soil biostimulated with citrate as carbon source | place: India | collected 2015-05-23 | reverse complement strand
GCGTGTACGTGGCCGATGGTCCAGTCGGTGTAGTGGGACAGGGCGTTGACGGTCTTGATGGCCATCATCGGACCTTCGAAGGTCGACATGCCGTAGAACGCCAGGGACACCACCAGGAAGCGCAGGATCGGGTCGGTGCGCAGCTTATGCCAGGCGCCGGACAGGCTCATCATGCCGTTGATCATGCCGCCCCAGCTCGGTGCCAGCAGCACCACGGACATGGCCATGCCCAGGCTCTGCGCCCAGTCAGGCAGTGCGGTGTAGTGCAGGTGGTGCGGACCGGCCCAGATGTACAGGGTGATCAGCGCCCAGAAGTGCACGATGGACAGGCGATAGGAGTAGATCGGACGCTCGGCCTGCTTGGGTACGAAGTAGTACATCATGCCCAGGAAGCCGGTGGTCAGGAAGAAGCCCACGGCGTTGTGGCCGTACCACCACTGGATCATGGCGTCGGTGGCACCAGCGTACATGGAGTACGACTTGAACATGTTCACCGGCATGGCTGCGCTGTTGACGATGTGCAGCATCGCGGTGACCAGGATGAACGCCCCGAAGAACCAGTTGCCCACATAGATGTGCTTGGTCTTGCGCTTGACGATGGTGCCGAAGAACACCACCAGGTAGGTGATCCAGACGATGCCCAGCAGGATGTCCACCGGCCACTCGAGCTCGGCGTATTCCTTGGAGCTGGTGTAGCCCATGGGCAGGGTGATCACGGCGAGCACGATGACCGCTTGCCAGCCCCAGAAGGTGAAGGCAGCCAGACCGTCGGAGATCAGGCGCGTCTGACAGGTGCGCTGGACCACGTAGTACGAGGTCGCGAACAGGGCGCATCCGCCGAAGGCGAAGATCACCGCGTTGGTGTGCAGCGGGCGCAGACGGCCGAAGCTGGTCCACGGCAGGTTTAGGTTGAGTTCCGGCCACACGAGTTGTGCGGCGATGAACACGCCTAGACCCATCCCAATGACCCCCCAGATCACCGTCATAATGGCGAACTGGCGGACCACCTTATAGTTATAAGCAGTCTGACTGATTGCTGTGCTCATGCTAGGGGTTCCACGGTTAATGGAGTTTTATGGGGCAAAAATCGGCGGCAAGTATGGAGAAAGCAGGTAGCCATTGCAACGCGACATGCCGACGCCAACGGGGTTTCAGAGCCCTTGCCGGGTCATGCAGGATGACTTGAGCAACAGCCCTGGCAGCTTTTTGCGCAACCAGTTTGCGCAGCGCTAAGAAAGGATCGCCTTGGAGTTGTGACAGATGGCGACTGAAAGGCAGCTTAGCCCAGATCGGAGAATTTGCCGGGCGGCTGGTCGGCAGGTGCGACACTGAGTCGCACATATATATAGAGGGGCCGGCGACCGATGGTCGGTCGCCGGTTCAGCTGGGTATTACTTGGCGTCGCCCTGGCTCAGCTTGAGCACGTAGGCGGCCAGCAGGTGGGCCTTGTCGTTGCCGAGGAAATCACCCTGGGCGGGCATGTTGCCGCTGCGACCATAGCGAATGGTCTGTTGCAGTTGGGCGAAGCTGCTGCCGTAGATGAAGGCGCTCGGTTGAGTGAGGTCCGGCGCACCCATGGCGGCCATGCCGGTGCCGGCCGGGGTGTGGCAGGCGGCGCAGGTGCTGGCGAAGATCTGCTTGCCGGCCGCGACATCCGCCTGGGTGCCTTCCGGCAGCTCGCGGCCGCCCAGTTCCTGCAGCACGTAGGCAGCGACGTTACGCACGCCATCTTCGCCGATCACCGGGCCTTGCGCCGGCATCATGCCCATGCGGCCGTTGAGGATGGTGGTCTTGATGGCCTCCGGCTCGCCGCCCCAGCGCCAGCTGCTGTCGGTCAGGTTGGGGAAGCCGTAGCTGCCCTTGGCGTCGGAGCCATGGCACACCGAGCAGTTGGAGGCGAACAGGCGCCCGCCCATTTTCAGCGCCTGCTCGTCCTTGGCTACTTCTTCGATGGGCATGGCCGCATATTTGGCGAAGATCGGCCCGTACAACTCATCGGCACGATTCATCTCGCGCTGCCACTGGTTGACCTGGGTCCAGCCGTCCTCGTAGCCCGGCAGCAGGCCCTTGAAGTTGCCGAGGCCCGGGTACAGCAGCAGATAGGCCACGGAAAACACCAGGGTGCCGAGGAACAGCATGAACCACCACTTCGGCAGCGGATTGTCGTACTCCTCGATGCCATCGAAGGAGTGCCCCATGGTCTGCTCGGTCGGGTTCTTGTGCACTTCGCTCTTGCGGGTGGCGAAGATCAGCCAGAACAGCGCGACCAGCGAACCCAGGGTCAGCAGGGTGATGTACCAGCTCCAGAAGGTGGTCATGCTTGGATCCTCGAAACGGCGGGCTTGGGCTCATCGGCGAAGGGCAGGTTGGCCGCTTCGGCGAAGGCGTCGCGGCGCTTGCCGCTGTAGGCCCAGAGGGTGACGGCGGTGAAGGCGAGCAGAACCAGCGCGGTGCCTAGGCCGCGCAGGGTGCCGATATCGATAAGCTCGAACATGGCGCTCACCTTTTGTTCTTCACGGCGGTGCCGAGCACCTGCAGGTAGGCGACCAGGGCGTCCATCTCGGTCTTGCCCTTGACCGCGTCAGCGGCGGCGGCGATGTCGGCGTCGCTGTAGGGCACGCCCAATGTGCGCAGTGCGCTCATCTTCTTGGCGGTGTCCTTGCCGTCGAGGTTGTGCTCCACCAGCCAGGGGTAGGCGGGCATGATCGACTCCGGCACGACGTTGCGCGGGTTGTACAGGTGGGCGCGATGCCACTCGTCCGAGTAGCGGCCGCCGACGCGGGCCAGGTCCGGACCGGTGCGCTTGGAGCCCCACAGGAAGGGGTGATCCCAGACGCTCTCGCCGGCGACGGAGTAGTGGCCGTAGCGCTCGGTCTCGGCGCGGAACGGGCGGATCATCTGCGAGTGGCAGCCGACGCAGCCCTCGCGGATGTAGATGTCGCGACCTTCCAGTTGCAGCGCGGTGTAGGGCTTGAGGCCATCGACCGGCTCGTTGGTGACGTCCTGGAAGAACAGCGGGACGATCTGGGTCAGGCCGCCGATGCTGACCGCGAGGATCATCACTAGGGCCATCAGGCCGATGTTCTTCTCGAGAATCTCGTGTTTCATCAGTGGGCTCCTTCTACCGAGAACTGCGCAGCGGCTTCCATCTCGGTGGATTTGGCGCTACGTACGGTCAGCCAGACGTTCCAGGCCATCAGCAGCATGCCGGCGAAGAAGATCGCGCCGCCGATCACCCGCACCACGAAGCCGGGGTGGCTGGCTTCCAGCGCTTCGACGAAGGAGTAGGTCAGGGTGCCGTCCTCGTTCACCGCGCGCCACATCAGGCCCTGGGTGATGCCGTTGACCCACATCGAGGCGATGTACAGCACGGTGCCGATGGTGGCCAGCCAGAAGTGGCTGTTGATCAGGCCGATGCTGTGCATCTGCTCGCGGCCGAACACCTTGGGAATCAGGTGATACAGCGAGCCGATCGACACCATGGCAACCCAGCCGAGGGCGCCGGCGTGCACGTGGCCGATGGTCCAGTCGGTGTAGTGGGACAGGGCGTTGACGGTCTTGATGGCCATCATCGGACCTTCGAAGGTCGACATGCCGTAGAACGCCAAAGACACGACCAGGAAGCGCAGGATCGGGTCGGTGCGCAGTTTGTGCCAGGCACCGGAGAGGGTCATCATGCCGTTGATCATGCCGCCCCAGCTCGGCGCCAGCAGGACCAGCGACATCACCATGCCCAGGCTCTGCGCCCAGTCAGGCAGCGCGGTGTAGTGCAGGTGGTGCGGGCCGGCCCAGATGTACACCGCGATCAGCGCCCAGAAGTGGACGATGGACAGGCGGTAGGAATACACCGGGCGACCGGCCTGTTTGGGCACGAAGTAGTACATCATCCCCAGGAAGCCGGCGGTCAGGAAGAAGCCCACGGCGTTGTGGCCGTACCACCACTGGATCATTGCATCGGTCGCCCCCGCATACAGCGAGTAGGACTTGGTCAAGGTGATCGGGATTTCCAGGTTGTTGACCACGTGCAGGATGGCCACGGTGAGGATGAACCCGCCGAAGAACCAGTTGCCGACGTAGATGTGGCTGACCTTGCGCTGCATCACCGTGCCGAAGAAGACGATGGCGTAGGAGACCCAGACGATGGTGATCAGGATGTCGATCGGCCATTCCAGCTCGGCGTATTCCTTGGAACTGGTCCAGCCCAGGGGCAGGCTGATGGCCGCGAGCACGATCACCAGTTGCCAACCCCAGAAGGTGAAGGCAGCCAGCTTGGGCGCGAAGAGCGTCGTCTGACTGGTGCGCTGTACCGCGTAGTAGCTGGTGGCGAACAGGGCGCAGCCGCCGAAGGCGAAGATCACCGCATTGGTGTGCAGCGGGCGGAGCCGGCCGAAGCTGGTCCAGGGCAGGTTGAAGTTGAGGTCGGGCCAGGCCAGCTGGGCGGCGATGAAAACGCCGAGTCCCATGCCGACGATGCCCCAAACCACCGTCATAATGGCGAACTGGCGAACCACCCTGTAGTTGTAGGCGCAGCGGGTTGTTGTGTTCATGTCTGGGTTTCCATCCACGGTTATGGCAGAGCGGCCGATAACCGGGGAGCCCACAGGCATGAGCAGGCCACGGACCCCACGGATATCGACGCGAGGCAAGCATGAGCAAAGGGCCATCTGGGTTTATTGACGCCGATCAATGTGAGCAGGGGCAGCCCTGGCGCTGGGATCGGCCAGCAGACGAGGCGCGCGCGACGCTGATCCTCGCCCACGGCGCCGGGGCGCCGATGGACAGCGAGTTCATGCAGCAGATGGCCCGAGGCCTTGCCGCGCGTGGCGTTGCGGTAGTGCGCTTCGAGTTCGACTACATGGCGCAGCGGCGCCTGGACGGCAAGAAACGCCCCCCCAATCCACAGGCGCAACTGCTGCAGCAATGGCGCGAGGTGCATGCCCGGGTGCGCCAACAGGTCGCAGGGCCGTTGGCCATCGGCGGCAAGTCGATGGGCGGGCGCATGGCCAGCCTGCTGGCCGACGAGCTGGGTGCCGACGCGCTGGTCTGTCTCGGCTATCCCTTCTATGCCGCCGGCAAGCCGGAGAAGCCCCGCGTGGCGCACCTGGCCGAGCTGCGCACGCCGGCGTTGATCGTCCAGGGCGAACGCGACGCCCTGGGCAATCGCCAGGCGGTGGCCGGCTATGCCCTGTCGCCGGCGATCCGCCTGCACTGGCTGGCGGCGGCCGACCATGACCTCAAGCCGCTGAAGAGCTCGGGCTTCAGCCACGAGCAGCATCTGCGAGGCGCGGCGCAGGCGGTGGCGGACTTTCTCGCCGGGGCGCAATAGGAGCGGCTGTAGCCGCGAACGAGTTGGCCTGGCTGGGTAGGGTGCGCCAGCCATTGACCGCCGGCGTTGGTGCGCACGGCCTAGGCGATCCCACGTCACTCTAGCCATGTACCATTCAACGGATACATAGCTAAAAAACGCCCAGGCGGGCGGTGCAGAACAACAGTCGAACGATTCGACGTGGAGAGAACAGGCTGGGGCGCAGACCTGTCGGTCGCATACCGTGGGTCGCCTGGGGCGAGCCGCAGAGGAAAATCGGCCTAGGCTCAGGGGGTGACGCTTGCGGCCGAGTATGAGCAGCGCGCCTGCCTATCCGCCTCATAGGCGGGGCGCTCTGCCACCTAACGGGGCGCTGCGCGACTACTGGGTCACACTGCTGCACTCTGTTGGTGCGCTTGCGTTTAGTTTCTTTGTCAAGTCATTGAAATAGAAGGAATTACTGCGCTGGCTCGGGCCTTGCAAAGCTCCCTGCGAGTCCGGGTGACAAGGAGTACGGCATGGCCCGCACCTTTTTTGACGAGATGTACGACGCGAGCGGCGCGGTCCGCCCGCACTACCGGGAATTCGCCCGCTGGTTGGCCGATACCCCCGACGAACTGCTGGCCCAGCGCCGCCGCGAGGCGGACCTGCTGTTTCACCGCGCCGGTATCACCTTCACCCTCTATGGCGACGACCAGGGTACCGAGCGCCTGATCCCCTTCGACATCATCCCGCGCAGCATTCCGATGAGCGAATGGCGCATGGTCGAGCGCGGCTGCATCCAGCGGGTGCAGGCGCTCAATCTGTTCCTCGCCGACCTCTACCACGAGCAGCGCATCGTCAAGGCCGGGATCATCCCGGCCGAGCAGGTGCTGGCCAACGAGAGTTACCAGATCGCCATGCAGGGCCTGGACCTGCACCGCGACATCTACGCGCATATCGCCGGGGTCGACCTGGTACGCGACGGCGACGGCAGCTACTACGTGCTGGAGGACAACCTGCGCACGCCCAGTGGCGTCAGCTACATGCTCGAAGACCGCAAGATGATGATGCGCCTGTTCCCCGAGCTGTTCGCCGCGCAGCGCGTCGCGCCCATCAATCACTACCCGAATCTGTTGCTCGACACCCTGAAGAGTTCCAGTCCGCTGGATAATCCCACCGTGGTGGTGCTGACGCCGGGGCGTTTCAACAGTGCCTATTTCGAGCATGCCTTCCTCGCCCGCGAGATGGGCGTGGAGCTGGTCGAGGGCGCCGACCTGCTGGTGCGCGACGACAAGCTGTACATGCGCACCACCGCCGGCGCCAGGCAGGTGGATGTGGTCTACCGGCGCCTGGACGACGCCTTCCTCGACCCGCTGGCGTTCAATCCGGATTCCATGCTCGGCGTGCCGGGGCTGCTCTCGGCCTATCGCTCCGGCAATGTGGTGCTAGCCAACGCGATCGGCACCGGGGTGGCGGACGACAAGTCGATCTATCCCTATGTCGACGAGATGATCCGCTTCTACCTGGACGAGGAGCCGATCCTCAAGAACGTGCCGACCTGGCAGTGCCGCAAGCCGGCGGAGCTGTCCCACGTGCTGGCCCACCTGCCCGAGCTGGTGGTCAAGGAAACCCAGGGCTCCGGCGGCTACGGCATGCTGGTCGGCCCGGCGGCGAGCAAGGCGGAGATCGAGGCCTTCCGCGAGCGCCTCAAGGCCAATCCTGCGGCCTACATCGCCCAGCCGACGCTGAGCCTGTCGACCTGCTCGACCTTCGTCGAGCGCGGCATCGCCCCGCGCCATATCGACCTGCGTCCGTTCGTCCTGACCGGCCGCGAGACCCGCCTGGTGCCCGGCGGCCTGACCCGCGTGGCGCTGCGCGAAGGCTCGCTGGTGGTCAACTCGTCGCAGGGCGGCGGGACCAAGGACACCTGGGTAGTGGAGGACTGAGCATGCTTTCGAGAACCGCCTCCGATCTGTACTGGATGTCGCGCTACCTGGAGCGCGCCGAGAACCTGGCGCGCATGCTCGACGTCAGCTATTCGCTGTCGCTGATGCCGCAGGACGGCCGCGGCGACGGCCTGGATGAACTGGCCATGCCGCTTTTGATCACCGGCACCCTGGACGACTACCTGGAACGCCACGGCCCGCTGCATGCCGAGCGCATGCTGCAGTTCTTCGCCCTCGATGCGAGCAACCCGGGCAGCATCTACTGCTGCCTGCAGGCCGCGCGCAGCAACGCCCACGCGGTGCGCGGGCGGATCACCGCGGACATGTGGGAGAACATCAACGCCACCTGGCTGGAGATGCGCGGCATCGCCGAGCAGGGCCTGGGTCGCTACGGCATCAGCCGCTTCTGCGAATGGGTCAAGGAGCGCTCGCACCTGTTCCGCGGCGCCACCTCCGGCACCATCATGCGCAACGAGGCCTACAGCTTCATCCGCCTCGGCACCTTCATCGAACGGGCCGACAACAGCCTGCGCCTGCTCGATGCGCGCTACGAGATGCTCGGCGAGGAGATCGACGAGCTGGAGCAGCGCACCGCGCGCAGCTACTACCAGTGGAGCGCGCTGTTGCGGGCGCTGTCGTCCTACGAGGCCTTCGCCGAGATCTACCGCGGCTCGCCGCGCACGCGCAAGGTGGCCGAACTGCTGCTGCTGCGTCCCGACGTGCCGCGCTCGCTGCGCGCCTGCCTGGACGAACTCAACCTGATGCTCGCCGGCCTGCCCGGCGACAACGGCCGCCCGGCGCAACGCCTGGCCGCCGAACTGGACGCGCGGCTGCGCTACACCAGCATCGACGAGGTGCTCGACGAAGGCCTGCACGCCTGGCTCACCGACTTCATCCTGCTGCTGCGCCAGCTGGGCAACAGCATCCACATGTCCTATCTGGAGGTCGCATGAGGCTCTCGATCAGTCATGACACCACCTACCGCTACGACGACCAGGTGCGCGCCAGCATCCAGTACCTGCGCCTGACCCCGCACGACAGCGAGCGCCAGCAGGTGCTCAGTTGGCAGCTCGACCTGCCGCGCCCGGTGCATGCCCAGCTCGATCCCTACGGCAACATCCTGCACGTGCTGACCCTGGACGAGCCGCACGAATCCATCGTCATTGGCGCCCGCGGTCAGGTGGACATCGACGAAAGCTGCGAGGCCGAGCACGAGCGCCAGTCGGCATTGCCATTCCTGCGTTTCACCCGCCTGACCCAGGCCGACGACGCCATCCGCGAATTCGCCGCGCAGCAGAGCAAGGCGCGTACGGATCGCAACGGCCTGATCGACCTGATGCATGCGCTCAATGCCCATATCGCCTATCAGCCGGGCATCACCGAGGTGGACACCAGCGCCGCCGAGGCCTTCGCCGGCCGGCGTGGCGTCTGCCAGGATCACACCCATGCCTTTCTCGCCTGCGCGCGCAGCCTCGGCGTGCCGGCGCGCTACGTCTCGGGTTATCTCTACACCGACGACGCCGAGCACCTAGCCAGCCATGCCTGGGCCGAAGCCTGGCTGGGCGATGCCTGGTACAGCTTCGACGTGACCAACTGCCTGGCGCGTCCAGAGCGCCACCTCAAGCTGGCGGTCGGTCTGGATTACCTCGATGCCTGCCCGGTGCGCGGCATGCGCCGGGGTGGTGGTTGCGAGCAGATGCACGCGCAGGTGCAGGTTGCACCGTTGTTGCAGGTGCGCCAGCAGTGAGTCGCTCGGCGGGCGAGCGGGGCTGAACGAAGCCCGGCGGTTGCGAGTCTTTCCCTAATATCGGTGCGCGCCAGTTTGGTCGAGGCGCGCCAGATGAGGAGGACTCGAACGATGATTGCCTACACCATGGTGGGAACGCGGGATTTGCCGCAGGCCCTGCGCTTCTATGACCCGCTTTGCGCCGAAATGGGCCTGCAGGTCTGCTGGAAGGACGAGGCCTCGGTCGGCTACGGCCGGGTCGAGGATCTGGCTTTTCCACGTTTCTACGTCGGCTATCCCTACGACGGCAACCAGGCCAGCGTCGGCAATGGCGTGATGACCGCTTTCCAGTTCGCCGAGCCGGAGCAGGTCGACCGTCTGCACCGTCTCGCGCTGAGCAGTGGCGGACGCGACGAGGGCGCGCCGGGCTATCGTCCGCGCTACGGCGAGGGCTTCTACGCGGCCTACGTCAGGGACCCGGACGGCAACAAGCTGGCCTTCGTCGTCTATCCGCGCGGGTAGGGTGCGCCGCGCGCACCATCCTCTTCAGGCTGCCGAAGGTGCGCGTGGCGCGGGCGGCCCTGCATACCCGCCGGCATCTACTGACGTTCGCTGCGCTGATCCCGAATATCGGCCATGTGCGCCAGATAGGTGATCAGCTCGGTCAGCTCCTGTTCGCTCAGCACCTGCGGGGTGAACCCCGGCATGCGCCCCTGCGGCCAGCGCCGCAGGCTCTGCGGGTTGCGGATGTACTGGCGCAGGAAATCGCCGGTGAAGTACTCGGTCGGGTTGTGCGGGATGTTCAGGTCGGGGCCGAACTCGGAGTCACCTGCGCCATTGAGTCGATGGCAGGCCATGCAGTTCTTCTGATACAGGGCAAAGCCGGTACGGACTTCGGCGCTGGCGTCCGCTGCCGGCAGCAGGGCGGGGAAGCGCTGTTCAACCGCGGCGAGCTGGCGAATCCGGGCGACCTGGAAGGGCCACTGCTCCGGGCCGATCTGGCTGGCGGCCGGATCGGTCCAGACCAGATAGAAGGGACCGGCGCTGGGCTTGCCCTTGGCCAGCGGTGGCCAGGGGCGTTGCGGATCCTCGATGGCCAGCCAGGCCTTGGCGCCCTCGCGCGCCAGCAGGGTGGCGGCCGGCAGTTCGGCGGCAAAACCGTCCAGGGCCACGGCCTGCAGGTGGTCGCCCGCGCTGACGCCGTCCAGCAGGGCGCTTATGGGCACCGCGCGGTAGCGCATGGGCCGCTTGTAGCTCACGTCTTCGTCTATCTCGATGTCGCGTGCCTGCGGATGGTCGAGCAATTCGCTGCTGCTCCAGCTGCGTTGCCCGCCGCTCAGTTGCACCTCGAGCTGCGCGGCCTGCGCCGTCCCGCTCATGACCAGCAGCGCAAGAAACAGTGCTTTCACTGGTCGGCCTCCAGCAGAGGCAGCAGATCGTCATAGGCGCCGGCATTGATTACCTGGCGGTAACCCAACTCTTCCAGGCTTTGCTTGGCCAGGCCCGAGCGGCGGCCGCTGCGGCAATAGAGCACCAGGGGCCGGTCCTTGTCCGGTGCGATGCTGGCGATCTGCGCAGCGATCTCGTCATGACCGATGCGAATCGCGCCCGGCAGGGCGCCGGCGGAAAATTCCTCCGCGCTACGCACGTCGATCAGCAGGCTGTCGGCTCGTTGCAGGCTGGCGAGGGCGGCGGCATGGTCCGCTTCTTCGGCTTGAGCACCGAACAGGGTGAGCAGACCGCTCATTAAGATGGCAAGACGCATGTCAGGCTCCGGGGTGGACTGGTGCCCTATCTTTGCCCGAGCTCCGCGTGCCGTCCAGACGGAGACATGAGTCAAGCGCCCGCCCTGCGCGTAACGCACCACGGCGTCGCACAGCAGCGGGGAGGGTGGACGTTCAGCTGACCAGACGGGTCAGGTTGGGAAGGATCAGGATGAGTGCCGTGGCGAAAAGGATTACACCAGCCTGGCGATATTTCGGCTGTTTGAACATGGCCGCATGCCTTTTGTTGTTATGGGAGTGGCGTCGGGCGCCTGCATCACTGTCCGACAGGTCGCTGCGTCACACCTGGGCGTTACTCTGATTCACCGCCCCGGCATGACCCGGCGACGGCTCCCTGTACCCGTTTTTTCCGCACGGGTGTCGAGGTAACTCTAGGGCTGGCGTCACAGCTTGCTTAGATGGTTTGGTTGCTAACGAAGTACTGTTAGGAAGCTGGGGCTATGTAGAAGGTCCTCCACAACAATGCAGGCCTTGAGGCAGACAGCTTGCTTGCCCTTGCAGGTATCCGCTCGAGCAAACGACCGTTCGTCTGAGCTCAGCGGTCAATGGTGCTGAGCGCTTAGGTCATTGAGCGCTGATGCCCCGGCGCTATGGTAGTCAGGCTCAATAAGAACAGGCGCGGCCGGTTCGTAATGTTCCGCCAGCGCCGTATCAGTCTCCGAGGACGCCATGACCGAAGCATATATTTTCGATGCGGTACGCACACCGCGCGGCAAGGGCAAGAAGGACGGCGCGCTGTACAGCGTCAAGCCGGTGCAACTGGTCGCCGGCCTGTTGAACGCCTTGCAGGCCCGCAACGACCTGGATACCAGCCAGGTGGACGACATCGTGCTGGGCTGCGTGACGCCCGTGGGCGATCAGGGCGCCGATATCGCCAAGACCGCCGCCATGGTCGCGGACTGGGATGTCAGCGTCGCCGGTGTGCAGCTCAACCGCTTCTGCGCCTCGGGCCTGGAGGCGGTGAACATGGGCGCCATGAAGGTGCGCTCCGGCTTCGAGGATCTGGTGGTGGTCGGTGGCGTGGAGTCCATGTCGCGCGTGCCCATGGGCTCTGACGGCGGCGCCTGGGTGATGGACCCGGAAACCAACATCCACACCAATTTCGTCCCGCAGGGCATCGGTGCCGACCTGATCGCCACCCTGGAGGGTTTCAGTCGCGCCGATGTCGATGCCTTCGCCCTGCGCTCGCAGCAGAAGGCCGCGCGCGCCAGCGCCGATGGTTCGTTCGCCAGGTCGCTGGTGCCGGTGACCGATCAGAACGGCATCGTGCTGCTGGATCATGACGAGTTCATTCGCGGCGACTCCACACTCGAAGGTTTGGGCAAGCTCAAGCCGAGCTTCGAGATGATGGGCCAGATGGGCTTCGACGCCACCGCGCTGCGCGTCTACAGCCATGTCGAGCGCATCGACCATGTGCATACGCCGGGCAACAGCTCCGGCATCGTCGACGGCGCGGCGCTGATGCTGATCGGCTCCGAAGCCAAGGGCAAGGAGCTGGGCCTGAAGCCGCGCGCGCGCATCGTAGCCACCGCAGTGACCAGTACCGACCCGACCATCATGCTCACCGGCCCGGCGCCGGCCACGCGCAAGGCGCTGGCCAAGGCGGGGCTGTCCATCGACGACATCGACCTGTTCGAGGTCAACGAGGCCTTCGCCTCGGTGGTGATGAAGTTCATGAAGGACATGGGCGTTGCCGAGGACAAGGTCAACGTCAATGGCGGTTCCATCGCCATGGGCCACCCGCTGGGCGCCACCGGCAGCGCCATCCTCGGCACGCTGCTCGACGAGCTGGAGAAGCGTCAGTTGCGCTACGGCCTCGCCACCTTGTGCGTTGGCGGTGGCATGGGTATCGCGACGATTATCGAAAGAGTTTGAGGCGGAGATAAGAAAAATGACTGACGCCATCCGTTACGAAAAGGGCCAGGACAATATCGTCGTCCTGACCATGGACATGCCCGGCCAGAGCGCCAACACCATGAATGCGGTCTACCGCGAGGCTATGGGCCAGATCGTCGACCGGCTGGAAGCGGAAAGGGACTCGCTTGCCGGGGTGATCGTCACCTCGGCGAAGAAGACCTTCTTCGCTGGCGGCGACCTCAACGAACTGATCAAGGTCACCCAGGCCGAGGCCCAGGGCTTCTACGAGATGATCCTCAGGATCAAGGGCCAGTTGCGCCGTCTGGAAACACTCGGCAAACCCGTGGTCGCCGCCATCAACGGCGCTGCGCTGGGCGGCGGCTGGGAAATCGCCCTGGCCTGTCACCACCGCATCGCGCTGAACGAAGGCCACGTGCAGCTCGGCCTGCCGGAGGTCACCCTCGGCCTGCTGCCGGGCGGCGGCGGGGTGGTGCGCATGGTGCGCCTGCTTGGTCTGGAAAAGGCGCTGCCGTATCTGGCCGAAGGCAAGAAGGTTCGCCCGGACGCAGCGCTCAAGGCCGGACTGATTCACGACCTGGCCAGCGACCGCGAGGAGATGCTGACCAAGGCCCGCGCCTGGATCGCCGCCAACCCGGCGGCCAAGCAGCCGTGGGACGTGCAGGGCTACAAGATCCCCGGCGGCACGCCCAGTTCGCCGAACGTGGCGCAGATGCTGGCCATCGCCCCGAGCGTGCTGCGCGACAAGACCAAGGGCTGCTTCCCGGCGCCGGAGAAGATCCTGTGCGCCGCTGTGGAAGGTGCGCAGGTCGACTTCGACACCGCGCAGATCATCGAGGCACGCTACTTCACCGAGCTGACCTGTGGTCAGGTAGCGAAGAACATGATCGGCACCTTCTGGTTCCAACTGAACGAGATCAACGCTGGCGGCTCGCGCCCGCAGGGCTACCCGAAAACCCAGACGAAGAAGGTCGGCGTGCTCGGTGCCGGCATGATGGGTGCCGGTATCGCCTACGTATCGGCAGCGGCCGGCATCGAGGTGGTGCTCAAGGATGTGTCCGTCGAAGCGGCGGAGAAGGGCAAGTCCTACTCCGCTAAGCTGCTGGACAAGAAAGTCGGCAAGGGCCATATGAGTGGCGAGCAACGCGACGCCTTCCTGGCGCGGATCAAGGCCACCGATAGCGAGGCAGACTTCGAGGGCTGCGACCTGATCATCGAAGCGGTGTTCGAGGACCGTGCGCTCAAGGGCAAGGTCACCGCTGCCGCCGAGGCCGCGGCGCTGAGCGATGCGGTGATCGCCTCCAACACCTCGACGCTGCCGATCACCGGTCTTGCGACTGCCGTGACAAAACCGGAGAAATTCATCGGCCTGCATTTCTTCAGCCCGGTGGACAAGATGCCGCTGGTGGAGATCATTCGCGGCGAGAAGACCAGCGACGAGACCCTGGCGCGTGGTTTCGATTACGTCATGCAGATCAAGAAGACGCCCATCGTGGCCAACGACAGCCGCGGCTTCTTCACCTCGCGCGTGTTCGGCACCTTCACCAACGAAGGCCTGGCCATGCTCGGCGAAGGCGTCAGCGCCGCGATGATCGAGAACGAGGCGCGCAAGGCCGGCATGCCGGTCGGCCCGCTGGCGATCAGCGACGAAGTGTCCATGAGTCTGATGAACCATATCCGCCAGCAGACCATCAAGGACCTGGCCGCCGAGGGCAAATCCATCCCCGAGCATCCGGCCTTCGCCGTCATCGATCTGATGCTTAACGAGTACAAGCGTCCGGGCAAAGCGGCGGGCATGGGTTTTTATGACTACCCGGCCGGGGGCAAGAAGCACCTGTGGCCGGAGCTCAAGGCACGTTTCGAAAAGGCCGATGCGCAGATTTCGCAGGAGGACGTGCGCGACCGCATTCTGTTCATCCAGGCCATCGAGACGGTGCGCTGCGTGGAAGAGGGCGTGCTGAAATCGGTGGCCGACGCCAATATCGGCTCGATCTTCGGCATCGGCTTCGCCGCCTGGACCGGCGGTGCGCTGCAGTTCATCAATCAGTACGGGGTGAAAGACTTCGTCGCACGGGCCCAGTACCTGGCCGAACAGTACGGCGAGCGCTTCCTGCCACCGGCGCTGTTGCTGGAGAAGGCGGCCAAGGGCGAAACCTTCTGAGGCAGAACGTCATGCAGGTTCGAATGCGCCATGCGCACCGGGCGCCCCGCCTGCCGCACAAGCAGAAACGGCCCGCAAGGGCCGTTTCCATTTTGATCAGTCTTCCAGCTGATCGCGGATCACCTGACCGCTCTTGCCGTCGATGCGGAACTCGTAGAGACGGCCGTCCTGTTTCAGGCCTTCGCCTTCCCAGTAGCCATCGCTGTCCGCCTCGATCTTGTGCAGTTCGGTGTAGCCGGCTGCACGAGCCTTGCTCAGGGCGTCCTCAATGCTGATCCAGTCGCCGCCGGGGCGATCCGCCATGGCGTTGCCGGCCAGTAACAGGCCGCCTGCAAGCAGGGTAATGAGGTTGCGTATCTGCATGAGCCAGTTCCTCGTTCCGTTAAAGATGCCCGAGGAGTCTAGATCATCGCGATTTCACGCCGCCTGGCACCAGCCCTGGCGAATGCACACGGCCTCGTGGATCGCCAGCATCTCGCTGTAACGGGTCGGCATGCGCAGGGTCAGCATGCTGCCGTCATCGAGCTGCAGAGCGGCTTCGGTCTCGAACTGCAGGCCGCCGTCTTCCAGGTGGACATAGGTGACGCCGTAGGCGTCTTGGCTGAGTTGGCTGTGCATGGCTGCTCTCCTGCGCTTGTATCAGCTCGGACGAACGTCGCGGGCTGCGGGGGCAACCTGCTCGGTACGGGCCGGGGCGGCGGTCTGGAAGGCGGATGCAGCGGCAAAGCTGGCGAGTGCGGCGTAGATGCTCATGATCGATTTCCTTCTGTGCTAATGGGCAGGGCCCGATGACGAAATCATCCGGCAGGCGCAGCCGCTTCAGAAGTGAAAGGTATTTATGATAACTATCGAGCGTGCTGATACGACGCTAAGTGGCGACTTTTGCGCTCGTCCAGTGAGTGGGTGAGTCATCCAGCAAGTGACATATGGGAGGTGCAAGTTACTGCGGAGATCGTGCTAGGATGAACGTCCCTGTTCGGTATTTTGTTTTAGCGAGTGGCCAGGGCGTAATTGCTCTGCATCCAGCTGTGATGATGTTTTTCGCTGCGATTTATCGACCAGTTGGTTAGTGCCAGCATGGCCAGGCTGCCACCAATAACCATAATCGGGTAAAGGGCTGTTAGTTCGACCAGTGAATACTTCCAGGCAAGCGGGCGGCCAACGCCGAGAAGGGCTGCATAGAACCAGGAGACGCCGGACAGTGCGCCCGAGTAAATTGCCAGGTGGCGCATGCTCACTGACAGCTTCAGTAGAGAGCCGGTTTTTTGCAGAGCCGGCAACACCGTGTTATGCAAGACCATGCCGTTGAGGGTCAAGAGTACGACAATGCCTATCTTGGCTTGCAACTTGGGATTCAGAAAATACTGCCAGCCGGCGTTGGAAGCATCTAGGGCGATTATGGCAATACCGCTGATCCACAGAGCAACAAGCGAGATACTCACCACGCTTTTCAGGTGTGCCAAATGTTCACTGCACTGTTTGGCGCCTTCACCTTTGAGCAGCTGTTTAATCATGGCAATATCGCTGGTCAGTATCAGGCCAATGGCGACACAGCAGGCGATGAGGTGTATGTAAATGACCCCCAGGCGTAATAATTCCACAGTTTCTTTTTGTTGCAATACGGAAATTAGGAAGGTGTAAAGGTCCATGTAAGTACCTCGGACTCTGCAAGAAATAAATAAAAATAGGAATGCGTCAGGGCTTGATTTGTCGGCACTGACTTTAATTTTATGTTTGATTACGAATCGCTAATCACTTTCTGTAATTATGAGTTGCAGAAACTCTCCTTTATCTGGGCAATAGCAAACCACCGACGCAATCTCTTGCAGTCAAAGGAATCTTCCAGATTCGGGGGGCGATGGAGCGACAGACAGGTCTTGTATATGAGCCGGGGAGGCCCATGACCATAGGAACAATGGTAAGCGGCGTAGTTCAATTTTTGATCAGCCGTTCGTCGCTCGTGGGCTCGGCGTTGTGATCGGCTGAGCATTTTTTGATCAATCAGGCCGTTTCGATCACCCGCTGATAACGGCGCGGCATCTGGTGGCAGCGGCGTAGCTGGTTCTGGCGGTGTGTAAAATTTTCTTGACAGTAGCGTTGCGTCTATCGTGCTCTGGTATGCGTTACTTTTATCCGCTACCTAAGACTGGGCGCTATTTCCTTGGACAGCTTGATGTGTTAAGAAAAACGCACAAATCACCCATCCGCGTGTTCACCACAGGAAACCCCATGTCACTGCGTATCTGCATCCTGGAAACTGACATCCTCCGCCCCGAACTGGTCGATCAGTACCAGGGTTATGGCCGCATGTTCGAGCAGCTGTTCGCTCAGCAGCCGGTTGCGGCGGAGTTCAGTGTCTACAACGTGGTGGAGGGGCATTACCCGCCCGATAGCGAGAAGTTCGATGCCTATCTGGTGACCGGCAGCAAGGCCGATTCCTTCGGCAGCGAGCCGTGGATCCAGACACTCAAGGAATACCTGCTCGAACGCTACAAGCGTGGCGACAAGCTGCTGGGCATCTGCTTCGGTCACCAGCTGCTGGCATTACTGCTGGGTGGCAAGGCCGAGCGTGCCGAGCAGGGCTGGGGCGTGGGCGTACACAGCTACCGTCTGGAGGGCAAACCCGAGTGGATGAGCCCGGCGCTGGACGAATTGCAGTTGCTGATCAGTCACCAGGATCAGGTCACCCGTCTGCCGGAGAAGGCCACGCTGCTCGCGTCCAGCGATTTCTGCCCGATTGGCGCCTATCACATCGAAGATCAGGTGCTGTGCTTCCAGGGTCATCCGGAGTTCGTCCACGACTACTCGCGCGCGTTGCTCGATCTGCGTCAGCAGCATCTCGGTGAGCAGGTCTATCAGCGAGGCGTGGACAGCCTCAAGCATTCGCAGCAAGGCAGCGCAGTGGCCGAGTGGATGATGCGCTTCGTGGCGCAGGGTAAGGAAGCCAAGGCCTGAGTCTGACCCTGACCCGATCTAGAAAAAAGCCCGGTTTACCGGGCTTTTTCATGCCTGTTGGGTGAGCACGAAGTAGGGCGAGAGGCGCTCGCTTCTGTTCGGCGGCGGGCTGCTCAACTGCCGCTTGAGGCTTTCGGCCAGATCCAGGTGGTGAGCCAGCTTGTGGCAGCATTCGATATTGCGCGCCACGGCGCCAGCCGAGCTTTTGCCGATACCGCCGAGCGCCAGCAGGGTGGTCAGCAGGGACAGGCCGGCGAGCATCAGCATGCGAGTGCGTTGCGTTCTGATCATGATCGTACTCACCCCTGCGAGAACGCGCCGAGCAGGGCGGGTAGGCGAGTGATCAGGCTGTGCAGTGGGCCGGGCTGCTCGATGGTCGGGGTGCTGGGCTGCAGGCTGGCGTAACTCACGACCAGCACCGTGGAGGTGCTGATCAGGTACAGGCCGATGGCCGCGAGGGCGCCGTTGCGGGCGGCTTGAGAGAGACGGGACATGTTCTGTGCTCCAGGTCAGGAGTGACGATGGGCACAGAGTCGCTGAAGTCATTTCGATTGAATAATGGATGCTCTTCAGAGTAACTATCGACAGTTTTGATGGTTGGCGCGGGACGCCAACTGCCTCGACATCCCGCTACCAACCTCACGCCCTGGCCAGCTCCTGATCCAGGCTGGCGATGCACTCGCTCATGGCCTGCTGGCAGCGCTCCATCAGTGCCGGCATGTCGTCCAGGCTCAGGCCGGCCGTGGGGATCGCCGGCAGCGAACGGATGAGAATGCGGCCGCTGTGCCAGCGGTTCAGGCGCATGGACTTAGCGTAGTTGCTCACGCATACCGGGATGATCGGCACGCCGGCGGTGATCGCCATCTGAAACGCGCCTTTCTTGAACGGCAGCAGGCCGCGGCCGAGGTTGCGCGTGCCCTCGGGAAAGACCCAGATCGAGGTGTCGCGATGGCGCAGGGTCTCGGTGGTGGTCAGCATCGCGCGCTTGGCAGCGACGGCATTGCTGCGGTCGATCAGCACATTGCCGGCCAGCCAGTACAGCTGGCCGAAGAACGGCACCCACTTGAGGCTCTTCTTGCCGATGCTCACAGTGCGCTCCGGTACCACGCGGCCGAGCACATAGAGATCGAAGTTGGACTGATGGTTGGCGATGATCACGCAGGAACGCTGATGTTCCAGCAGCGGGCGCACATCGGTCTTCAGCTTCAGGCGCAGCAGGCACAGGGCGGGCAACGAATAGAGGCGGGCACAGAGGCGGCTGTTGTCGGGGTTGAACGGGCGGCACAGGCCGAGCAGCAGACCGGCCAGGCCGGCGATAACGAAATGCACGCCCATGAGCAGCATGCGCAAAACGAAGAGCATTGGGGGAAACCGTTGGAGGAGGGGCGCGCAGTGTACGGGCGTTCACTCTGCCGGGCAATTACCCGAAACTGCTGGTTGTGCGGTCTAACGTCCCGAATTGTCGCAGATCTTGTCTGGTTCGAGCGCCCAACAGAAAGGGCGCCTTGCGGCGCCCTATGCTGTTACTCGCTCTCGGCCTTGGCCGGCTTGCCCGGCAGCAAGCCGTCGGCACGGAACATCGCCTTGATGCCGCGCAGCGCCTGGCGCGTACGGTCCTGATTCTCGATCAGGGCGAAACGCACGTGGTCGTCGCCATAGTCGCCAAAACCCAGCCCGGGCGAGACGCAGACCTTGGCTTCTGCCAGCAGCTTCTTGGCGAACTCCAGCGAGCCCAGATGGGCGTAGGCCTTGGGAATCTTGGCCCAGATGTACATCGAGGCCTTGGGCTTTTCCACCATCCAGCCGATCTCGTGCAGGCCCTTGACCAGCAGGTTGCGGCGCTGACGGTACTGCTCGGCGATATCGCGCACGCACTGCTGATCACCTTCCAGCGCCGCGATGGCCGCCACCTGCAGTGGGGTGAAGGTGCCGTAGTCGTGGTAGCTCTTGATGCGCGCCAGGGCGCTGACCAGCTCGGGATTACCGACCATGAAGCCGATGCGCCAGCCGGCCATGTTGTAGCTCTTGGACAGGGTGAAGAACTCCACCGCGATGTCCTTGGCGCCCGGCACCTGCATGATCGACGGTGCCTTCCAGCCGTCGTAGACGATGTCGGCGTAGGCCAGGTCGTGCACCACCAGTACGTCGTACTGCTTGGCCAGGGTCACCACGCGCTCGAAGAAGTCCAGCTCCACGCACTGCGCGGTGGGGTTGGACGGGAAGCCGAGGATCATCATCTTCGGCTTGGGAATCGACTCACGGATGGCGCGTTCCAGCTCGGCGAAGAAGTCCACGCCCGGCACCAGCGGCACGGAGCGCACCTGGGCGCCGGCGATCACCGCACCGTAGATATGGATCGGGTAGCTGGGGTTGGGTACCAGCACGGTGTCGCCATGGTCCAGGGTGGCCAGCATCAGGTGTGCCAGGCCTTCCTTGGAGCCGATGGTGACGATGGCTTCGCTTTCCGGATCGATCTCCACGTCGTAGCGGTCCTTGTACCAGCGCGAGATGGCGCGGCGCAGGCGCGGGATACCGCGGGAGGTGGAGTATCCGTGGGTGTCTTCACGCTGGGCGACCTGCACGAGCTTCTCGACGATGTGCGGCGGGGTCGCACCGTCGGGATTGCCCATGGAGAAGTCGATGATGTCCTCGCCGCGACGGCGCGCGGCCATCTTCAGTTCGGCGGTGATGTTGAAGACGTAGGGGGGGAGACGATCGATGCGCGCAAAGCGGCGCTTGGCGTTCTCAGCCATGATTTCCTCAGGAATACGTAAGCGCCCGGAACCGTCCGAGCGACGTTGGCCACATTTGGCGACCTGGCGAGAAGATAAGCGCAGCGGGGGGATTCTGTCGAGCGTTGGCTGAGCCCCGCAGGGGGCTCAGCCAACCATCAATCGAGGCTGGCCTCAGGGATTGATGACGATGGAGAACTTCTTGGAAACGGTGTTGCCGTTGGCGTCGCGAATTTGCGCGGTGAAGTCATCGGGAATCGACGTGGCATTCTGCGGCTCGCCACTGAGCACGCCGTCGCTGCTCAGGGTCAGGCCGGCCGGCGGGAAGCCACTGACCAGGCGCCAGGTCGTGCCGCCCACGCCGCCGCGCGATTCCAGCTGCACGGAGTAGGGGGTGCCAACCGATGCCGGCGGCAATGCGGAGAGCTGGGTGATGTGCAGCCTTGCAGCCGGGTGGCTGTTGGCCAGTCGATAGAACTTGACCAGCGCGCCATCTTCGCTGTTGTCGCTACGGCTGTTCAGGAGGGCGCCTGCCTTGAAGTAGAAGGTGCGGCTGTCCCAGGCGGGGTCCAGCGGAACCTGCAGGACCTGCGAGCCATTGATGGTAACGGCCACCTCGGCCACGCCGTCACGGTTGCGCGCCATGCCCAGGCGATAGACGAACGCCTGGCCCAGCTGGATGCCCTCGGCCAGGTTGTAGCGCTTGGCCTCCTCGGCGCCCTCCGGGCTCTGCTTGACCCTGGCGAAGAGGCGACCGGTCTGGGCATCCATGTCGTACTGGTAGTACAGGGTGACCAGCGGCATGGCCTCGTAGGCGTGGATCTGGCCAACGGCGACCAGGCCGTTGCCTACCGGCACCTGCAGAACGCGCAGGCGTGCGTCCAGGTGAGCGCGGCCCTGACTGTCCCAGTTCACCGCATTGGAGCTGGGGTCGATCATCTGCCGCAGTTCGGCGCGGGCATAGTCGGCGCGAGCCGAAAGGGCGCCGTTGGCGGGGGCCCAGAAGGTCATGGCGCCGTCGGTGTCGGTGCGGAAGTAGGAGGAGGTGTAACCCTGTGGACCGCTGAGCCGGTCGGGATACAGGGTCTGTGCGCGGCCCTGGTTGCCTCCTTCCTCGTCCACCGGCAAGGTCAGCGACCAGTTTTCCAGTGCGAAGTTACCGCCGGGAGCCAGCTCCGGGCGCAGTTCGGCATGGCTGGCGAAACTCAGTAAAGAGCCTGTTACTGCAGCTCCAATCACGGCGGCGTAACTACGCTTGCTAGACGTTGCGACAAGATCGTTGTTCATCGTTGTTTTTCCTGAAGTCATGCTCTAGATGACCGGTCCGTCCGTTGCATCGGCGATGCAGGTTGGACCTGTCCATGGATAGGGTTCGCCGGTGATCGATAGCTCCCTGATTCCCGTTGAACCCCAAACATGACCCATGGCTGCGCGGGTGAGTTCAGCCTCGCTTCATCCCTTTGCTCTTTTTTCAGACGATCGGTAGCTTTGTGATGGCTTCATGGCATCAAAATTGCCGGCATGCTCAACCGCCCAGCATGTCGTGCATGGCAATGATCTGTTCGGCCACCTGGATCAGCTTCTGCTGGCGACTCATGGCCTGCCGGCGCATCAGGGTGTAGGCCTCCTCTTCGTTGCAGCTCTTCATTTTCATCAGCAGCCCCTTGGCCAGCTCGACTCGCTTGCGCTCGGCCAGCTGGGCGTCGCGCGCCTGCAGTTGGGCGCGCAATGCCTGATCGCTCTCGAAGCGGGCCATGGCCACGTCGAGAATCGGTTGCAGGCGCTGGGCGTGGATGCCCTCGACTATGTAGGCGCTGACACCGCTCTGGATCGCCTGGCGCATCACGCCGGGATCGTGCTCGTCGGTGAACATGACAATCGGGCGCGGCTGGTCACGGCTGACCAATACCACCTGTTCCATCACGTCACGGCCGGGCGACTCGGTGTCGATCAGGATCACGTCGGGGCGCACGGCCTCCACGCGCTCAGGCAGGTCGATGGTCAGCCCGGACTCGTCGATCACCTCGAAGCCGGCTTCGATCAGGGCGGACTTGAGGCGGCCGACCTTCTTCGGGGTGTCGTTGATCAGCAGGATACGCAGCATCGGTGACTCTCCGGAGCGGTTACAGGGCGACGGCGGGGCTGTCGGCCAGGGCGTGGAGGCGAAAGCTGCGGGCGTAGGCGACAGGGTCGCTGCCATCCCAGCAACTGCCGTCCCGCAGCATGGAACTGCGCATCTCCACGGGGACGGGGATCTTGAGCGCCTCGGCGGCCTGTCGGTAGAGATTCAGTTGTTGCACCTGGCGAGCCACGCCCAGGTAGTCGGGGTCGCTGCGCAGCAGGCCCCAGCGCCGAAACTGGGTCATGAACCACATGGCGTCGGACAGGTAGGGCATGTTCACGGCGCCCTCGCCGTGAAAGCGCAGCGGATGGGCATCCTGCCAGGCATGCCCCAGGCCATCCTGATACTGGCCGAGAAAGCGCGGAGTGATGACCGAGGCCGGTGCATCGACGTAATCGCTGCCGCTGAGCAACTGGGCGGTGCTGCGCTTGTTCTCCTCGCTCTGATCGATGAAGCGCGCGGCATCGAGCACCGCCATGATCAGTGCGCGAGCGGTATTGGGATTCTGCTCGGCAAACGCGCGCCTGCATCCCAGCACCTTTTCCGGATGATCCGGCCAGATCGCCTGGATGGTGGTGACGGTGCAGCCGAGCTGCTCGTCGACCGCCTTGGCGGTCCAGGGTTCACCGACGCAGAAACCGTCGATGCGCTTGGCCACCAAGTGTTCGATCATCTGCGGCGGTGGCACCACCACGCTGTCCACGTCGCGCAGCGGGTGGATGCCCTGGCTGGCCAGCCAGTAGTAAAGCCACATGGCATGGGTGCCGGTGGGGAAGGTCTGCGCGAAGGTCAGTCGCGCTTTATTTTGGTGCACATGCTGGTGCAGTGCTTCGCCGCTGGTCACGCCGGCGCTTTGCAGCGTGTGCGACAGGTTGATGCTCTGGCCGTTCTGGTTCAGCCCCATGAGCACCGCCATGTCGGTTGCCGCGGCGCCACCGAGGCCGAGCTGCACGCCGTAGATCAAGCCGTACAGGCTGTGGGCGGCGTCCAGCTCGCCGCTGAGCAGGCGGTCGCGCAGGCCGGCCCAGGAGGTCTGGCGCTGCAGTTTGAGGCTCAGGCCGTACTTCTCGGCGAAGCCCTGGGTGGCGGCCACAATCACCGAGGCGGAGTCGCTCAGGGCCATGAAGCCGATGTTCAGCGCGCTCTTTTCCGGTGCATCGCTGCCGCCGACCCAGGCCAGGGCGTCGCCGCGAGGGATATGCTGTTCGCTCATGTCGCTTCCTTCATCCACGCAATGGGTGTCGAGCCGCCGGCTGGCGTCCGCCTGGCTCGGCGGATGGCGCACAAAAAAGGCGTCGTACCGATCACGGCTTTAGAGGCCGAGTTCGAATACGACGCCGTTGTCGTTCGGGCCTTATCCGCCGCCGGAGAGGCTCACTGCCTGGAGAGAAAGCAAGGCATATGCCAGTGCGCAGAACGCTGCGCGGTTGGCTGGGGCGTTCAGCGCTCCAGCATCTGTTTCACGTTGCTTTGCGGAATCTGCTGCTTGCGACCTTCGCTGTCGGTGAATTCGAGCATGCCGGTGTCCTTGTCCAGACGTGGTTTGCCGTCACTGGTCAGCATCTGGCCGTCGGTGGTGGTGATGATGTACTCGCTGCTGCAACCGGCCAGGCCGAACAGGCACAGGGCGGCGATGATCCATGGCTTCATGACGTGCTCCTGAATGGTTGTCGGGGTCTCCCACTTCAGAAGGTAGACGGTGGCGCAACGGCTGCAAGCCGGATGCGGCCGGGGGCGCGCATATAAAAAAGCCCCGCACTAGGCGGGGCTCTTCTTGCAACGCTGGGATCAGGCCTGAACGACCGGGATCTTGGCGTTGGCCGCGGCTTCACGGAAGTCGGCGATCTGGTCGAAGCTCAGGTAGCGGTAGATGTCGCCAGCCATGCTGTCGATATCCTTCGCGTAGGCCATGTACTCCTCGACAGTCGGCAGCTTGCCGAGAATCGACGCGACCGCTGCCAGTTCGGCAGAGGCCAGGTACACGTTGGCGCCATCGCCCAGGCGGTTCGGGAAGTTACGGGTGGAGGTCGACACCACGGTGGAGTTGGCAGCCACACGTGCCTGGTTACCCATGCACAGCGAGCAACCCGGCATCTCCATGCGTGCACCGGCCTTGCCGTAGATGCCGTAGTAGCCTTCCTCGGTCAGTTGGTGGGCGTCCATCTTGGTCGGCGGCGACAGCCACAGACGAGTCGGGATACCGCCCTTGACCTTGTCCAGCAGCTTGCCGGCAGCGCGGAAGTGACCGATGTTGGTCATGCACGAACCGATGAACACTTCGTCGATCTTGTCGCCGGCCACGGTGGACAGCAGACGGGCGTCGTCCGGGTCGTTCGGGGCGCACAGCACCGGCTCCTTGAGCTCGGCCAGGTCGATTTCGATGACTTCGGCGTACTCGGCGTCCTTGTCGGCTTCCATCAGCACCGGGTTGGCCAGCCAGGCTTCCATCGCCTGGGCACGACGCTCCAGGGTGCGGGCATCGCCGTAGCCTTCGCTGATCATCCAGCGCAGCAGGGTGATGTTGGACTGCAGGTATTCGGCGATGGCCGCTTCCGGCAGCTTGATGGTGCAACCGGCAGCCGAACGCTCGGCGGAGGCATCGGACAGCTCGAACGCCTGCTCGACGGTCAGGTTGTCCAGACCTTCGATCTCGAGGATGCGGCCGGAGAAGATGTTCTTCTTGCCTTTCTTCTCGACGGTCAGCAGACCTTTCTGGATGGCGTAGTAGGGGATGGCGTGGACCAGGTCACGCAGGGTGATACCCGGCTGCATCTTGCCCTTGAAGCGCACCAGCACCGATTCCGGCATGTCCAGCGGCATCACGCCGGTGGCGGCGGCGAAGGCCACCAGGCCGGAGCCGGCCGGGAAGGAAATACCGATCGGGAAGCGGGTGTGCGAGTCGCCACCGGTGCCGACGGTATCCGGCAGCAGCATGCGGTTCAGCCAGCTGTGGATGATGCCGTCGCCAGGACGCAGCGACACGCCGCCACGGGTGCGGATGAAATCCGGCAGGGTGTGGTGGGTGGTGACGTCGATCGGCTTCGGATAGGCGGCAGTGTGGCAGAAGGACTGCATCACCAGGTCGGCGGAGAAGCCCAGGCAAGCCAGGTCCTTCAGCTCGTCACGGGTCATCGGGCCAGTGGTGTCCTGGGAGCCGACGGTGGTCATCTTCGGTTCGCAGTAGGTGCCCGGACGTACGCCTTCGACGCCGCAGGCCTTGCCGACCATCTTCTGTGCCAGGGTGAAGCCCTTGCCGCTGTCAGCCGGCTGCTCCGGCTTCTTGAACAGGTCGGAGGAGCCCAGGCCGAGCTCGGCGCGCGCCTTCTCGGTCAGGCCGCGGCCGACGATCAGCGGGATACGGCCGCCAGCGCGCACTTCGTCGAGCAGCACCGGGGTCTTCAGTTCGAAAGTGGTGATGACTTCGTCGGTGCCGTGCTTGCAGACCTTGCCGGCGTATGGGTAGACGTCGATCACGTCGCCCATGTTGATGTTCGACACGTCGAACTCGATCGGCAGGGCGCCGGCGTCTTCCATGGTGTTGTAGAAGATCGGGGCGATCTTGGTGCCGAAGCAGAAGCCGCCAGCGCGCTTGTTCGGCACGTACGGAATGTCGTCGCCGAAGAACCACAGCACCGAGTTGGTGGCGGACTTACGGGAAGAACCGGTACCGACCACGTCACCGACGTAGGCAACCGGGAAGCCCTTGGCCTTGATCTCTTCGATCTGCTTCAGCGGGCCGATGGCGCCTTGCTGCTCCGGCACGATGCCGTCGCGAGCCATTTTCAGCATGGCCAGGGCGTGCAGCGGGATGTCAGGGCGCGACCAGGCGTCCGGGGCAGGGGACAGGTCGTCGGTGTTGGTTTCGCCAGGCACCTTGAACACGGCCAGGCTGTACTTCTCGGCGATGGCCGGCTTGTTGGTGAACCACTCGCCATCGGCCCAGGACTGCAGCACGGCCTTGGCATTGGCATTGCCAGCCTTGGCTTTCTCGGCGACGTCGTGGAAGGCGTCGAACATCAGCAGGGTGTGCTTGAGTTGCTCGGCGGCAACGGCGCCCAGGGTGGCGTCGTCCAGCAGTTCGACCAGGGTGGCGATGTTGTAGCCGCCCTGCATGGTGCCCAGCAGCTCGACGGCGCGTTGCTTGCTGATCAGCGGGGAAGTGGCTTCGCCCTTGGCGATGGCAGAGAGGAAACCGGCCTTGACGTAGGCAGCTTCGTCCACGCCCGGCGGTACACGGTTGGTGATCAGGTCTACGAGGAATTCTTCTTCGCCAGCCGGCGGGTTTTTCAGCAGCTCGACCAGGCCTGCGGTTTGTTCGGCGTTCAGCGGCTGGGGCACGATACCCTGAGCGGCACGCTCTGCTACGTGTTTGCGATAGGCTTCAAGCACAGTTATTACCCTCATCAGTGGTCCCAAAGGGTTGTCCGGGACGCGATCCAGAAACCCATGAACCAGGCGCTTTTCGACTTTATGAGCCGATCAGCCGAGGTTTCACGAGTCTCTTGTAGAAGCTGCTTTCAAAGTTTTACGCCGGCAGGACGGTTCTGATGAGGGCCGACGCAGACGCTCGGGGGGACTCCGAGTGGCTGCGCCGCCATCGTACCTGCAGGATCGACTGTGCTCGTGACGCTTTGAAAACAGCTTCCAACGGACATTGGCGCCGTAAAAGGCGGGCCGATTCTAATGGAAAGCGCGAACAAAGTTAAGCCGATGTCCCCGTGTCGACAGGGGTGATCTGCGTTAGACAAAGGGCTAAGATGCCAGGCCGTTTTGCTGTTTATGTTGTTTCGCCATGTCCAATCAGCGCATCAAGACGCCCTGCGTGGGGCTGTGTTCGACCGTTTACGGCGATGTCGTGTGCCGCGGTTGCAAGCGCTTCCACCATGAGGTGATCAACTGGAACAGCTACAACGACGAGGAGAAGCGCGCCGTCTGGACGCGTCTGGAAGTGCTGCTGGTACAGGTGATGACGGCCAAGCTGGAGGTGTTCGACGAGCAGCGTCTGCGCACTCAGCTCGAGCAGCGGCAGATCCGCTTCGTACCGCAGCAATCGCCCTACTGCTGGGCCTATCAGCTGATCGCGCGGGGCGCGCGGGTGATCAACCAGCTGGAAGCCTATGGCATGGTGCTGCTGCCGGAGTTTCGCAACTGGGCGCTGCCCGAGCTGCGCGATGCCATCGACAGGGAATTCTTCCTGCTCTCCGAGGCGCACTACGAGCGCTACATCGCGCCGAAGTTTCTGCGTGAAGGGCTGGAACTGAGGGTTTAGCCCCTGAAACGAAAATGCCGCTCGATTCAGAGCGGCATTTTCGTTTCGTTCATCGCTTCAGCGCTGTGCCACCAGTTCCTCGAGGTGGGCGATCACTTCGTCCGGCTTGAGCACCAGCACATCGCTTTCCAGGGCATCGAGTATGACTTCGGCGGTGTTGCCGATCAGTGCACCGGAGAGGCCGGTGCGCGCCACGGTGCCAATGACGGTGACCACCGCGCTGAGCTGGTGCGCCATATGCGGTATCACCACGTCGGCGGGGCCCTCGATGACATGCAGACGGTCGTCGTGGATGTCGTATTCGGCCTGGAAACTGCGGCATTGTTCGCGGTAGCGCGCCTCGATGGTTTCCTTGAGCTGGAAGGTGGGGTCGGCCGCCGACAGCATCGGCGTCGGATGGGCGGTGATCACGTGCAGCGTGCCCTTGGCCAGGCCGGCGATGTCGTAGCCGTGGCTGATGATGCCGGCGTGCAGGGTGCGGTGTTCGTCATCGGCATTGCCGACGTCCACGGCGGCGAGAATGGTGCCGCCGGTCCATGGGCGGTCGGTCTTGACCATGAGCACCGGGCCCGGGCAGTAGCGCAGCAGCTTCCAGTCCTCGGGGGTGAGAATGGCCTTCTTCAACGGGTTGTCCGGCAGGTGTTGCTTGATCACCAGGCCGCAGCCCTCGGCTTGCTGCACGGCGATGATGGTCTGATGCAGGTTGTCGTGCCAGGCCTGCTGGGTGGAGACGGCATAGCCTTCTTCGCCGAGGCTGCTGCTGAGGTCGTTGAGCCAGGCGCCGTGGTCGCCTTTCTTGTCGCTAACCAGCAGATGCAGGCGCGACTGGGTGACTCCAGCTATCAGTTTTGCCCGCTTCAGTGCGAGGCCTTCCGGGTGCTGGGGGTCCATCACCACCAGAATGCTACGGATCGCTTGCATGGTCGTCTCCCTGAGAATGAATAGCGCTTATCCAACTATAGGTGCGTCGTTGCCAGCGGCATGTTGACCTGCATCAACGGCGTGCTGGTCGTCCGGCCTGCCACTCGTATAATGGCCCGCCATTTTCAACCTCGCCAGCACCGAGAGCGCTTCAAATATGATGTCAAATGCCCAGCATGTTCCGAGTAACGGTGAGGAATCGGTATCGATCCTGCAGGAGATCCTCGGCTTTCTGGGAGGCGTCGCCACGCCGGATGCCTGGCTGGACGAGGCCTTGCGCCAGCAGGAAATCCTCCTGCTCGACCACCGCAACCTGGAATACAAGGCAGCGCAGACGGCCCTGAGCCTGATGGGGCGCTACCTGACCAAGACCGAATTGACCGCGAGAATGTCACGTCTGGCCCGTGAGGAGCTGGTGCATTTCGAGCAGGTGAGCAAGATCATCCGCGCGCGTGGCATCGAGGTTCGCCATGTTTCGGCGTCGCGCTACGCGGCCGGCCTGCGCGCATTGCTGCGTGGTGGCGAAGTGGAGCGGCTGGTGGATGTGCTGGTGGTGGGCGCCTTTATCGAGGCGCGTTCGTGCGAGCGTTTCGCCGCCCTGGTGCCGCGTCTGGATGCCGAGCTGGCCAAGTTCTACGCCGGCCTGCTGGAGAGCGAAGGGCGCCACTACCGCGGCTATCTCAAACTCGCCTATCTGTATGGCGATGCGGCGGACGTGGATGCGCGTATCGAGGTGGTGCGTGCGGTGGAGCAGGAGCTGATCACTTCGCCGGACGAGCAGTTCCGTTTCCACAGCGGCGTGCCCATAGAAAGTAGCCGCGAAGCGGCCATCTGATGACCCTCTCCCATTTATGGGAGAGGGTGCCCGAAGGGCGGGAGAGGGCGTTGCAGCCTACGCCGTTGCCCTCTCCCCCAGCCCCTCTCCCGCAAGCGGGAGAGGGGAGCAGGGCCCTTCGGTCGTAGCCCGGATGAAATTCGGGGCGGTCCTCGGAGTTGCTCCCCGGTTCATCCGGGCTACGGTCAGGCTGGCGTCAGCTCGAACGGCGCCTGGTTGAACCCCTCTTCATCGACCTGCAGCGCCCAGCCCTGGCGATCCCAGTCCCCCAGCACGATGCGCCGTGCCGGTTGGCCGCCCACGGTCAGCTCATGCACTGCCGGCCGATGGGTATGGCCATGGATCAGCGTACGCACGCCGTATTCGCCCATCACCCTGACCACTTCCTTGGGCGTGACATCGACGATCTCGCTGGCCTTCATCCGCGTCTGTGCGCGGCTTTCGTTGCGTAGCTTGCGCGCCAGCTTCTGCCGGGTGGCGAGCGGCAGGTTGCGCAGGATCAACAGCGACAGCGGGTTGCGCAGCCAGCGGCGCAGTTTCATGTAACCGACGTCCAGGGTGCACAGGCTGTCGCCGTGCATCAGCAGCACGGGCTCGCCATTCATCTGCACCCTGTGCGGATCGCTCAGCAAAGTGCAGCCCGCCTCGCGGCAGAAGCGCTTGCCGATAAGAAAGTCGCGATTGCCGTGCATCAGGTAGATGCGCGTACCGCTGTCGCTCAGCTCGCGCAGGGCGCCGGCGATCTCATGCTGGAAGGGCGTCATGCCGTCGTCGCCGATCCAGACTTCGAAGAAGTCGCCGAGGATGTACAGCGCCTCGGCCTGGCGCGCGCGGGTGGCGAGAAAATGCAGAAACGCCCGGGTGATGTCCGGGCGTTTCTCTTCGAGGTGCAGATCGGAGATCAGCAGGATCATCGACTTACTCGGCTACGATTTCGGCCTTCTCGATGATCACGTCATCCACCGGCACGTCCTGGTGGCCGGCCTTCATGGTGGTGGCCACGCCCTTGATCTTCTCGACCACGTCCATGCCTTCGACCACTTCACCGAATACGGCGTAGCCCCAGCCCTGAACGGTCGGTGCGCTGTGGTTGAGGAAGCTGTTGTCGGCGACGTTGATGAAGAACTGCGCGCTGGCCGAATGCGGCTCCATGGTGCGGGCCATGGCGATGGTGCCAACCTTGTTGGCGACGCCGTTGTTGGCTTCGTTCTTGATCGGTGCGCGGGTCGGCTTCTGCTTCATGCCCGGCTCGAAACCGCCGCCCTGGATCATGAAGTTGCCGATCACGCGGTGGAAGATGGTGCCGTCGTAATGGCCGTCCTTCACGTATTGCTCGAAGTTGGCCACGGTTTCCGGGGCCTTGTCGGCGAACAGATTCAGGGTGATGACGCCGTGATTGGTGTGCAGTTTGATCATGATCGTATCCGTGATGAGGCAGGTTCGAGCCATTGGCTCTGGGGAAACAGCGCATGCCAGGGTGGCGTGCACCCTGTCAGGGGCTTGACAGGTTGGTTATGATACGGACTTTGCCCGAAGCGGCCTACCCTGTGCCGCGCCAGTATTGTTAAGGACCCCATGAGCAAGCCCACCGTCGAAAAAGCTGCCAACTTCCTGCGCCCCATCGTCCAGGCCGATCTGGACAGCGGCAAGCACGCCAAGATCGTGACCCGCTTTCCGCCGGAGCCCAACGGTTACCTGCACATCGGCCATGCCAAGAGCATCTGTCTCAATTTCGGCCTGGCCGAAGAGTTCGGCGGCCAGTGCAACCTGCGTTTCGACGACACCAACCCGGCCAAGGAAGACCAGGAATACATCGACGCGATCAAGGCCGATGTCGAGTGGCTGGGCTTCAAATGGGCAGGCGAAGAGCGCTACGCCTCCGACTACTTCGACCAGCTGCACGCCTGGGCGGTGGAGCTGATCAAGGCGGGCAAGGCCTTCGTCTGCGACCTCAACGCCGAGGAAATGCGCACCTACCGCGGCAGCCTGACCGAGCCGGGCAAGAACAGCCCGTTCCGCGACCGCTCCGTCGAGGAGAACCTCGATCTGTTCGCCCGCATGAAGGCCGGCGAGTTCCCGGACGGCGCCCGTTCGCTGCGCGCCAAGATCGACATGGCTTCGCCGAACATCAACCTGCGCGATCCGATCCTCTACCGTATTCGCCATGCCCATCATCACCAGACCGGTGACAAGTGGTGCATCTACCCCAGCTATGACTTCACTCATGGCCAGTCGGACGCCATCGAGGGCATCACCCACTCGATCTGCACCCTGGAGTTCGAGGATCATCGCCCGCTGTACGAATGGTTCCTGGAGAACCTCCCGGTGCCGGCGCAGCCGCGCCAGTATGAATTCGCCCGCCTGAACCTGAACTACACCGTCACCAGCAAGCGCAAGCTCAAGCAACTGGTTGACGAAGGCCATGTCAGCGGCTGGGACGATCCGCGCATGTCCACGCTGTCCGGCTACCGCCGCCGCGGTTATACCGCCGCCTCGATCCGCACCTTCTGCGACATGATCGGCGTCAACCGCGCCGGTGGCGTGGTGGACATCGGCATGCTGGAGTTCGCCATCCGCGAGGATCTCGACGCCAACGCCGCGCGCGCCATGTGCGTGCTCAAGCCGCTGAAGGTGGTGATCACCAACTACCCGGAGGGCAAGGTCGAGAACCTCGAGCTGCCGCGCCACCCGAAGCAGGACATGGGCGTGCGCGTGCTGCCGTTTTCCCGCGAGATCTACATCGACGCCAGCGACTTCGAGGAAACCCCGCCGGACGGCTTCAAGCGCCTGATCCCGGGTGGCGAGGTGCGCCTGCGCGGCAGCTATGTGATCCGCGCTGACGAGGCGATCAAGGATGCCGCCGGCAATATCGTCGAGCTGCGCTGCTCCTATGACGAGAATACGCTGGGCAAGAACCCGGAAGGCCGCAAGGTCAAGGGCGTGATCCACTGGGTGCCGGCCGCCGAGAGCGTCGAGTGCGAAGTGCGCCTGTACGACCGCCTGTTCCGTTCCGCCAACCCGGAGAAGAGCGAGGAGGGCGGCAGCTTCCTCGACAACATCAACCCGGATTCGCTGGTGGTGCTCAGCGGCTGCCGCGCCGAACCGTCGCTGGCCCAGGCCGCGCCGGAAGAGCGCTTCCAGTTCGAGCGCGAAGGCTATTTCGTCGCCGATCTGAAGGACTCGCAGCCCGGCAAGCCGGTGTTCAACCGCACCGTCACCCTGCGCGATTCCTGGGGGCAATAAATGGCGCTCTCCATCTACAACACCCTGACCAAGACCAAGGACGTCTTCCAGCCGCTGGTCGGCAACCAGGTGCGCATGTACGTGTGCGGCATGACCGTGTACGACTTCTGCCACATCGGTCACGCCCGCGTCATGGTCGCCTTCGACGTGGTCACCCGCTGGCTGCGTCAGCGCGGCTATGACGTGACCTACGTGCGCAACATCACCGACATCGACGACAAGATCATCAAGCGCGCCAATGAGAACGGCGAGCCGTTCGAGGCGCTGGTCGAGCGCATGATCGCGGCGATGCACGAAGACGAGGCGCGCCTTTCCGTGCTGCGTCCGGACATCGAGCCGCGCGCCACCGGCCACATCGCCGGCATGCACCAGATGATCCAGACCCTGATCGACAAGGGTTATGCCTACGCGCCGGGCAATGGCGACGTGTACTACCGCGTCACCAGGTTCGAAACCTACGGCAAGCTCTCAAGGCGCAAGATCGACGAGCTGAAGATCGGCGCGCGTATCGAAGTCGACGAGATCAAGGAAGACCCGCTGGACTTCGTGCTGTGGAAGGGCGCCAAGCCGGGTGAGCCGAGCTGGGATTCGCCCTGGGGCAAGGGTCGGCCGGGCTGGCACATCGAGTGCTCGGTGATGTCCACCTGCTGCCTGGGCGAGACCTTCGACATCCACGGCGGCGGCCCGGATCTGGTGTTCCCGCACCACGAGAACGAGATCGCGCAGAGCGAGGCGGCCACCGGCAAGCAGTACGCCAACGCCTGGATGCACGCCGGTGCGGTGCGCGTGGACGGCGAGAAGATGTCCAAGAGCCTGGGCAACTTCTTCACCATTCGTGAGGTGCTGGAGAAATACCACCCCGAGGTGGTGCGCTACCTGCTGGTGTCCAGCCACTACCGCAGCCCGATCAACTACTCGGAAGAGAGCCTCAAGGAAGCCAAGGGCGCCCTGGAGCGTTTCTACAACGGCCTGAAAGGTTTGCCGGAAGCAGCGCCTGCCGGTGGCGAGGCGTATGTGGAGCGCTTCGGTGCGGCGATGGACGACGATTTCAACTCGCCGGAAGCTTGCGCCGTGCTGTTCGAGATGATCCGCGAGGTCAACCGCCTGCGTGAGTCGGATGTGCAGGCTGCCGCCGGCCTGGCTGCCCAGCTCAAGCAGCTGGCCAGCGTGCTCGGTGTGCTGCAGCTCGAGCCGGAGGCTTTCCTCCAGGCGGGCGCTGCCGGCAAGGTCGATGCGGCCGAGGTCGAGGCGCTGATCGCCGCGCGCCTGCAGGCTCGCGCCGACAAGAACTGGGCGGAAAGCGACCGCATCCGCGACCAGCTCACCGCCATGGGCGTGGTGCTGGAGGACGGCAAGGGCGGCACCACCTGGCGTCTCGCCGAGTAAGCTTCGCGCCACACGACAAAGGCCGCTTGATAGCGGCCTTTGTCATTTGGGTTCGGTGTGCAGAGGAGCAAGCCCGCGCAGCGGGCTCGGGCTCAGCTGCTGTGATAGTTAAGCACGCTGTCCTGTTCCTTGAGCGTCTTGCGCAGGTCGGCAGGGATGTTGCCGGCGCGTACGGCCAGTTCCAGGCGGATTTCTTCCAGGCTCTGGGCGAAGGCACCCTGGTCATCGAGCTGGGGCTTGGCCAGTACGCGGCTGTAAACGGTGCTGTCGCTCTCGTCGAGCAGGGCGAGGATGATGCTGCCGTCCGGCCTTGGTGAGCTGAAGCTGGCGCGCAGCGGGTTGAACAGGTGGTCGACGAGTTGCTGGTTGGTAAGTGCCATAACCTACTCCATCCTGAGACTGGCACCCTTCGACCTCAGGATGGGGAGATGGTTCAAGCAATAATTGACTGGCGAGTACGCTCGATCACTTGCTGCAGCGATTCGTCGTTGTATTGACCTGGGTAAAGACGCTGGCTGTACTGCGCGATACCGGTCTTGTCGACCAGGGTGAAGCTGAAGCTGCCCTTGCGCGCTGCCTGGATGCGGCAGTCGAACGGGGCGAATGCACGGGTCAGCGTGCTGATAGCTTTCTCGATCTGATGTTGAGTATTCATTGTGGGTGTTTCCTTCAAAGCATGTGCGCTTCGTTGCGCGTTATGTTGCTCCATGAGGTCGGCCGCAAGACGGCCATAGCGTTGAACCTGATCGGAGCCTGATTAGCACGATAAAGTTCCATTGTTACGGTTCTTCGGCGTGGTCGGTACGTCGGAGGCAGGCAGAGGAACTGCGCCGGATGGCGAGTCGGCCTGATCAGTCAGCAGGTGGGATCGGGGAGGGCGGCAGCGCGGAGATGCGCTTGACGTTGAACCGGGAAACCAGCGGAGGGCGCGAGGCCCGAATGACTTACAGCGTGGTACGAACGGCGCGCATCATAATGCATTGTTCAAGAAATGAACAGCGCTATTTCCAGGTTGGTGCAAGACCCTGTCGGGCATGCCGGTGGCGGATGCAATTTGCCGGTTGCTCCGCTAGGATTAGCCCACTTTTGCTTTCCTCATATGACGGTTTTCCATGAGTTATCAGGTTCTTGCACGTAAATGGCGTCCGCGCTCGTTCCGCGAAATGGTCGGCCAGACCCATGTGCTCAAAGCCCTGATCAACGCCCTGGACAGCCAGCGACTGCACCACGCCTATCTATTCACCGGTACCCGCGGTGTGGGCAAGACCACCATCGCGCGGATCATTGCCAAGTGCCTGAACTGCGAAACCGGCATCAGCTCCACGCCCTGTGGCACCTGCTCGGTCTGTCGGGAAATCGATGAAGGGCGTTTCGTCGATCTGATCGAAGTGGACGCGGCCAGCCGCACCAAGGTCGAAGACACCCGTGAGCTGCTCGACAACGTGCAGTATTCGCCAAGTCGCGGCCGCTTCAAGGTCTACCTGATCGACGAAGTGCACATGCTCTCCACCAGCTCCTTCAACGCCCTGTTGAAGACCCTGGAGGAGCCGCCGCCCCATGTGAAATTCCTCCTGGCCACCACCGACCCGCAGAAGCTGCCGGTCACCGTGCTGTCGCGCTGCCTGCAGTTCTCCCTGAAGAACATGCCGCCGGAGCGGGTGGTGGAGCACCTGAGCCACGTGCTGACCGCCGAGAACGTACCGTTCGAAGACGATGCGCTGTGGCTGCTGGGGCGTGCCGCCGACGGCTCGATGCGCGACGCCATGAGCCTGACCGACCAGGCCATCGCCTTCGGCGAGGGCAAGGTGCTTGCTGCCGATGTGCGCGCGATGCTCGGTACGCTGGATCACGGCCAGGTCTACGGTGTGCTGCATGCGTTGTTCGAAGGTGACGCGCGGGCGTTGATCGAGGCGGTACGCCATCTGGCCGAGCAGGGCCCGGACTGGAACGGCGTGCTGGCGGAGATGCTCAACGTCCTGCACCGCGTGGCCATCGCCCAGGCGCTGCCGGATGCCGTGGACAACGGCCAGGGTGATCGCGAACGCGTGCTGCAACTGGCCCAGGCGCTGCCGGCCGAGGACGTGCAGTTCTACTACCAGATGGGCCTGATCGGCCGGCGCGATCTGCCGCTGGCGCCGGATCCGCGTGGCGGCTTCGAGATGGTGCTGCTGCGCATGTTGGCCTTCCGTCCGGCCGATGCCGACGATGCGCCAAGGATCACGCTAAAGCCCTTGGGGATCAGCCAGGCCACTGCTGATTCCCAACCGAGTCCAGTGGCCGGCACCGCTATGCCGGCTCCTGTGGTTTCTGCTCCCGCTGCTGTGGTTTCAGCACCGTCTGCGCCCGTCTCTCCAGCAGTGGCCGAAGTCCGTCCGGTCGCGCCAGCTCCGAGCAGCGAGCCTGTGGTGAGTGAACCCGTCCCGCCTGTTGAGGCCCCGGTTGCGACCGCCCCCAGCCTGCCGCCCGAGCCAGAGCCAGAGCCCGAGATCGCTGCTCCTGCGGCTGCCGTCGATGTGCCCTGGGAGACCGCCAAGGCCGCGGAACCGGCAGTCGCAGCCGTTCAGCCTGTCGTTGCGCCAGAGCCTGTAGCGGTGGAGGTTGCAGCAGTTGCCGAGTCCGCTCTGAGCGAGGTCGTGCAGCCTGTGGCGGATGCTGACGGCGTTGACGACGAGCCACCGCCCGGCGATTACGACTATGTCGAGATGGACGCGGAAACGCTCGACTACGATTTCGGCCAAGCCGAGGCCGAGGCGCCAGCGGTTGCAGAGCCGTTGCCGGCCGCCAAACCGGCTACCGGCCTGGCGGCGGAATGGCTGACCCTGTTCCCGCAGCTGGGGCTGGGCGGCATGACCGGCAGCATCGCCGCCAACTGCACGCTGATCGAAGCCAATGGCGACGACTGGCTGCTGCACCTGGACCCAGCGCACAGCGCGCTGTTCAATCCGACCCAGCAGCGCCGTCTCAACGACGCGCTGAACCAGCTGCAGGGGCGCAGCATCAAATTGCGCATCGAGCTGTGCAAGCCGGAGCAAGAGACGCCGGCGCAGGCCGCAGCCCGTCGCCGCGCCGAACGCCAGCGCAGCGCCGAGGCCTCGATCCATGCCGACCCGCTGGTGCAGCAGATGATTCAACAGTTCGCCGCCAAGGTGCGCGACGACAGCATCGAACCTATCGATACCCCCAGCTAACACCCCCGAACACCGAGGATACCGACATGATGAAAGGTGGCATGGCAGGCCTGATGAAGCAGGCCCAGCAGATGCAGGAAAAGATGCAGAAGATGCAGGAAGAGCTGGCCAATGCCGAAGTTACCGGCCAGTCCGGCGCCGGCCTGGTCAGCGTGGTGATGACCGGTCGTCATGACGTCAAGCGCATCACCCTGGACGACAGCCTGATGCAGGAAGACAAGGAAGTGCTGGAAGATCTGATCGCCGCCGCGGTGAATGACGCTGTGCGCAAAGTCGAGCAGAACAGCCAGGAGAAGATGGCCGGCATGACGGCGGGGATGCAGCTGCCCCCCGGCTTCAAAATGCCCTTCTGAGCCTGTGACGCCCAGCCGGCACGCATTACTGCGTTGCGAAAGGCCCCGAGCATCCTCATTTACAGACGTAAACTCCGGTGCTCGCGGCCTTTCGCGCCTGGTACTGCATACCGTCTGGTCGCCCCGTGGTGATGGTGTGCAAAACGCATCCCTTCGTAGGGTGGGCTTTAGCCCACCAGATCATTGCCCGCCAACTTTTGCAGGACTTCCATGAGCTTCAGCCCTCTGATTCGCCAGTTGATCGACTCCCTGCGCATCCTGCCCGGTGTCGGGCAGAAGACGGCGCAGCGCATGGCGCTGCAGCTGCTCGAGCGTGATCGCAGCGGCGGTCAGCGCCTGGCGCAGGCGCTGAATGCGGCGATGGAAGGTGTGGGGCACTGCAAGCGCTGCCGCAGCCTGAGCGAGGACGAGGTCTGCCAGCTGTGCCTGGACGAGCGTCGCGACGACAGCCTGCTGTGCGTGGTCGAGGGGCCGATGGATGTGCATGCCGTGGAGCAGACCGGCTTTCGCGGCCGTTACTTCGTGCTCAAGGGGCACCTGTCGCCACTCGATGGCCTCGGTCCCGAGGCCATCGGCATTCCCGAGCTGTTGGAGCGGATCGAGGCCGGTGCCTTCAGCGAGGTGATTCTCGCCACCAACCCGACGGTAGAGGGCGAGGCCACGGCGCACTACATTGCGCAGATCCTCGCCGGCAAGGGCCTGGTCGCTTCGCGCATCGCCCATGGCATGCCGCTGGGGGGCGAACTGGAGCTGGTCGATGGCGGCACTCTGGCGCATGCCCTGGCCGGTCGGCGTCCGATCAGTCTGTAAGCCCTCGGAAACCTTCCAACTCGGAGTGCCTGTGATCACCGACACTCTGCGCCGCATCGCTCTGCTGCTCCTGCTGGGAGCGCCCCTGGTCGCCCAGGCCCAATGCCCGACCGGGCAGATACAGGTCTGCCTGGGCGGTTCCTGCCTGTGCGTGCCCGATCCGGTACGCGTTCGTGAAGACGGCCTGAACATGGCGGCGGCGCGCCTGGAAGCCTGGCTGCTGCAATCGCGTCAGGCGGCGCTGCGGGCCGGTACCGAGCCGATCCCTCTGATGATTCGCGCGCAGCTCGCGCCCTTCTACGACGATGCCTTGCTCGATGAAGTGCGCTTTCGCGTGGGCATCACCGACGAGATGGACGCCGCCACCGTCATGTTGCAGAACCCGGATGTGCAGGCCGTGACGCTGGTGGATGTGGTGGTGTTTCGCGATGCCGAGGCAGCCGCCAGCGATGCCGCGCTCTGGGCGCACGAGCTGTGGCATGTGCAGCAGTACCGCGACTGGGGCACGGCCGAGTTCGCCCGCCGCTACACCCGTGATTTCCAGTCGGTGGAAGGGCCGGCGTACGAGATGCAGGCGCGGGTCAGGCGGGCGCTGCGTTAGCGGAGCAGTCTGCTGCGCAGTGATGCTCTGCCAGGGCAGCCAGCGCGCTGTGGTCCATCGTGTAGGCGATCCACTTGGTATCGGGTTGTCCGCCCAGGCGCTGATAGAAGCGCTCGGCTTTTTGGTTTCCCGCCAGCACATCCCACTTCAATCGGCCCGCGCCGCGAGTCTTTGCCCAGCGGGCCACTGCGGCCAGCAACTGTTCGTCCAGTCCCTGGCTGCGTGCATCAGGGGCCACGTATAGCTCCTTGAGTCGAACCGTCGGGCGCAGGTCATAGGTGAAGGTGAGCTCCTGAGTTACGGCATAGCCGAGCAGTCGTTCCGAGGCCTGTGCCACGAATATCCGGCACTGGGGTTCAGGTGCGAATGCGCGGGCAGTCAGTTGCTCCTCGTCCACCGCGAAATCCTCCAGGTAGTCCTCGAAGCGCGCCAGCTCACGCATCAGCGGGAGCAGGGCGGGCACATCCTCGGCCCGCGCCTCGCGCACACATGGGCTCAACATGCGCAGGTAAAGGTAGGGCGGGCTTGCTGCGGGCTTTGCGCGCCGGTCAGGCTCAGGCCTTCGTCCAGCCAACCCGTGACACCGCCGAGCATCTCCTTTACCGCGAAACCCAATCCGGCCAGGCGCACGGCAGCGCGGTGCACGCCATTGCAGTGTGGGCCGGCGCAGTAGACGACGAACAGTGTGTCGCTTGGATATCCGGCCATGAACTCCGCGCTCATCAGGCGATGGGGGATGTTGATCGCGCCGGGTACGTGGCCAGCGGCGTAGGCGGCTTCTCCGCGCACGTCGACCAGCACGTAGTCGACCTCGCCCGCCTGCTGGCTGGCATGCACGTCCGAGCAGTCGGTCTCGAAGGCCATGCGCTGGGTGAAATGGGCAATTGCGGTTTCCGGGCTGGCAGCAGGGTGCTGACGAACGAGGCTGGGCATGGTGACTCTCCATCGGTTGAGTGATGGCGCCACTGTATCCAGCGCGCATCCTGCTCTAAAGTGGCGTGCAAGACAGTAACTGGTAAGTTTCCGCCAAATGCACGACGATCCTGGCCTAGTGGCCATCCTGGCTTACGATGGCCTCTGCACCTTCGAGTTCGGCATTGCCGTGGAGATCTTCGGTCTCCCCCGGCCCGAGTTCGATTTCCCCTGGTACCGCCATTGCATCGTTGGCCTGGACAGCGGCCCCATGCGCGCCATGGGCGGTATCCAGATACTCGCCGAGGCAGGACTGGAGCGCCTGGCCGAGGCGCGCACCATTGTCATCCCCGGCTGGCGTGACCGCGCCGAGGTTCCCCCCGAGCCTTTGTTGTCCCCCCTGCGCGACGCTCATGGACGTGGCGCTCGGCTGGTTTCCATCTGTTCCGGCGTTTTCGTCCTGGCTGCCAGCGGCTTGCTGGACGGTCGACGCGCTACTACCCACTGGCGCTACGCCGAGGAGCTGGCGCGTCGTTTCCCCGCTGTCGAGGTGGATCCAGACGTGCTTTATGTCGATGCCGGCTCGCTCATCAGCTCGGCTGGTAGTGCCGCCGGTATCGATGCCTGCCTGCACCTGGTGGCGCGAGACTTCGGTACCCAGGTGGCCAACACCGTAGCCCGGCGCCTGGTGATGTCGCCTCAGCGGGCCGGTGGCCAGGCACAGTTCATTCCGGCCCCGGTGGCCCGGGCGCCGCGCAGCGACCTCTCCACCCTGATGCAATGGGCGCGGCAGCACTTGCATGAGCCCCTGGAAGTGAGCCAACTGGCACGTCGCGCTGCCATGAGCGAGCGCACCTTCCTGCGCCGTTTCAGTGAGGCCACAGGCATGACGCCCAAGGCCTGGCTGCAGCACGAGCGCCTGGCACGTGCCCGTGAACTGTTGGAGAGCGGCACGGATGGCAGTGAGCGCATCGCTGAGCTGTGCGGTTTTCGCTCGGTGGAGAGTTTCCGTGTGGCCTTTCGCAACGCTGTCGGGCTACCGCCTTCGGCTTACCGCGAGCGTTTCGGTGTGACGCACGCATTCTGATCCGCGGGTAGTCTCAGCTTGAAAACCAAGCAAGCGCTAGGTTAGGGTGGCCAAAACAATAACGGGAGAACCCCGCATGGCCGCCCCTCAGTCGTACTTCGATGATTCCCATCAGCTGATTCGCGACTCCGTTCGGCGTTTCGTCGAGCGTGAGATCCTGCCGCATATCGATGAGTGGGAGGAGGCCGAGGAATTCCCTTGCGAGCTGTATCAGAAGGCGGGCGCGGCGGGCATCCTCGGTATCGGCTATCCCGAACAGTACGGCGGCAGCCATGAGGGCGATGTGTTCGCCAAGGTCGCGGCCAGCGAGGAGTTGATGCGCTGCGGTTCCGGCGGCCTGGTGGCCGGGCTCGGTTCGCTGGATATCGGCTTGCCGCCCATCGTCAAGTGGGCCAAGCCCGCCGTGCGCGAGCGCGTGGCGCCACAGGTGCTGGCCGGCGAGAAGATCATGGCGCTGGCGGTGACCGAGCCCTCCGGTGGCTCCGATGTGGCCAATCTCAAGACCCGCGCCGTGCGTGACGGCGATCACTACCGCATCAGTGGCAGCAAGACCTTCATCACCAGCGGTGTACGCGCCGACTACTACACGGTGGCGGTGCGCACGGGGGGCGAAGGTTTTGGCGGCGTCAGCCTGTTGCTGGTGGAGAAGGGCACCCCGGGTTTCAGCGTCGGCCGCAAGCTGAAGAAGATGGGCTGGTGGGCGTCCGACACCGCCGAGCTGTTCTTCGACGACTGCAAGGTGCCGGTGGAGAACCTGATCGGCGTGGAGAACGCCGGCTTCGCCTGCATCATGGCCAACTTCCAGAGCGAGCGTCTGAGCCTGGCGATCATGGCCAACATGACCGCGCAGCTGGCGCTGGAGGAGTCGCTGAAATGGGCGCGCGAGCGCCAGGCGTTCGGCAAGCCGGTGGGCAAGTTTCAGGTGCTCAAGCACCGCCTGGCCGAGATGGCCACGCAGCTTGAGGTGTCCCGCGAATTCACCTACCGCCAGGCCGCGCAGATGGCGGCCGGCAGGAGCGTGATCAAGGAAATCTCCATGGCCAAGAACTTCGCCACCGATATCGCCGACCGCCTTACCTACGACGCCGTGCAGATCATGGGCGGCATGGGCTATATGCGCGAATCATTGGTCGAGCGCCTGTACCGCGACAACCGCATCCTTTCCATCGGCGGTGGCACGCGCGAGATCATGAACGAGATCATCGCTAAGCAGATGGGGTTGTAGAGGCGGCATATGGGCCTCAATGGCGCGAATCTCTCGTCGAGCGGCTGTATCGCGACAATCGCATCCTTTCCATCGGCGATGGCACGCGCGAGATCATGAACGAGATCATCGCCAAGCAGATGGGGTTGTAGCAGCGGCCTCAGCCGCGATCAGCCTGGTACTGGTCGCGGAAGGGCTCTCGCAAGGCTGGATCTCAGGAAGCTTGCTGGTTCTGCGCCGCCTGCCGCAGGCGGGCGATATCGCGCTGCGGCGGGGCGCCGAACAGGCGACTGTATTCGCGGCTGAACTGCGAAGGGCTCTCGTAGCCCACGCGGTAGCTGGCCGCGGCCGCCTCGAGGTTGTCGCACAGCATCAGCCGGCGAGCCTCCTGCAGGCGCAGTTGCTTCTGATATTGCAGCGGGCTGAAGGCGGTGACGGCCTTGAAGCGGTGATGCAGGGTCGATGGGCTCAGGTTGACTTCGCGGGCCAGCTCTTCGATGCGCAGCGGCTGGTCGAAGTTCTTGCGCAGCCACTCGATGGCCCTGGAGATGCGTTGGCTCTGGCTGTCGGCGACCACCACTTCATGCAGGCGATGGCCCTGCGGGCTGAGCAGCATCCGGTAGAAGATCTCGCGCAGGGCCAGTGGCGCCAGCATGGCGATGTCACGCGGGGTTTCCAGCAGACGCAGCAGGCGGATCACCGCATCCAGCAGGCGCGGATCGAGGCGGTCGAGGAACAGGGCGCGTTGCGAGGCTGCATCAGGCGCCGGGATGGGCGGCATCTCGGTCAGCAGGCTGCTGATCAGGGCCGGGTCGATCTCCAGCGCGAGACTCAGGTACGGCGCCTCCGGACTGGCTTCGATCACCCGGCCGGTAACCGGCAGCATCACCGACGCCACCAGATAATTGAGCGGATCGTAGACATAGAGCTCGTCGCCCAGACGTATCTCCTTGCGACCCTGCGCGATGATGCACAGGCAGGGATCGTAAACCGTCTGCATCGGCAGGCTTGGAGAGGTGGCGCGCGCCAGTTTGAGGCCTGGAATGGCCGTGAGGTGCAACCCGTCGTCAGGCACGAAGCGCTCAACCAGGCGGGCCATTTCGTGGCTGAGTTCAGCGAGTGGGGTATCGAGGGTTGCAGCGGTAGCAAGGGGTGACTGCATGATGAGCCTCCTGGAAGTCAGCGAAGCCTAGCCAGGTTTTTCAGGCAAGTCATGAGGGGTAGCAGGATTAGGCAAATATTTGCCAGTAATGGGCAAATGGCGGGTGATACAGAGTATTTCAAGCTGTCCTGCAACTCTGTGCACCTGCCTGGTGCAAATTCTAAGGCTGCAGTTTTAGGCAAGAATCTGCCAGTAATCGACTAACGCCCTGGTGACCTTCCTCTTAATCTCTGTAGCCATCGCGCCGTTCCTCTGCGTCGGCTCGAAGCCATGCATTAGCGATGTACCCGCTGAGCGGTGCCCCACCTGTCAATCAAGGAGCGAACCATGTCCAGCAAATGGTTGATCGCGCCACTGACGCTACTGCTGCTTGCCACGGCCTGGCTCGATTCCCGAGTAGGTGGCAATGCGGCTTTCTCCGAGCCGCAGGCAGCGCCCCATGTGTTGCAGCGACACGCTGCCGGTATGTACTGACTCATTCCAGGAGGTTGCCATGAGCATCATTCACCGTATGACCGTTCGCGCCCGCCACGATCGCTCGACCCGGTTGGGGCAGTGCCTGGCTCGGCTGGACGAGGTAGGTCGGGACATTCCCGGTTGCCTGCGCCTGCGGATTTTCTCGCTGCGCAGTGATCCGCTGACCTGGCAGGTAGAAGGGCAATGGCGCTCGGCGGCGGCGCGAGATGCCTTTCTCGGCAGCGAAGGTCTGCGCCGGGTATTGGCGCAGGCGATAGACGAAGCGCTGTTCACCCATCTCGAGTGCGCTGTGGAGCTGCAGCAGCAGGTGGCCTGAGGTCGGCTGCGGGTAGTCTTTCGCAGGGCGCCCTCGAGCCGCTTGAGCTTGCCTTTGTGAATTTATCTCTATAGATTTTCATGAAATTAATTATTTTAAATTTCATGAGTCGTCTATGTTTCGCCACGCCAGTGAGCACGTCGACAGCTACTACGCCCATAGCTGCAAGGAGCGACTGACGCCGTATCCCGTTTTGCAGGGGCAACTGCAGTGCGATGTGCTGGTCATCGGCGCCGGCTTCAGTGGCCTGCATACCGCCTTGCGCCTGGCCGAGGCTGGGCGGCGGGTGGTCGTTCTGGAAGCCAGCCGGGTGGCCTGGGCCGCGTCTGGGCGCAACGGTGGGCAGGCGATTCTCGGTTGGTCCTGCGACATGCCGCCGCTGGAGAAAACGCTCGGCATCGAGCGTGCTCGCCGCCTTTGGGACGGTATGGCCTGGGCTGCGCGGGAACTGCGCGAATTGCCGCAGCGCCATGGCTTCGATTGCGATTACCGCCGTGGCCATCTGTGGACGGCGGTGCTGCCAAGGCGGGTGGCGTTGCTGCATGAATGGCAGGAGGAGGCCGCCTACAAGTGGGGGCACCGCGCGCTGCAGTTCGTCTCCCGCCAGCAGATGCCGCAGTGGGTCGCCAGCGAGCGCTATCACGCCGGCCTTTACGACCCCGAGGCCGGGCACCTCAACCCGCTCAAGCTGGCGCTCGGCCTGGCCGAGGCTGTCGTCCGCGCCGGCGGGCAGATCTTCGAGCAGAGCCGCGCGCTGAGCCAGGAAGCCCATGGTGCGGGCTACCGGGTGCGTACCGAGCAGGGCAGCGTGCAGGCCGACAATCTGGTGCTGGCCTGCAATACCTATATCGACGATCTGGAGCCACGCCTGGCGCGGCGCATCCTGCCAGTCGGCACCTACCAGATCGCCACCGAAGCGCTGGGCACCGAGCGCGCCGAGGCATTGCTGCCGCGCAATGCCTGCGTCACCGATAACCAGTTCGTACTCGACTATTTCCGCCGCACGCCCGATCACCGTCTGCTGTTCGGCGGCGGTTGCACCTATCTGGGCGGCCTGCCGAAGGACATGGCGGCGGCGACGCGGCCATTCCTCGAACGCGTCTTCCCGCAACTGTCGGGCGTGGCCATCGACTTCGCCTGGGGTGGGCATATCGACGTGACCCGTGCACGTACGCCGGATGTCGGCGGCGAGAATGGCCGCTACTGGCTGCAGGGCTTCTCCGGTCATGGCGTGTTGCCCACGCTCGCGGCTGCGCGGGCGGTCAGTGACGCGATTCTCGGCAATGGCGATGAGCTGGCGCTGTACCAGCAACTGCGCAATCCCGACTTTCCCTTCGGCGAGCGCCTGGCCGCGCCGCTGGAGGCTGTCGGCAAGGCCTGGTACCGACTTAGAGACTATTTCTGAGATGGACAAGAACGAAGAAATGGCAGCGCTGGCTGTCCTGATTCACGACCTGCGCAAGCACAAGAAGGTCACCCTCAACGAGTTGGCCGAACGCATCGGCCGTTCCGTGGGCTTTCTGTCGCAGGTCGAGCGTGGCCTATCGCGCCCCACGGTGGCGGACCTGACCGCCATCAGCGAGGCGCTCGACGTGCCCACCACCTATTTCTACAACCTGCCCAAACCCAAGGCGCTGGATTGGGTCACCCGCCCGGACGAACGCCGCACCCTGTACCTGGCCGGTGGCATCACCGACATCATGGCCTCGCCCACTCTGCAGGGCGCCTTCATGGTGGTCGACAGCCTGCTCGAACCTGGCGCCAGCAGTGGCGAGCGACAGATGAGCGACCGTTCGGAGCAGGCCGGCTACGTGCTCGAAGGCCAGCTGACCCTGTGGCTGGGCGAGGACGAACAGAGCGCCACCCTGTATCCCGGCGATGCCTTCCAGGTGCCGAGCTACGCGCGCCTGCGCTATGCCAACCAGGGTGAAACGCCTGCGCGCGTGCTGTGGATCTACACCTGAACCTACTCGTGAACCGGAAACAATCATAATGAACGCCACCCGAGTCGAGCTGCTCGATGAAGTCCGCCAATTCCGCCAGGCCCACCCCGAGGTGCGCTTCGTCGACCTGATCTGCCTGGACATCCCCGGGCATCTCTACGGCAAGCGCTATCCCATCGAGATGTTGGAAAAGGTCGCCGCCGGCAGCGCCCTCAAGCTGCCGCAGAACTGCGTACTGCTGGGTGCCCAGGGCGGGCTCTACGAGATCGGCGACTACTGCTTCCATGACGGAGACCCGGACGCGCCACGGCGCTTGATTCCCGGCACGCTCAAGCTGGTGAACTGGGAGCGCCAGCCGCTGGGGCAGATGCTGATCAGCTCCGACGGCACTGAAGCGCCCATCGAGTTCGAGCCGCGCGAGGTGCTGACGCGCGTGGTGCAGCGCCTGGCCGCGCGTGGTATCCGCCCGGTGGTGGCCTTCGAACTGGAGTTCTACCTGTTCGACAAGGCGCTCAAGGACGGTCTGCCGCAGTACCCGCGCGATGATCTGAGCGGCGATGCCGACGACCAGCCGAACATGCACATCGAGCGTCTCTCGCGCTTCGCCGAGGTGCTCGACGACATCAGCGAAACCGCGCGTCTGCAGGGCATCGATACCACGGTGATCACCGCCGAGATTGGCCCGGGGCAGTTCGAGATCAACTTCAGCCACAACGCCGACCCGATGCAGGCGGCCGACTGGTCGGCGCTGTTCTGCCGGCTGACCCGCGGAGTGGCGCTCAAACACGGCCATCGCGCCAGCTTCATGGCCAAGCCGTATCTGCAGTATCCGGGCAGCGGCATGCATATCCACGTCAGCCTGTACGACGAGGCCGGCAACAACCTGCTGGCACGTGACGAGCAGCGCCCGCTGCGCCATGCCGTGGCCGGTTGCCTGGAACTGCTGCCGGAGCTGATGCCGATCTACGCACCGAATCACAACAGCTATCGTCGCTTCGGCGCCCAGGTGAACTCGGCGAGCAAGGCCAGCTGGGGCTTCGAGGATCGCGACGCCTGCGTGCGCATTCCCGAGTCGGACGCGCGCAACCTGCGCCTGGAGTTCCGCCTGCCGGGTGCCGATGCCAATCCCTATCTCGTGCTGGCGGCTTTGCTGACCAGCATCGAGCAGGGGCTCGACGCCCAGGTCGAACCCATTGCACCGCTCAATGACGACCGCCAAAGCGGCGTCGACTTTCCCAAGGACATGCTCGACGCCGTGCGCCGCATGCAGGCCAGCGAGCGCGTCGCCGCCGGCCTCGGCAGCGAGTTCGTCATGGTCTATTGCGAAAACAAACGCCAGGATCACCTGGCCTTCATGCACGACATCAGCCCGCGCGAATACCGCTGGTACCTGTGATGTCACGGATCGAAGGAGGCGACATGAACCACTCGAAAACCGCACACTGGCAGGCCCTGAGCCAGGCCCACCACCTGGCGCCGTTCAGTGATTACAGGCAGTTGGCCGAGAAGGGCCCGCGCATCATCACTGAAGCGAAGGGCGTGCACCTGTGGGACAGCGAGGGCAACAAGATCCTCGATGGCATGGCCGGCCTGTGGTGCGTGGCCGTGGGCTATGGCCGCGAGGAGCTGGTCGAAGCTGCCGCTACGCAGATGCGTCAGCTGCCGTTCTACAACACCTTCTTCCAGACCGCCCACCCGCCGGTGCTGGAGCTGGCCCACGCCATCTCCCAGCTGGCGCCGGCCGGCATGAACCACGTGTTCTTCACCGGTTCCGGCTCCGAAGGCAACGACACCATGCTGCGCCTGGTGCGCCACTACTGGGCGTGCAAGGGCAAGGCGAACAAGAAGATCATCATCGGCCGCGAGAACGGCTACCACGGCTCCACCGTGGCCGGCGCCAGCCTCGGCGGCATGAAGTTCATGCACGAGCAGGGCGACCTGCCGATTCCGGGCATAGCCCATATCCCGCAGCCCTACTGGTTCGGCGAGGGCGGCGACCAGTCGCCGGAGGAGTTCGGCATCTGGGCCGCCGATCAGCTGGAGAAGAAGATTCTCGAGCTGGGCGAAGAGAACGTTGCCGCCTTTATCGCCGAGCCGATCCAGGGCGCCGGTGGCGTGATCATCCCGCCCGAGACCTACTGGCCGCGGATCAAGGAGATCCTGGCCAGGTACGACATTCTGTTCGTGGCCGACGAGGTGATCTGCGGTTTCGGCCGTACCGGCGAATGGTTCGGCAGCCAGTACTACGACCTCAAACCGGACCTGATGACCATCGCCAAGGGCCTCACCAGCGGCTATGTGCCGATGGGTGGGCTGATCGTCAGCGACAAGGTGTTCGAGGTGATCGAGGCGCATGGCGACTTCAACCACGGCTTCACTTACTCCGGCCATCCGGTGGCGGCGGCAGTGGGGCTGGAGAACCTGCGCCTGCTCCGGGAAGAAGGCATCGTCCAGCGGGTGAAGGCAGACACCGCGCCTTACCTGCAAAAGCGCCTGCGTGAACTGGCGGATCATCCGCTGGTGGGCGAAGTGCGTGGCGTCGGCATGCTTGGCGCGATCGAGCTGGTGCAGGACAAGGCCACGCGCAAGCGTTTCTCGGGTGATCTGGGGGTGGGCATGATCTGCCGTGGCCACTGCTTCAACAACGGTCTGATCATGCGCGCCGTGGGCGACACCATGATCATCGCGCCACCCCTGGTGATCAGCTCTGCCGAGATCGACGAGCTGGTGGAGAAAGCGCGCAAGTGCCTGGATCTGACCTGGGAGCAGGTTAGCGGTCTGGCTTAATTCAAGAAGGTGCGCGCGGCGCGCACCGGCCAGCCAAATAAAAACCCCGCGACCGGTGACGGTGGCGGGGTTTCGTTTTTCAGCCGCTTACTTGAGGCTGTTCTTCAGCGTTTGCGCAGCCTGATCCATGGCGGAGCGTACCGCCGGGACTTCAGCCAGCACGTTGAGCAGGCCGTAGTCGTGGATCATGCCGTTGTAGCGTACGGCGGTCACCGGCACACCGGCGGCGTCCAGGCGGCGGGCGTAGGCTTCGCCTTCGTCGCGCAGCACGTCCATCTCGGCGGTCTGCACCAGCGCTGGCGGCAGGCCCTTGAGCTGTTCCAGGCTGGCGCGCAGCGGCGATGCATGGATCTCGTTACGCTGCTTGGGGTCGGTGGTGTAGTTGTCCCAGAACCATTCCATCATGCCGCGGGTCAGGAAGTGGCCTTCGGCGAACTGGTTGTAGGAGGCATTGTTGAAATTGGCATCGGTCACCGGCCACAGCAGCACCTGAGCGCGCAGTTTGGGTGTGCCGGCTTCCTTGGCCTTGATGGCGACCACGGCCGCCATGTTGCCGCCGACGCTGTTGCCGGCCACGGCCAGACGCGAACCGTCGACACCGATCTTGCTGCCGTTCTCAGCCACCCACTTGGTGGCGGCGTAGGCCTGGTTGATCGCGGTCGGATACTTGGCCTCCGGCGATGGCGTGTAGTCGACGTAGATCGCCGCGGCGCCGGAGCCCACCACGAGATCACGGATCAGACGTTCGTGAGTCGGGTAGTCACCCAGCACCCAGCCGCCGCCATGGAAGAACATGAAGCCGGGCAACACACCCTGGGCATCTTCAGGGCGTACCACTTTCAGGGTGATCGATTGACCGTTCACCTGGATCACCTGGGTGTCCACCTTGATGCCGGACAGGTCCACCTCGACGCTGGCCTGAGCGCCCACCAGCACAGCGCGGGCATCCTTGGGCGAGAGGGTTTCCAGCGGCTGGCCACCACCGCTTGCCAGCGCATTGAGAAAGCCCTGGGTGGTGCGCTCGACGCCGGCGCTGCCGGCGGCGAAGCTGCTGCTTACAGCCAGGGCAAGCAGCCCGGCGGTCAGAGTGCGCGAGATGTTCATGATCAAACTCCTGTCGGTAGAGGGCTGCCGGGATCAGTTCTGGTTGGCGCAAACGTTGGAGAGCTGCTCATAGCTGAGCGTTTCCACTTCACCCGCACTGTTGCGGTAGGTCATCTTCGCCGTCACGACTTCGCACTGCGGGCTGTTGGGTACCTCGATGGAAATCACCTTGGCGATATCCAGATCCAGGCCGTAGCGGTACTGCGTGGCGTCAGTGCTCTGGGCGAAGGCGCCGAGCGATACGCTGAGCGAAAGGGCGGTCAGGGCGGTGGCGAACAGGGTGCGGGTTTTCATGGCGATTCTCCTCTTGGGCTGCGCTCAGGGAGGACCGTGAGCGCTTTGCCTTAGCTGTCAGATGATGGTCAAAGTGACGTCGATGTTGCCGCGGGTGGCGTTGGAGTACGGGCAGACGATGTGCGCGCGATCCACCAGGGTTTGTGCCGCTTCAGCGTCCAGGCCCGGCAGGCTGATGCGCAGTTCCACTTCGATGCCGAAACCGGTGGGAATCGGGCCGATGCCGACGGTGCCTTCGATGAAGGTGTCAGCCGGGATGCTCAGCTTGTCGCGGGCGGCGACGAACTTCAGAGCGCCGAGGAAGCAGGCGGAGTAGCCGGCAGCGAACAGTTGTTCCGGGTTGGTGCCGTTACCGCCTGCGCCGCCGAGTTCTTTCGGGGTGGTCAGAGCGATGTCCAGGATGCCGTCGGAGGAGACGGCACGGCCTTCACGGCCGCCAAAGGCTTCAGCGGTAGCGCGGTAGAGAACGTTTTCGATAGTCATGGCGGTAATCCTCGATTAGGTAGTTGAAATGGATTGGTTCGCTAATGTTTTGTGCGCTAACCGTTTCCATGAGGTGAACTCTATTGCGCAAATGTTTTGCGCGCAAGATAAATATTAAGATTACTTGGCTATAAGAAAATTGCTTAATGGAATAATTGCGCTGATGAGGTATCGGTAATACCCCGGCTTGGCAGGAGAAAGGTGACGCGTTTTTTCAGGGGTGAGCTGCCAGGCTTGCCCGTCAAAGCGCCAGCTGTGTCTGCTGCGATAGCAGCGCGCCCTCCAGTTCCAGCAACTGCTGCTTGCGCGGCAGGCCGCCGGCGTAGCCGGTCAGGCTGCCGTTGCGGCCGATCACCCGATGGCAGGGCAGGATGATGGAGATGGGGTTGGCACCGTTGGCTGTGCCTACTGCGCGCACGGCATGGGGCCGGCCAATGACGCCGGCCAGCTCGGAATAGCTGCAGGTGCGGCCGTAGGGGATGGCCTGCAGCGCCTGCCAGACCGCCTGCTGAAAGGCCGTGCCGCGCGGGGCCAGGCGAACCTCGAAACGTCGGCGTTTGCCGGCAAAGTACTCGTCGAGCTGGCGGCACACGGCATCCAGTTCGCGGCTGGCGGGTTGCCAGCTTTCCTCGATGCGCCAGGGGCGGCTGTCCAGTTCCATTAGCAGCAGTTGCAGGCCGTTTTCGTCGGCGGCAAGCAGCAGGGGGCCGACCGGGCTGTCGTGATAGCGATAGTGCATGGCTTCAACCTCCCGAATAGCAATGCCAGAGATGTGCGGCGGCATAAGCCCGCCATGGGCGCCAGGCTTCGGCGCGCAGGGTCAGGCGCCGTGCGTCGATGCCCGCCGCGCCCCACACCGGAGCCTTGAGCAGGCCCAGGTCGCTGGCAGGAAAGGCGTCGGCTTCGCCGAACGCGCGCAGGGCAATGTAGTGCGCCGTCCATGGGCCGATGCCGGGCAGGGCGCACAATTGCTCGATCAGCGCCGCGCTGCCGTGCTCGATGCTCAGTATCAGGCTGCCATCGGCGATGCGCGCGGCGAAATGCTGCAGGCACTGCACCCGTTTGCCGGGCATGCCGATTCCGCTCAGATCCGCCTCGGCCAGCGCCTGGGGCGTCGGGAACAGGTGGCTGATGCCCGGTGCGGCCGGAGTATCCAGACGCGTGCCGATACGCTGTACCAGACGTCCGACTATGGTGACTGCGGCCTTGACCGTGACCTGCTGGCCGACGATGGCGCGTACCGCCTGTTCGAAGGGATCGAAGGCCACCGGCAGGCGCAGGCCGGGATTGCGCAGCAGCAACGGGGCGAGCAGTTCGTCAGCGCTCAGGTGACGGGCGATGGTCTCGGGTTCGCTGTCGAGATCGAACATGCGCCGCACGCGCTGCTCGAGCGGATCCAGATGTGCGGGCGAGGCGATGCGGCAGCGCAGCTCCAGGGCGTTCTGTCCCGGCAGTGGGGCCACGCGCAGCCAGCCGGGGGCGCCGTCGATGCAGAAGCCGCGGCTGTAGCTGTCCGCGCTCAGCGCCTCCAGCCCGGGGATCGCGCGCAGGGCGAAGTGGCTGTGGAACTGTTGCCAGTCCCAGGGCGGCTGGTAGGGCAAAAGCAGGGTGATGATGTTCATGGCTCGCACCCTAGCTCGCCGTTGGCGAGTTGTCAGCGCGAAGATGACTTTCAAACTGCGACGACCGAGTCTATGCGCAGAAGGGCGGTGCGCACGGCGCACCCTACGTCGGTCGTCGGTGAGCGAAGCGTGCTAGAAGCCTTTCGTAGGGTGCGCCGCGCGCACCAGGAGGCCAAAGAAGCATGGCAAGCGGGGCCCGGCTGGTTGACTGGTGCGCACGACTCAGGCGGCCCGCTAACCCCTAAGCGCCGCGCTGATAGCGTCCCGGCGTGGTGCCTTTCCAGCGCTTGAAGGCGTGGATGAAGTTCGACAGCTCGCCATAACCCAGGCGCTCGGCGATCTCCTCCAGGCTCAGGCCACCAGCGGCCAGCAGCTCATCGGCCAGGGCCTCGCGCACTTCGTCCTGCAGCGCGCGAAAGCTGCTGCCTTCCTCGATCAGACGCCGGCGCAGGGTACGGCTGCTCAGGTGCAGGCGGCTGGCGACCTGTTCCATATCGGCCATCTGTCCCGGCGTTTGCAACAGGAGCTGGCGCACCCGTCCGGCCGTGCCCTGATGCCATTGATGGCGAGCCAGCAGCGTCTGACATTGCCGCTCGCAGGCGCTGACCAGCTGCGAATTGGCCCTTGGCAGCGGGTCGTCCAGCAGATCGGCGGAAAAGCCGAGGCGATTGTGCTGTGCGCCAAAGCGCGGCACCTGGCCGAAGGCTTCGACAAAGGGGGTCATATCGCTTGGCGTGGCCTGGCGCAGCTCCACCGAGCGGATCGGCAGCGGACTGCCCAGCAGTTCACGCACCACCACCAGCGCACCGAGCATGTCGCGCTGCACGATGAAGTCGTGCAGCGCCGGCGGTAAGGCGCTGTCGTCGAAGTGCAGGCTGGCCACGCCATCTTCCAGGTTCAGGCTGATGCGGGTGAATGCATAGGTCAGGCCGTGGTAGCGCAGCCCCAGTTCGGCAGCCTGGCGCACCGTGGCGCTGCTGAGAATGGCATAGCCCCAGGCGCCATAGGTGGTCAGGTGATAGCGCCGGCCAGCCTGCAGGCCCAGATCGACCAGCTCCGGCAGCGCTTCGAGCAGGTTGGCGATCAGCCGCAGCTCGCGTTCGGCATCCACTTCGCCGTGCAGGCTGGCCAGTTGCATCGGGTCCAGACCGGTTTCCTTCAGGCAGGCGTCCAGATTCAGGCCGAGATCGAGGCCCAACTGGGTGAGCAACTGGATGCTGACGATGCTGCGGCGTGGGGGCCAGGGCGGCGACATGGCTTGACCGAAAATCACAATATTCTGACCGACTATGCCATAACCGAAGCCCGCTTGGGCAAGTAGCATCCTGTCATCGCCAATCGGTCGGGGAGACCACAATGCACAACAACCCCCGCACAGGCGCGCCTTGGCGCGTGCTGATCATCGGCAGCGGTTTCGCTGGCCTGGGGCTGGCCATGCAGCTGCGCAGGGCCGGTGAGGATGACTTTCTGATACTGGAGAAGGCCGCCGATGTCGGTGGTACCTGGCGCGACAACCATTACCCCGGGGCGGCCTGCGATGTGCCATCGCACCTGTACTCGTTCTCCTTCGAGCCCAAGCACGACTGGTCGCGCAAGTTCGCGCCGCAGGCGGAAATTCATGCCTATATCCGCCAATGCGTGGACAACCACCGGTTGCGTCCGCACATCCGCCTGAATGCCGAGGTACAGGGCGCCGAATTCGACGCCGAACGCGGGCTGTGGCGGGTCGAACTGGTCGGCGGCGAGCATCTGGAAGCGCAGGCGCTGGTCAGTGCCTGCGGTCAGCTCAATCGCCCCGCCTACCCGGCACTGCCCGGCCTGGAGAACTTCCGTGGCGAGGCCTTTCACTCGGCGCGCTGGCGCCATGACCTGGACCTCAGCGGCAAGCGTGTGGCGGTGATCGGCACCGGCGCCTCGGCGATCCAGTTCGTCCCGCAGATCCAGCCCAAGGTGGCGCAACTGAGCCTGTTCCAGCGTTCGGCGGCCTACGTGCTGGCCAAGCCCGATCGCGCCTACCGCGCCTGGGAAATCGCGTTGATGCGCCGTTTGCCGCTGCTGCAGCGCGCCGATCGCCTGCTCAAGTACCTGCACCATGAGGTGCGGGCGCTGGCCTTCATCAGCATGCCCTGGGTGATGCGCCTGATGCGTGGCAGCTTCACCCGCCATCTGGCGCGGCAGATGCCCGATGCCGCCAAGCGTGCCCGGTTGCAGCCGGACTACCCCATGGGCTGCAAGCGCATACTGATCAGCAACGACTACTTTCCGGCCTTGGCCCAGGCCAATGTCGATATCGTCGACTCGGCCATCAGCGAGGTGCGCGAGCATTCCCTGGTCACCGCCGACGGACGCGAGCACCCCTGCGACGTGCTGATCTACGGCACGGGCTTCACCGCCAGCGACTTTCTTGCGCCCATGCGCATTCGCGGCCTCGGCGGCCTGGAGCTGAATCAGGCCTGGAAGGAGGGTGCCGAAGCCTACAAGGGCATCAGCGTCAGCGGTTTTCCCAATCTGTTCCTGCTCTACGGGCCGAATACCAACCTCGGGCACAGCTCCATCCTCTACATGCTGGAGAGCCAGTATCGCTATGTGCTTGGTTGCCTGCGTGCGCTGCGCGAGCAACAGCTACGCTACCTCGACCTGCGAATGGATGTGCAGCGCCGCTACAACCAGCGCCTGCAGCACGCCACCCGCCGAACGATATGGGCGCAGGGCTGCAGCAGCTGGTATCAGAACGCCTCCGGCAAGCACACCAACAACTGGCCGGGCTACACCTTCACCTACCGCCACCTGACCCGTACACCGGAGCTTGCCGACTATGACTGCGTCCGCTGATTTCACCGCCCCAGCCGCCGAGCAGATGTTGTTGCGCGGCGTGTTGCGCGGCGCGCTGCGCCTGCTGTTCCGCGGCCTGGTACGTCCGCCGATGCCGATTGCCGGGCAGCGCCTGGTGCTGCGCCTGCTCACCGCCAGCACCCTGACCCCACGCGGCGTGACGCGCAGTGCGGCGACTCTGGCGGGCCGACCGTGCGAGTGGCATCGGCCGCCGGCTGGCAGCGGCAACGTGCTGCTCTACCTGCATGGCGGGGCCTTCATGATCGGCGGGCCGGAGACCCATCGTGGCATCTGTGCCAGCCTGGCCAAGCGTGCCGGCATCGATGTCTGTGCGTTGGATTATCGACTGGCGCCGGAGCATCCCTATCCGGCCGCACGCGATGACGTGGTGGCGGCCTATCGGGCGCTGCTGGACGCGGGCTATCGGGCCGAGCAGATCGCCATTGGCGGCGACTCGGCCGGCGGCAATCTGAGCCTGGTCGGCAGCCTGCGCATTGGTGAGCTGGGCCTGCCGACACCAGCGGCACTGGTGTGCTTTTCCCCGGCCACCGATTTTACCGGCGAGCAGATGCACGAGCCGCCGGCTGGCGATCCGCTGATCCACCCCAGCTGGATCGAGCAGGCCGCCGAGCTGTATTGCCCGGCCGACCTGCCGCGTGATGACCCGGGTCTCTCTCCCGTATTCGCCGACCTCAGCCAGCTACCGCCAACGCTGATCCAGGTCGGCGAGGACGAGCTGCTGCTGAACGACAGCCTGCGTCTGGCCGAGCGTGCCCAGGCTGCCGGCGCCAGCGTGCGCCTGGAGCGCTATCCTGGGCTGTGGCACGTGTTCCAGGCCCATGTCGGCATGCTGCGCGCGGCAGACTATGCCATCGCGCGGGTAGCGGCCTTTCTCCGTGAACGGGGGTTGTGATGGACAACATCCTCATCAGTGGCGCGGCCTCGGGGATCGGCGCGGCCACCGCGCGCCTGTTTCATGCCCGCGGTTGGCGCGTCGGTCTGCTCGACATCGATGCTTCGGCCCTGCGCGCGCTGGCTGACGAGCTCGGCGGCGTCTGGCATGCGCGGCTGGACGTGACCGACGCGCAGGCGGTGCAGGCGGCCCTGGCCGAGTTCTGCGGCCTGCACGACGGCCAGCTGCGCCTGCTGTTCAACGGGGCCGGCATCCTGCGTACCGGTGACTTCGAGTCGATCGAGCTGGAGCAGCACGCGCGGCTGGTGCAGATCAACGTGCTGGGCGTGCTCAACCTCTGCCACGCCGCCTTTCCCTATCTGCGGGTAACCGCTGGCGCGCAGGTGATCAACATGGGGTCGGCGTCGGCCGTCTACGGCGTGCCGCAGCTGGCCAGCTACTCGGCCAGCAAATTTGCCGTGCGCGGCCTGACCGAGGCGCTGGAGCTGGAGTGGCGCCGTCATGGCATTCGTGTCGGCGACCTGATGCCGCCGTTCGTCAACACGCCGATGGTCGCCAGCCAGGCCGAGCCACCGCCGGTGATGCGCCGCCTCGGCGTGCATCTGCAGGCCGAACAGATCGCTGCAGCCGCCTGGCAGCAGGCGCAGGGCGCTGCGCTACATCGCCCGGTAGGTCTGCAGTTCGGCCTGCTGTATGCCCTGGGACAGGTCACCCCCGGCTGGATCAACAGGCTGCTGATGAGCTGGCTGAGCCGGCCGTAGCGGCCTTGCTGGCCAATGGCCGCTGGTCGTCGCCTTTGTCACAAAGGCTTTCCAGGCCGGGCGAATTCTCCCGCCAGCGGCTAGCCTGCAAGGGACGGTTTTCAGTTCGGCGTTCTGCCGGATAGTCGTCGATGCGCTTGAAGTAGACACATCAAGCATCTGCTTGATTCTCGGGGCGGCGCCTTCGGGTGCCGCGACGCCGCCAGTTTCTGGCGGCCGCAATGGGAAAGCGGTCAATCCATCCATCGCCTGAGAGGAGGTCGTTTATGAGCACAGCCTTCCACGAAGATTCCAGCACCTCGGTGCTGCGCCGGATGAAAGAAGGGGGCTTCGACTTCGCCCAGTTCCACCCGATCGAGTTCTACGCCATCTTCCCCGATGAGGAGCGGGCCCGAATGGCGGCCAGAAATTTTCGCGGCGAGTCGCTCAACGCTCAGGTATCCGCCCGCGAGGACGGGGCCTGGCACCTGCAAATCAGCAAAGTGATGTACGCCACCCATGCCGGTATCGGCGCCTTCGAACATGACCTCGAGTCCATCGTCGTCCCGCTGGGCGGCATTCTGGATGGCTGGGGGGTCACCCAGGAAGTAAAGGCGTCGGTCGCTCGGTAGAGCCTTTCTGCATCGCCCATCGACCGGCCTGCTGGCCGGCCGATGGCGCCAACCGTCGGCGCATCTCGACTTGCCCGACTGCCTCGCGCAGACTGCGCGGCATGAGCGATGTCCTGATTCTGACCCATATCGATTACTGTCCGCCCGCGCACCTGGCGCAGGTGCTGCAGGCACGTGGCTGCCGCTTCGATGTGCTGCGGGCCGATCTCGGCGAGCTGAGCGGCTACGACCTGGAACGTCCCCGGGCGGTCGCGGTGATGGGCGGGCCGATGAGCGTGAACGACCCCTTGCCCTGGATCGCCGAGGAAGTGGCGGCGCTGCAGCGTTTCATCGCCCGCGACCTTCCCATCATCGGCCATTGCCTGGGCGGTCAGTTGCTCGCCAGGGCCCTGGGGGCCGATGTGCGCCGCATGCCTTATACCGAGGCCGGCTGGCAGCCCATGCAGCGTTGCAGTGGCGCGGCCGCCAGTCCATGGCTGGCGCATTTGCCGGAAGCGTTCAGCATCTTCCAGTGGCACGGCGACACCTTCGCGCTGCCCGAAGGCGCCCAGCCCCTGCTGAGTAGCCGCTGGTGCGACAACCAGGCCTTCGCCTGGGGCGACAAGGTGCTGGCGCTGCAGGGCCATCCGGAGATGACCGAAGAGCTGGTCACGCTCTGGCTAGACGACTGGGCGCACCTGCTCGATGCCAGCCAACCCAGCCAGCAGAGCGTCGCCGAGATGCGCGAGAGGGGCGAGAAGGTCAGGTTACTGAATCAGGTGGCCGAGGGTTTCTACGCGCACTGGCTGAAACTGGCGGGCCTTTGAACCTGGAGAAGGGCGAGGCGCCATCGGCGCCTGGTCGCTGATCAAAGCTCGTCAGGGATCAGCGCCAGCAGATCGGTCACACCCACATCCACACCCGCCTGGGTTAGTAGCGTCGTAGCCTGACCGCGGTGATGCGTCTGGTGGTTGAACAGGTGCATCAACAGGGCGAAGAAGTGCTTTTGCGCGGCCACACCCTTCATGTTGCGGTAGATCAGTGGCTGATCCAGCTGCTCTTCGCTTATCTCGGCGGCCAGGGCCTCGATGCAACTGTCCAGCAGTTTGCGTAGCGCAGCCAGTTCGCGGATATCTGCCGCCATCGGCTGATCCAGGCGCGTCGGCACTTCCAGCCCTGCGAGCGCTTGCAATGCCTGAAAGTTTGCCGGATGCGCGGTGTAGCGCCCCAGCCAGATACGGTCAGCCACCAGCAGATGGTTGAGCGTGCCCAGGATCGAACCGAAGAACGCGCCACGCTCGGTGCTCAACGCCTCGTCGGACAAGCTGGACGCGGCTGTGTAGAGCCGTTCGTTCATCCAGCTGTTGTAGCGCGCCATCAGGCGGATATGGTCGATTCTCTGCATGGTTACACCTTTCGTTCACGACTCATCAGTGATCATGTCTGCTGCGCCAATCTTCGCTCAGCAGCCCGAAGAGTGCCGAGTCCGACACCTGTCCGTCGATGATCCAACGCTGACGTAGCAATCCTTCCTGGCTGAAGCCCAGGCGCTCCAGAGCACGACCGGAGGCGCTGTTGGTTGGGTCGATTTCAGCCTCGACACGATTCAGCCCCAGAGCTTCGAAACCATGGCGCAGTAGCTCGCCAGCCGCTTCCTGAACGTAACCCTTGCCCCAGGCAGACGATGCAATGCCAAAACCGATCTCCGCACGACGCGACTCCGGCTCATAGTTGAACAGCAGGCATTTGCCGATCAGCTCGGCGCTTTCCCTGTCGACGATGGCCAGGGTCAGGCGTTGGCCATCGTGCATGGCCTGTTGCTCGGCGCGGATGAAATCCTGCGCCACGACTTCTGAGTTCCAGGGTGGCGTGTTCCAGTACTGCATGACCTGCGGATCGGAAAAAATCGCGAACAGCGCCGCCGCATCCGCTGCTTGTAGAGGGCGCAGTACAAGACGTGGCGTCGTCAGAGTGACGGAAAGATCGGGCATCGTATTTCCTCGCGTGCTCAGGTGTTCAAAAGCGCTCGTCGGCGATGGCAGGCAGCACCAGCTCACGCACGTAACTGGCATCGGACAGGCTCAGCAGCGTTCGTACCAGGGCGACGACATCGTGCAACGGGATCAGCTGACCTTCGCCATTTCGCGCCGCCTGCTCAACCGGTGTTTGCAGGCCATCCTGGGTATTGAGGTAGCCCAGTTGCAGGCAGGTGACGGCCAGGCGCTGATCGCGAAAACCTTCGCGCAGGGTCTCGGCGATGCCCTTGAGGGCAAACTTGCTGGCGCCAAACGTCACCTCCGGGCGCCCGCTCTGCGGTAAGCCCGAGGTCGAGCCGGTGAGAAGCACCTGCGGCTTGGCGGCGCCCAGCATGCGCGGCAGCAGGCGCTTGAGCAGCAGCAGGGTGGCTGCGACGTTGACGTTGATCATCTGGAGAATCTGCGCGTCGCTGTCTTCGAGAAAGCTGTAGCCGTCCTCGAAGGCGCGCGTTTCCCAGATGCCCAGATTGTAGAGAACCGCATCCAGGTGTTGCGGGGCCTGACGTTCGATGAGCTCAACGGCTCGCAGCGGCTCGCTCATATCCGCCTCGATCCAGTGAACGTGCTGATCGAGATCGCTGGGGCGGCTACGCGACACGCCGATCAGTTCATTGCCCTCGGACAGACCATCGACCAGCGCGCGTCCCAGCCCCTTGCTGGCGCCTATGACCATGATGCGCATTTCGCTTCTCTCCCTGACCGCCTGCCGGCGGATCTCCGTGATTATGTGACATTGCCTGGTTCGCACAGACAGGCTGGACGCTAGGGTCGCAGAGGGACCGCGTCAACCGCCTGGGTGGTAAGGCGATATGTCAGAGAGGCGGGCGAGCAGCGGATGACTACGACGAAATCTGTTCGCATGCCTTGGCGCACTGGCAGTGCTTGGCCTGGCGCTCGTTTCCAGGGCTAGCCAAGGATATCGACGCCTTTGTGGTCCTGTGCAACACCTTCGACCAGAAAGACCTCGCCGACGCTGTGCTCGGTGCGTAGCGGTCGAATGGCGCGGTAGGCGGCCGACTCGTACCAATCCCTGGCCAACTGCATGGAAGGGAACTCGATCATGATCAGGTCCGCGGACCAGGCACCCTCCAGCGGGACGTAGGGGCCGCCGTGGATGCGGTACACGCCGGAAAAAGGGGCAAGCGTCGCATCGATGCGTTGCAGATACTCCCTTATCTCCGGGCCGAATTGCGTCTCTCGAACGATGGCAACGGCATATGCGGTCATGCTCAGGTTCGTCCTGCGTCAGTGGATGAGTCGAAGATCAGGCGGCGAAGAGCGCCAGATCACCCGTGACACAGTAGCGGGCGAGGAGGGGCGGTCAAGGGAACCGGTGGCGAGGCGCGATGCGGTTCGCTTGTGAAGAGCGCGAGGGGAGACGGGGCAGGGCGCAGCGGCTGAACCGCTGCGCCCCTTGTTTCAGCGGTTGAAGCGCTCGACCAGGGCGTATTGGCCCTGTGCGGTGGTGGTAAGCGCCTCGCTGAGCTTGGCGGTGCTTTTGGCTTCGCCTGCGGTCTGGTCGGCCAGTTGGGCGATGGTGGTGATGTTCTGGTTGATCTCGTCGGCCACGGCGCTCTGCTCTTCGGCCGCGGCCGCGATCTGGTTGGCCATGTCGGCGATGTTGGCCACCGAGTCGCTGATGCCGGCCAGGGCCTGGTCGGCCTTGAGCACTCGCTCCACGCCTTCGTCGGCCTGCTTGCGGCCGATTTCCATGGTCATCACGGCCTCTTCGGCGGTGCGCTGCAGTTTGGCGATCAGGGTGTGGATCTGTTCGGTGGATTCCGCGGTGCGCTGGGCCAGGGAGCGAACCTCGTCGGCCACCACGGCGAAGCCGCGACCCATCTCGCCGGCACGCGCGGCTTCGATGGCGGCGTTGAGGGCCAGCAGGTTGGTCTGGTCGGCGATGCCCTTGATCACGTCGACCACGCCGCCGATCTCATTGCTGTCCTGGGCCAGGCGGGTGACGGTCTCGCCGGTGTCGCCCACCGATTGCGACAGGCGCTGGATGGCTTCGCGGGTTTCCGCGGCAATGCTGCGCCCTTCGCTGGTCAGACGGTTGGCTTCCTGAGTGGCGATGGCGGTACGGGCGACGTTGCTGGCGACTTCCAGAGTGGTGGCGGCCATCTCGTTGACGGCGGTGGCGACCTGTTCGGTCTCGCTGCGCTGGCGCTCGAGACCGGCCGAGCTGTTGTGCGCCAGCTTGTCGGCTTCACGCGCCTGCTGGGTGAGCTGTTCGGCGGTGTCCTGCAGGCGGGTCAGGCAGGTTTTCAGGCGCGCATCCTGGCTGAGCATGGCCATTTCCAGGCGCGCTTCGGCGCCGCGGCTGTCGGTGTACATCTGCGCGATCAGCGGGTCGGAGGTGGTCTGATCGGCGATGCGCAGCAGGCGCTTGATGCCACGGGTCTGCCAGGCGATGCCGGCCAGGCCCAGGGGAACGGAGAGCAGGGCGGCGAGGATGAACCCCCAGTTGCTGCCGATCCAGTGGCCGATCAGAAAACCGATCTGGCTGACCAGAATGAAGGGCATCCAGGCCTGAACGATGGGCAGCCACTGGTTACTGGCGGGGACGGCCGATTTGCCGGCGTTGACCCGCGCATACAGCGCTTCGGCGCGGCGTACCTGTTCGGCAGTGGGTTTGACCCGTACCGATTCGTAACCGACGACCTGGTTGTTCTCGGTCATCGGGGTGACGTAGGCGTTGACCCAGTAATGGTCGCCATTCTTGCTGCGGTTCTTGACGATGCCCATCCACGGCCGGCCCTTCTTCAGGGTCGTCCACATGTGGTCGAACACCGCTGGCGGCACGTCCGGGTGACGCACGATGTTGTGCGGCGCGCGCAGCAGCTCCTCGCGGGAGAAACCGCTGATCTCGACGAAGGCATCGTTGCAGTAGGTGATCTGGCCCTTGAGGTCGGTGGTGGAAATCAAGCGCTGCTGAGCGGGGAAGGTGCGTTCGCGCTGAGTGACCGGCTGGTTGTTACGCATGGCAGGTATCCGTCGTTGTAATGCCCTGTCATCGGCCGCGAAGCGGCAAAGTTGAGGGCTGAATCCGTTTTGGCGAGTGTAATCGCTTTATGACTGACGTCACATTTCTGTCGTGACATTGGCCATCCATGGCCCGACGGGGAAGCCCTGCCGCCTGGCACGGCAGGGCTGCTGCATCAGCTGGCGATCATCTGGCGCAGCACGTAGTGCAGAATGCCGCCAGCCTTGAAGTACTCGACCTCGTTGAGGGTGTCGATGCGGCACAGCACTTCGACCTCCTCATGCTGGCCGTCTTCGCGGGTGATGATCAGCGTCAGCGGCATCTGCGGGCGCAACTCCACGCCTTCCAGACCCTCGACGGCCACTACTTCCCTGCCGGTGAGCCTCAGACTGTTGCGGTCGGTGCCGGGCTTGAACTGCAGCGGCAGTACGCCCATGCCCACCAGGTTGGAGCGGTGGATGCGCTCGAAGCTTTCCGCGATCACCGCCTTGACCCCCAGCAGGTTGGTGCCCTTGGCCGCCCAGTCGCGACTGGAGCCGGTGCCGTATTCCTTGCCGGCGATGATCAGCAGCGGCGTGCCTTCGGCCTGATAGCGCATGGCTGCGTCGTAGATCGCCAGCTTCTCGCCGCTGGGCACGTGCAGGGTATTGCCGCCTTCCTCACCGCCGAGCATTTCGTTGCGGATGCGGATATTGGCGAAGGTGCCGCGCATCATCACTTCGTGGTTACCCCGGCGTGAGCCGTAGGAGTTGAAGTCGGCCTTGTCCACGCCATGCTCGCGCAGGTAGCGCCCGGCCGGGCTGTCGGCCTTGATGTTGCCGGCCGGCGAGATGTGGTCGGTGGTCACCGAGTCGCCGAGCAGGGCGAGGATGCGTGCCTGGCGGATATCGGTGATGCGTGGCGGATCCCCGGCGATGTCCTCGAAGAACGGCGGATGCTGGATATAGGTGGAGTCGCCCTGCCAGGCATAGGTGTCGGCCTTGGGCACGTCGATGGCCTGCCATTTCTCGTCGCCAGCGAAGACCTCGGCGTATTCCTTGCGGAACATGGCGGTGTCGACCTGGGCGATGGCCTGGGCGATCTCGGCCTGGGTCGGCCAGATGTCCTTGAGGTAGACCGGCTGGCCGTCCTTACCGGTGCCGAGGGCGTCGCGGGTCAGGTCGAGGCGCACGCTGCCGGCCAGGGCATAGGTCACCACCAGGGGTGGCGAGGCCAGCCAGTTGGTTTTCACCAGCGGGTGCACGCGGCCCTCGAAGTTGCGGTTGCCGGAGAGCACCGAGGCGACGGTCAGGTCGGCCTGGGTGATGGCCTTCTCGATGGGCTCGCGCAGCGGGCCGGAGTTGCCGATGCAGGTGGTGCAGCCGTAGCCCACCAGGTCGAAACCGAGCTTCTCCAGATAGGGCGTCAGGCCGGCGGCATTGAAGTATTCGGTGACCACCTTGGAGCCCGGGGCCAGCGAGCTCTTCACCCAGGGTTGGCGCTGCAGGCCTTTTTCCACCGCCTTCTTGGCCAGCAGGCCGGCGGCCATCATCACGCTGGGGTTGGAGGTGTTGGTGCAGGAGGTGATGGCGGCGATCACCACGGCGCCATCTCTCAGGCGATGGGTATGTCCTTCATCCTCATAGTCGATTTCTCCGCTCTGCTTGTCCCCGCCGACGGCGGTACCGCCACCACCTTCGCTGAGCAGGCGCCCCTCTTCCTTGGCGCTCGGCTTGAGCTGCAGACCGACGAAGTCGTCGAAGGCCTGGCTGACCTGGCCCAGCGAGACGCGATCCTGTGGGCGCTTGGGCCCGGCCAGGCTGGCTTCGACGCTGCCCAGGTCCAGGCTCAGGCTGTCGGTGAACAGCGGCTCGGCGCCTGGCTCGCGCCACAGGCCCTGGGCCTTGCTGTAGGCCTCGACCAGTTGCACGGTGGCATCCGGGCGGCCGGACAGGCGCAGGTAGCCGAGGGTGATCTCGTCCACCGGGAAGAAACCGCAGGTGGCGCCGTATTCCGGGGCCATGTTGGCGATGGTGGCGCGGTCGGCCAGCGGCAGGTCGGCCAGGCCGTCGCCGTAGAACTCGACGAATTTGCCCACCACGCCCTTCTTGCGCAGCATCTGGGTGACGGTGAGCACCAGATCGGTGGCGGTGATGCCTTCCTTGAGCTTGCCGCTGAGCTTGAAGCCGATCACTTCGGGAATCAGCATCGACACCGGCTGGCCGAGCATGGCCGCTTCCGCCTCGATGCCGCCGACGCCCCAGCCAAGCACGCCGAGGCCGTTGATCATGGTGGTGTGCGAATCGGTGCCGACCAGGGTGTCGGGGAAGGCGAGGGTGACGCCGTCTTCTTCCTTGGTCCACACGGTGCGCGCCAGGTACTCGAGGTTGACCTGGTGGCAGATGCCGGTGCCCGGTGGCACCACGCTGAAGTTGTCAAAGGCGTGCTGACCCCAGCGCAGGAAGGCGTAGCGCTCGCCGTTGCGCTGCATTTCCAGTTCGACGTTGTCGTGGAAGGCGCTGGAGGAGGCGTAGCGGTCGACCATCACCGAGTGGTCGATGACCAGATCCACCGGCGACAGCGGGTTGATGCGCTGCGGGTCGCCGCCGGCCTTGGCCATGGCGTCGCGCATGGCGGCCAGGTCGACCACCGCCGGCACGCCGGTGAAGTCCTGCATCAGCACGCGCGCCGGGCGGTACTGGATCTCGCGGTCGGAGGCGCGCTTATCGAGCCAGTCGACCATGGCTTGCAGGTCCTGCGGCTGTACGGTCTTGCCGTCTTCGTTGCGCAGCAGGTTTTCCAACAGCACCTTGAGCGACTTGGGCAGGCGGTCGATGTTGCCGAGGCGCTGGGCGGCTTCGGGCAGGCTGAAGTAGTGGTAGGTGGCGTCGCCGACTTTCAGTTCGCGGCGGCAGTTCAGGCTATCGAGGGAGGGCATTGCACATCTCCTTGGGCCCGCACGGTTCGGGCTGTGTCTGATGGCGGCAGACCTTCAAGCTAGTTCGGCTTGGGCGGTCTGGCTAGCGCATATCCTTTCGGTTGCTATGCGCTGCCTGTCTGTTGCGACGACGCGGGGCGGCCAACTTGCCGGTCCGTAGCTGCAGACAGCGCATAAGTAGCTGGACAGGTTTACCGGCTCGGGGTTCCGGTCTCGGGTATCATGCGCGCCTCAAGGAGGCCCGTTGATGAATACCCTGTTTCTGCATTGCCGCCCCGGTTTCGAGGGGGAGGTTTGCGCCGAGATCACCGACCTTGCGGCGCGTCTGGATGTGCCGGGCTACTCCAAGGCCAAGCCCGGTAGCGCGTGCGCCGAGTTCGTCTGCAGCGAAGCGGCCGATGGCGAACGCATGATGCGCAGTGTGCGCTTCAACAGCCTGATTTTCCCCAGGCAATGGGCACGCGGTGGTTTCGTCATGTTGCCGGAGAGCGATCGCATCAGTGTGCTGCTCGAGGCTCTGGCCGACTATCCGGTGTGCGGCAGCCTGTGGCTGGAAGTGGTGGATACCAACGACGGCAAGGAGCTCTCGACCTTCTGCAAGAAGTTCGAGGCGCCGCTGCGCAAGGCGCTGCTCAAGGCCGGCAAGCTGGTGGACGACGCCAGGAAGCCGCGCCTGCTGCTGACCTTCAAGAGCGGCCGCGAGGTGTTCGCCGGCATCGCCGAGGCGGACAACCAGGCGATGTGGCCCATGGGCATTCCACGTCTGAAGTTTCCCCGCGAGGCGCCAAGCCGTTCCACGCTCAAGCTGGAGGAGGCGTGGCACCATTTCATTCCGCGCGAGCAGTGGGATCAGCGCCTGGCGCCGGGCATGACCGCCGTCGACCTGGGCGCGGCCCCCGGTGGCTGGACCTGGCAGCTGGTCAATCGGGAGATTCGCGTCACCGCGGTGGACAACGGGCCGATGGCCGAAAGCCTGATGTATTCCGGCTTCGTCGTGCACCAGCGCGCCGATGGCTTTACCTTCCGCCCGCGCCATCCGGTGCACTGGATGGTCTGCGACATCGTCGAGAAGCCGGCGCGCACGGCGGCGATGATCGAGACCTGGCTGGGTGAAGGGCTGTGCCGCGAGGCGGTGGTCAACCTGAAGCTGCCGATGAAGCAGCGTTACGCCGAAGTGCGGCGCCTGCTCGATCGCATCGAGTCGGGGCTGGCGGAGCGGGGGCTGAAGGTCAGCATTGGCTGCAAGCAGCTGTATCACGACCGTGAGGAAGTGACCTGCCATCTGCGCCGTCACGGCAAATGATGATGTGAACCGGACGCGGGCCGGTCAGGCCCGGCCCGGACTCCCGCGTCGCCCCGGGCTCCACCCGAAGCTGGCGTGCGCGCCATCCATGACCCGCCAGAGCGCAGGCACTTTGCCGCAGTCGGCAGGTGCGCGCTGCCCATCCAAGGTTGTGCGCGCAGGGTGACCTGAAGGTCAGCTTTGCGCGACAATGCGCGCCTGCCTGTGGAGCCCCCTATGTCCGAAGCCCTGACCCTCAACCACGATGACCTGCTCGACGCCAGCGGGCTGAATTGCCCGGAGCCGGTGATGATGCTGCACAACAAGGTGCGCGACCTGTCGCCGGGCGGCCTGCTCAAGGTGATCGCCACCGACCCCTCGACCCGCCGCGACATCCCCAAGTTCTGTGTGTTTCTCGGCCATGAACTGCTCGGTCAGGCCGAGGAAGACGGCACCTACCTGTACTGGATTCGCAAGAAGGCCGATTAGGCGGCGCATGCCGCATGTAGGGTGCGCCGTGCGCACCCGTGCTGTGCCTTGATCCGTCTTCGTCCGTGTTTATTGGTGCGCGCGGCGCACCCTACGGTTCGGCGTCGTTCTCCGCGCTATTCCAGCCCGCCTGTCCCGGTGCCAGCCCGCAACTGTTGAGCAAGGACTGCCAGGCCTTGACGTGACGCGCCGTGGCGTCGCGGAAATCCTGCCATAACGAATCCTGCTCGCCCGCCAGGCGCAGCAGGTGCTCGCGGGTGGCTGCGGGAATGCCGTCGGTGCGCTGCAAGTGCAGCAGCGCGGCTTGCCACTGCTGGCCACGCTGATCGACCTGCGCCAGATAGGGCTGCAGGCCGCCGGCGTAGAACTTGACGAAGATGTTCTGCAGGATGCGTCCGCGCGGCGTGGCCTGGCCCAGCGGGCAAAGCGGCCGTCGCTGCTGGCGTTGTTCCAGCAGGTCGCTGCCGGCTTCGAGGGTATGACGCAGGCTGGCCAGGCTGGTGATCAACTGGCCGCCCTGATCGCTGGCGTAGAGGGCGAAGAACAGCGGCTCCAGTTGTTCGGCGGGCGGTGGCAGGTTTTGCGGTAGGGCCTGGCCCAGCGCGGCCAGCTGCTGCAGGGCGTCGAGCGCCGCGCTGTCTTCGTGGGCGCTTACCGGCAGCGCCTGATCGGAGAAGCGCAGGTAGCCCTCGAACTCGGGGCTGCCATTGAGGGCATTCCAGAACACCGCTGGCAGCTGGTCGCGCTTGTCGCTGGCCAGGCGCTGCAGGGTGGCTCTGAGGCTGGAATCCTCCTGCAGATGTGGCAGGCAGTCGTCGATGGCGCGCAGCAGGTCGCCTTCGTAGCCCAGGCGCTGGCTGGGCACCAGTTGCTTGCCCAGGCTGCTGTTGCGCTGGCTGATCAGTTGCTGCAGGCGCGGGCAGCGGCGCGCGTCGATGACCAGATCGAGCAGGCTGATGCGCAGCTCCGGCAAGGCCAGCAGGCGTTCGCGACGTGGCGGCAGGCGGTACTGGCTGGTGCTGCGGCTGTCGAAGGCGGCGAAACCGTCTGCCTCGAGCGCCCGGTTCAGGCGTTCGAGGTAGTCGTTCTGCAGCGCCAGGCCACTATCGGCCGGGTTGCAGCCGGTGAGCAGGGCGAGGCAGAGGAGCAGGGCGAGTCGTTTCATCTGGCAAGTGTATGCCGGGCGACTGCCTGCCGACAGCCGACTCAGGTCGCCGCGCGAATCCGCTTGCGTGCACTGCGCGCCAGCCGAATGGCCAGCATCACAGCCGCGCAGGTCAGCCCGACCACCAGGCCCTGCCACAGGCCGCTGGGGCCGCTCGGCTCGCCCAGCCATTCGGACAGCCCGAGCGCATAGCCCACCGGCAGACCGATGCCCCAGTAGGCGAACAGGGTCAGCAGCATGGTGATGCGGGTGTCCTGGTAGCCGCGCAGGGCGCCGGCGGCGGTGACCTGGATGGCGTCGGAGAACTGGAACAGTGCCGAGTACACGATCAGCGTCGCTGCCACCGCGATTACCGCCTGGTCCGGGGTATAGATCTGCGCGATCTGTTCGCGCAGCAGGAGCATCAGGCTGGCCGATATGCAGGCATAACCCAGTGCCACGCCCATGCTCACCCCGGCGGCGAAGCGCGCCTCGCGCGGCTGGCCGCGGCCCAGCGCCTGGCCGACGCGTACCGTCGCGGCCATGGCCAGCGAGTAGGGAATCATGAACACCATGGAACTGAAGTTCAGGGCGATCTGATGCCCGGCGACCACGGTGGCGCCGAGGCCGCCGATCAGCAGGGCGATCACCGAGAAGATGCTCGATTCGGCGAATACCGCGATGCCGATCGGTACGCCAATGCTCAGCAGGCGCTTGATCACCGGCCACTGTGGCCACTCGAAATGGGTGAACAGCGCGCTGGCACGGTAGTAGGGCGCCCACTTCACCCAGACCAGCATGCCGATCAGCATGAAGCCCATCACCAACGCCGTTGCCCATCCGCAGCCGACACCGCCCATGGCCGGCAGGCCGAACTTGCCGTAGATGAAGATGTAGTTGGCCGGAATGTTGAGCAACAGGCCGAGGATGCCCAGCACCATGGCCGGACGGGTATGGCCGAGGCCATCGCTGAAGCAGCGCAGCACGTGATACAGCGCCACCGCCGGGAAGCCGCAGGCCACGGCGCGCAGGTAGCCCATGGCCGGGGTGATCAGCGCCGGGTCGACGTTCATGATGCGCAGGATGAACTCGGCGTTCCACAGCAGCGTCGCCGCGCCGCCGCCCACGGCCAGAGCCAGCCACAGGGCCTGACGCACCAGCGGGCCGATGTCTGCCTCTTCGCCGGCACCGAAACGCTGCGCCACCTTGGGCGTGGTGGCCAGCAGGATGCCGGTCATCAGCAGGAACACCGGCACCCAGATCGAGTTGCCCAGCGCCACGGCGGCCAGGTCCTGTGGGCTGACGCGCCCGGCCATCAGCGTGTCGACGAAGCCCATGGCGGTATGCGCCAGCTGGGCGATGATGATGGGCGTGGCCAGGATGAGCAGGCTGCGCAGTTCCGTGCGCACGCGGCCAAGGCGGGTGTCGGTGGACATTTCGATTCTTCGGGAAGGCAGAAAACCGCGTAGTCTACGCCTTGACGTATTGGTCAGGAAAGCACGATCTGCCGCTCTGCCTGGCGGCTCACGGGGCGACGCTGGCGCTCGCGCTGGCTTAGAATGACCGCCTGTTCGATGGAGCCCGCCATGCACATAGTCGCCGACGAAAACATTCCCCTGCTCGATGAGTTCTTCGCCGCGTTCGGCAGCATCCGCCGTCTGCCGGGGCGGGGCATCAGCGCAGCCGACGTGCGCGACGCCGATCTCTTGCTGGTGCGTTCGGTGACTCAGGTGAACCGGGCATTGCTCGAAGGCAGCCGCGTGCGTTTCGTCGGCACCTGCACCATTGGCACCGATCATCTGGATCTCGATTACTTCGCCGAGGCCGGCATCGCCTGGAGCAGCGCGCCGGGCTGCAACGCCCGGGGCGTGGTGGATTACGTGCTGGGCAGCGTGCTGACCCTGGCCGAGCGTGAGGGGGTGGACCCGGCTGCGCGTGTCTATGGCGTGGTCGGAGCAGGGCAGGTCGGCGGGCGTCTGGTCCATCTGCTGCGCGGCCTTGGCTGGCAGGTGCGGGTGTGCGACCCGCCACGGCAGGCCGCCGAGGGCGGCGATTTCGTCAGCCTGGAGCGGATCATCGAAGAATGCGACGTGATCAGCCTGCACACGCCGCTGGACGCCTCGACGCGCCATCTGTTCGATGCGACTCGCCTGGCGGCATTGCAGCCGGGCGCCTGGTTGATCAATGCCAGTCGTGGCGCCGTGGTGGACAACGCCGCGCTGCGCACGTTACTGCCGCAGCGCCCCGACCTGAAAGCGGTGCTGGACGTCTGGGAAGGCGAGCCGCAGGCCGATGTCGAACTGGCCGCCCTGTGCCAGCTGGCCACACCGCATATCGCCGGTTACAGCCTGGACGGCAAGCTGCGCGGCACCGCGCAGATCTACCAGGCCTGCTGCCGCGTGCTGGGCGTTGCCGAACAGGTGAGTCTGGCCGATCTGCTGCCGGCCCCTTGGCTCAGCGAGATGAGCATCGACGGTAGCGCGGGCCCGGCCTGGGTCCTGGCCAGTCTGTGCCGCGCGGTATACGACCCACGCCGCGACGATGCGGATTTCCGCCGTAGCCTGGTCGGCGACGCCGATGCCCGTCGTGCGGCGTTCGACCGCTTGCGCAAGCACTACCCGATGCGCCGCGAGATCGAAGGCTTGCGCGTACGAATCCAGGGCGATGCGCCACAGTTGGCAGCGCTGGTCCGGGCGTTGGGCGCCAAACTGCTGGACTGATCTACCGCGGCTGTCATTGCTCCTACCTAGGAAGGCCTAACCCAATACTCAAGTAGCATGGGGCGCAGGCCGCTCGCTTCGTAGAATTTCCCCATATCCAGCAGGTGTATTGGGGCGTCTTATGGCCTTGGAACAGTCGGAGGGCGTGCTCAGCGCCGTTTCCAGCACGAAGGACGTGGAACAGGCCGCCCAGGAGCTGGCGCGCCAGCTGATCCATCCCTACCTCGGCTTCGTGCTGTTCTTCTGCTCGGCCGAGTACGACCTCGAAGCCCTCGGCCGGGCTCTGGAGCAGCATTTCGGCGGCGTCAGCCTGGTTGGCTGTACCAGCGCCGGCGAGATCACCCCGCAGGGCTACGGCCGCGGCTGCGTGGTGGCGCTGGGCTTCGACCTGCGCTGCTTCTCCATCGCCAGTGCGCTGATCGACGAGATGGAGCGCTTCAACCTGCTCGATGCGCAGCAGCTGGTGGATGGCCTGGTGCGCGACTGCCGCAGTAACGAGCTGGCCTCGATCAAGGGCCACAGCTTCGCCCTGACCCTGCTCGACGGGCTGTCCAGCCGCGAGGAACTGGTGCTCGGCGCGCTCAGCGCGGCGCTGGGCAGCATCCCGCATTTCGGCGGTTCGGCTGGCGACGACAACCACCTGACCCACACCCACGTCTACCACGGTGGGCGCTTTCACAGCGGTGCCGCGGTGGTGGTGCTGTTCAACACCTGGCTCGACTTCGAGGTATTCAGCACCCACCACATCCAGCCCAGCGCCGAGAAACTGGTGGTGACCCGCGCCGACAGCGCCAGCCGGCGGGTCTACGAGCTCAACGCCGCGCCGGCAGCGCAGGAATACGCCGAGCTGATCGGCGTGCCGCTCGACGCCCTGGACCACCGGGTGTTCGCCGCCTATCCGCTGGCGGTGCGCATCAGCGATCACTACTACGTGCGCTCGATCCAGCAGGTGCACGACGACCTCAGCCTGAGCTTCTACTGCGCGGTGGAGAACGGCATCGTCCTCACCGCCATGCGCCCCGGGCCGCTGCTGCCGAATCTCGAGCAGCTGTTCGCCGGCCTCGAGCAGCGCCTCGGTCCGCTGCTGCTCACCATCGGCTGCGACTGTTTCCTGCGCCGCCTGGAGATCGAGAACGACGGCGGCAGCCTGCCGGTGTCGGCCTTTCTGCGTCGGCAGCGGGTGATCGGCTTCAACTCCTACGGAGAGCAGTTCAATGGCATGCACATCAACCAGACCTTCACCGGAGTCGCCATTGGCCGCCCTGGTCGCGGCTGATGGCGCCGAGCTGCAGGTGCGCCTGGCCACGCTGGAAGGCGAGAACGCCAAGCTCAAGCGGATCAACGCCGCACTGATCGAGCGGGTGGAGTCGATCCACTCGCGTGGTGACGATGCCTACGCCGCCTTCCAGCACTCGGTGGTACTGGCCGAGCAGGTGCGCGAGCGCACCGACGCGCTGAACCAGGCGATGGCCGAACTGAAATCCAGCAACCAGCTGCTCAGCGACGCGCGGCTGCGCGCCGAGACCGCCCACCAGCACCTGATCGACGCCATCGAGAGCATCTCCGACGCCTTCGTGCTGTTCGACGACCGCCAGCGCATCGTCCTGTTCAACAGCCGCTTCAAGGCGCTATGGGCGCGCAGCCGGGCGCGCATCGGCACCGGTACGCGGCTGGAGGAGATCAGGCGCCTGAGTCGCAGCACCGGCCTGGTGGTGGAGGCGCAGCTGGGCAAGGAGGGCGAGCCGAGCCTGTTCCGCCTGCAGGATGGGCGCTGGGTGCAGGTCAGCGAGCGGCCGACCCGCGAAGGAGGCCTGGTGATCCTTTACACCGACATCACCGAGGTCAAGCAGAGCGAGGCGCTGCGCCGTGAGCAGGCCCTGGCGCAGAAATCGCGCCTGCTGCAGCGCGCGGTGGACAACCTGTCCCAGGGCATGGCCATGGTCAACGCCGAGGGCGCGCTGGAGCTGTGGAATCACCGCTTCCTCGAACTCTGCGGCCTGGCGCCGATCAGCGCGCATCGGCCCTTCGCCGAGGTGATGGCCGAAAGCGAGCTGGAGCCGCTGACCCCGGCCAGCCGCGACATCGCCGGCAAGCCGCTACGCCAGGTGGAGGTGCGCCTGTTCGACGGGCGCATGCTCGAGGTGCGCACTCATCCGCTGCCCACCGGCGGCTTCGTCAACACCTTCACCGACATCACCGAGCGCCATCGCCAGGCCCAGGCACTGAGCGACAGCGAGCGCTGGATCCGCCTGATCACCGACCACGTGCCGGCGCTAATCGCCTACCTGTCGGCCGACCTGGTCTACGAGTTCACCAACAAGGTCTACGAGGAGTGGTACTGCTGGCCGCGCGGCGCCATGCTCGGCCAGAGCCTGCGCGAGGTGCACAGCGAGGAACATTGCCGGCGCCTGGAACCCTATGTCGAGCGGGCGCTGTCCGGCGAGAGCGTGACCTTCGAGTTCGCCGAAACCAACCACAGCGGCCAGGAGCGCTACATGCTGCGTTCCTACGTGCCCAACCGCCAGGCCAGCGGCGAGGTGGTGGGGATCTTCGTGCTGATCCGCGACATCACCGAGCGCCGGCGCACCGCCGAGGCGCTGCACCAGGCCTACCAGCACCTGGAGCAGCGCGTGCGCGAGCGCACCGCCGAGCTGACCACGGTCAACGAGCAGTTGCGCCGCGAGATCGACGAACGCACGCAGATGGCGGCGCGCCTGCGCGAGGCCAAGGGCGAGGCCGAACAGGCCAACCTGTCGAAGACCAAGTTCCTCGCCGCGGTCAGCCACGACCTGCTGCAGCCGCTCAACGCGGCGCGGCTGTTCACCAGCGCGCTGCTGGAGAAGGACGACCTGTCCGGCTGCGCGCCGCTGGTGCGCAACGTCAGCAACTCGCTGGAGGACGTCGAGAGCCTGCTCGGCACCCTGGTGGATATCTCCAAGCTCGACGCGGGGGTGATCAAGCCGGACATCGCCCCGTTCGCCGTCAGCGAGCTGCTGGAGAACCTCGCCGCCGAATACCACCAGATCGCCGGTAGCGAGGGCCTGCGCCTGGACTACCTGCCCAGCTCGGCGCTGGTGCGCAGCGACGTGCAGCTGCTGGCGCGGATCCTGCGCAATTTCTTGAGCAACGCCATTCGCTACACCGCCAGCGGGCGCATCCTGCTCGGCTGTCGGCGGCGCGGCAATAGCCTGTCCATCGAGGTTTGGGACACCGGCATCGGCATCGCCCAGGACAAGCTGGTGGAGATTTTCCAGGAGTTCAAACGCGGCGATAACGTGCAGCGCAAGCAGGACCGCGGCCTCGGCCTGGGGCTGGCCATCGTCGACAAGATCGCGCGCATGCTCGGCCACCGCATTCGTGTGGCGTCGCAGCCGGGCAGGGGCTCGATGTTCGCCGTGGAGGTGCCGCTGACCCGTCGCGCGCCCAGGGCGCGGGCGCTGCAGGACAACCCGGATCAGTTGCTCGAACGCCTTGCCGGTTCGCGGGTATGGGTGCTGGACAACGACGCGGCGATCTGCGCCGGCATGCGCACCCTGCTCGAAGGCTGGGGCTGCCGCGTGGTTACCGCACTGTCCGAAGAAGACTTGGCGCGCCAGGTGGACAACTACCACGCCGAAGCCGACCTGCTGATCGCCGACTACCACCTCGATGACGAGCGCAACGGAGTCGACGCCGTGGCGCAGATCAACGCCCGACGCAGCGCGCCGCTACCGGCGCTGATGATCACCGCCAACTACAGCAACGAACTCAAGCAACAGATGCGCGAGCTGGGCCATAGCCTGCTGCACAAACCGGTACGGCCGATGAAGCTGAAGGCGGCGATGAGTCACCTGATGGAGCGTGGGGCGGGGTGTGAAACTGGCTCTTCTGCGGGGGCATAAAGAAAAGGCGACCCGAAGGTCGCCTTTTTTTGTGTGGACGATTAACCCAGGCGGCGCAGCGCCTCGATGCGGTCTTCCAGAGGCGGGTGGGTCATCAGCAGGCCGGCCAGGCCGTTCTTCAGGCCACCGTTGATGCCGAAGGCAGTCAGGCTGTCGGGCATCTGCACCGGCACGCCCTGTTCGGCGCGCAGGCGCTGCAGCGCGGCGATCATCGCGCCGGTGCCGGCCAGGCGGGCGCCGGCTTCGTCGGCCTTGAACTCGCGTTTGCGCGAGAACCACATGACGATGATGCTGGCCAGGATGCCCAGCACCAGCTCGGCGAAGATGGTGGCGATGAAGTAGCCGATGCCGTGGCCGTCCTCGTTCTTGAAGATGGCCTTGTCGACGAAGCTGCCGAAGATGCGGGCGAAGAACATCACGAAGGTGTTCACCACGCCCTGGATCAGCGCCAGGGTGACCATGTCGCCGTTGGCCACGTGGCCGATTTCGTGGGCCAGTACCGCGCGCACCTCATCCGGCGAGAAGCGCTCCAGCAGACCCTGGCTGACGGCTACCAGTGCGTCGTTCTTGTTCCAGCCGGTGGCGAAGGCATTGGACTCGTAAGCCGGGAAAATGCCCACTTCCGGCATCTTGATACCGGCCTCGCGCGACAGCTCCTCGACGGTCTGCAGCAGCCATTGCTCATGGCGGGTGCGCGGCTGGGTGATGATCTGGGTGCCGGTGCTCATCTTCGCCATCCACTTGGAGATGAACAGCGACACCAGCGAGCCGGCGAAACCGAACACGGCGCAGAAGATCAGCAGGCTGCCATGGTTCTGGCCGGTGAAGCGATCGACCCCCAGCAGTTTGAGGGTGATGCTGGCGATGATCAGCACCGCCAGGTTGGTGGCCAGGAACAACATAATGCGCATCATGGTGTGAACGGACTCCTCAAGGGAAAGACGTACGAGTAATGCGGGCTATATAAGGGCGCGCCCCTGGGGGTTTCAACCAGCGACTATTTCAAACTATGTCCCCTAGAACAGACAGGCTGCTTTCGAACAGCAGGCGGGTCAGGCGAGCGGTGCGTTCGCCGTGCTGCTGGGCCAGCGCCTCGCGCAGCTGGAAGGCCAGCGTGGCGTGGACGCGGCGCACGCTCGGCGGCAGTGCTTCGCCTTCGCGCAGGGCATGGGGAATGGCCCGTGACAGGCGCAGAAAGCCCTTTTCGGTCAGCACGGCCTGATCCAGCGCGTCATAGGCGATGGTCGATTCGAAACGCAGATAGCCTTCCTCGGCCAGCCACAGCAGGGCGCCGAGGCAGGCCTGGTGGCGCTTGCTCGGCAGGCCGAATTCGTCGGGCTCCTCGCGGCCGATCAGGTCTTCCACGTACAAGGCCATCTTGCGCGGGAAGGCCTGGTAGAGCATCAGCAGGCCGCTGGCCGCATCCTTGTAGAAGTCGTCGATCTGCAGGTCCATGTCGGCTTACTGGCTGTAGCCCTTGAGGAAGTTGCCGATGCGGCCGATGGCCTGCTCCAAGTCATCGACGCGGGGCAGGGTGACCACGCGGAAGTGATCCGGCCACGGCCAGTTGAAGGCGGTGCCCTGGACGATCAGCAGTTTCTCCGACAGCAGCAGGTCGAGGACGAACTTCTCGTCGTTGTGGATCGGGCAGACTTTCGGGTCGATCCGCGGGAAGGCGTACAGCGCGCCCATGGGCTTGACGCAGCTCACTCCGGGAATGTCGTTGAGCAGCTCCCAGGCGCGGTTGCGCTGCTCCAGCAGGCGGCCGTTGGGCAGTACCAGGTCGTTGATGCTCTGGTAGCCGCCCAGTGCGGTCTGGATTGCATGCTGGCTCGGCACGTTGGCGCACAGGCGCATGTTGGCCAGGATGTCCAGGCCTTCGATGTAGCTCTGCGCCTTGTGCTTGGGCCCGGAAATGGCCACCCAGCCGGAACGGAAGCCGGCCACGCGGTAGCTCTTGGACAGGCCGTTGAAGGTCAGGCAGAGCACGTCCGGCGCCAGCGAGGCGGTGCTGATGTGCACGGCTTCGTCGTAGAGGATCTTGTCGTAGATCTCGTCGGAGAAGATCACCAGGTTGTGCTGGCGCGCCAGTTCGACGATGTCCTGCAGGACTTCCTTGGAATACACCGCGCCGGTGGGGTTGTTCGGGTTGATCAGTACCAGCGCCTTGGTGTTCGGCGTGATCTTGGCGCGCATGTCGGCGATGTCGGGGAACCAGCCGGCCTGCTCGTCGCACAGGTAGTGCACCGGCTTGCCGCCGGACAGCGCCACGGCAGCGGTCCACAGCGGATAGTCGGGCGCCGGGATGAGCACCTCGTCACCGTTGTTGAGCAGCGCCTGCATGGCCATGACGATCAGTTCGGACACGCCGTTGCCGAGGTAGATATCCTCGATGGTGACGCCTTCGACCTGCTTCTGCTGGTAGTACTGCATCACCGCCTTGCGCGCGCTGAACAGCCCCTTGGAGTCACTGTAACCCTGGGCGGTAGGCAGGTTGCGGATGACGTCCTGAAGAATTTCTTCCGGTGCCTCGAAACCGAACGGCGCCGGATTGCCGATGTTCAGCTTGAGGATGCGATGGCCTTCCTCCTCCAGACGCTTGGCGTGCTTGAGCACCGGCCCGCGAATGTCGTAGCAGACGTTGGCGAGCTTGTTCGATTTGCTGACCTGCATGTAAGGAATCCCGAGCTAAGGAAAACCCACTGAAGCACGCTGCAAAATTCTCCCGACGGGGAATCTTGGCAGCCCGTAACGTGGGTGACAGACTGGGGTCGAATCATACGTGGCGACCTGGGCGCGGCAAAGGTGCCAGCCCTGCTTTTTTCTGGCCTGCCACGCGCCGCACACTCATGCCGCGGCCCGGAAACTTCTCAGTCGAGGCTTCCGCGGCCGAATGCGCGAAACCCCGTGCTGCCCACTATCGAGGAGGAAACCCGCTCGTGGACAAAGTCGACAAGTCGTTGGACACCTGGCGTGAAGAGCTGACCGACGAGCAGTTCCATGTCTGTCGCCTGGGAGGGACGGAGCGACCATTCACCGGTGCCTACCACGACAGCAAGACCCCAGGCATCTACCACTGCGCCTGCTGTGGCGAAGCCCTGTTCGATTCGGACGCCAAGTACGATTCCGGCAGCGGCTGGCCAAGCTATTTCCAGCCAATCAACGACGAGGTGATCGCCAGCCTCGACGATTACAGCCATGGCATGCATCGCATCGAGGTCAAATGCGCCAAGTGCGATGCCCATCTGGGGCACGTGTTTCCGGATGGCCCGCGGCCGACCGGGCTGCGTTACTGCATCAATTCGCTGTCGCTGAAACTGGTGCCGCGGGATTGATCAGGGCGCGCCAGGCACCTTGCGTGCCTGGCGCCCGAGGTTCAGCCCTGCTGATGCGCGCGCTGGCGGCTTTCTTCCAGGGCGTTGCAGGCCTGCTGAATCATGTCTTCGGTAATCGGCACTTCGCGGCCCTGGCCATCGATGATAAAACCGCCCACCGGCATCTGCGGCTGCTTGACCGGGGTGTTGGGGCGTTGGGCGACATTGTCTTGCAAGCTCATGGCCTGTCTCCTCATCAGTGATGCGCGCCAGTCTAGGGGGGCTAGATGAAGGCGCAGTGACAACTGCGACGGCGGAACTCCGTCACAAAACACATTGCGAAAGTCGTATTGCAGGCTGCGTGCCAGCCTGTGTGGAACGAGGAATACATGGCGCGTTTTCATATCGGTCTGATCATCAATCCGCTGGCCGGGCTGGGTGGCCCAGCTGCCTTCAAGGGCAGTGACGGCATGGCCGAGCAGGCGTTGGCTCTGGGCGTCGAGGCAAAAGCCGCGCAGCGCACACGCACTGCCCTGGAACAGCTGTTGGCCCTGCGCGAGCGCATCGAATTCGTCAGCTACCCGGGGGCGATGGGTGGCGAGCTATTGGCGCAGATGGGCTTCGAGCATCGTTTGCTGGGTGAGTTGGGTGACGGCGCGACCACCGCCGAAGATACCCGCCGTGCGGTGCGGCAACTGCAGGACGCCGGTGTGGCGTTGATTCTGTTCGCTGGCGGTGACGGCACGGCACGCGACGTGTGCGCCGTGGTCAGGGAAGGGCAGCCGGTTCTGGGCATTCCGGCCGGGGTGAAGATCCAGTCCGGCGTCTATGCCATCAGCCCGCGGGCGGCGGGCGAGCTCACCGCGCGCCTGGTCGAAGGCGGCCTGGTGCGTCTGGCCAGCGGCGAGGTGCGCGACATCGACGAGGCGGCCCTGCGCGAGGGGCGTGTCACCGCGCGCTGGTACGGCGAGCTGTGCGTGCCGCAGGAGGGCGGCTACGTGCAGGCGGTCAAGCAGGGTGGAATGGAGTCCGAAGAACTGGTGCTGGCCGATCTGGCCGCCTGGCTGGAGAGTGAATGGGAACCGGGCGTGCGCTACGTGTTCGGTCCCGGTTCGACCCTGCACGGCCTGGCGCAGAATCTCGGGCTGGAGACCACCTTGCTCGGTGTCGATGTGATCGAGGACGGCCAGGTGATCGCTCGCGACGTCAATGAAGCCGAGCTGTTCGCTCTCGTCGATGGGCATCCGACTTACCTGCTGGTCACCGCCATTGGCGGCCAGGGGCATATCATTGGTCGCGGCAATCAGCAGATCAGCCCGCGGGTGTTGCGCGCCGTCGGCCTGGAGCGCCTGCGGGTGGTGGCGACCAAGCGCAAGCTGGCGACGCTGGAAGGGCGGCCGCTGCTGGTGGACAGTGGCGACGTGACGCTGGACGATGCCTTCCCTGATGCCGTGCGGGTCTGGGCAGGTTACAAGGAAGAGTTGCTGTATCCCTTGGCTAGATAGGAGATCGCGATGCGGATGCTGGTTGTACTGCTGGCCTGGGCGCTGGCCCTGGCTGCGCAGGCCATCGAGGCTGACAGGCTGGTGCTGGATGCGCGCAAGCAGGTCGGCGTGACCCTGAGCTATGACCCGGCCTACCGTCAATTGAGCTATCCGGGCGGCGACGTGCCCATGGCCACCGGCGTGTGCACCGACGTGGTGATCCGCGCGCTGCGCCAGCAGGGGCTGGATCTGCAGGAGGCGATGCATCGCGACATGCGCGGCAATTTTGCCCTTTACCCCAGAAACTGGGGCCTGAGCCGGCCGGACAGCAATATCGACCACCGTCGTGTGCCCAATCTGATGACCTGGTTCAAGCGTCAGGGCTGGTCGCTGCCGATCAGTCAGGACCCTGCGGCTTACCAGGCCGGCGATATCGTCACCTGGGATCTGGGACGCGGCCTGACTCATATCGGCATCGTCAGCGATCGCCGGGCGTCAGATGGTGCGCCGCTGATCCTGCATAACATCGGCCGCGGCACGCAGGAGGAAGACATCCTCTTCGCCTACCGCATCACTGGGCACTATCGCCCGCTCACCCAGCAGGCGAGTGCCAGTCAATGACTGAAGCCAGGTTGCCGCCCGGTCTCGCGGCTGGCGAGCGCGTTGTGCTGTTCGACGGCGTCTGCAAACTGTGCAACGGCTGGGCGAAGTTTCTTATCCGCCATGACCCTGCGCGGCAGTTTCGCCTGGCGTCCGTGCAGTCCGCCCAGGGCCAGGCATTGCTGGCTTGGTATGGGCTGCCGACCGATCGTTTCGACACCATGGCGCTGATCGACGAGGCGGGGCTGCATGTGCGCTCCACAGCGCTGCTGCGCATTCTCTCGCGCTTGCCGCAACCCTGGCGTGCGCTGCGATTACTGCGCCTGCTGCCCCGGCCGCTGCGGGATTGGTGTTATGACCGCATTGCGCTGAATCGCTATCGCCTGTTCGGCCGGCATGCCGTTTGCCTGCTGCCCACGGCCGACCACGCCGAGCGCTTTCTGCATGACTGAACGCCGGCTGGCGCAGATCGCTTGGCTCGCGCGGCTGGCATTGGCGGCGGTATTCGTCTGGCATGGTCTGGCGCCGAAGATTCTCTGGCTGAGCCCTGACGAGGTGGCGATGATCGGTGCGCACGGCTTGCCCGATCACGCGTTGTTCGCGCCCGAGCTGATCGCCCGTATCGGCGGTGTTGCCGAGGTATTGCTGGGCATCGCGCTGCTGACCATTCGCCGTCGGCGCTGGCCGTTGCTGGTGACCGCTGCAGTCTTGCTGGTGCTGCTGCTTGATGTTGCGCTACTGAGCCCCCATCTGTTGATTCAGGCGTTCAATCCGCTGTCCACCAACCTGGCGGCGCTGGCCCTCTGCGCGGTGGCCTGGCTGGCCGAAGCGCCTGCCACCGCCGACTCCTGAGGCCCCTCATGACTTCTCTGCTTTCCTCCCGCCAGCGTGGTGCGATACGCCTGGCCTGGCGCTTTATCGCGCCTTATCGCGGGCGGGTGCTGGGCGCCTTGCTGGCGCTGCTGTTTACCGCCGCCATCACCCTGTCCATGGGCCAGGGCATCAAGCTGCTGGTGGATCAGGGCCTGGCCACGCAGTCGCCGGCTGCGCTGCGTCAGTCCCTGTTGCTGTTCTTCGTACTGGTGCTGGCTTTGGCGTTTGGCACCTACACGCGCTTCTACCTGGTCTCCTGGCTGGGCGAGCGGGTGGTGGCCGATATTCGCCGGCGGGTGTTCGATCACCTGATCGAGCTGCATCCCGGCTTCTACGAAAGCAATCGCAGCTCGGAGATCCAGTCACGTCTGACCGCCGACACCACCTTGCTGCAGTCGGTGATCGGCTCGTCGCTATCCATGGCCCTGCGCAATCTGATCATGCTGCTCGGCGGTAGCGTGCTGCTGGTGGTCACCAACCCCAAATTGAGCGGTATCGTGCTGGCCGCGCTGCCGCTGGTGGTGGCACCGATCCTGCTGTTCGGCCGCCGTGTGCGGGCGTTGTCGCGGCAGAGCCAGGACCGTGTGGCCGACGTGGGCAGCTATGTCGGCGAGGTGTTGGGGCAGGTCAAGACGGTGCAGGCCTACAACCATCAGGACGAGGACAAGCGCCGTTTCGGGCTGTCCGCCGAGGCGGCCTTCGCCGTCGCGCGCAAGCGTGTCGCCCAGCGTGCCTGGCTGATCACCGTGGTCATCGTGCTGGTGCTCGGGGCGGTGGGCGTGATGCTCTGGGTCGGCGGCATGGACGTGATCGCCGGGCGCATTTCCGGCGGCGAGCTGGCGGCCTTCGTCTTCTACGCCCTGATCGTCGGCTCGTCCTTCGGTACCCTGAGCGAGGTGATCGGTGAGCTGCAGCGCGCAGCCGGGGCGGCCGAGCGCATTGGCGAACTGTTACGGGCGCGCAGTCAGATCGTCGCCCCCGCACAGCCGCGGCATCTGGCGCAGCCGGTGCGTGGGCGTATCGAGTTGCAGGGTGTGCGCTTCGCCTACCCGTCGCGGCCCGACAGCTACGCCATCGATGGTATCGATCTGCAGGTGGCAGCGGGCGAGACCCTGGCGCTGGTCGGGCCATCGGGGGCGGGCAAGTCGACGCTGTTCGATCTGCTGCTGCGCTTTTTCGACCCGCAGGCCGGGCGCATCCTCATTGACGGCGTGCCGATCGATCAGCTCGATCCGCGCGAGCTGCGCGCCTGCTTCGCTCTGGTGTCGCAGAATCCGGCGCTGTTCTTCGGCACGGTGGAGGACAACATTCGCTACGGCCGGCTCGACGCCAGCCAGACCGAGGTGGAGGCTGCCGCGCGTGCGGCGCATGCCCATGAGTTCATCGAGCGTCTGCCGCAGGGTTATCAGACCCATCTCGGTGAGGCGGGGCTGGGGCTTTCCGGCGGGCAGCGTCAGCGTCTGGCCATCGCCCGCGCCCTGCTGGCCGATGCGCCGATCCTGCTGCTCGACGAGGCCACCAGCGCCCTGGATGCCGAAAGCGAGCACCTGATCCAGCAGGCGCTTCCTGCGCTGATGAGCGGGCGCACTACGCTGGTGATCGCGCACCGGCTGGCCACCGTCAAGCAGGCCGAACGCATCGCGGTGATCGAGCGCGGTCGTCTGGCGGCCATCGGCAGCCATGCCCAGTTGCTCGCCGGCAGCCCGCTCTATGCGCGCCTGGCGCAGCTGCAGTTCGGCGAGGCCGGCTAACTCTTGGGCCGAATCGTCGCCGCCGCTCCGGCCGAGGCGAGAATGATCGCGCCAATGGCCAGCCACTGGTTCCAGCTCAGCTTCTCGCTGAGGAACAGCAGGCCGGAGAGCGCGGCGATGGCCGGCTCCAGACTCATCAGGATGCTGAAGGTGCGCGCCGGCAGACGGGTCAGGGCGACCATTTCCAGGCTGTAGGGCAGGGCCGAGGAGAGCACCGCCACGCCCAGGGCGATGGGCAGCAGGTCGACCGAGAACAGGCTGCCTCCGGCCTGCCACAGGCCAATGGGCAGCACCAGCAGTGCGGCAACCCAGGTGCCCAGGGCTACGGTCTGGCGGCCATGGGCGGCGCCGGCTTTCTGTCCGAAGACGATGTACAGCGCCCAGCACAGCCCGGCAGCGAGCGCCAGGGCCATGCCCAGCGGGTCGAGCTGGGTCTGCGCCAGGCCGCTGGGCAGCAGCAGCCACAGGCCGAAGACGGCCAGGGCGACCCAGACGAAATCCAGCAGGCGCCGCGACGACAGCAACGCCAGGCCCAGCGGGCCGGTGAACTCCAGGGCCACGGCAATGCCCAGGGGGATGCTCTGCAGCGACATGTAGAACAGCAGGTTCATCCCGCCGAGGGCCAGGCCATAGGCCAGCAGCGAGCGATAGACGGCCAGGTTCAGGCGCGTGCGCCAGGGCTGCATCACCAGCGACAGTATGGTCGCGCCCAGCACCAGGCGCAGCGCCGTGGTGCCTTCGGCGCCCACCAGCGGGAACAGGCTCTTGGCCAGCGAGGCGCCGCTCTGGATCGAGATCATGGCCACCAGCAGCAGGCCGATGGGGGCGAGTAGGGCGGTGCGTGGCATGGGGCTGTCCTGGCCTGGGGATCAAAGAAAAAACCGGCCGCGAGGGCCGGTTCTTCGGAGCGCGCGTCTGCTTAGCGATATTCGCAGAGGTAGGCGGTATCCACCGCGACCTTCAGCTGGAACTTGCTGTTGGCCGGTACGGTGAAGTTGCTGCCGGCTTCGAAGGTGCTCCAGCTGTCGCTGCCCGGCAGTTTCACGGTCAGGGCGCCGGCCACCACGTGCATCACTTCCAGCTGGCTGGTGCCGAACTCGTATTCGCCCGGGGCCATCACGCCGATGGTGGCAGGGCCTTCGGCCATGGCGAAGCCGATGGATTTGACGGTGCCGTCGAAGTACTCGTTGACCTTGAACATCTGCGATTCCTCGGGAAGGGTTACAAAAGGGGGCGCCAGTATGCCCAAGCGCCTTTTTTTCGTCATCAGTCTTTGAGCGGCAGCACCAGCGGCAGCAGGCGAGCGGTGTTGCGGGCGTCGGTCAGGGCGCGATGTTGCGCGCCCTGGAACTGCAGGCCGGCCAGTTGCAATGCGCTGTGCAGGCCGACTGGGCGTGGCAGCTGGCGGGCCTTGGCGAAAGCCTGCTTGAGGTTGAGATGAGGCGTCCCTTGCAGCAGGCTGGTCAGCTGGTGCTGACGCCACTCCTGCTCCAGCTGGCGGCGATCGTAATCGCCCCAGCTGCTCCAGCCGACCAGGCGCGGGGCGTGTTGTTCCAGCCAGCGCTCGAGCTGTGCCCAGACCTGCGGCAGAGATCCGGCACTGTCGACGTCGGCCTGGGCGATATGGGTCAGTTCCCGGCAGAAATCGGTCAGGCAGGGGCGCCGCTGCGGTTTGACGAAGCGCTGGAAGTGGTCGCGCTCGTGGCCATCAGCCCCCACCAGGCTGGCGCCGATCTCGATGATTTCCATTTCTTCCAGTGGCCAGCCGCCTTCGTCGGTGGTGGCTTCCAGGTCGATGACCAACCAATGCCCCATGGGCGCTCCTTTGCATGACGACGGCCAGGCTTGCGAGACTCTGGCCTGAACAGGTCCGCCCGTAGTATGGAAGGCCTTTTCGGCCAGGGCAAACCCCTGATGCGAGGTTGTGCGGCGGCGATTTCTGCTGTCCTGGTGCCGCCGAGTGCTGCATGAGAGGCGAGTCTGTTGCAAAAGCTTTGATGATTCGCGGCATGCCCGTTAGGCTCTGCCGCCTGTGTCTGGAGGAGCTTGCTATGGCAAAGGTCGCGTTTATCGGTTTGGGTGTGATGGGTTATCCGATGGCCGGGCATCTGGCCCGTAATGGCCATCAGGTGACGGTATACAACCGCTCGCCGGGCAAGGCCGAGCAGTGGATGGGCGAGTACGCCGGCGCCAGTGCGCCGACGCCGCGCGAGGCGGCGCAGGGCGCCGAGCTGGTGATGTGCTGCGTGGGCAACGACGATGACCTGCGCAGCGTGATACTGGGCGAGCAGGGCGCGTTCGCCGGCATGGCACCTGGTGCCATTCTGGTCGACCACACCACGGCCTCCGCCGACGTCGCGCGCGAGCTGGCGGCCATTGCTGCCGAGCGTGGTCTGGGGTTTCTCGACGCGCCGGTGTCCGGCGGCCAGGCTGGTGCGGTCAATGGCGTGCTGACGGTCATGGTGGGCGGCGAGCAGGCAGCCTATGCCGCAGCCGAGCCGGTGATCCAGAGCTACGCGCGGATGATCCGCCTGATGGGGCCGGCCGGCAGCGGCCAGCTGAGCAAGATGGTCAACCAGATCTGCATTGCCGGCCTGGTCCAGGGCCTGGCCGAGGGGCTCAACTTCGCCCAGCACGCCGGCCTGGACGCTCATGCCGTGGTCGATGTGATCAGCAAGGGCGCGGCCCAGTCCTGGCAGATGGAAAACCGCTACAAGACCATGCTGGCCGGCGAATTCGACTTCGGTTTCGCCGTCGACTGGATGCGCAAGGACCTTTCCATTCTGCTCGAAGAGGCGCGGCGCAACGGCGCGCAGCTGCCGGTGACGGCGCTGGTCGACCAGTTCTACGCCGACGTGCAGGCCATGGGCGGCGGGCGCTGGGATACGTCCAGCCTGCTGGCGCGTTTGCAGCGCAACCGCTGAGCGGAAGGCCTCGACTGGCGAGGCGCGCGTCATTAGGATCGCCGCCGTTCGTTTCGCTTCGTTGAGGTCGCCCATGGAGTGTCGTGCCGGGTGCGGTGCCTGCTGCATCGCGCCTTCCATCAGTTCGCCGATTCCCGGCATGCCTGAAGGCAAGCCGGCCGGCGTGCGCTGTATCCATTTGTCCGCTGAGTTTCTTTGCGCATTGTTCGGGCGCGCCGAGCGTCCGGCAGTCTGCGTCGGTTTCAAGGCCGACGAACAGGTTTGCGGGAATGACCGGGAAAGCGCGATTCGCTTGCTTGGCTGGCTGGAGCAGGTGACGGCCTGACCGGCTGAACCCGTCTCGCCCGGACGCGGTCGAAGCTTCAGTGGTTCTCGGGAGTAGCTCGATGCAGATAGTGCGTTTTTCCGCTTTGCTCATGACGCTCTGTGCGGTCAGCGTCCAGGCGGCCGACAGGCAATGGCAGCTGGCACGCGAGGAGGACGGTATACGGGTGTATCTGGCCGGCGTGCCGGGCTCCCAGTACAAGGCCTACCGTGGCGTGGTCACCGTGAAGAGCGATCTGCCTGGTTTGCTGGCCGTGCAGGAAGACGTCGCCGGGTCCTGCGCCTGGATCTACAGCTGCCAGCAGCAGCGGCTGCTGAAAAGCGAGGGCGAGGTCAGCGAGCTGTACACCCGTTTCGAGATGCCCTGGCCGGTCAAGGCGCGGGATTCGATAATCGAAGTCACCACCCATACCGAATCCGATGGCAGCGTCACGCGCCAGCTCAAGGCCGTGCCGGAGCGCTTGCCGGAGGAGGGCGGCTTCGTGCGGGTGCAGCGCGTCGATGGCCAGTGGCGCCTGAAACCGCTGGAGGGTGGTCGCGTGGAAGTCACCTACGAGGCGCATACCGAGCCGGGCGGCAGCGTGCCCTCGTGGCTGGCCAACAGTTTTGTCGTCGATGCCCCGCTGCAGACCCTCAAGGGGTTGCGTGCGCAGGTCGAGGGTGGCTGAGCGGCGCTCAAGTCGCGGGAATAATCGAGCGCAAACGAAAAAGGCTGCCAGTTGGCAGCCTTTTGCGTAGTGCGCGAGGACCTCAGCCGCGGTCGGCCGGCAGGTCACGCTGCTCGTAGCCGGTGTACAGCTGGCGCGGACGGCCGATCTTGTACGGGCCGGAGAGCATTTCCTTCCAGTGCGAGATCCAGCCCACGGTGCGTGCCAGGGCGAAGATCACGGTGAACATCGAGGTCGGAATGCCGATGGCCTTGAGGATGATGCCCGAGTAGAAGTCCACGTTCGGGTAGAGGTTGCGCTCCTTGAAGTAAGGGTCGTTGCGCGCGATCTCTTCCAGCTTCATCGCCAGTTCCAGCTGCGGGTCGTTGATGCCCAGCTCGGCGAGTACCTCGTCGCAGGTCTGCTTCATCACCTTGGCGCGCGGGTCGAAGTTCTTGTACACGCGGTGGCCGAAGCCCATCAGCTTGAACGGATCGTTCTTGTCCTTGGCCTTGGCCACGAACTTGTCGATGTTGTCCACGCTACCGATCTCGTCGAGCATGGTCAGCACCGCTTCGTTGGCGCCGCCGTGCGCCGGGCCCCAGAGGGCGGCGATGCCGGCTGCGATGCAGGCGAAGGGGTTGGCGCCCGAGGAGCCAGCCAGACGTACGGTGGAGGTGGAGGCGTTCTGCTCGTGGTCGGCGTGGAGGATGAAGATCTTGTCCATCGCCTTGGCCAGCACCGGGCTGATCGGTTTGATCTCGCACGGGGTGTTGAACATCATGTGCAGGAAGTTTTCCGCGTAGTTCAGGTCGTTACGCGGGTACATCATGGGCTGGCCCATGGAGTACTTGTAGGTCATGGCGGCGATGGTCGGCATCTTGGCCACCAGGCGCATGGCCGAGACTTCGCGGTGCTGCGGGTTATTGATGTCCAGCGAATCGTGATAGAAGGCGGACAGGGCGCCGACCACGCCACACATGATGGCCATCGGGTGGGCGTCACGGCGGAAACCGTTGAAGAAGGTCTTCAGTTGCTCGTGAACCATGGTGTGGTTCTTGATGGTGCTGACGAACTTGGCCTTCTCTTCCTTGCTCGGCAGTTCGCCATTGAGCAGCAGGTAGCAGGTTTCCAGGTAGTCGGATTGCTCGGCGAGCTGCTCGATGGGGTAGCCGCGGTGCAGCAGGATGCCCTTGTCGCCGTCGATATAGGTGATCTTCGACTCGCAAGAGGCGGTCGACATGAAACCAGGATCAAAGGTGAACCGACCCGTGGCGGTCAGGCTCCGCACATCGATTACATCGGGACCAACAGTGCCGGTCAGAACGGGCAGTTCGACGGGGGCATTGCCCTCGATGATCAACTGCGCTTTTTTGTCAGCCATATGTGGCCTCCTAGTTATGCTTG